>NHCFJ05603__coassemble_1125_pt1 | contig 12480 bp, 14 predicted proteins | sample NHCFJ05603__metabat2_low_PE_001 | metagenome-assembled genome bin NHCFJ05603 | reverse complement strand
GTGGTGCCCCCACTGGGACTCGAACCCAGACTGAATTGATTTTAAGTCAACTGCCTCTGCCGATTGGGCTATGGGGGCCTTCGGTGCCTTTAGCTTATTGCACTCGCCACGGGCACTAAAAATTGGGGCGGACTTAGGCGCCGCCCGGTGGGAGGAGCGGGCCTTTAGGCGGTGGGGGCATCGGCAAGCTCGGCAGCGAGACCTGCAATGATGCCGTCCAGGATGTCCTTCTCGCTAATGACGAAGGAGCGGGCCTCGGTGACCTTCTCCACGGCGTCGATGATGCCCTGGACGATCATGCTGCCGCCGCCAATGACGTCCGCGCGCCCCGGGTGAATGACCGGGTTGAGCGCGAGCGAGGCGCTGGTCTCGATCAGAATCTGGTCAATGAGCACGCGCAGGGCGTCGAAGCGCAGGACGGAGCCGTGAATACCATCGGAGTCGTAGCGTTCTAGGCCCTGGGCCAGCGCCGACATCGTGGTAAACGTGCCAGCGCAGCCGACAAAAGTGCGCGCCTGGTCGAGCGGCACAATCTTGAGGACGTCCTCCATGCGCTCGGCGACGTAGTCGCGGGCGATCTCCAGCTCCGTCTCCGTGGCCGGGTCTGAACGCATGATGCGCTCCGTGAGACGCACCGAGCCCATTTGCGCCGAATGCGAGCCAAGCAGCTCGCCGTCCGCGGTGCCGACCACGAACTCAGTGGATCCGCCGCCCACGTCGATAACGCAGTAGGGTGCCTCGTCGCGGCCCAAGTCCGCGACGGCGCCGGTAAAGGAGAGCTTCGCCTCTTCGTCGCCGGAGATGACCTCGGCGCGTGCACCGGGTTGAATCTCGCCAAGCAGCTCCGCAGTCATGGAGAAGAACTCCTCGCGGTTGCTTGCATCGCGCGAGGCGGAGGTGGCGACCATGCGCACACGCTCGACCTTCTCAAACTTCATCTGCTTGACGTACGTCTCGAGCGCCGTGCGGGTGCGCTCGAGCGCGGCCGGAGCGAACTCACCTGTGGCATCGACACCCTCGCCTAGGCGCACAATCTCCATGAGACGCGTGATATCACGGATGGTACCATCCGCCTGCACGTCCGAGATAAGTAGACGGATGGAATTTGTGCCGCAGTCGACGGCTGCCACACGGGTCATGGGAATCTCCTTGCAGATACGGTGTGTTTAATCGTGCCGAGTTCTAGGCGTTGGGCACGTCGAACTGGGTCATGTCGATGCCCAGCTCCTCGACCGTCGGCCAGTCCTGCGGAATGGCGGTGCCGCGCAGATCCTTGTACTCGGCGGCCATGGCGACGGCCTCGGTGCCCAGGCGGAAGTGCTGCGGGCCCTCAGCAAGCGCGTAGGCAATGAGCACGTGGAGGCACTTGACGCGGTCCGGCATGCCGCCGCCGGAAAACTGCGTGCCGAGGTCCTCGATGGCGTTGCGCTCAGCCAGGAAGTACTCGTGGGCGCGCTGATAGTCCGCGGCGAGCTCCTCGTCCTCGGCCAGGCGGGATTCCATCCACTTCATGACGTGGGCGACCTCGAGGCGCGAGGCCTCAGCCGTGAGCCGCGGATCCGTAAGGTAATACAGCGTGGGAAACGGCGTGCCATTGGGCAGGCGCGGCGCGGTCTTCACGACGGCGGGCTGGCCGTCCGGAGTACGGTACGCGATGGCGAGCACGCCGCGGGCCGGGCGGCCAAGCTGCTCCTTGACGATCTCGAGATCGGCCGCCAGCTGGGCGGCGTCGTTTTCTTGCGCGGTCATGCCCCATATTGTCGCACACCGCGCGCGGAGGCGAAGAACGCGGCCGTCTACTGCCCCGCGGCTACTTCGCGCCGGCTACTGGGCGGCGGGTTCGGCGGGAGCGTGCGCGCCCTCTGCCTCGGCGGGACCTTGCTGCTCCGAGACAGCCTCGGACACGGCCGCGGAGATTTCGCCGGACTCGCCGGTTTCTGCAGCGTTCGGACTGTCGGAGACGGCGCCGTTGTCCACGGGCGGCTCGGCGAAGGAGTCCCACAGGACCGTGTACCAGTCGCGGGAGTCCTCAACCTGCGTCTTATCCGTCGTCACGGCGGAGTCGTGCGTCATCTTAGGATCGAGGATGCGGTACGCGGTCTCCCCCGGCTTCACCACGCCCAGGCGGCGGCGGGCTTCCTGCTCGATATACGACTCCGAGCGGTACTTGTCCATCTCGGCGAGGAGGCGTTCCTTCTCCGCGCTCTTGGCAGCGATGGCCTCGTTGAGGCGCGCAATCTCCGCGCGGCCCTGGTAGTAGTTGTTGAGCGGCATGGCCACCGCGACGAGCACGATGATGAGCGCGAGAACCAAAATGCCCCAACCCAGGATGTCGAGGCGCGTGCGCGCCTCCGCCCGGTCTTTCGCCGCGGCGCGCGCAGCTGCACGACGGTCCGCGTCACGGGAGGCAACGGGGACGGTCGTCCGCGACTTCTTCTTCGAGCTGGGTGCCATAGGACTTCCCATCCTAGCCCGCCGCCGTGCCGATCTCCGGGCGCGGCGCGAGTCCGCACGCAAAAATCCCGCCGTCCGAAGTGAACGGCGGGATAGTTGTCAGCGCGCTAGGCGCTGTGCGCATGCCACGCGGTGGGCGCGACGCGGGGCTTTAAGCCTGGAAGCGCGGGAAGGCGGAACGGCCGGCGTAGACGGCGGCATCGCTAAGCTCCTGCTCAATGCGCAGCAGCTGGTTGTACTTGGCCACGCGCTCGGAACGAGCCGGGGCACCGGTCTTAATCTGGCCACAGTTGAGGGCGACAGCGAGGTCAGCGATGGTGGTGTCCTCGGTCTCACCGGAACGGTGGGACATCATGGTGCGGTAGCCGGCGCGGTGGGCCATCTCGACAGCGTCGAAGGTCTCGGTGAGGGTGCCGATCTGGTTGACCTTGACGAGGAGCGCGTTGGCGGCCTTCTTCTCGATGCCCTCGGCCAGGCGGGCCGGGTTGGTGACGAAGAAATCGTCGCCGACGATCTGAACCTTGTCGCCGATGGCGGCGGTGAGCTTGGTGTAGCCCTCCCAGTCATCCTCCTGCAGCGGGTCCTCAATGGAGACGATCGGGTAGTTCGCAATGAGGTCCTCGTAGACCTTGGCCATCTCCTCAGCGGTGTGCTCGCCGCCCTCGAAGTGGTACTTGCCGTCCTTGTAGAACTCGGAGGAGGCAACGTCGAGCGCCAGGGCGATGTCCTTGCCCGGCTCCAGGCCAGCCTTCTTGATGGCCTCGACGATAAGGTCGAGAGCCGCCTTGGTGGACTCTGCCTCCGGGGCGAAACCGCCCTCGTCACCGAGGCCGGTGGACAGACCCTTCGACTTAATAACGGACTTCAGGGAGTGGTACACCTCAGCGCCCATGCGCAGAGCCTCAGAGAAGGATTCGGCACCAATCGGGGCAATCATGAACTCCTGGACGTCAACGCCGGAGTCGGCGTGGGCGCCACCGTTGACGATGTTCATCATCGGAACCGGCAGGAGGTGGGCGTTCGGGCCACCGATGTAGCGGTAGAGCGGCAGGCCAGCGGACTCAGCGGCAGCCTTCGCAACGGCGATGGACACGCCGAGGATGGCGTTGGCGCCGAGGCGGGACTTGTTCTCGGTGCCGTCGAGCTCGATGAGCTTGGCGTCGATGAGGCGCTGGTCGTCGGCCTCCATGCCGGCGATTTCATCGACGATTTCCTCGTTGATGTTGTGGACGGCGTTGAGAACGCCCTTGCCCAGGTAGCGGTCGCCACCATCACGCAGCTCGTGAGCCTCGTGGACACCGGTGGACGCACCGGACGGAACGCCGGCGACGCCGTGTGCACCATCCTCAAGGAAAACCTCAGCCTCAACGGTCGGGTTGCCGCGGGAATCCAGAATCTCACGGCCAAATACGTGCATGATGCCAGCCATTATGTGCTCACTCCTGTAAACATTGTGTGTGGTCTGAAAAGGTCCGAATCAGCCCGGCAGTGCGCGTAACGTTCTATGCGTCCCAGCCTGAAACGAGGAAGTTTTTATTCCGCCCACTATTGTTCCAGATTTTTGCGATCTGTGGCGGGGCTGGCCAGAAAAATCAGCAGGTTCACAGTCCGCACAGCAGACATGGGCGGCTCACGCAGCGCGGCCGCAGCCCGATTCAACTGGGGAAACTATGCCAGAGTGCCCGATTGTGCCCGAAAGTGTGGCATTTCCCACCTTTGTTCGACGGGAGACCGAACGGGCATCCGGACGGGCGTTGACGGGGTTTGTTTTAGGAGTTTGCCGGCTGCGGCACGGCATAGGAGTTCGCAGCCTTGGCAACACGGGTGACGTAGTCGCGTGAGTTGTTATAGGCGTAGATGGCCTCGAGCCAGTCCTCTTCCACGGCGAGGTCGCGGTCGCTGTCGCAGAGCAGCTTGGCGGCGCTCAGTGCGGCGTCATCAATCTGCTGTGGGTCGGCGACGCCGTCGCCGTCCGCGTCGAGGCCGAAGTGTTCCCAGGTGCTGGGAATGAACTGGAGCGGGCCCACGGCGCGGTCAAATTCCGTGTCGCCGTCGAGGCGGCCGCCGTCAGTATCCTCGATGCGCACCGTGTTATTCGTGCCGTCGAGCGCGATGCCCACAATCTTCGGGTCAGGGCGGCCGGTGGCATCGAGGTTCGACGGCTTAAGCCAGCTGCCACCGTAGGTGCCGTGGCGGGTTTCGACCCAGCCGAGGCCCGCGAGGGTGTTCCACTGTAGGTGACATTCGGGCCAGGCGTCGCGGGCGATGAGTTCCGCGTTGCCGTAGGCGCGCAGAGCCTGCCCCGAGACATCCGCGGACGCGGCAAGCGGGGCGGACCACTCGCGCAGCTCGTCTGCAGTGCGGCCGGGCGCGTGGACGTCGATGAGCGCGACGGGCTCGGGCGCAGCCGGCGGGACGACGGCATCGACAGGCTGGAGCGTGCGCGTGGGAGACGGCACATGGAAATACGACATGAGCCACGCGACGAGAGAGACGACGAGGATGACGGCGAGGACCGCAGCACATCCGCAGCCGCCCGCGCGCTTTACCCAATCAGTCATGACGGACAATCCTAGCGCTCCCCCGCCCGCGCGCCGGGTTGCCCCGCCCGACGCCTAGATTATGACAATTGAGTCTCAACTATTTACTTTTGTCACATTCACGATTAAGGTGAGCGCGGAACTTTGTTCTCTACCGTGTTGTTGTTCTTCCCTCACCGTTGTAAGGAATTTTCATGAAGCTTCGCGCCACCGTCGCCGCCGCTGCGGCCGCCCTGTCCCTCACCATCGCCCCGTCCGCGTCCGCCGCACAGCTCGACCTCGGCACCCTGCTCGGCGCCGACGCCATCGCGTCCGGCGTCATCAACACCGTCGACTGCGGCACGCTGAAGACCGTACTCCAGGGCATCGACTCCGCCACCGAGGGCAAGCTCCTCACGGAGACCACCACGCAGAGCCAGCTCGCCAAGGGCCTCCAGGGCCTGGGCAAGGTCGAGGGCACGACCAACCCGGCGCTGGCGCTTGCGGCCGTGAAGTACTCCACCCAGACCGCGCAGCGCGCGCAGGCCTGCGGCATCGTCAAGGCTGACGCACCGGGCAGCTTCGGTCTGTCCTCACAGCTCGAGACGGTCCTCCCGTTCGTCGAAACCCTGTCCTCGAAGGCTTAAACTTCGCTCGCCTTGCCGCGCGCCCACAGCGTGTCTTGGCGCTCGACCGACACGACGCCGGTCGAGCCGTCGAACAAGTAGGGCGCGCGGCTGCGCATTTTTCGCACGAAGCTCGTGGCAACGTCGCCAAAATCAAAGGCGCCGCGGCGCGCGGCGATTTCCGCATGGAAGAGCACCTGCAGCAGCACGTCTCCGAGCTCTGTGCACAGCTCGCTTTCCGATGCCCCCTCCTCCACCGCCGCAGCAAACTCCCGCGTCTCCTCCGCGAGGTACGGCAGGAGCGAGCGATGGGTTTGGCCCATCTCCCACTCGCCGCGCGAGCGCGCGGTGGACATAATGCGTTGGGCCTCGTAGACCGGCTCGTGGCGCGAGGTGGCCTCGATAATCTCCTCGCCGGCGCTGATACGGACGGCGACGGCGGGGTCCGCGGCGTTCGTGGTCACGATGGTGCCGACGCCCGTAGGGTCGATTTTCGTGACGAGGTCCCCGAAGTTCCAGCGCACCTTGACGGGCAACTCGCCGGTATACGTCACCGGCTGGGTCACCCGCGCGAGCGCCTCCATGGGAATGAGGTCGGGCCAGCGTTCATCGAGCAACAGAACAGTCATGGCTCCTAGTTTCTCACAACGGTTTTCACCCGCCGCGTCAAGTCTGTAATTTTATACAAATGAACAACCCTTCCACAGGTGCAGCAGCCCTTACGGGCGCCGCCACGGCAGATGGCTCGGGCGCGCGCACCCACTCCGTCACCATCTGGACTCTCGTCGCGCTTATCATCGGTTCCACCGTCGGCGCAGGCATCTTCTCGCTCCCACAGAACATCGCGTCGGTCGCAGGCCCGGGCGCCATGCTCATCGGCTGGCTCATCGCAGGCGTGGGCATGCTCTCGGTCGCTTTCGTCTTCCAGATCCTGGCGCAGCGCAAGCCGGCGCTCGACTCGGGCGTCTATTCCTACGTGCGCGCGGGCTTGGGCGACTTCATCGGCTTTACCTCGGGCTGGGGCTACTGGCTAGGCTCGGTCATGGCGCAGGTCGGCTACGCCACGTTGTTCTTTAACACGATCGGCCACTACGTGCCGTTCTTCGACGCGGACCACCGCTGGGCCTCGGCCTTCGCGGTCTCCGCGCTGTCGTGGACGATCTTCGCAGTGCTTGCCCGTGGCATCAAGCAGGCCGCATTTATGAATATGGTGACGTCCGTGGCCAAGCTCGTACCCATCCTAGCGTTCGTCGTGCTCGTCGCGTTCCTCGGCTTTAGCTGGGACAAGTTCACCTTCAACTTCTGGGGCGAGGACTCCGGAACGCCGCTCTTCGAGCAGATCCAGGGCATCATGTTGTTCACCGTCTGGGTCTTCATCGGCGTCGAGGGCGCCTCGGTCTACTCCAAGCAGGCACGCACCCGCCGCGACGTCGGCCGCGCCACAGTCATCGGTTTTATTTCCGTGCTCGCGCTCCTCGTCTCCGTCTCCACGCTCTCCTTCGGCGTGCTAAGCCAGGCCGAGCTCGCCGCGCTCCCGGATAACTCGATGGCCTCCGTGCTCACCGCCGTCGTCGGCCACTGGGGCGGCGCGCTCATCTCGCTCGGTCTGTGCTTGTCTGTCCTCGGCGCCTACGTCTCCTGGCAGATGCTCTGCGCCGAGCCCATCGTGCTCATGGCCGTCGACGGCCTGCTCCCCCGCCGCATCGGCACCGTGAACATCGCGGGTGCCCCGTGGGTCGCGCAGCTCATCTCGACCATCGCCATCCAGATCTTCGTCGTCGTGTTCTACTTGAACGAGACCTCGTATAACGCGATGGTCCAGCTCGCCACCATCATGTACCTCCTGCCGTACATCTTCTCCGCGCTCTACCTCGTGCTGCTGGCCTCCCGCGGCCGCGGTTTCACACGCCCCAGCGACAAATTCGACCTTTCGGGCCCCGAGATTTCCCCGCGCGAGAACCGCCACCACCTCGCCATTGGCCTCGTCGCCTTCATCTACTCGTTGTGGCTCATCTACGCCGCCGACCCCGTCTACGTCCTCCTCGGCGCGCTCGCCGTTATCCCGGGTCTCATCCCCTATGTCGGCACGCGCCTAGCCAAGAAGGAGCGCGTTTTCAACGGCTTCGAGTGGTTCGTCGTCGCCCTCGTCTTCGTCGGCGCCATCGCCGCCGTGTGGGGCCTCGCCAACGGCAGTCTCACGCTCTAACCAGCGCAGTCCGCACTTCACGCCGCAACCGCGGCTTACTACAAATTGAGGTAGCCTCACCTTATGTGAGCTGCCCTTTTTGCATGCCGTCTCACATCACATCCATTTTATTATGGCAAGCCTAACCTGAGCCAGATAATAAAAGCGGCGCGACCCGCCGCCACCCCACCTGCTCAGGAAGGACGCCATGTTATTCGCCAACCTCCCCATCGGCCTGCGCGAGGGCCTCGAGGCCGCCATGGTCGTCACCATCCTCGCCGCCTACCTCACCAAGTCTGGACACTCGAAGCAGATGCGCTAGGTCTGGGCCGGCGTCGCCGCTGCCATCGCCGTGACGCTCGCCGTCTTCGCCATCATTTACTACGGCACCAAGACGCTGACCACGGTGGGCCAGGAAATTATTGGGGGCATCGGCAGCCTCGTTGCCGTGGCCCTGGTGAGCTGCATGCTGCTGTGGATGCACGGCGCCTCGAAGAATATGAAGGCTGAGCTCGAAGGCAAGCTCGAACACGCCATCGTTGTCGGCGCCGGCTCCGTCTTTGTCCTGGCGTTCATGGCCGTCGTCCGCGAGGGCATCGAAACCGCGCTGCTCGTCTTCGACACCTTTGCCTACGGTTCTTCGGCCACGCCAGCGCTTGGCCTCTCGCTGGGCATCGCCATCGCCGTCGCGGTGGCCGTGGCCATGTACTTCGGCGCGATCCGCATCAATCTGCGCACGTTCTTCCGCGTCACGGGCATCCTGCTCGTCATCGTCGCCGCGGGCATCCTGCGCTACGGCATTACGGACCTCCAAGAGGCTGGCCTGCTGCCGGGCCTGCACACACTCGCCTTCGACGTCTCGAACATCATCGCCCCGGGCACCGCGCCCGCTACGTTTATCGAGGGCATCTTCAACCTCGTCCCCGCGCCCACCACGCTGTCCATGGTGGGCTGGGCCGTCTACCTCGTTATCGCTCTGTACCTGTTTCTCCGACCAACTAAGAAAGCCTGACTACTCATGAACCGCACTATCTCTATACTCTCCGCCAGCCTCGCGTTGGGATCGCTCACCGCCTGCGCTGACAAGGTCGACGCGTCCCAGTCCACCAACTTCACGGTCGCCGCCACGGATGACGTCTGCACCGTCTCCGGCGCCGAGGCCACCACCGGCACCTCGACCTTCGAAGTCACCAACAACGGTGAGAAGACCACGGAGTTCTACGTCTACACCTCCGGCGGCCGCGTCGTCGGCGAGGTCGAAAACACCGGCCCAGGCGCCACCCGCAAACTCGTCGTCCAGATCACGGACCTGGGTGACTACACACTCACGTGTAAGCCGGGAATGGTCGGCGACGGCTTCTCCCAAACGCTGAAGGTGACCGGCGAGGCCATGGAAGCCTCCACCGACGAGGTCCTCACCCAGGCCGTCGACGGATACATCTCCTACGTCCGCTCGCAGACCACCGCGCTACAGGGCCAGGTCGACGCATTCGTCGCCGCCATCGAGTCTGACGAAATCGACGCCGCGAAGGAACTCTTCCCGCTCGCGCGCACCCCATACGAGCGCATCGAACCCGTGGCGGAGTCCTTCCCGAACGACCTCGACCCGCGCATCGACCTGCGCGAGGCCGACATCCAGGAGGGCGACACCTGGTCCGGCTTCCACAAGATCGAAAAGGATCTCTGGGTAAACAAGAAGAACACAGACGAGACCAAGGCGGACGCCGCCCAGCTCAAGCAGGACATCGCGGAGCTCGTCGACGGCGTGGCCGCGGACGACTACACGCTCGCGCCCGTCCAGATCGCGTCCGGCGCTCAGGGCCTGCTCGACGAGATCGCCACGTCTAAGATCACCGGCGAAGAAGACATCTTCTCCCACACCGACCTGTACGACTTCCAGGCGAACCTCGACGGCTCCCGCGCGGCCATCGCGTCGCTGGAGAAGGCGCTCAACGAGCGCGACCCACAGCTGCTCACCGACATCAACGAGCGTTTCGACGCCGTCCAGACGCTGCTCGACACGTACCGCGAGGGCGATGGCTTCGTCTCCTACGACAAGGTCTCTCAAGACGAACGCCGCGAGCTTTCCGATGCCCTCGATGTCCTCACCGAAAAAGTCTCCACCGTCCAAGAAGTCGTAGCGAGCTAGCCATAAGTCCTTCCTTTAGCCGTCGCGCGCTCTTCGGCGGGGCTGGTCTGCTCGCCGCAGGGACGGTCGCGGCATGCTCCGATGGTTCCGGCCGGGACGGAGTCACGGCCGCCGCGGCTGCCGTAAAGTTCAACGGCGCGCACCAGGCCAGCATCGTCACGGCGCAGCAAGACCGTCTTCACTTCGCGGCGTTCAACGTCGTAACAAAGGACCGCGCGGAACTCGAGGAGCTCCTGCGCACGTAGACCGCCATGGCGCGGCGCATGACGCAGGGCCAGACCGCCGTCGATGAGGATATCTCCAAGGTCGGCCAGCACTCCGTCCCGCAGGATACCGGCGAGGCCTACGACTTGGAGCCGGCGAACCTCACGCTCACCATCGGCTTTGGCCCCTCGCTCTTTAACGAGCGCTTTGGCTTTGCCTCCGCACGTCCGGCCGAGCTGGAGGATTTGCCAAAGTTTGCGGGAGACCAGCTCATCCGCAAGCTCTGTGGCGGCGATATTGCCATCCAGGCATGCTCGGACAACCCGCAGGTCGCCGTGCATGCCATCCGCAACCTCGCGCGCGCTGGCCGCGGCGTCGTGGAATACAAATGGTCGCAGCTTGGCTTCGGGCATGCGTCAGCCACAACACGCGACCAACAAACGCCGCGCAACCTCTTCGGGTTTAAAGACGGCACGAACAATGTCAAGGCCGAGGACACCGACCTGGCGGACCAACATATCTGGGTCTCCGGCACGAACTCGTGGCTCGACGGCGGCACGTTCCTCATCACGCGACGCATTCGTATGCTGCTGGAGAATTGGGACCGGCAGGTGCTCTCCGACCAGGAGGAGACGTTTGGTCGCGTCAAGAGCTCAGGCGCGCCGCTCGGCCGTGAGAACGAGTTCGACCAGCTGCCGCTCGACGAGTATGTCGGTACGTCGGGCCCGGTCATTCCGCTTACGGCGCATGCGCGGCTCGCGAGCCACCAGGAAAATGGCGGGGCGCGCATGCTACGGCGCGCGTATAACTTCACGGATGGCATCGACGACTTCGGGCATATGGACGCGGGGTTGTTCTTCATCGCGATCGTCAACTCCCCTGCCGAGCGGTTTATCCCCATTCAAAAGAAGCTCGCGAAGTCGGACAAGATGAATGAGTACGTGCGCTACGAGTCGTCTGCCATCTTCGCCTGCCCGCCGGGGCTTGCCGATGACAACGATTGGTGCGGCCGCGGGCTCTTCGAGGCCACAGCCTAGATGCGCCCGCGCCGCGTTTGTGCGGCGCGGGCTCCGCCCTAAAGGCGAATGACGCGGCGGCCCTCGATGCCGCCCTTGATAAGCCCCTCGAAAACCTCATTGACCTCGTCGAGCTTGACCTCCTCAACCGTCGGCTTAATCATGCCGCAGGCGTAGAAGTCGAGGGCCTCCTCGAGATCCCGGCGTGTACCCACGAGCGAGCCGCGGATGGTGAGGCCCTTGAAGACGATGTCGAAGATGGGCGCGGGGAACTCTCCCGGCGGCAGGCCGTTGAAGACGATGGTGCCGCCCTTGCGCGCCATGCCGATGGCCTGGCCGAACGCCTGCGGGTGGACGGCCGTGACGAGCACGCCGTGGGCGCCGCCCTTGGTGTACGCAGTAACGACCTCGGCCGGGTCCGCATCCTTGGCGTTGACGGTGTACTCGGCGCCGTGCTTCTTCGCCAGCGCTAGTTTCGCTTCTGAGATATCCACCGCGATGTGGCCCAGTCCACCGATGCCGGAGATGACCATGAACTGGCCCGGGCGCGTCTCTGCGACCTTGAGTCCCTTGTAGACCGAGACGCCAGCGCAGAGAATCGGCGCGACCTCGATCGGGTCCGAGCCTTCCGGGATCCGCGCGCAGTAGCGGGTGTCCACGAGCATGTACTCGCCGAACGAGCCGTCCACGGTGTAGCCGCCATACTCCGCCTTGTCACACAGCGTTTCCCAGCCGGTGCGGCACTTCTCGCACACACCACACGCGGACCACAGCCAGACGTTGCCCACGATGTCGTCTACCTCGACGGTGTGCTAGCCCGGTCCCAGCTTGACCACTTCATCCACGCCCTCGTGGCCCGGGATGAACGGCGGCTCTGGCTTCACTGGCCACTCGCCTTCCGCGGCGTGGACGTTCGTGTGGCAGATGCCCGACGCAAGGTTACGCACGAATGCTTGGTTGCGACCCGGTTCCGGAAGATCCGCCTCTCGGATATTCAGGGTAGGTCCGAATTCTTCGACGACAGCGGCGGTGAATGTATCACTCATTATGTACTCCTTTACTACGGGTCGATGACGTCACCCAGACTAGAAATCTCGCCCGTGCGCGCGAACCGCCCTGCCCCGCTGCAAATTCCGCAAACTGTGACCTAACGCGAAATCTAAGCGAAGAGTGACGTAGCGTATTCAGTCTTCAAAGATCGCATTTTTACCCCCGACCTGCATAAATGAATACTCAATTCATTAACCTCGGTCGTTTCCCATACCGCACGAAGGCATGCCGAATGACCCGCCCTTCGGGGCGGGTTGTCGTTTGTGAGGGTTAGTCC
>NHCFJ05603__coassemble_1114_pt1 | contig 12672 bp, 11 predicted proteins | sample NHCFJ05603__metabat2_low_PE_001 | metagenome-assembled genome bin NHCFJ05603 | reverse complement strand
CGAGCAGAAAGACGCGAACCTCCGCGCCAAGTTAATGGGTGAGTAGCCCTTTCTCTGCGCACACGCGCCGTACACACCGCCGAGAGGCGCATGAAAGATCTACGTTTCGCTGCCCTTGTTCTCCTCGGCGGCGTCATCGCTGGTCTTACGGGCATGTGTCCATTCTTTGCCTGGTGGCGCAACGATTATGCTTATCCCCGTGGATCCTATCGTTGTTCTCGGCTCGCGCGTCAAGCGCGGGCGTCCAGGAATATTGCTCGAGGAGCGTTTGCGTGCGGCGATGGCCGCAGCGGTACCTGGGCAGACTTTCATCGTCAGCGGTAGGGGCGAGGCGCCCGCCATGCGTCGCTACCTCGAGGAGCACGGGTTTGATGGGGTGATCGAAGATAACGAGGCGACATCGACGAATGAGAATCTCGAAAATGCGTGGCGACTTGCCGGTGGGGCTGGTCGTCTCATCGTTGTAACTAACAATTTTCATGTTCTGAGGACGCGATTGTGGGCCTGGCATTTGGGTATTCCGGCGCGGGTCATTTCAGCTCCCACGCCCTTTGACCAGCGCCTGGTCAACTATGCGCGGGAAATTGTCGCGACCCCGCATTCGGCCGGGCGGATCCTCTTTCGGAAAATAGTGCACACCCTGTCGAGGGGGTAAATTGTGCAACGTTACATTTCGCACTAATCCGTGCTGTACGCCACATCCAGCGTAGTCGTCATACCACTGCCACCCATGCATGGTCCTGTTATGTGTTGAAACCTTTCCTTGGAGCATGCCTTGAACGCTGATCGTTCTGCTGCGATTGCTGTTACCGCATTCCCGGCTTTTATTCTTATCGGTTCCGCTGCCGCGTGGATGATGCCCACGGTGTTTGCGCCCGCGTCCGCCTACATCACTCAATTCCTGATGATCATCATGTTTGGCATGGGGTTGACCCTTACCATCCCGGACCTTAAGGAAGTTGCCCAGCGCCCCCTGCCGATCTTCATTGGTGTCGTCGCGCAGTTTGTCATCATGCCGTTGGCTGCCATTGTGGTGGCTAAAGCGCTAGGTCTAAATCCCATGCTTGCCGTTGGTCTGCTCATGCTCGGCGCTGTGCCCGGTGGCACGTCGTCCAACGTCATTGCATATCTTGCCAAGGGCGATGTCGCGCTTTCCGTTGCGATGACCTCGGTGTCGACGCTGGTAGCGCCCATCGCCACGCCGATGATCATGCTGGCTCTAGCTGGCCAGCAGACTGACGTTGATGCCATGGGCATGGCAAAGTCGCTGGTTCAGACCATTCTCATACCGGTCGTTGGTGGTCTCGTACTGCGTTATGTTCTCAATGCGTGGATTGACAAGATTGCGCCGGTGCTGCCGTGGATCTCCATCCTGGGCATTGGTTGCGTTGTCTTTCCGACCATCGCTAATAACGTAGACCGCCTTGCCCAGATGGGGCTCATCGTCTTTGCGGCCGTCATGGCGCACAACATCCTGGGGTACGTTCTGGGCTACGTCACGGGTCGAGTAACGACGATGCCGAAGTCCTACTGCCGCACGATGGCTGTGGAAATCGGCACGCAATCAGCGGGCTTGAGCTCTGGTATGGCCGCAAAGTTCTTTGCGCACGAGGCGGCCCTGCCAGGGGCATGCGCGGCCGTCATGCACAACGTTAACGGCACTATCTATGACTTCATTGTTCGTCGTCTCGATGCGCGACGCGTGCGGGCAACAGTGCCCGCGCGGGAGCGCGAAGCGCAGCCGGTATAAAATTCTTCTGAGTGCATAACAGTTCCACAGCGTGAGACGGTGGAGCGCACGTTTTCACCCCCGCATTTCGCCCCCGTTTCTATCGATCTATTGAACGTGCACCTAAAAGCCCTGCCCGAGCCGATTGTGTAAGTAACGTTTTTATAACGGCGCCGCGAAGCCCTTTCGCATTGCATCAAAATGGTGCATATTTTAACTCACCCCACCATTTAATGAACCTTCGTGCAAGGGTTCATTCCGTTTACTTGGCGGTGTATTGGGGCCCGCCAGGACATGCCGCCGCTCGGTTCCGTCGATGGGGAGCGCAACCTCTATCGAACGGCGAAAGCCGAGCGGCGGTGCCTTTCTTGGGGGCTGTCGTATACCTAGGCAGTTAAAAAGTCACCGAATCGAGGGGCAGCGCCATCATGATCCGATCCAGCGGCATGACGGCCAGATTCAGTGTCCCCTCGTCGTGGCCTTCCATACTGCCCACGGGTGGATCACGCCGTCCTTGAGGGCGAAAGCGGGGGCGCCAGAGTCGCCATGGTTACTTGTCACTTCGAAGGCGAATCGCCCGGAACTGGTTTGGTACTGGTAGGTGCCGCACTGGGGTATTTCCGCTGGTAGCGCTCGTTGCGGCAGGCAAATTCAACGAATAGCCAGAGTGATGCAGGGTTCGTTGTAACGCTGTGCGTCCGAACAATCACAAGGAGGGTGAAAGGCTTCCGGCGGGAAAGAATGCCAGTACGAAGCACCACCACGAGAAGAAGGAGTCCTCTCATGAAAAAGGAATCATCGCCATCACCACCGCCACCGTCGCCGTCCTTACCGCGGGTGGGGCAGCGATTGCCACGGGCGCGAACGAGACCCCCGCCATGACTGCTGGCACGGAGGATATCCTCAAGCCTGGCATGGAGATGACGTTTACCGCGACGTGCCCCGATAACAGCACACGCGCGGACCTCACCACGAGCTTCGGTGCCCACGCCGTCCTGCAGCCGGCGGCAGATGCTGGCTACCTCATGGGCGAGATTACCGCGCCGGAGCAGATTGGCCCCGGCCCGGCTGACGGCTACCACACGTACACTGTTACCTGCGAGAACGGAGCGACGATCACCGCGCGCTTCGCCGACGCCGGCAACGGCACGGCCCAGACGGCCCGCAGCTAAACCGCACAAGCGGCCACCGGCTACACCGCTCACGCGGCCGACAGCTCACGCCGCGACAACATCATAGGTACACCCCAAGACAGCAGTCAGTGTCCGTCACCTATCTCCCCGCCGCGCGCCGGAAAGCCTTTAGCGAGGCTTTCCGGGCGCATTACCCTGCCGTGCGCGCGTTCTTTGCGCGCCGCGCGCCCGCCGAGCACGTCGAGGAGTTCACCGCCGACGTCTTCGAGCGCGCTTGGGTCAACTTCGACCAGATTGAAGGCAGCGTCCTCCCGTGGCTCTACGGCGTCGCCCGCAACGTCGTGCGCGAGCACTATCGCACGCAAGGGCGCCGTCCGCGGCTCGTGGATCTCGAGCAGCCGGAGGCGGATCCCCAGGCCGAGGATTTTGCGAGCCACAGCGATCTGAACCTCGATATCAACCGTGCGCTGCTTACTTTCAGTCCCGCTGAGCGTGAGATCCTCACCCTCCACGCGTGGGAGGGCCTCACGCCAGCCGAGCTCGCCGAGGTCCTCGATCTCACTCCCACGAACGCCCGCGTGCGTCTTCACCGCGCACCAGCCTCGCCCGCGCCCTCGACAGCGCTGGCTCCCATTAAGGATAACCGTCATGAACGATCCTCTCGCCCACCTCGCTGCGGCTAACCCCGACCCCGACGAGTCGCTCACGCCCGAACAGCAGGAGCGCGCCGACGCCCTCCTGGAACGTCTCACACAACCTGCCCAGAAGAAGCGCCGTCCCCTCCTCGTCGCTGCCGCGGCCGTCGCGGTGCTTGCCCTCGGCGTCGCCGTCATTCCGGGCTTGAGCAATAACGCCACGCCCCAGGCGACGGCGGAGGAGGTGCTCGCGCAGGCGGGGGCGGCATCGGCAAGCCGGGCGGACGCCCCGGACCTCGGCCAGGAGTACATGAAGCGCACGGACAGCGACGGCCAGGCCACCGTCACCACGGAATACGAGGTCCACGCCGGCCAGCTGCGCCAGGACACTCGCACCGAGGGCACCTCCGCCGCGCTCGCGGACTTCGACCCCTCGCCCCGCATCACGCTCGCCCAGCTTGCCGATGCCCCCTCCGCCGACGCCCTGCGCGACCTCGCCGTCGCCACGTATGGCGACGCCGCGCTCGGCTCGCTCCAGCTGCTTCTACACCCAGGGCTGACCTCCGCGCAGCAGAAGCTCGTCTATGACAACCTCGCGGCGGCCGGCGGCAACGAGCTGGGCAGCGCGGACATCACGGCGGGCGAGGACTCGCTCGTCACCGTCTACCGCGACGCGGACCACGTGAGCTTCAGCGTCGTGCCGTCCACTGGCCAGATCGTCGAGGTCCACGGTCTCGTCGCCCCGGACGTCACCACCCGCGTCGAGGCCACGGCCATTCTGGGCTGCGTCGCCGCGACCGGCCTCGAGGGCCCGAAAAGATTTCGCTTGCCTGCGCGGACAACAACTACCTCGTTCGTGACCTCGAGTGGTCGAACTGGGGTGCCGCCTCCGCCCGCGCGGAAGGCACGGCCTTTATCAACGACTGTGACCCCAACTGCGCGGACTCTGGCTTCACGCAGCTGCCCGTTACCGTCACTGTGCGCGAGCTCCAGGAGTGCGGCTACAACGCGAAGCTCTACTCCAAGCTCGACGTCGGCTACGCGGACGAGCCTGCGCGCAACGAGACCTTCGACATCGGCTGCGACCACGAGCTTATGAATTAACCGCGGGCGCCGTGAAGGCTAGCGTGCGAGCTTGCCGGGCAGCTGGCGCAGGATATTGTCGATTTCCTTCCATGCGGTCGCGCGCGACTCCTTCTCAGGGAAGTTCGAGGCTCGCAGGCCCAAATACGCAATCCGATCGGCTGCGTGGTTGAGCGGGTCGCCCGCATGCCCGAGCACGCGGCCGATGGTCGCCTTGCCCTGCTTGTTGAAGTCCCGCCACGCCTGCTGGAAGCGCGAACGTGCGCCCGAGGAGACGCCGCGCCATGTGCGGCGCGACTTCGCGCCGCGTCCGCCGGCCAGGATATTGTCCACGGCCTCGAGTGCCGCGACGGAATCTGACTCGATGATGACGCGCTCGAAGCCGTTCTTCAGCGCGTACTTGAGCGCGAGCGTGATGGTCTCCAGCTCGAGTTCGTCCGTGCCTGCCTTCGTCATGCGCGTGCGCAGCTGGTAGTCGCCATTGGAGGCGACGAAGCACATCGCGCCCTTAGACAGCGTGTCCGAGGACGCGTCCGTCGCAATGCGCACCTGCTGGCCCCGGCCCGCGAAGCGCGAGCGGTTGGGGAGCCAATGCGTGGGCGGCGCCTCGACCGCCGGCGCCTTCTTGGCGGGGCGCTCGCCTTCCTTCTTCGAGCGGCGCACGGCCTGGGCCTCATGCTGCTTGCGCAGTCCGCGTGCCCGGTTGCCCGCTTTATTCTCGTCCGCGAACGAGCCGGTGACGAGGTAGCCCGCCCGGCGGATGCGCGTGCCCAGCGCCGCCTGACGGCGTCCCACCACGACCCAGATGGGCTTGGGAACGCCTTTCACCGCGCGCTCGAATTCGGCGAAGACCTGGGGGTAGGGGTCCGCGTCCATCGTCTTGCCGGCGCGCACGAAGCGGCGCTTGCCACCCGCCTCGACCGCGATGACCCAACCGTAGAGCTTGCCGTGTGGTGCCGACTTCCAGGGGATATCCCACAGCGCGATGGCCACGTGGGTGCGCGCGGAGATCATCTCTTGGGTGACCTTGCGCGTGGCGTAGGTGCGCGAGGACTTGCCCATGAGGGTGGTGATATCGATCGCGTCCTTTTTTGCCATGCCTCTAAGTTAATCGCACCGCGCCCGCCTGCGCGATTCAGGTCCGCGTCCCCGCTGCGCACCCTGGTTCTCGGCGCAGCGGGGGAGTGGCCCGCCCCACCCTATTTACAGATTGTTGAACAAACCTCTATGATGATCGGCATCACACACCGCTGCGACCCTCATCACTCAAAGGAGCCCATCGTGAGCACGGAAACAACGGCAACGCCCGTCCAGAAGGATCCGCCCAAGGGCATCGGCGCCATGGCCGGCGCCATGTTCCTCATGGCCACCTCGGCCATCGGCCCGGGCTTCCTCACCCAGACCTCGGTCTTTACCGTCCAAATGGGCGCTGCCTTCGCGTTTGCCATACTCCTGTCGATCCTCGTCGACATCGCGGTGCAGCTCAACGTCTGGCGCGTCCTCGCCGTCTCCGGCCTGCGCGCCAACGAGCTGGGCAACACCGTCCTGCCGGGCCTTGGCTGGGTCATGGCGGTCTTCGTCTTCATCGGTGGCCTCGTCTTCAACATCGGCAATATCGCCGGCGCGGGCCTGGGCGTCAACGCCATGCTCGGCATCGACGCGCGCTGGGGCGGCATCATCGCCGCAGCCATCGCCGTGTTCATCTTCCTGTCCAAGCGCGCGGGTGTGGCTCTCGACCGTCTTGTTGCCGCGCTCGGCGCCATCATGATCCTGCTCATGCTCTACGTCGCCATCGTCTCCCAGCCGCCGGTCGGCGAGGCCTTGAAGAATACGTTCCTGCCCGAGGAGATTGACTTCTTCGTCATCACCACCCTCGTGGGCGGCACTGTGGGCGGCTACATCACGTTCGCTGGCGCCCACCGCCTTATCGACTCCGGCCTCACCGGCCCGGAGAACATCAAGAACATCACGCAGACGTCCGTGTGGGGCATTATCATCACCGGCATCATGCGCGTCCTGCTCTTCCTCGCCATCCTCGGCGTGGTCGCCACCGGCGTGACCCTCTCCAAGGAGAACACGGCTGCGGACGCCTTCTTCCAGGCCGCCGGCCAGTTCGGCCTCCGCGCCTTCGGCGTTGTCCTCTTCGCCGCGGGCCTGTCCTCGGTCATCGGTGCCTCCTACACCTCCATCTCCTTCGTCACCACGCAGCAGGTAGCCCCGCGTACTCGCAACTTCCTGACGGTCGCCTTCATCGTCGTGTGTACCGTCGCGTTCGCCATCATGAACTCCGCTCCGCAGGAGCTCCTCATCTTCGCCGGTGCCTTCAACGGTCTTATCCTTCCCATCGGCTTTGCCGTCGTCATGTGGGTCGCCTGGCGCCGCCGCGACCTGCTGGGCGGTTACAAGTACCCCACGTGGCTCCTGGGCACCGGTGTGCTGGCCTGGCTGCTCACCATCTTCATCGGCGTCAAGGCCTTCTCCGGCATCACGGGGCTGTGGGCATAATGATGACTCCCGAGGAGGTTCGCGCCGCAGCACGCACCCAGGCGCTCACCACGACAGCGGGCCTGGCGCGCGGCTACATGCAAGCCAATCTACTTGCCGTGCCCCAGGAATACGCCTTCGATTTCCTGCTCTTCGCGCAGCGCAACCCGAAGCCGTGCCCCATCGTGGGCGTGCTCGAGGCAGGGCAGTATTCCTCCGAGCTCCTGCCCGGCGGCGACATCCGGACCGATATCCCCGGCTACCGCGTCTTCCGTGACGGCGAGCTCATCGCCGAGCCTTCCGATGCCACCGCCTACTGGTCCCAGGACATGGTCGCGTTCCTTATCGGTTGTTCCTTTACCTTTGAGACGGCTCTCCTCGACAACGGCGTGCCCGTTGCGCACATCGAGCAGGGCCGCAACGTGCCCATGTACCGCACGACCATCCCCACGACCCAGGCGGGTGTGTTCTCCGGACCCATGGTCGTGTCCATGCGTCCCATCCCGGCCGACCAGGTCGCCGACGCGGTGCGCATTACCTCGCGCTTCCCGTCCGTTCACGGCGCGCCCGTGCACGTGGGCGACCCGGCCGCCATCGGAATTGCGGACCTCACGCAGCCAGACTTCGGCGAGGCCGTCGATATCCCAGCGGGCACCGTGCCGGTCTTTTGGGCGTGTGGCGTGACTCCGCAGGCCATCGTCATGGAGTCCAAGCCGAGCCTGGCGATTACGCACCAGCCTGGCAGGATGCTCGTGACCAACGCGCGGGACCTCGAATACCAGGTGCCGTAGTACAGGGCTCGTTGCCTCAACGCGTGAAAAATCGGCGCAGGTTTGGGCGATTGTTGGCAGTGCGAGCTAGTCGAGTACGGCGAGGATCTTGTCGAGCGTGCCCAGCAGCGTCGCGCGGGAAAGCTCCGCGGCGTCCTCGCGCTTGCCCTCGGCAATGAGCGTGGCGAGCTCCACGTTGCCGTCGATGTGGGAGGCGTGGAGATCGGGGTAGCGGGGGATGACGCGCAGGAAGCTCAGGCGCATGCGGGCGAGCAGGTTGGACATCTCGCGGTCGAGCGAGACGCTGCCCAGGCTCGCCACGAGGGCATGGTGGAAGCGCTGGTTGATATTCGACACCATTGCGTGGCCGGGCTCGTCCAGGTGCTCGCGCGCCGAGGTTGTGAGCGTGACTAGTGCGCCGGGGTCGTCGAACGTCCCCCACCGCACGCCAGCGGGTTCGAGGGCCGCGCGGGCCAGGTAAAGATCGCGCACGAAGTCTACGTCCGGGACAGCGAGGAAGACGCCGCGGTTGGGCTTGCGGTGGACCAAGCCTTGTGCGCCGAGCATGGCGAAAGCCTCGCGCAGGGTATTGCGCGAGCAATCGAAGCGTTCGGTGGCGCGGATTTCGCTGAGCTGTTGGCCAGGCTCGAACTCGCCATCGGAGATAGCCTCGCGCAGGGCAGAGGTCACGGTGTCAGCAAGCATGCGTTTGACCTTACTCTACGACGACGGAGTCCGAGCCTGGATTCACCGACTTAGGCGATGGTGGCGATGACCGTGCTGGGCGTGAGCTTGTCTCCCGGCTTCGCCTGGAGCGTGATGGTGCCGGTGTGTGGGGCCTTGATGGTGGATTCCATCTTCATGGCCTCGACCGTGGCGATGACGTCGCCCTCGCTGACCTGCGCGCCGTTGGCGACGTGCCAGTCCACGAGGTTGGCCTGGAAGGGGCTGGTGACGGCGCCCTCGTCGGTGGGGCCGGCGCCGGTAGACGGTGCGGAGGAGGGGGCATCGGAAGGCGCGGTGAACAGCTCGGCGGGGAAGCCGATGTTGACGATCTTGCCGTCGATCTCCACGGCGACGGTGCGGCGCTGGGCGTAGATGGACTCCACCGGCGCGGACTGCACGGCGCCGCCCGGGCGGTAGTTGTGGTCAACCCAGTCGGTGTAGACGCCCTTGCCGGAGTCGAGGTTCACGAGGGCGGGCTCGTGGACCATGTCGCGGTGGAAGGGGAGCACGGTGCGCACGCCGTTGATGGTGAACTCCGTGAGTGCCTGCTGCGCGCGGCGCAGAGCGACCTCGCGCGTCGGGCCCCACACGATGAGCTTGGCGATGAGCGAGTCGTAGTACGGCGGCACGATGGAGCCGGAGCGCACGGCGGCGTCGACGCGGATGCCGGGGCCGGTGGGCGGATCAAAGGCGACGATGGTGCCAGGGCAGGGCGCAAAGCCGTTGAGGATGTCCTCGGCGTTGATGCGGAACTCGAAGGCGTGGCCGTGGGAGGCGGGATCCTGCGTCAGCGAGAGTTCCTCGCCCGCGGCGACGCGGAATTGCTCGGCGATGATGTCGACGCCGGTGACGGCTTCGGTGACGGGGTGTTCGACCTGGACGCGGGTGTTGACCTCGAGGAAGGAGATGGTGCCGTCCTCAGAGACGATGTACTCGACGGTGCCGGCGCCGGTGTAGCCAACCTTCTGGCAGATGGCGCGGGCGCCCTCGATGATGCCCTTGCGCTGGGCGTCAGTCAGCCCCGGGGCCGGGGCTTCCTCGACGAGCTTTTGGAAGCGGCGCTGCGTGGAGCAGTCGCGCGTGCCGAGCACGATGACGTTGCCGTGGATATCCGCGATGACCTGGGCCTCGACGTGGCGCGGGTGGGTGAGGAATTTCTCGACGTAGCACTCGGCGCGGCCGAAGGCCTCGCGGGCCTCGCGGCCGGCGGAGTTGAAGGCGCCCTCAATAGCCTCGAGATCGTCGACGACCTTGAGGCCGCGTCCGCCGCCGCCGTAGGCCGCTTTAATCGCAATCGGCAGGCCATGTTCCTGGGCAAACGCTCGGGCTTCCTGCCAGTCGTCAATGGGATCGGAGGTGCCCGGTGCCAGCGGCGCGCCGACTTCCTCGGCCACGCGGCGGGCCGCAATCTTATCGCCGAGCAGGTCGATGGCGTCCGGGGACGGGCCGACCCAGGTCAGGCCGGCGCCGGTGACGGCGCGGGCGAACTCGGAGTTCTCCGACAGGAAGCCGTAGCCCGGGTGGACGGCGTCCGCGCCAGCGCGCACCGCGATATCGAGGATGGCGGGGACGTTCATGTACGTATCCGCCGCGGTGTTGCCCGGTAGGGCGTAGGCCTCGTCCGCGACCTGCGTGTGCAGGGCACCGGCGTCAGCCTCGGAGTAGATGGCGATGGACTTCATGCCAAGGTCGCGGGCGGTGCGCGCAATACGCACGGCGATCTCGCCGCGGTTAGCGATGAGCACGGTCTGAATCTTCATGTTCTTTACTTCTCCACAATCTCGAAGCGGACGCGGGCCCCCGGCGGGAGCTGGGCCGCGATATCAATGTCTTCTTCTAGTACCGTCGCCACGACGGGGTAGCCGCCGGTGACGGCGTGGTCGCGCAGGAAGACCACGGGTTTGCCGTTAGGCGGAATCTGGACAGAGCCCGCGACCATGCCCTCGGAGGGCAGCTCCTCGTAGCGGTTGCGCTCGAGGGTGACCTCGGAGTCGAGGCGCAGGCCCACGCGGTTGGAATCCGGCGTGACGGTCCATTCGGTCTCCGTGAAGGCGTGCACGGCGTCGGCCGGGAACCAGTCGTCGCGCGGGCCGAGCACGCAGCGCAGGCGGCCGACGGTGCGGCCGTTCTCCTCGGTGACGCGCAGCGGGTTGGCCAGCTGCGCGTCCGTCATGGCCATGGAGCGCGGCAGCACGCCGATGACGTCGCCCGCATGGACGGGGTCTGGGCCGAGGCCGGAGAGGATATCTGTGGCGGACGAGCCGAGCTCGGCATCGGCTACGATGCCGCCGCGTACCGCGATGTAGGAGCGTAGGCCCAGCGTCGCGTTGTCGATGGTGAGCGTCTGGCCCGCCGTGACGAGCACGGGGCGGGCGAGGTGGACCGGCATGGTGCCGAGCCGCACGCGGGCGACGGCGCCGGTGACGCCCACGACGGTATCGGTGAGCGCACGCACCGTGAGCCCGCCAATGTTTTCGAGCACCGTCGCACCGCGGGGGTTGCCCACCGCGATATTGGCCGTCGCTGCGGCCGCGCGGTCCGCCGCACCCGAGGGCGTGACGCCCAAGTTGCCGCGGCCTGGGCGACCGAGGTCCTGGAAGAGCGTGAGCAGGCCAGAGTCGACGACCTCGAGGCGCGGCAGGCGCGCCGGGGCGCCGGCGTGGCGCGACGTATCCGGCAGCAACTCCGGAAGCTGCGACACCGCGCGGTAGCGCACGCGGTCGCCGGGCTGGACGAGTGCGGGCGGCTGCGCCTGGGACTGCCACATGGGCGTCGTGGTGGTGCCGAGTAGTTGCCAGCCGCCGGGGGAGACGCGCGGGTAGACGGCCGAGAAGTCACCCGCGATGCCCACCGCGCCGGCGGGGACGGCGGTGCGGGGCGTGGCGCGACGGGGCATCGCCAGGCTGCGGCCCGGGTCGGCCGGCGCACAGTAGGTAAAGCCGGGCGCGAAGCCGCCGAACGCGGCGGTCCACTCGGTGGAAGTGTGCCACTCGATGAGCTCGTCCGGGGTCATGCCCGCGAGCTGCGCGGCCTCTTCCAGGTCCTCGCCGTTGTAGAGGACGTCGATTTCCACGGTGCGCGGCTCGGCGGTGGCGCGTGCGGCGGGCTCAAAGCTCGGAAGGAAGCGCGCGGCCTCGGCGGCGGCGTTGGGGGTTTCGAAAGTCAGTAGAAGCGTGGTCGCGGCGGCAATGCAGTCCACCTGGTCGCGCAGAGGCTCAAACTCGAGTGCACCATGCCACGTCATGACCTGGTCCAAGCCGTCTAAGTCGATGAGCAGCGCGCGCGTACCCACGGGATGGATACGCATTAGATGAAGCTCCGCACGTCGATGCCCTTATTCTTGAGCGTCGCCACGACGCTGCGCAGCATGTTCACCGCGCCTTGCGAGTCGCCGTGGGTGCAGATGGACTGCGCGTCGACATCCAAGCGCGTGCCGTCGTAGGCGGTGATCGAGCCGGTCTCCGCGACTTGGAGCACGCGCGCTGTGACCTCCTCCGGGGTCTCCAGCACCGCGTAGTCCAACGTGCGGGAGACGAGCGTGCCGTCCGGGTTGTAGTTGCGATCCGCGAAGGCCTCGCGAATGACGGTCAGCCCCGTCTTCGCTGCGATGTCCACGGCGACGCCGCCGGGCAGCAGCATGAGCGGGATGTCGCCGAAGGCCTTGACGCCATCCACGACGGCCTTGGCCTGGGCCTCGTGGTGGACGATCGCGTTGTACATTGCGCCGTGCGGCTTAACGTAGGAGACCTTCGTGCCGGCCGCGCGCGCCAGGGCGTCGAGCGCGCCAATCTGGTAGGTGACCTCGTCCGCGAGCTCCTCCGGCTTGTACTCGATAAAGCGACGGCCGAAACCGGCCATATCGTTGTAGCCCACGTGCGCGCCGATGACGACGCCGCGCTCTGCCGCCGCGCGGACCGTCTGCGCGATGGAATGGGCGTCGCCGGCGTGGAAGCCGGTGGCGACGTTGGCCGAGGAGACCATCTCCAGCATCGCCGCGTCGTCCGCGACGGGGTTGCCTGCGGTGGTCTCTCCGAGGTCGGCGTTGAGGTCAATGTGCAGCGCGCTCATGTGGGGCCGGTCCTTTCTACTGTGACGCCCTGAGGTTCCGGGCT
>NHCFJ05603__coassemble_1103_pt1 | contig 12783 bp, 10 predicted proteins | sample NHCFJ05603__metabat2_low_PE_001 | metagenome-assembled genome bin NHCFJ05603 | reverse complement strand
GACCCGGTCGCGATGTCGGTGGCCTCGGTGTATTCGATGGGCTCGCCAAGCGACACCTACCCAGGAACCTTCGGCAAGGTGGACCAGTGCGCGAAGTTCCTTACCTCGTCCAGTCCACTGGGCGGCGTGCGCTTTACTGCGGCGGGGCTGTGCATCATGACGAATCCTTCGCTGCGCGCGGAGCTTGCGGAGCAACCGGGGATTCCGCTGTTTTAATCCCAGCATCAAGCTCGTAGCGGTGGCGCATTCCGGTGGTAACCTGGCGCCAATGTCGAACACTTTGTTTAGCTCTTGGACCATTCGCGACCTGGAACTGAAGAACCGCGTGGTCCTGCCGCCCATGTGCCAATATGCCTGCAACGATGAAGATGGCGTGGTGGGGCAGTGGCACCGCGTGCATTATGGTGCGCGTGCTGCTGGTGGTTTCGGGCTGGTCATCGCGGAGGCCACTGCCGTCGTGCCAGAGGGCCGCATTTCCCCGCGTGATGCTGGTATCTGGAACGACGAACAGGTCGCCGCGTGGTCGCAGGTCACGGACATCATCCATGCGATGGGTGCTAAGGCCGGTATTCAATTGGGCCACGCTGGCCGCAAGGCCTCGACGTATCCCATGTTGCCGGAGCAGCCGAACGGCACGGTGCCGGAAAACGAGGGCGGCTGGGAGCCGGTCGCGCCCTCGGCCATCTCGTTTGGCGAAGGTTTCGCCACCCCGCGTGAGCTGACGACCGAGGAGGTCGCGGCCATTCCGCAGGCATTTGCCGCAGCCGCGCGCCGAGCTGTGGATGCGGGCTTCGACGCCTTGGAAATTCACGCCGCCCACGGCTACCTCATCCACCAGTTCCTAGACCCCATCACCAATCACCGCACGGACCGCTACGGCGAGAACCGCCAGCTGTTGGCACTCGAGGTTATCGATGCCATTCGCGCCGCAGTTCCCGCCGAAACGCCGCTTATCATGCGCGTCTCCGCCACGGACTGGCTTGAGGACGACGCTAACTCTTGGCGTGTGGCGGACACGGTGGAACTTGCCCGTGCTGCCAAGGAGCGCGGCGTCGACGTCATGCATGTCTCCACCGGCGGCAACGTTGTTACCGATATTCCTACCGGTCCCGGCTACCAGGCGGCTTTCGCGCGTACGGTCCGCGAGGAGGCCGGCATCCCCACCATCGCGGTGGGCATGATTACGGATCCGCGCTTGGCCAGCTACTTGGTGAGCTCCGAGACTGCCGATGCCGTCGCTGTCGGCCGTGCCGCCCTCTACAACCCCAGCTGGCCGCTCGCCGCTGCGCACACGCTCGGCGTCGACCTTGGTGATCCGGCCGTGGGACGCCCGAAGCATTACTTCCGCGGGACTTTCCGCTAACTACCATGCAGCGTCTGCCCTTGGCCGTGCTGATTGTTGCGGCGCTGACCGGATGCTCGTCGAGCTCGACGGAACCGATTCCTGAACCTGAGCCGTTGAACTACGTGTCCTTGGGTGATTCCTATGCAGCCATGGGTTCGCGCGCGGCGACGGCGGACGACGATCCGTGCATGGTCGCCGAAGATTCGTACCCTGTGCTCATCGCCGAAGAACTTGATGCTGCCCAGTTCACTAATGCCACGTGCCAAGGCGCCGTGACGGCGGACGTGGGGGAGAAGACGGCGTTGGGGACGGCGGCATCGGAAGGCTCGCCGCAGGTGGCGGCGCTGGGGGAAGGGACGGACCTGGTGACACTGAGCATCGGCGGCAATGATGTGAGTTTTGTCGACATGACGCGGTGCTTCGAGAGCGCGTGCCCGGCGGGGCTGCGCGAAAAGGTGGCGGGCGAGCTTGAAGAGCTGCCAGCGCGGCTGGACGATGTGTACGCGGCGATTGAACAACGAGCACCGGGCGCGCGCGTCGTCGCCACGGGGTACATGCCGTTGCTCAACGACGCATGTATGGAAGTGCCCGACGCGGAGTGGCTCGCGGAGCAGATCAATCGCATCAACGGGGAGGTGCGCGCGGCCGCCGAGAGACATGGGGCGACGTACGTGATGCCGGCGGACGCGGAGGAACACACTGGGTGCTCCGCGGAGCCGTGGGTGGATTTTACGGGCGAGGCCACGGGCTCGTATCCCATGCATCCCACGGCGGCGGGGCAGCGTGCGATGGCAGAGGCGGTGCGGGCAGAAATCGAGTGAGGCAGAACTTAGGGTGGTTAGAATGTGACGCATGACCACTCCTACGGATCTCGTCAATGTAGAAAGCTTGCTCAGCCCCGAGGAAATCGCGACGCGCGACCGTGTGCGTGCCTTCGTGGAGGCGCGGATTAGGCCCAACATCGCGCAGTGGTTTGAGGAGGCGATTGTTCCTACTGAGCTGTTCAAGGAGCTCGCGGACGAGGGACTGTTCGGCATGCACCTGCACGGCTACGGCTGCCCGGGTAAGACCGCGGTGGAGTACGGGCTGGCAATGCAGGAGCTCGAGGCGGGGGATTCCGGAATTCGCACGGTGGTCTCGGTGCAGGGGTCGCTGGCGATGTCCGCGATTTATAAGCATGGTTCGGAGGAACAAAAGCAGCAGTGGTTGCCGCGTATGGCGCGGGGTGAGGTCATCGGCTGCTTCGGGCTCACGGAGCCGACCGCCGGTTCGGATCCGGCGAACATGCTCACCACAGCGCGCCGGGACGGTGATGAGTGGGTCATCGACGGCGCCAAGCGCTGGATTGGCCTGGCTAGCGTGGCCCAGGTTGCGATCATGTGGGCGAAGGTCGACGGCACCGTGCGCGGGTTCATCGTGCCCACGGATACGCAGGGCTTTACCGCGACGCCGATTAAACAGAAGCTGTCCATGCGCGCGTCCATCCAGTGCGACATTTCTTTGGACGGCGTGCGCGTGCCTGCCGACGCCCTCCTTCCGGAGAATCCCGGCCTCAAGGGCCCCTTCATGTGCCTTAATGAAGCTCGCTTTGGCATCAGCTTCGGCGCGCTGGGTGCTGCTCGCGACGCGCTCGAGGCCGCTTTAAGCTACGCGAAGGAGCGCAAGCAATTCGCCAAGCCGCTCGCGGCGTTCCAGCTCACGCAGCAAAAACTGGTGGACATGGCGTTGCGCTTGAACCAAGCGCAGCTGCTCGCACTGCACTTGGGGCGCGCGAAGGACGCGGGAACGCTCACCCCGCAGCAGATTTCCGCGGGCAAACTCACCAGCTGCCGTACCGCGATCGATATTTGCCGCACGGCGCGCACCATCTTCGGCGGCAACGGGATTACCGGTGACTACTCGCCGCTGCGGCACGCCAATAACCTGGAATCCGTTATGACCTACGAAGGCACGGAGGAAATCCACACGCTCATCTTGGGTCGGCAGCTTACCGGCGAGGCCGCGTTTAGTTGACGAGCGCTCGCGCGGCCTAAGCTTGGACGTTATGCGCCACATCTCTTGGGCCTTGACGGCCGTTGCCGCGATCGCAGGCTTATCTGCATGCTCGGCCCACGCGTCCGTGCCGAAGGACCTGCACTACGTGGCCTTGGGGGATTCCTATGCGGCGATGGGCTCGCAGGCCGAGCTCATCGATCCGGACGATAGCTGTCTGGTGACCGCGGATGGGTACCCGGAACTACTCGCTGCGGCGTGGGATGTGTCTGACTTCGCCAACACCACGTGTCAGGGGGCCGTCACCGCAGACGTCGTGGATATGGACGAAGACCCCGACGCTCCATTTCAGATCGACGCAGTGAACGAGGACGCGGACGTTGTCACGCTGACCATCGGCGCCAACGACGTGAGCGCCATCGACGTTGGGCTCTGCTTCGACTCTGATCCGGCTGAGCCGTGCGAATCCCACTACGGAGATATCGCGGCGAGGCAGTTCGATGCTTTGCCCGGCCTACTCGACCAGGTGTATGCGGAAATTCATCAGCGAGCGCCGCACGCACGAGTTCTCGCCACCGGATATTTGCCGCTTATCGTCGAAGGTGATGAGTGCGCGGCGCTGGACGATCTCGCCGTCTCGGATACGTCATGGCTGGCAGAAGAAACGGTTAGGCTCAATGACGAGGTTCGCCGCGCCGCGGAGCGCAACGGTGCAACCTACGTCATGCCGGATCACGCGGAGCAACACTCGGGGTGCTCGACCGATCCGTGGACTGACTTCACTGGCGAGGAAGAAGGCTCATACCCCATGCATCCCACGCCGGACGGACAGCGCGCGATGGCCGACGCCCTCGCCGCAACTCTCCAGTAATCCCGTTTGGACATACGTGGTGAGAAATCTCGGCTTCAGATTCTTGTGCCCAAGAAAACGACGGTAACTCGTATGAGTTGCGCGAAAATCGGAAAATTTTCGGCAACTCATACGAGTTATGAACGCTAGACCAGCTTTCCGGCGACGTAGGTCTGGTACGTCTGCGGCATGCCGGGGCGGTACGCCAAGTCGATGGCGGAGGCACCCTGGAGCACGTGGACGTCCGCGGCCGCGCCGGGCACCAGTGTGCCCTTGGCCGGGCGGCCCTGCGGGTCGAGACCGTCGCCCACGTCGTGGCGGCGCAGTGCCGTGGCACCGCCGGTCGTCGCGGCGGTGATCGCCTCATCGAGTGTGAGGTGCTGCTGGAGCACCGCGGTGGCTATGCAGAAGTTCATCGACGAGGTATACGAGGTTCCCGGGTTGAGATTGGACGCGATAGCGATGGTCGCGCCCGCGTCGAGGAGACGGCGGCCTGGAGCGAGAGGCTGGCGTGTGGACAGATCGCAGGCGGGCAGGAGCGTCGCGACGGTATCAGAGTTCGCAAGGGCCGCGATGTCCGCGTCCGTAACGTAGTTGACGTGGTCGACGCTCGCCGCGCCAAGTTCGACGGCGAGCTGGACGCCCGGGCCGTCGCCCAGCTGGTTGCCGTGGACGCGTACACCCAGACCGCGGGCGATGCCGGCCTCCAGAACGCGGCGGGACTGTGACTCGTTGAAGGCGCCGCGCTCACAGAAGACGTCGATCCACTGGACGTACGGCGCCACGCCGTCGAGCATGGGGCCGACGACCTCGTCGAGGTACTCGTCGGCGTCGGCACCCGGCGGGACGAGGTGAGCGCCCAGAAACGTGACGTCGTCGGCGAACTCGGCGGCAATCTGCGCGGATTCCACCTCCGAGGCCGTGTTGAGCCCGTAGCCGGTCTTTGTCTCAAAGGTCGTCGTGCCACCGGCGCGGCCGGCGGCGATGCGGTCGCGGACGAGCGCGCGCAAACGGGACGCGCCAGCCGAGCGCGTGGCCTCCATCGTCACCGCGATGCCGCCGGCCGCATACGACGAGCCAGCCAGGCGCGCTTCGAACTCCGCGCCGCGGTTGCCGTCGAAGACCATGTGCGTGTGCGAGTCGACCCAGCCAGGCAGGACGGCCCGGCCGCCGAGGTCGACGGTCTCCTCGCAGGCGGGAGCCTGCGCGGGGGCATCGGAAGCCTGGCCTACCCAGGTGATGACACCCTCGCTGACGGCAATGGCTGCGTCCGAGAGAGTGCCCAGCGAGGAGACCGTGCGCAGTTCGCTGATTCCGGTAAAGAGCGTGGACATATTAATCGCGCGCCTTGAATTCCATGGGGATGCGTACGCCGCGCTCGTCTGCAACTTCCTTGGCGCGGGTGTAGCCGGCGTCGACGTGGCGGATAACGCCCATGCCCGGGTCGTTGGTAAGCACGGCGCGCAGCTTCGCGGCGGCGAGCTCCGTGCCGTCGGCGACGGAGACCTGGCCAGCGTGGATGGAGCGGCCCATGCCCACGCCGCCGCCGTGGTGGATCGACACCCAGGTCGCGCCAGAGGAGACGGCCGTCATGGCGTTGAGCAGCGGCCAGTCCGCGACGGCGTCGGTGCCGTCGAGCATGGCCTCGGTCTCGCGGTAGGGTGAGGCCACGGAGCCGGAGTCGAGGTGGTCGCGGCCGATGACGATGGGAGCGGAGATCTTGCCTTCCTTCACCAGGTCATTAAACAACAGGCCGGCCTTGTGGCGCTCGTTGTAGCCCAGCCAGCAAATACGTGCGGGCAGGCCCTCGAACTCGACGTATTCCTCGGCGGCATCCAGCCAATTGTGGAGGTGCTCGTTGTCCGGGAAGAGCTCCTTGAGCGCTTGGTCGGTGACCTTGATGTCCTCCGGATCACCCGACAGCGCGGCCCAGCGGAACGGGCCCAAGCCCTCGCAGAAGAGCGGACGGATGTAGGCGGGCACGAAGCCGGGGAACTCGAAAGCGCGCTGGTAGCCGGCGTGGCGGGCCTCGTCGCGGATGGAGTTGCCGTAGTCGAAGACCTCGGCACCCTCGTCCTGGAACTCGACCATGGCCTGGACCTGGGCGGCCATGGACTCGCGGGCCTTCTTCGTAAAGGTCGTCGGGTCTGCCTTGGCCTCGGCGTGCCAATCCTCGACGCGGATCTCCGTGGGAAGATAGGAGAGCGGATCGTGCGCGGAGGTCTGGTCCGTGACGATGTCGACGGTAAATTCGCCGGCGCGCTGGCGGCGCAGCATCTCCGGGAAGACGTCGGCGGCGTTGCCCACCAGGCCAACAGAGAGCGGGCGCTTCTCTTCCTTCGCGGCGAGCACGAGCTTGAGCGCTTCGTCCAGATCCGTCGTCACTTCGTCGAGGTAGCGCTTGGATTGGCGGCGCTTGAGGCGGGTTTCGTCCACGTCGACGATAAGCACCGCGCCGCCGTTGAGGGTGACGGACAGGGGCTGGGCTCCACCCATGCCGCCGCAGCCGCCGGTGAGGGTCAGCGTGCCTGCGAGAGTGCCGTTAAAGCGCTTGCGGGCGACGGCTGCGAAAGTCTCGAAAGTGCCTTGGAGGATGCCCTGCGTGGCGATGTAAATCCAGGACCCGGCCGTCATCTGGCCGTACATCATGAGTCCTTCGTCCTCGAGCTTGCGGAAGTGCTCCCAGTTGGCCCAGTCGCCCACGAGGTTGGAGTTGGCGATGAGCACGCGCGGCGCCCACTCGTTGGTCTTCCAGATCCCTACGGGCTTGCCGGACTGGACGAGCAGGGTCTCATCGGATTCCAGGTCCTTGAGTGCGTCGACGATGGAGTCGAAAGCCTCCCAGGAGCGCGCAGCGCGGCCAGTGCCGCCGTAGACCACGAGGTCCTCGGGGCGCTCGGCGACTTCAGGGTCCAGGTTGTTCATGAGCATGCGTAGCGGCGCCTCGGTCTGCCAGGATTTGGCGTTGAGCGTCGTGCCGCGCGGGGCGCGGACTTCACGGGGTGCAGACATGGGAGTTCCTTTCTTCGACAGATCAGCTGCGCGTGGTTGCAGGGCCGGTTACCCGGGGCTGTCCCCTTTTACCGTGGCGCATGTCTAATAAACGTAATGTCGGTGATGTTGATACACGAGGCACTTGCAGGGTTGGGTGTCTGAGATACAAGACTCCCAGAAGGCCGCAAAAAAGGGCCCGCATGGGCCCTCCGGCTTAGCGCAGCTTGCCGATGCCGCCTTCCACCGCGTCCAGCAGCGTCCCTGCCTTGACCAGACGTACCGTCTCCTCGATCTCGGGGGAGAGGAAGCGGTCGGTGCCTGCACCCTGGACAGTCTCGCGTAGTTTTTCGATGACCGCGCCGGTTCCCTTCGCGGGCTCGCCGTCGCGCAGGTCGATGGCGCGGGCAGCAGTGAGGATCTCGATGGCCAGCACGCGCTGCAGACCGTCGACGGACTTGCGCAGCTTGCGCGCGGCGGACCAGCCCATGGAGACGTGGTCTTCTTGCATGGCCGACGACGGAATGGAATCCGCCGAGGACGGGGTGGCCAGGCGCTTGAGTTCACTGACGATGCCTGCTTGGGCGTACTGCGCGATCATGTGGCCGGAGTCGACGCCCGGGTCGTCCGCGAGGAAGGCGTTGAGGCCGCGGTTGCGCGCGGGATCGAGGAAGCGGTCGGTGCGGCGCTCAGAAATGGAGGCGAGATCCGCTGTGACGATCGCGAGGAAGTCGAGTACGTAAGCGACCGGCGCCCCATGGAAGTTGCCGTTGGACACCACGCGGCCGTCCTTGGCGACGACGGGGTTATCCACGGCAGCGGCGAGCTCGTAGCCCGCGACGGTGGCGGCATGTTCGATGGTGTCGCGGAAGCCGCCGGCGACCTGCGGCGCGCAGCGCACGGAGTAGGCGTCCTGAACCTGGTTCTTCTTGAATTCTTCGAGCGCCGCGGCGAGGATCTCCGAGCCCTCTGCGACCCGCAGGATGTTTGCTGCCGCGGCCGCCTGGCCCGGATGCGGGCGCAGCTCCTGGAGGTCTTCGGCAAAGACGACGAGCGTGCCCAGCAGGCCCTCGACCGTCATCGCCGTCGCGATGTCCGCGGTCTTGGCGAGCTGGCGTAGATCGGTAATGGCCAGGCACAGCATGCCCAGCATGCCGTCCGTGCCGTTGATGAGCGCTAGGCCCTCCTTCTCGCGCAGGACGAGCGGCTCGATGCCTGCGGCCGTGAGGGCCTCGCCCGCGTCCTGGAGTTCGCCGTTCACGCGGACCTCGCCCTCGCCGAGTAGCGCCAGGGCGCAGTGGGCGAGTGGCGCCAAGTCGCCGGAGCAGCCCAGCGATCCGTACTCGCGCACGACCGGCACGATGCCTGCGTTCAGGACGTCCGCGTACGTCTGCGCGACGACGGGACGCACGCCGGTCCGGCCTGTACACAGCGTGGACAGACGCAGGAGCATGAGCGCGCGGATGACTTCTTCCTCGACCTCCGGTCCGGTGCCCGCGGCGTGAGAGCGCACGAGCGACAGCTGCAGCTGGGCTCGCATCTCCTCCGGGATGTGGCGGCGCGCCAGCGCGCCGAATCCAGTGGAGATGCCGTAGACCGGCGTGGGATCTTGGGCGAGTTCCTCGACGCGCTCACGCGTCGCCTCGACTTCAGCAAGCGCCTCGGAAGTGATTTCTACCTTCGCGCCGTAGCGGGCGACGGCGACGACCTCGTCAATGGTCAGTGCGCCGATGCCGACGGACACAGTCTGGGAAGTAGCAGCGTGGGACATATCTGGCTCCTTATCGCGGATTATGTGCGTGGACGCACGACCGGTGAATGCACCCCGGCGGGGAATGAATGGATTTCTCGCGCGACAGCCAGACGCGTTGGCGCTTATAGTACACAATATTCTTCGCACGCGGCGGTGGTCCGCGCGAAAACGACAGCGCCCCTGCACAGGGCAGGGGTGCTGGGTGCGCTTCGTTAGAACAGCAGGTGGGCGATGGGGGTTGCGATGAGGATGGTAAGCGCCACGCGTTCGAACCAGATGATGACGAGGTGCGAGATTTTCACTGGAATCTTCGTGGCCATGATGCACGGCACGAGCGCGGAGAAGAAGATAATCGCGGAGACCGCGACGACGCCGATGACGAACTTGAGCACCATGTCGTCCGAACCCGCGACTGCGGTGGCTGGCAGGAACATTTCGGCGATGCCCATCGCGGCGGCGCGCCCTGCGAGCAGCGGGTCGGGCAGCTGCACGATCCACGCGAAGGGATAAAACAGGTACCCAATCCAGTCGAAGACCGGAGTGAAGCGCTCGAGGAGAAGACCGAGCAAGCCGACAGAGAGAATCGAAGGGACGATGGCCGCGGACAATCGGATACCGTCAGTGAAGTTTTCTGCGATGGCCTTGCCCAGCGGAGGGGCGTTGACAAGTGCTTCTTTGGCCTGCGCCCATGCTTCCTTGAGACGATTGCCCGTCACAGGGCGCTCGGGTGACGGGTGGGCATCCTCGTAGTACTCGTCGGGAAGAGTGCGCAGCGGCGGGAGGTATACCGTAATGGCGGTGACAACAAAGGTGACGATGAGCGTGACGAGGAAGTAGAGACCCCAGACATTCATCAAATCGAGCTGCTTGGCGACGATCACCATGAACGCGGCGGACACAGTGGAAAATCCGGTCGCGATGATGGCGGCCTCGCGGGCGGTGTACCCGCCCTTTTGGTGCACGCGGTCTGTGACGAGGATGCCAAGCGAGTAGGACCCAACGAAGGAGGTCACGGCATCGATCGCGGAGCGACCAGGTGTCTTCCACAGCGGGCGCATAACGGGCTGCATGAGCACACCGACGAATTCCATGAGTCCGAAACCAATGAGGAAGGCTAAGAAAGCACCACCGATGGGAACGATGAGTCCCACGGGGACGGCGATGGAATTCCATAGGAACGGCACGAGGTCCTCGTCGCCTAAAACCCACGGTAAGCGGTCGAGGACCATGAGGAGTCCTACGATGGTGCCCAGCACGTTGAGGATGGTGAAAACGAATTGCACTGGTCCTTGTGCCCACGTCTTCGTGACGATGCCGCGCAAGGTTCCGTACACGGCGAGGGCGACGATGATCCAAGGCGCCACAGCAGACAGGTGAGTGCGAAGGACCGTGACCATGTGGTCGAGCGGAATGGATTGTTTTCCCTGGTAGGTCATGGGAAAGAAGAAGACGAATAAGCCAATGGCGCTGTAGAGGACGAGACGCCAAGCGCGCACGCTCTGCGTGGCAGACGGCTTCGGCGTGAACGCGGGTTTTTCGCGAGGGACGGGCTGGGCTGCGGTCATTGTATGCCACCTTGGGTAAGTCGAAAGCGCACGGCGTGCGTGCGGAATGAAGATCCCGCGCTATCGATGCGCGGAATCACGGAAAGTGAGTTTCTCGTATGACAGCCCGATACGAGTTGGGTCGATCATAAAAACACGACGTGCCGGGACGTGAGGATTTTGGAAAAATCCCTGGTACCTCATGGCTCGACCATGCGGTACCAGGGGTGTTTGGCGCGTGCGTTACTGCTTGAACTTGTCCGGCAGTGGGCCGAGTTGCGGTCCGTCTGGATAGTATTTCCATCCGTCACGGATGCGGACGTCGTCGCCCCACGGTAGGTGGTAGTTTCCGTCCGCGAGATCCTTCACCCACGTGAGGTAATTGTCTGTCTTACCACCGGGATAACCAACGTAGCCGCGACGGCCCACGTTGAAAATGTTGTTTTCCAGTCCCCAGTTGATGCGCGCCTTGTCAGCGAGCGCGGGGAATACCTCGGCGGTGACAATCTCGTCTGGGTTGCGGTGGCCTTCGGCGATAAGATTGCCGTCGTAGTTGCAGACGTTTCCCTCGCCGAAGTAGTAGAAGACGTTGTCGTAGCCGGCGAGGTTGACTGACGCCGTGAACATCAAGTTCTGGAAGGCGTTGGTCTTGTTCGTCATGATCCATTGGTCGTTGGTCTGCGTGGAGTAGCCGGAGATGCGGATGTAGACGTTGGCGCCCTTGTACGCGGCCTCGCGCGCGAGCTCGGGGAACATGCCGTCGTGGCAGATATTTACCGCGAGCTTGGAACCCTTCGGGCCGTCGCAGACGGGCATGCCGAGGTCGCCCGGGTACCACGGCTCGATCGGCACCCACGGCTGCAGCTTGCGGTAGTGCAGCGCGATGTTGCCCTCGTTATCGATGATGATGGCCGTGTTAAACGGCGGCTTTCCTTCCTCGTGGTTGGGCTCCATGATGGAAAACACGCCCCACACATCGTTGTCGATACATGCCTGCTTGAACTGCGTGACCTTGGGATCATCGAGCCCGATGAGGAACTCATCGTACGACCAGATTTTCGTATTAAGGCCCGAAGTCGAGTACTCCGGAAACACGATGAGGTCGAGATCTGGGTACCCAGCTTTAGTGCTGGCGACGCGGCGGCAAATTTCATCGACGTTCTTCTGAACATCTTCTGGAGTGTTGACGATGGGAACTCGGTACTGGATGAGGGCCATGAGCAGGCCATCGGGTGATGCAGAAATGCTTCCTGTACTGGACATTCGCAAATACCTTTCGCGCGATAGAAATGATGTGCCATCAATTGTGGGATATGTGATTGAACGGTGCAATGTAATGGCTATCACATTTTTAAAAGGCCTGCGGGTTTGTCTGGGTGGCAGCCTGCATAAAAATGGCGTGGGCTCGACGTGGTCGTCGCAGCGTCAGGTAGAAGTTTACGATCCGAACATTTTCGCTGAAATATTTTTGGCCGAGACGCGGAGCTGTTCGATGGCGTCAGCGCGTGTGGCGGCATCGACGCGGCCGCGTGGGAATGTCACGGCGAGTGCCCCGGCAGGGCGGCCTAAGTGATCGACGATGGCGGTGGCTACGGACTCTTGGCCGCGGGAGATCTCTTCGACCTCCTCGGCCCAGCCGCGCTCGCGAGTCTGGGCGAGCATGTCGTGGAACTGCCGGAAGGCTCCGGCGTCGCTGGAGGTGGAGTACGCGGCGCGCGCCTCGGCATCGGGAAGCTGGGCGAGCATTGCGCGGCCGGATGCGGTGCGGTGAGCTTGAAGGCGCACGCCCTTGTCGGTGACGAGCGAGACCGCGCCAGGGGAGCGAACCTCCTGGAGATAGACAATCTCGGAGCCTGCCATGCGGGAGAGGTGTCCCGAGCCGTGCACGAGTGCGGCGATCTTTTCGAGCGGCTTCGTTGTTGCGCGCACGAGCGGCTGCTGTGTCGTATATGCCGAGGCCATCGCGTAGGCTGCCAGACCTAGCCCGTAGGTTTGGTTTTCTGGGATGTGGACCACGAAGCCGGCGGCCACCATCTCATTGAGCAGGTGATATGTGCTAGAACGGGGTAAGTCGAGTTCACGACGAATGCGGCTCGCAGAAATGGGCACGTCGATGGTGGACAGCAGCCGCAGGATGTCGAGCGTGTGACGGGCGGCGGGAACGCGGGAAGACGACATGGAAGGCAAGTCTAGCGGTGGAGTCTGAAATTTCAGACGATTAGACTCCGCTGGCGGTGCGCGCAGCGCACGCGCACTTTAGGCTAGCCACTACGTCAACCAAGGAGGCACCTTGTTTACTCCCGCTCCC
>NHCFJ05603__coassemble_1097_pt1 | contig 12950 bp, 11 predicted proteins | sample NHCFJ05603__metabat2_low_PE_001 | metagenome-assembled genome bin NHCFJ05603 | reverse complement strand
GGGGTGGCTGACGGGGCTCGAACCCGCGACACCCAGGATCACAACCTGGTGCTCTACCAGCTGAACTACAGCCACCATCGCTACTCAAAAGCAGCAATGAGTAGATTAACCCACAGGCGCTAAATTACAAAAACGCCTGGTAAGCGGCCACAGACTCTTCCTGCGCGGCGAGCGCCTCATCGGAGTCGGGGCCTTCGTTGGGAACGAAAACGCTGCGGCGGTAGTAGTCGAGCTCGCGGATGGACTCGATGATGTCGGCCAGCGCGCGGTGGGCCATGCCCTTTTCTGGCTGGTGGTAGTACGCCTTAGGGAACCAGCGGCGCGAGAGCTCCTTGATGGTGGAGACGTCGATCATGCGGTAGTGCAGGGCGGCGTCAAGGCGCGGCATGTAGGCGCGGATGAACGTGCGGTCCGTGGCGATGGAGTTGCCGGCCAAAGGCGCGGGGTGCTCCGGATCGCAGTGCTTAGCGATAAGGGCCAGCACGGCATTTTCGGCCTCGTGCACGGACACGGTGGAGGCGCGGATTTCGTCGAGCAGCCCGTTGGAGGAGTGCATAGTGGTGACGAAGTCATCCATCTCGGCTAGTTCTTCCTCGGTGGCGTGGACGACGAGGTCCAGGCCTTCGCCCACCACGTTGAGGTTGCCGTCGGTGATGATGGCGGCGACTTCGACGATGACGTGGCGGGAGGTGTCCAGGCCTGTCATCTCGAGATCGATCCACACGAGGCGGTCATGCTTGGGGGCGATGTCAGCTTGAGTCATGGCAACCATTGTAACCCTCGTGTCTTACCCCCAAAGCGGGGCGTTTCGTTCAACGTTTCGGCGCAGCCCGCGCCTAAACGTGCTGCATGTAGCAGTGTGCCGAGTATTGCGGAGTGGAACATGTAAGAAAAGATTCGTTATCTAGCTCACTTTTTCTTAACTATTGGTGCATTATCTTGAGTAGCTCATCATCCCTCAAGGATGGGAACTCACTTGAATAGGAGCCTGCAATGTCAGCCTTTTTAGATGTCCTCAACGCAATCATTTGGTCGCCTGCACTCGTCTTTTTGTGTTTGGGCGCCGGTATCTATTTCACGCTTGTCACTCGCTTCTTGCAGATCCGGTGTATCCCGGACATGCTGCGCCAACTTGTTAATGGTGAGAAATCCGAAAGCGGTGTTTCATCCTTCCAATCGCTCATGATTTCTCTTTCGGGGCGCGTCGGCGTGGGCAACATCGCGGGCGTGGCCACGGCTATCGCCTTCGGCGGCCCAGGCGCGGTGTTTTGGATGTGGGCCGTGGCGCTGCTGGGCTCCGCGACGTCTTTCGTGGAATGTACGCTGGCCCAGATTTACAAGGAAAAGGACCGCGATACTGGCGAGTACCGCGGCGGTCCGGCGTACTACATCGAGAAGGCCTATAGCCACACCAAGGCCGCTCCATTCATGCTTGTCTACGGCATCGTCTTCGCCGTGTCGATGATCCTCGCCACCAGCTACTTCCTGCCGGGCATCCAGGCCAACGGTGTTGCCGCCGCCGTAAACAACGCGTGGGGCGTCGATATGACGTGGACCGCGATCATCCTGGCCGGCATCCTTGCCGTCATCATCATCGGCGGCGTCAAGCGCATTGCACACTTCGCTTCCGTGGTCGTGCCGGTTATGGCTGTGGCCTACATTGTCATCGCGCTCATCATCCTGTTCATGAACTTCTCCGACATCCCGCACGTCTTCGGGCTGATCTTCCGCTCCGCATTCAATATGGAAGCTGGCTTCTCCGGCATGCTCGGCGTGGCCATTATGTGGGGTGTTAAGCGCGGTATTTACTCCAACGAAGCCGGCCAGGGCACCGGCCCGCAGTCCGCTGCCGCAGCTGAGGTGTCCCACCCGGCGAAGCAAGGTTTCGTCCAGGCCTTTGCGGTCTACATCGACACGCTCTTCGTGTGCTCTGCGACCGCGTTCATCATTATCTCGACCGACATGTACAAGGTCTTCGAGGGCGAATCCGAGGACGGCCCGGTGCGCTACGCAGGCTCGTTGGCAGAGGGTATTCCCGTCGGCCCTGGCTTCGTGCAGGAGGGCATGAGCTCTGCCTTCCACGGCGTGGGCCCGACCTTCGTCGCCATCGCGATCGCATTCTTCGCCTTTACCACGGTGCTTGCGTACTACTACATGGCAGAGACCAACCTGACCTACTTCAACCGCTGGGTGAAGAACCGCACCGCCCGCCGCGCGCTCGTGTGGCTGTTGCGCGTGCTCATCATCGTCTCGGTGGTCATTGGCGCATCCACGACGCCGGGCGCGGCCTGGGCGCTGGGCGACATCGGAGTCGGCGCTACCGCGTGGCTGAACATCGTGGCCATTCTCTTCCTACAGGTCCCAGCCCTTAAGGCTCTCAAGGACTACAGCGCGCAGAAGAAGCAGGGGCTCGATCCGCAGTTCGATCCGGAGGCGCTGGGCATCAAGAATGCGGGCTTCTGGACCGAGCGCAAGGCCGCGCGTGAAAGGTTCGCAGCGGACGTGCGCCCCACCGAGCGCACGGCCTCCGAAACCGTCTAACTTGCCGATGCCCCCGTCTACTCCCCGCCGCGCCCCCAGCGCCGCGAGGAGTAGCCGTCCTTAAGCCATTTTCGCGTAGAAGCTGCCAATAATCGGCGCGGCGATAGGCGTGGGCACGACCTGGCCAGCCAGGTTCATGAGCTTGGACAGCGGGCCGGGGACCACACGGCGCTGGTTGCGCGCCATGGCCTTCAACGTCTCGGCCGAGCAGGACTCGTAGGTGGTCCACAGGAAGTCCGGCACGACCTTGTCCACGATGGACTGCTCTTCCTCGGGAACGACGGCGTCGCGAACCGGGCCAGGCGCGAGCAGGGTACAGGTCACGCCGGTGTCCTTGAGTTCGTAGTGCAGTGCTTCCGTAAACGCGTTGACGCCGGCCTTGGTAAACACATACGTCGCATTGTTGGGAATGGAGACGTTGCCGGCCGCCGAGCCGACGTTGCAGATGGCACCGCGGCGGCGCGGCAGCATCTGCTCGAGCGCTGCGCGGGTGAGCCGGTGGACGGCCGTGCCGTTGAGCGCGAACTGCTTGGTCTCATAGTCCCAGTCCTGGTCCATGAACTTGCCGAAGCTCGCGATGCCTGCGGAGTTGATAAGGATGGTGACCTCGAGCTCGCCCATGCGGGCAATGAGGCGGTCGACATCGGCGGCATCGGAAAGATCGGCGGCAAACGCCTCAGACTCCACGCCGAAGCCGCGTAGCTCGGCTGCGATGGATTCCAGTACGGCCTCGCGGCGCGCGACGAGGATTGTGTTGTAGCCCATCGTGGCCAGGTCCATGGCCATTGCCTTGCCGATGCCCTGGGAGGCGCCGGTCACCACCGCGTACGAGGTGGGGGAAGGGGCAGGCAGGCCGTGTGCACGGGTCATGAGGGTCCTTTCAACAGATCAATGACGTTGGGCACCAGCGTAGCGTGTCGCACGGACACGAGGAGGCAAGTGCGGCGAGTAAAGTTCAGGCTGGAAATCAGGGTAAACCCGGATGTGCAGGGTTTCTACTTCGAGTTGAATAAAAAGTGTCAGACAACACTAGACACGACAACCAGCAAGGAGACCACCATGAACAACCGACTTACTCGTTCGACGACCGACCGCTATGTCGCAGGCGTCTGCGGCGGCATCGCGGAGACCTACAACGTTGACCCCGCTGTGGTTCGCATCATCTTCATCGTGCTGACCCTCATGGGGTTCTCCGGAGTGTTGGCCTACGCCCTCATGTGGTGGATCATTCCCGAGGGCCCGGCCATCTAGTTACTGCCATCTCGCTACTGCAGCGGTCCGAACCCCATAAAACCGCGCCAAGTGTCCCATTCGTTCTGGAGCGCTGCGCGCTGGCTTTCGGGGTGGGCCTCGCCGTCGATGAGGGAGGCGTCGATGGTGCGGATGCCGTTGTCAAAGAACAGTGCCGCGTGTCCCGCCGCGCCGTAGCGCAGGACGGGCACGAGGTTGAGTCCGTCGAAGGACAGGCGCGCGTTAGGGCGCACGTCGAGTCCGGCGATGGCCGCGAGCGTCGGCGCCAGATCAAGAGGCGAGACGAGCTCGGCGCAGTCGCCATCCTCGGCAACGCCAGGCCAGTGCAACGACATCGTCGTGTGGTCGCCTGTGAGCGTCACGGCTGCCAGCACGCACTGTGGGTTCGTGTCGAGCAGGTCTGTGAGAATCGCGGGGTCGGGTTCTTCCAACAAGAGGAACGTGGGCCCAGCGTGTTGCGCGGTGGGATCCTCGGTGACGGTCCAGCCAGCCTCGGCGAATACGTCGGTGATTCGCGTCGTCGCTTCTCGCTGCGGATATTGCCCGGTCAGTGCGGCTCGGCGGTTAGCCGGATAGGCCGGGGCGGGGTTGTAGCAACGGCTAAAGGCTTGGCCGGGGGCATCGGTAAGTGGGGCGGCGAAGGTGGCGAGGACAATAAGGCTAGGCGAGGGCATATACCCATGTTGCCATTGGGCCGTGCTCCGTGCGGGGCGGTGACCTCGACGCGGGAGCACGCCCAGATGTGGCTGGTGCTCGACCACATCGATGGGGAGCTTGGCGGTGCACAAGATGCAGTCACGCTGCAGGGGCTGGGCACGGAGTTGGCCGAGCAACTGCGCAAACACAACGACAAAGAGGAAGAGAACCTCTTCACGCAGGCAGACAAGATTGTGAACTCGGGCCAAGCCGGGGTGGTCGAGTCGTTGCTCGACACGCACGTGATGCCCACGGGCTGGACGGCGCAGGGGCTGGGCTAGACGCAGAAGGCCACAAGCGGCTCTGCGGCAGCTCCCCTAAGCGGGGTAAAACTAAGGCAGTACTTCATCGTTCAAGCAGGTGTGAGCTTCTACTATGAAGCATATGACCACGCCCGTTTTGGATAAGTCCCTGCCCGCCGAGGATGTTCGCACGCAGCTCGTGGAGCGCGTGAAGTATGCCTCGGATGCGTCCCACTACTACAACATGCCGGAGGCCGTCGTCGTCGCGAAAGACGCGGCTGAAGTCGCCGCGGTGTTCAAAGCCGCCGCGCGCGATGGCAAGCCGGTGACGCTGCGCTCCGGCGGCACATCCCTGGCAGGCCAGTCCTCGGGTGACGGCATTCTGGTCGATACCCGCCGCCACTTCAAAGACATCGAGGTCCTCGACCAAGGCAAGCGCGTGCGCGTGCAGCCGGGCGCGACAGTCCGCCAAGTCAATGCGCGCCTGCAGCTGTGGGGCTACAAGCTTGGACCGGACCCGGCCTCGAGCTCGGCTGCGACCATCGGCGGAGTCGTCGCGAATAACTCGTCCGGCATGGCGTGTGGCACCGAATTCAACACGTACCGCACGCTCGAATCCATGACGTTCATCCTGCCGTCCGGCACGATGATCAACACTGCGGACAAGGACGCCAACGCGCAGTTCAAGGCCCAGGAGCCGGAGCTCGTGGAGACTCTGGAGCGCCTGCGCCGCCGGGTCAACGACAACCCGGAGTCCGTGGACATCATCCGCCGCCACTTCGGGCTGAAGAACACGATGGGCTACGGCCTGAATTCCTTCCTCGACTTCGACGAGCCGGTCAAGCTCTTCGAGCACCTGCTCATCGGCTCCGAGGGAACCCTCGCCTTCGTCGCTGAGGCTGTCTTCCGCACTGTGCCGATTTCCAAGTTCGCCACCACCACGGTCGCGGTCTTCGACGACCTGGATTCCGCGACGCGCGCACTGCCGGATCTGCTGGATTCTGGCGCTGCGACGCTGGAGCTCATGGACTCCTCGTCCATCCGCGTGGGCCAGGAATTGAAGGGCGTGCCTGCGGCAATCACGGGCTTCGATGTGGACAAGCAGGCCGCGCTGCTCATCGAGTATCACGCCAACGAGGAAGAGGAACTACGCTGCCTCCAGGACAAGGGCTCGGCGCTCCTGCGGGAGCTGCCGCTGCGCGCACCAGCGGAGTTCTCCCAGGACCGCGTGGACCGCGCGGTAGCGTGGGCCTTCCGCAACGGCCTCTATGCCTCCGTCGCCGGCGCTCGTAAGTCCGGCACGACGGCGCTGCTCGAGGACGTCGTGGTGCCAGTTCCGGATCTTGCGCCGACGTGTGAGTCTCTCCAAGAGCTGTTCAAAAAGTACGGCTACGACGACGCCGTCATCTTCGGCCACGCCAAGGACGGCAATATCCACTTCCTGCTCACGGACCGTTTCGAAGGCGACGAGGCACTGGGCCGCTACAACAACTTCAACGAGGGCATGGTCGACCTCATCCTCGCCGCCGGCGGCAACCTCAAGGCCGAGCACGGCACCGGCCGCGCCATGGCGCCCTATGTGCGCCGCCAGTACGGCGACGAGCTCTACGACGTACACCTGGAGCTCAAGCGCGCCGCCGACCCGCGCGGCACCATGAACCCGGGCGTCATCATCGACGATGACCCGGAGGCCCATATCCGCAACATCAAGCTCAACCACGAGGTCGAAATCGACATCGACCGCTGCGTCGAGTGCGGCTACTGCGAGCCGGTCTGTCCGTCGCGCAACCTCACCATGACTCCGCGCCAGCGCATCGTCGTGCGCCGCGCTATGGCCAAGGCCCGCGCCGAAGGCCGCGAAGAGGATGCCAACGAGCTCGCCGAGGCCTACGAGTACCAGGGCATCGACACCTGTGCGGTCGACTCCATGTGCGTGACCGCCTGCCCCGTGGGCATCGACACCGGCAAGTTCGTGAAGAAGCTGCGCTCCCAGCGCACCGGCGCCAAGCAAGAAGTTACCCGTGCCGCGTGGGCTGGGGCGGCGAAGGCGTGGCCGGCGGTGCCCACGGTGGCATCGGCAGCTTTGACCGGCGTCAACGTCCTGCCTACTGGCCTGGTACAAAAGGTCACCGATGTCGCGCGTGCCTTGGTGGGCGAGGACATCATGCCCGAGTACCAGCCGGAGCTGGGCAAGGGCGGCAAGCTGCGCTCGCGTCTGGGTGAGCACGTCGGCGCGCCGGGCGAGCCTATCGCCGTCTACGTCCCAGCCTGCGTCAACACCATGTTCGGCCCGTCTGGCTCGGGCGTCGGCGCTACCGATGCCTTCGTGGCCCTCGCCGAGCGCGCCGGCGTGAGCCTCCGCGTGCCCAAGGACATCGACGCGCTCTGCTGTGGCACTCCGTGGACCTCGAAGGGCATGAAGAAGGGCCACGAGATCATGGAAAAGCGCGTCCAAGCCTCCCTCATGGCCGCCACGGATCACGGCCGTTTGCCCGTGCTTTCCGATGCCTCCTCCTGCTCCGAAGGCTTCAAGGCCATGGCCGAAGCCGCGGGCCTGACCGTCATCGATGCCGTGGCTTTCACGGTGGAACACATCCTGCCCACCCTTGAGGTCAAGCACAAGGTCTCCTCGATTACGCTGCACCCGACGTGCTCCTCGAAGCACCTCGACATCATCGGTGATCTCGAGACCGTCGCCAAGGCCGCCGCCCGCGAGGTCCACATCCCTGCCGACTGGAACTGCTGTGGCTACGCGGGCGACCGCGGCATGCTCCACCCAGAGCTCACCGCCTCTGCGACGCGCGAGGAGGCGAAGGAGGTCGCGGCGATCGACTCCGCGCACCACGCCTCGCTCAACCGCACCTGCGAGCTCGGTCTGTCGCGTGCGACTGGACACGAGTACCAGCATGTGTTGGAGCTGCTGGAAGTCGCGAGCCGCTAGCCCCTAGTCGCTACTTGGCCCATTGTGGTCGGCCATAGCCGCAGGTCGCGCTTTTCTCCGCGAAGAGCGCGACCTGCGGCTATGGCCTTCTTTGAGGGGCCATCTACCGTACGATGCGAGTCCTGACGTACGTGCTGCGCATTGCCCTCGACCCGGCTGCCTCTCCACACTCAGGCACACCTTTCGCCCAGACCATCTATCGGGATGGGGAGTTTCCCGATGACGCGACGCTGTCTACGCTCCACGTCGCTCACGCTTTCCGATGCCCCGTTACCGCATCCTCCGCATAATCCAGCAACGCGACCTTATCCTTGGTGTCCCACTGAAATGTTATGACGTACTCCTTCTACTGAAGTGTTTTCCTTCCTTTGTGGAACTCCTGACGTGCGGGCGGAGAGGAGTGGGCGATGTAATGGGGGAGAGGAACTTCGCAGAATTCGCACACTTCGGCGCGATGTCGGTTATAGTCATGCACATAGTTAGTAACTTGTATCACATTGAAAGCAGTTCATCTCTACCGTCACGTCATTGACACTGAATGTAAGGAGCCAGCCATGGCAACACCGACATCCGAAGGTGCTCCGCGCGCCGAGGACCGTTCCCAGAAGAAGAAGGTCGCCGCGCAACGACAATCGGGCGGCTGGCTCGATAAATTCCTCAACGGCGTGGAGGCAGTAGGCAACAAGCTGCCCGAGCCGTTTACTATCTTCCTCATTCTCTACGTCATCACGGCGGTAGCCTCGTCTATCCTCGCGTGGAACGGCACGAAGGTCATGGTGCCGGGCAGCGATGAGGAACTGGCCATCAAGGGCCTGTTTACGGGCGAAGGCATGGCGTGGTTCACCACGACGCTGGGCGAGAACTACATTGGTTTCCCGCCGCTGCTCACGGTGCTGCCCATCTTGCTGGCGGTCGGCGTGGCGGAGCGCTCCGGAATGCTCTCCGCGCTCATTCGCAAGCTCTTCGGCTCGGCGCATCCCACGCTGTTGCCGTACGCGGTCGGCGTCATCGGCGTCACTGCGTCCGTCATGGCGGATGCCGCGTTCGTCGTCGTGCCGCCGCTCGCCGCGATGGTCTTTAAGGCGGCGGGCCGCCACCCGGTCGCGGGTCTCATCGGCGGTTTTGCGGCCGTCGGCGCGGGCTACTCCACAGCACTCGTGCCCACGAGTTTGGATGCCCTCTTCGCCGGAATCACCAACGCCGTCATGCAGACGCTGCCGAATTTTCAGTTCGCGGACGTCAACGCGGTGAGTAACTACTTCTTCAACATCACGAGCTCGATTGTCCTCGGCATCGTGGCCGGCTTCATCATCGACAAGGTCATTGAGAAGCGCATGTGGCAGCAGGAGGTCCCCACCGAGGAGCACATCAACCTGGAGGAGGCCGCCAAGCGCGGCGACCGCGACGAGAACGGCGAAGAGCTCAGTGCCGAACTGTCCAAGAAGGAAATGCGTGGCCTCATCTTCTCGGTCCTCGCGGCCGTCATCGTCACCGCGGTTATCCTCTTCGCAGCGCTCATCCCGGACTCCCCGTGGCGCAACGAGACGGGCGGTTACTTGCCCAAGTCGCCGCTGCTGAGCTCCATTGTCTTCATCGTCTTCCTCTACTTCCTCGTCATGGGCATCGTCTACGGCCGCATCGTGGGCACGGTGAAGAACGTCAAGGACGTCGTGGACATGATGATTGGCTCGCTCAAGGACATGTTGTCCTTCCTCGTCCTCGCGTTCATCCTTGGCCAGTTCGTCGCGCTCTTCGCATGGACCGGCATCGGTACCTTCACGGCGGTCCATGGCGCGGCCTTCCTCGAATCCATCGGGCTCACCGGCTTCCCGGCAGTCCTCGCGTTCATCGTGCTGGCCTCGCTGCTCAACCTGCTCATCATCTCAGGTTCGTCCATGTGGACGCTCATGGCCTCGGTCTTCGTCCCGATGTTTGCGCTGCTGGGCTATGAGCCGGCCTTCATTCAGGCCGCGTTCCGCGTGGGTGATTCCGCGACGCAGATCATCACCCCGCTTAACCCGTACATGATTGTTATGCTGGGCCTGCTCCAGCGCTACGAACCGAAGGCGGGCCTGGGCACGCTGATGTCGCGTCTTATTCCTTTCGTCATCCCGTTCTTCACGGCATGGGCCATCCTGCTCGCCATCTGGTTCTACGCGGACCTGCCGCTGGGGCCGGGCAACGGAATTATGATCGAGGGATAATGCATGGCTGATTCACCTGAAGAACATCCCACCCCGCCGTCGACGGCGTACCTCGACGCGATGCATCGTCAGCTCGAGGGCGATATCGAGCGCGTCATTGAGGCCGCCGTCGCCCCCACCGCACCCACTGCAGCGTGGGATCTCATCGAAAAGTGCGTGGAGGACCTCACGGACACCCTCAACCACATCGTGGCGGATCTTCACGCACATCCGGAGACCGCCTTCGAGGAATACCGCAGCTCCGCCCTGCTCGCGGACATTATCGAAGAACGCGGCTTCGCTGTCACGCGTGGTGCCTACGGCGTGGAGACCGCCTTTGAAGCGTCCTGGCAGAGTCTCGATTTCGACGAAAGTAAGCACCCCACCGTCGCTATCCTCGCCGAGTACGACGCCTTGCCTGGCATCGGTCATGCGTGCGGCCACAACATTATTGCGGCCGCGGGCGTGGGTGCGTTCCTCGCGCTCACTGCGGCGCTGCAGCGGATGGTGACGGTGCCCGCGGGGCGCATCGTCGTGCTGGGGACCCCAGCCGAAGAGGGCCATACGGGGAAGGAATACATGATTCGCGGCGGCGCCCTTGACGGCGTCGATTGCGCGATGATGGTCCACGGCTTCGGCTATGACATCGCCTCACACGTGTGGCTGGGGCGTCGCAGCGCCACTATCACGTTTGAGGGCGTGCCCGCGCACGCCTCCTCAAGCCCCTTCATGGGGCGCAACGCGCTCGATGCTGCAGCACTCGCATACCAGGGCCTGGGACTTTTGCGCCAACAGATGCCGCCGGGGGATAGGCTTCACGCGATTATCGAGGACGGCGGCGATTCACCCAACGTCATCCCGCGGCATGCCTCGCTCAACCTCTACGTGCGCTCGGGTGAGGTGGAAACTCTCCTCGATTTGTCCCGCCGCGTCGACGACATCATGCATGGTGCCGCACTCATGTCCGGCTGCGGCTACCGCGTCGAGTGGGACCTCAATCCCATGTCACTGCCGGTGCGCAACAACGAGGCCCTCGCACAGCGGTGGGCGCGCACGCAGTCCCTGCGCGGCCGTGTTGCCTTGCCTGCCGGCGTCGTTCCGGAGTCCCTCGCTGCGTCCACGGACTTTGGCAACGTCTCGCACCTTGTGCCCGGTATCCACCCCGTTATCAAGGTCTCGCCCGACGATGTCGCCCTGCATACCGAAGCCTTCCGCGAATGGGCTATCAGCGACAACGCCCGCACCGCCGCTGCCGATGCCGCCGTGGGGCTCGCCCAGACTGCCTTCGACGTTCTCGCCGACCCCGAGCTTCTCGATGCCGCCCGCGCCGAGTTCGCCGAAGCTGGCGGCCAGCAGTCGGTGGAGCAATTGTTGAGTGGGGAGCATCAGATTTAGTCGTTGTTGCACGTGCCGCCTCCTTGAGGCGGCTTTCGTGTTTTCGTGGTGGCCACATGCCCGCCTTGGGCCCTTGGCCTGCATTTTGAATGAACAGACCTAGTTTCTATTGACCTATAGAAAGCTCCACTCTAGAGTACCTGTCATGCAATAGAAATAAATATATCGCAAACCGGATATGAAAGAAGGGCACGTACATGACGACGACGATTGCAGCTCCCATCCCCGCCTCGGCGTTTTCTGTAGATTCTGCGGCGCATATCGGGACATTGTTCCTCAGCGAGCAGGACATGGTGGCCGCGGGTGTGACGGATATGGCAGCCTGTGTGGAGACGATGGAAGAAGTCTTCCGCCGAAACCTGGGGTAAGTTGCGCGAGTACGACGAGGCCCACGGCAGCGAGTGTGAACAGACGCTGCAGGCATATCTGCGCAACGGCGGGCACTATATGCGCACCGCTGATGCGCTTAAGGCCCACCGACACACCGTGCGCAAGCGCATTGCCGACGCCGCCGAGATTCTCGAGATTGACCTCGACGATCCCATCGCGGTCGCGGAGCTCGTGGTGCTGGGCGTTGCCGGCGCCGGTGTATCCTCGTTCTAGCCGCGCTTTGTTGTCCCTCCGACATCGATGAGATGCTGGTACACCGCGTCCGTGAGCGCGCGGCTATGGAAACGCCGGAAGAGCCCACCGTTGCGATAACGCATATTCTTCACGGCGAATTCGCGCGCCGCCTGAAGTAACTCGGGGCGCTCGTGCATAACGTCGCTGAGCCTGCCGAGGGGATAGTACACGGGCACCGCTTCAATCGGCTTGTAACGATGAATGGAGAACTGGATGGGGACCTGACCGGGCTTCGTGGCCTTGTGCATGGACGTGATGAAATCGATGGTGTCCTCGTTACCGGGCGAGACGTTGAGGAAACCGGAAGGCCCTGGTAGATGGTCGACGCCGACCACCGGGTAGAACTCGTCGTTGAGCAGGACGAGCATTTCCACCACTCCAGTATTGATAGCGGCGTACCGGCTGTTGCGATTCGTTGAGGGGAGATCGGTCAGCGTCCAGAACTCTTTCTCGGTCTCCGGCGCGAGCGGAATGATGTCGGACAGCGCGAAGGAGAGATCAGCCAGGATCTTGGCATACGTTTCTGCGTCGGTGGAACGTTGGACTTTAGTGCTCGGGAGCGGCCCGAGATTGGGCAACTGGCTAAAGTTATAGGCCTCGCGGACCCAGGTTTCTTGAATCCAGTGCTTTTGCTCATCGACGCTGATGGTCAAATCCAGCGGTCTGTGCTCGCTCGAGTCAAAGTTAAACGTGCGATTTCGAAGGCGTTGCTGCTCGTTTAGCTGCTCGGCAATCATGGCTTTCTCGAGCGGGCTGAGGGCCTCTTTCTTAGGAACGCGGGCGAATCGGAGCGCAGAGATATCCGTCCATGCGGGGTGGTGCTTCGAACCATGCGCGTGGGTACGGAAACGTTGGACGATGTTTTCGGTAAGGCCGACGTAGCGTTCCCCGTTAGTGAATTCCAGAATATAAATTCCGCGCCGGAACCTCGTACCGACGAGAGGAGCGACAGGGGAGTTGGAGCCGATCTCCCAGCGCTTGAAATTGAGTGAGAATGCGGTCATGAGCGAGAGAAGGTAGACGTCGTTTATCTCATCGTAGGCACAATGCGCGGCGCGTAAAGGGTGTTTGTGCGCG
>NHCFJ05603__coassemble_1081_pt1 | contig 13316 bp, 10 predicted proteins | sample NHCFJ05603__metabat2_low_PE_001 | metagenome-assembled genome bin NHCFJ05603 | reverse complement strand
CCGGACACTGCGCCAGGATGCGTGCCCGCGCCGCGGTCCTGCCGACAATCTTTAAAACCTGCGGGGCGGGCTCAGCACGATTTTCGGCAGCTAGACCGCCCGCGCCCGCGCGTGGAGCTTCTCCCCGCGTCGCAGCTCGAGCACGTCCCCGGCGTGGAGCGTCACCCGCGCGGGCAGGACCACCGGCTTATAAAAGTCGATGTCGAACTCCCGGCGCGCGTCCGCCCACGCCGCCATGCGCGCGGCGAGCAGCATGCCATGCGCGATCGGTGCGGGGAATCCAAAGGCCTTGGCACCCACAAGGCTCACGTGGATGGGGTTGCGATCGCCAGAAGCCTCCGCATAGTCGCGCACGTCCGCGCGCGTGAAACGCCACTCGGCCACGCTTGCCGATGTCTCCCCCTCCCCCACGACGCGTCCCCCTTCCGGCTCGCCGGCCGGGGGCTTTCCTTTGCCGAGGAAGACGGACGTCTGCTCCCCAATCGGCTCACTTCGTTCGCCGCTGGGAAAGAACAAAGTACGCATATCTACTAGGGTGCCGCGCTTGTGCGGGCGGGTGCGCTCGAGGGTGACCTCGATGTCATAGGTCTCGCCGACGCGCAGGGGCGCGGACTGGCGGATGGAGTTCGCGATGTGGACCGCGCCGAGCGGGGCGAAGGGAAACTCGGGCGTGGCCATCACGTCCATGACGAGCGGGAATGCGAGGACGAAGGGGAAGGTAATCGGCGCCTCGTCGCGCAGGGTCATGCCGGTCGCACGGGCGTAACGCGCGAGCTGGGCCGGGTCCACGGTCACGTCGCGCACGCGCACGCCCTCGGGGTCGCCGGAGCGCGGGCCGCGCCGGGCAGCCGAGGCCACGAGGCGCGGGTAGAGCGCGTTCATGTCGGGCAAGCGGTCGAGTTCACGCATGGGCGTGTCACGCTCCCATCATGTTCTGGCCGCAGACGCGGACCACGTTGCCGCTTACCGCACGGGAGGCGGCGGCCGCGAAATAAGCGACGGTCTCGGCAACGTCCACGGGCTTGCCGCCCTGCTGCAGCGAGTTGATGCGGCGGCCAATCTCGCGCGGGCCCAGCGGCATGGCTGCGGTCATCGCGGTTTCAATGAAGCCCGGCGCGACCGCGTTGATGGTCGAGCCGTGCTCCGCGAGCGGGCCGTGCAGTGCGTCCACGAGGCCGATGATGCCCGCCTTCGTCGTCGCGTAGTTCGTCTGGCCGCGGTTGCCGGAGATACCTGCCATGGAGGACACGCCAATGATGGACGCGCCCTCGGCGAGCTCGCCGGACTCGAGGAGCTCCTGGGTGATCCGCACGGGCGCGCCGAGGTTGACGGCGAGCACCGCGTCCCATTGGCCAGGCTCCATGTTGAAGAGCAGCTTGTCGCGCGTGATGCCGGCGTTGTGGACGACGACGTCGAGCGTGCGACCGTAGCGGGCGCGGGCATGCTCGGCAAGGCGGAAGGCGGCATCGGCAGCCGTGACGTCGAGGGGCAGAGCAGTGCCCTTGACGCGGTTCGCTGTCTCCGTAAGCGTCTCGCTGGCGCCGGGCACGTCAACGCAGATAACGTCAGCGCCGTCGCGCGCGAGCACGTCCGCGATGGTCGCGCCGATGCCGCGCGCCGCACCCGTGACCACCGCGAGACGGCCGTCGAGGGGACGCTGTGCCTCCCAGGTCGGGGCGTCCGCGGTGCCGACGCGGAAGACCTGGCCGTCCACGAAGGCCGAGCGCGGCGAGAGCAGGAACGCGAGCGTCGAGGCCGCGTGCCCTGGTCCGCCTGCCGGGTCGACGTAAACGAGGTTGCACGTCGCGCCCTTGCGCAGTTCCTTAGCAAGCGAGCGGGTAAACCCCTCGAGTGCGCGGGCGGCAATGCGGGCGGTGCCCTCAAGTTTTTCCGGTGCTGCGCCGAGAACGACGAGCTTCGCGTTCGGCGCAAGCCCACCCAGGCGTGGATGGAAGAAGTCATAGAGCTGCCGCAGATCCTCCGGCCCGTCCAGGCCGGTGGCATCGAAAACGAGTCCGGCGGTCTCGCCCGTGCCAGAAGGCAGGAGCGCACGCAGGCCGTCCGACCACGCGCCGGGACTCCATTCGACCGATCCTACGAGCGGCGGTTCGCCTACCTCATAGCGTTTTAGGGGATATCCCTGCGGCACGCCGGCCTTCGCCGCGACGGGGGAACTGATAAGCTTTTCCGCTACTGACATGGTTATTTCCTCCTCAAAAGCAAAAATTTGTTAGTGACAATCCATACGATACACGCTAGAGTGTGATTCACAACATACTAATTCCGGTTCGCTTATGAAGGAGACCCCATGACCCGCACTCGCGTCGCCATCCTCGGCGGCAACCGTATCCCCTTCGCCCGTGCGAACAAGCACTACGCGCGGGCCTCCAATCAGGACATGCTCACCGCGGCGCTCGACGGACTCGTCGCCCGCTACGGTCTGCAAGACGCACGTCTCGGCCTCGTCGCCGCCGGCGCCGTGCTCAAGCACTCGCGCGACTTCAACTTGACGCGCGAGTCCATCCTCGGCTCGGCGATCGCTCCCGAAACGCCGGCGCTCGATGTGCAGCAAGCCTGCGCGACCTCACTCACCGCGGCGGTCACGGTGGCCGACGCCATCGCCGCGGGCCGCATCGAGGCGGGCATCGCCGGCGGCACGGACTCGGCATCCGATGCCCCACTCGCCCTCAACGATTCGCTCCGGCGCACCCTGCTCGCGCTCACGCGGGCGCGCTCCGTGCCCGAGCGTCTCAAGCTTGTGGGCTCCTTGCGCCCGGACCAGATTGCACCGGAGCAGCCGCGCAACGCCGAGCCGCGCACCGGCCTGTCCATGGGCGAACACGCAGCCCGCACCGCCGCCGAGTTCGGCGTGACCCGCGCGGATCAGGACGCGCTCGCGGCGGCCTCGCACCGCAACCTCGCGGCCGCGTGGGACGCCGGATTCTTCGACGACCTCGTCACCGGATTCCAGGGCCTGCGCGAGGACGGCGTGCTGCGCCGCGACACCAGTGAAGAGGCCCTCGCCAAGCTCAAGCCAGTCTTTGGCAAGGAACAAGACGAGCCGACGATGACCGCGGGCAACTCCACGGCGCTCACGGACGGCGCGTCCTGCGCGCTGCTCGGCACCGAGGAGTTCGCCGCCGTGCACCGCCTCGAGCCACTCGCCTACCTCGTCGACTCGGAGACCGCCGCCGTCGACTTTGTCCATGGCACGGAGGGCCTGCTCATGGCCCCCACGCACGCGGTGCCCCGCCTACTGGCACGCCAGGGGCTCACGCTCCAGGACTTTGACCTCTACGAAATCCACGAGGCCTTTGCTTCCCAGGTCCTCGCCACCCTGTCCGCCTGGGAGTCGGACGAGTACTGCCGCGATGTATTGGGACTGCCCGGCGCGCTCGGCGGCATCGACAAGCAAAGGCTCAACGTTCACGGTTCCTCGCTCGCTGCGGGCCACCCGTTCGCAGCGACCGGAACGCGCATCCTCGCCACTGCAGCGAAGGCGCTTCACCAACGCGGCGGTGGCCGCGCGCTCATTTCCATCTGTGCCGCCGGCGGCCAAGGCGTCGCCGCGATTGTCGAAGCATAACTACTACTTACCGAAGGAGACCACCATGACCACCCCGACTGCTACCCGTCCCGACTTCGAGCCCGCCCCCGAGCCCCGCGCTGATTCCGCGCGGCCAGAGTCCGGCAGCCCCGCGCGCCTGCCCATCAACCCCGATCCCACCGTCGCGCTAGAGCTCCAGGCCCTCCTGGACGGTTCCAACCCGGAGTTCCGCGCCGCGGCCCGCGAGTTCTTGAATGACCCGGCGCTCTACCCACTGCCCGGTGCCTCCCTCGAGGAGCACCGCGCGCACACCTTCGCCAACCTCGCGGCCGTGCGCGACTTCGGCGGCTTCCAGCAGGGATTCCAGGAGTCCAACTGCGGCGCGACCAACCCGCGCGACGCCATGACCACGCTCGAGGCGCTTGCCCGCGTCGACGGCTCGCTCGCCATCAAGTCCGGCGTGCAGTGGGGCCTGTGGGGCGGAGCGCTCGATCAGCTCGGCACCGAACGCCATCGCGAGTGGGTCGTGGGTGCGGCTAACCTCTCCATCCCCGGTTGCTTTGCCATGACCGAACGTGGTCACGGCTCTGACGTGCAGTCTCTGGAGACCACCGCCACCTATGACCCGGATACGCAAGAATTTGTCATTGATACTCCCAGCCCCACCGCAGTGAAGAACTACATCGGCAACGCCGCCAACGACGGCCGCGCCGCCGCAGTCTTCGCTCAGCTCATCACCCCCGACTCCGATGGACGCGCGAATGGCGTCCATGCTTTCATCGTGCCCATCCGCGACGAAGACGGACAGCCGCTGCCCGGCATCACCCTCGGCGACCACGGTTCCAAGGGCGGCTTGCTCGGCGTAGACAACGGCACCATCGCCTTCGATAAGGTGCGCATTCCGCGCGAGAACCTGCTCAACCGCTTCGCCGATGTTGCCGAGGACGGCACGTACTCCTCCCCCATCGCGAATAAGAATGCGCGCTTCTTCACCATGCTCGGCACGCTCATCCGCGGTCGCATCGGCGTCTCCGGCGCGGCCGGCGGCGCCACGCAATCCGCGCTCACCATCGCTGTGCGCTACGCCAACCGACGCCGCCAGTTCGCCGGCGCCACGGGCCGCGATAAGCGACTCATCGAACACCGCCAGCACCGCCGTCGCCTGCTCACCCCGCTCGCGCGCACCTACGCACTGCAGCTTCTCCACAACCAGATCCTGGACCGCTACCAGGAGCAGGTGGAACAGCAAAGCTCCGGAGCGTGGTCCGTCACCGAGCCCACGGACGAGCACAAATTCGCCTCCCGCGAGATGGAGTCGCTCGCTGCCGCCATCAAGACCGCACACACCACCCACGCCACGCGCACCATCCAGGAATGCCGCGAGGCCTGCGGGGGCGCGGGCTACATGACGGAAAACCGCCTCACCACCTACCGCGCGGACTCGGACGTCTACGCGACCTTTGAAGGCGATAACACGGTGCTCATTCAGATGGTGGGCAAGAACCTGCTCACTGCCTACGGCCGCGACATGGCCGACATGACCCCGTGGGACACCGTGAAGTACGCGGCGACTACTGCCTCGGACGTGGTGCGCCGCCGCACTGGCTTCACCACGCGCCTGCAGAACATTCGTGACCTCGTCAATGCAGATTCGCTTTTCGATGCCGCCTACCAGACGCGGCTTATCGATGACCGCGCCCAGTCGGTCCTGCGTTCGCTCGTGCGTCGCGTCCAGCCTGCCCGCAAGGCCGACCGCATCCAGGCCGCGGCAATTATGGACAAGTGCCAGGACCATCTCATCGCCGTCGGCTGGGCACGAGTTGACGCGCTGCTCATCCAGGCCGTGGTTGAGGCTGAGCGCTCCCTCGAGGAAGGCTCGATGGCCCGCCAGGTCATGGAACAGCTGCGCACGCTGCTCGCCTTCGACATCATCACGCAGCACGCCGGGTGGTACCAGGAGCACAACCTCCTGCCGGGCGGCCGCGTCAAGGCGGCCCGCGCCGCGATGAACGACTTGGTCGACTCGCTCGCGCCGTGGTCTGACGTCCTCGTCGACGCCTTCGGCTGCCCCGCCGAGGTGACCAACGTGCCCATGCTCACCGAGCCGGGCATCGACCTCCACGACACCACGGACTAAACCACAACATTTCGCTAGACTGCTGAAGTGCACGACGGCGCTGCTTTCGGCCTGCCCGCCGAGCACGCCGACCGCATCATGAACGCCCACCTGGAAACCGCGGACGGCTGGACCCTCATGGGCTCCGATGGCGACGCTGCCGCCGGTACGTTCAACGGCTTCGCACTCACTATCGGCGGCGACGCCACGGACATTGAGACCGCGCGCGGTTGGTTCGAAGCTCTGGCCAAGGACGGCCGCGTCGTCCTGCCGATGGACAAGCAGCAGTGGGGTGATGTCTACGGCCAGGTCGAGGATAAGTTCGGCATTTTCTGGTCCGTCAACATCCCCAGCGCATAGCGGCTCTCGCACATGAGGCAGCCAGCGCGGTCAGCACGCTAGGCCGCTGACACGACGACCATCCACACGGCGACGAGGTGCACGATAGCCGCGGCCACCGTCGCGGTGTGGAAGTGTTCGTGATAGCCGAACCATTGGGCGTTGCGCCCGGGCCATTTGAAGCCGTAGATGAGCGCGCCGAGTGAATAGATAATTCCTCCGGCGAACAGCAGGCACACGACTGCTGGTCCCGCCTCGCGCCACAACTGCGAAATGAGCGGCACGACGAGCCACCCCAGCCCCAGGTAGACCACGACATCGAGCCACCGCGGGTGAGAAATCCACACGAGATTCAACACCACCGCAGCGATGGCGCCTATCCACGCGATGACGAGCAACCACCACGCGTTGTCCACCGCAATGCACAACAGAGGCGTGTAGGTCGCAGCAATGAACACCGCGATGGTCGAGTGGTCTGCGCGCCGCCACCACGCCACGGTAGAAACCTTGCCCCAAGGCACGAGGTGATACGCGGCGGAAACTCCGAACAACCCGATGAGTCCCACTGTGTACACCGTCACCCCCAGAGCCGCGCCCCACGGCAAGCGCATCCACGCGAAGGTAGCAAGGACCGTCGAGGCCACGAGTGCTGCGATAGCTGCGCCGAAGTGGAACCATCCACGCCCCGCTGGCCGCTGGCCGCGGTCAGCCATGACATACGTGCGGGTAATCAGGCCCTTGTCCATCGTGGCGCCTCCCATTCAGTTAACCTACGCTACCGTAACCATACCAGAACACCACTCCCCACAGCCGGCCTTCACACCGCGTATGAGCGAGCGGCAGGCCCTCTCGCCCAGTCGAATTGATCCCACACAGGAAGCTCTTTGCCCAGCACAACCGCGAGATTATCATCGTTAACATGAACGTCATCGCCTCGTTTTTCTCGGCTCTCCTCGTCGCGCTTCCAGCCCTGCCAGACCCTCTCACGACACCACTCACCTTCCCCCAGATGTCGAGCACCACGCTGCCTGCTGTCGAGGGCACCGCGGACGTGCCCGTAGGCGATGTTGCGACGTCCGGCACGAAGCTTGCCGCAACGCGCCATATTCATGACAATCTCTATGAGGTCGACGTCTACTCGGCATCGATGGACCGCGTCATCACCAATAACCTGCTTCTGCCGCCGGGCGGGCCCGACAACACCACGCCGCGCCCCACGTTCTATCTCATGCAGGGCTCCTACGGTGGCGAGCGCGGCGACACGTGGGCGACGGCCTCAGACTATGAATCCCTCTTCCGCGGTAAGAACGTCAACGTCGTCTCACCCATCGGTGGCGACGGCACACTCTTCTATGACTGGAAGAGCACGACTACGCCCGTGGGCACCGCGAAGTGGATGACGTACTACACGCAGGAACTGCCGTTCATCATGGAGACGCAGTTTCATGCCACTGACAAACGCGCCATCGCGGGCCTCTCAGCCTCCGGCGCACCGGCCCTCACTATTGCAGAGGCTTATCCCGATAAGTACGTCGCCGTTGCGTCGCTGTCTGGCTACACGGCGGTCTCCTCCACGATGGGCCGCATCATGTCGCTCGGCGTCACGGCTGCAAAGATGGCGCCCGTGTGGGAGATGTTTGGATGGCCGGATGATCCGGAATGGCTCCGCTACGATCCAATCCTCCACGTGGACAAGCTCAAGAATACGAAGGTCTACTTCTATTCCGGCTCCGGCCTGGAAAAAGACGGTTTCGGCACCGTCCAACGCGGCATGTTCTGGAACGGCGTCATGGAGTACCTCGTACGCCTCACCAACGATCCTTTCGTCGCCCAGGCACGTGGCGCGGGCGTCGACGTCACCTATGACCGCGAGGCCTATGGCATTCACGATTGGCCGTATTACGAAGACGCCCTTGGCAAAGCCTGGACGAAGGTCATTGGCCCTGCGCTCGGGGCATAAGTCACCCACTTTTCGGCCGGGTTTTAGGATCCACGGGCGTGCGGAGCGGTAGTCGCCACCCATCCTCAACTACTTTCTCGAATGAAGAAAAGTTGAACTTAATGAATGCGACTTTCTCTCTCGTGTCGCCGCCACCGCTCTGACGGCCACCACTTTGGCAGCTACCGCTTTCGTCACCGGGCTCGCAGCTCCGGCTCAGGCCGACCCCCTTGCCCCGGGGTCGTCACTGCCGGGCACCGCTGCCTCGCAGCCGTGGCTTGGTAATACGCCGTTCATCGTCTCGAAAAAACACGTGGACGACAACCACTGGAAGGTGCGCATGTGGTCCCCGGCCAACCGCGCCGTCGTCGACAACAACGTCCTACTGCCCTCGGGTGACCAGCCGCGACCGTCCTTCTACTTGCTGCCCGGCCTCAAGGGCGGCCAGGCAGGCCTCAACTGGATGTCCCACAGCGACGTCAAAAGCTGGTTCGCCAATAAACACGTCAACGTCGTCATGCCGCTGGGCGGTCCATACTCCCTCTACACGGACTGGGATTCCGCGGATCCCATCCTTGGCGTCAACAAGTGGAACACTTACATGACGCAGAAGCTTCCTCCGCTCATCGACAAGGAATTCCATGGCACCGGCCGCGACGCCATCGGCGGCCTGTCCTCCACGGGCGCCGCGGCGCTCGACATCGCAGGCCATGCCCCGCGCCGCTTCGTTGCTGCGGCCTCGTATTCCGGCTGCCCCATTCATTCCGGCGCCTACGGCGGCGCAATCTCCACGGCCATGATCGCCTTGGGCGGCGGCTCCTCGTTTAACGCGTGGGGCTTGCCCGGCAATGCCTCGTGGCGCGAGCACGATCCCAACGCCAACTTGGATCGTCTGCGCGGCGTCAAGGTCTTCGTCGCCTCCGCCTCCGGCCAACCTGGCGGCCCTGACGGCATCAGCAACTTAAGCTCCACCGCTGGCCAGGCATTCGGTCCCGCCGAGGTCGAAATCGTCGCCAACGCCTGCACCCAGCAGTTCACCGATAACGCGCGCCGTGGCGAGCTCGACGTCAACCGCTATTACACGCCACAGGGCTCTCATTCCTTTGGTCTTTTCTCCCACCAGATGAAGGTGAGCTGGGCTCAAACCATCGCACGCACTATCGGCGCCGCGAATCTCTAAAGACCCTGTCTGAGGGCAGCGTCGCGCAGACACAAGAGCGAAAACCCCCTAGGACGTGATCCAGGCCGCTAGGGTGAAGCCATGACCGTTTCTCCTGCCTCCGCCCGCCTGCGTGCGCTGTGCCTCGCCGCGGCCATCGCTTCGCTCCTCGTCGCGTCGTGGATCGACCCCGCCGTAGCCTCCGCACAATCCGCAGAGAACTCCTCTACTGAAGGCAGTGCCGACAGCGAATCTGCACGCACCGCCACCGAAGGCTCGGTGGCCATTTCCGATGGCTCTGCCCTCAGCTCCATTGGCTCTTCACGCCTAGGCGATCCCCTCGTCGCGCCGCGTGGTTCCGCCCAGTTACCTGACGCCCTCGGCTCAGGTGACGGCAGCTCGGATGGACAATGGCTGGGTAGTTCTGTTCCGGCATTCAAAGGACTCTCGAGCAACGGGGCCGGCAGCTCGTCGAGTGGAGACTCCTTTGCCACGGCTCAGCTATCCAGTGAGGAAGATCGAGGCGAACCTTCCCCTGTCGATTACGGCCCTGAGCCGCGTCTGCTCGACACCCGCCCCGTCGAAGGCAACCTCGTCGAGATCGATGTCTGGTCACCGGCGAATCACAGCATCGTCACCAATCTTTTGTTGCGAGCCCCGCAGACCGACACCCCAGCATCGACGCTTGTGCTCATGTCCGGCGCTGACGGCGGTGCAGGCGGTGCCAACTGGCACACGGAGACTGATTACGAAGAATTCTTTGCTGATAAGCAGGTCAACGTCGTCACCCCCATCGGCGGCGGCGCGTCGATGTACGTCAATTGGGAAAACACGAACTCGCCTGCTGGTCGCAATCAATGGGCAACATACCTCGGCGAGGAACTCCCCCGCGTCGTCCAAGAAGAATTCAATGGCACCGGCCAGGACGCCATTGCTGGCCTGTCTATGTCCGGCGGCCCCGCGCTGCACATTGCTGCGGAAAACCCCGAGCGGTTCGCCGCGGCAGCATCGTTCTCCGGCTTTCCCGCGTCCTCCGGCGTCCTGGGGCGCATTGTCAGCCAGGGCATCCTCAAAGGCTCGGAGGGCAGCTCCATCGACGCCTTCGGCTTGTCCAGCAGCGATGCGTGGCAGCTCAATGATCCTTCCTACGACCCAGCGGCGCTGCGTAATACCGACGTCTTCGTGGGCACCGCCTATGGCATCCCCACCGCAGAGGAATTGGGCGGCAATTGGACGTGGGGGCTCACCCTCGAGGCAGTCTCCCAAGTCACCTCGAACTACTTCACCCGCGCGGCCCAGGCGCGCGGCGTCCACGTCGAGCGCTTTCACACGACGTTTGGCGCACACTCGTACGCGTTGTTCGAGCGAGAGCTGCACGCAGCATGGGATTCAACCCTCGCTCCAGCACTCGGACTGGAGTAGCGCTGCACCCCACATGAAGTGACCACGCGGTAAAAACTGCGCGAACATTTCTAAAGCACCAAACAAACTTCCAGGTGACGAGTGATTCGGTTGTTTTCACCCACGCCTTTTGCGCGTTAAATGCTCTCTGTCCATTCGCTTATCTCCACATCGAACTCAAGGATTTGTATGCATTCTCGCCGCATTGGCACGCTGGCTATCGCTGCCCTCGTCTCCTCCCTCGCCACCATTCCAGCCCACGCCGCGACGGACGGCTCCCAGGTCGTCATCTCCGAGGCCTATGGCGGCGGCGGAAACTCCGGCGCCGCGTACACGCACGACTTCATCGAGCTGTATAACCCGACGGACGCCGACATCGATCTCACCGGCTACACCGTTGAGTACTTCTCCGGCAAGGGTGGCTCCGGTGGCAAGGCCACACTCACGGGCACTATTCCTGCCGGCGGCCACTTCCTCATCCAGGGCGGCCAGGGCAACGGCGGCACCACCGCGCTGCCCACCCCAGACGCCGACGCCGGCCTCACCATGTCCGGCACCAACGGGGCGGTCCAGCTTGCCGATGCCGCCGGCACCACCGTCGACACCGTCGGTTACGGTTCCGCCACCATCAACGAGGGCTCCCCCCGTCGCTGGCGCCTCCAGCTCGCAGTCGGTCTTCCGCGATGCCGCAGGCACCGACACCGACAACAACGCCGCGGACTTCACCGCGGGCGCCCCCACGCCGCAGAACTCCGGCGCCACGCCGACCGGCCCGACTGACCCCGAGGCTCCGGTCGATCCCACAGATCCGGTCACCCCGGTCGATCCCGCGACCATCACGCCCATCGCCGAGATCCAGGGCACGGGCGCCGCATCCCCGCTCGTTGATCAGACTGTGACGACCGAGGGCGTCGTCACCGCAGTATGGAAGGAAGGCGGCCTCAACGGCTTCACCATCCAGACCGGCGGCACCGGCGAGACCGCTCCGAAAATCGGCGAAGCGTCCCAGGGCATCTTCGTCTACATGGGTTCCCGCACGGACTACCCGGAACTCGGCGCCTCCGTCCAGGTCTCCGGCAGGGTCTCTGAATTCTACAACGCCACGCAGATCACCGCTGCTGAGATTTCCTCGCTCGCCGTGGCACTTCCGGCCGTCACGCCGCTCGCTATCGATGAGCTGCCAGCCGGCGATGCAGCCCGCGAGCCTTTCGAGGGCATGCTCGTCCAGCCCGGTACCCACACGGTGACGAATAACTACGCGCTCAACACCTACGGCGAGGTCGACCTCAACGGCGGCACCGAGTACCTGCGCCAGCCATCGGATATCTACGAGCCCTCCAAGGACCCGAATTCCGATCTGCAGAAGCTCGCTGCGTCCAACAAGGAACGCCTCGTCATCCTCGACGACGCCCGCACGAAGAACTACATGCAGTCGGACAAGAACACCCCACTGCCCTACATCTCGCAGGATGGCGGCTCGACCATCAAGTCGCTGCGCACCACGGACCACGTCGAATTCCAGCACCCCGTCGTCGTTCACTACTCGCACGACGCCTGGCGCTTCGAGCCCACCACACCGGTCACCGGCAACACCTCCGGCGCTGACTTGCCCATCTCCTGGAAAGATTCCCGCGCAGCCATCGAGGGCGGCGTAGACGTCAAGGGTGACTACACCATCGGCGCATTCAACGTCCTTAACTACTTCGTCTCCCTCGGCGAGGAGTTCGACGGCACCAGCTACAAGGACAAGGACGGCAACCCAGTCACCGTCAACCGCGGCACGACCCGTGGTGCGTGGACCGCTTCGGCCCTGGCTGACCAGCAGGCCAAGATCGTCGCCGCCATCAACGGCCTCGACGCTGACGTCATCGCCCTGTCCGAGATCGAAAACGGCTACGCCGTCACCGGCGACATCAACGAGCGCGATAACGCTCTGAAGACACTGACCGAGGCCCTCAACGCCGCAGGCGGCAACTGGGAGTATGTGAAGTCCCCGTCGAATGTCCCGGTCAAGGGCGATGTCATTCGCACCGCGTTTATCTACGCCCCGGATCGCGTCAAGCCCGTGGGGGAGTCCCGCATCTTCACCGATGACCGCTTCACCGGCACCGCCCGCGAGCCGCTCGCCCAGGAATTCGCGGCGACTGATCCGAACGTGAAGGAGACTTTCGTCGCGGTCGCTAACCACTTCAAGTCCAAGGGTTCCGTCGCTAAGGGCGACGCTGACTCCGGCGACGGCCAGGGCAACAACCCGAACGTCCGCAACGCTCAGGCGCAGGCTGTGCTCGATCACCTTGCCAAGCAGAAGGACTGGGAGGGCAAGGCCACCTTCGTCATGGGTGACCTCAACACGTACACCATGGAGAAGGCCCTCGGCGTCTTCCGCACGAACGGCTACACCGTCCCGGCCGAGACCTACGGTGCCGATCCGTCCTACCAATTCGACGGTCTCCTCGGTACCCTCGACCACGTGTTGGCCAACGAGGTTGCCTCCGGCAAGGTCTCTGACGCCCAGGTCTGGAACATCAACTCGGACGAGTCCGTCGCCTTCGAGTACTCCCGCCGCAACTACAACGTGGTGGACTTCTACGACAACTCCCCGTTCCGGGCTTCGGACCACGACCCAGTCAAGGTCGGCTTCTCACTGTCTGCCACCGCTCCTTCAGACGATGACCAGCCCAAGGACGAAGATCCGAAGGATGACGACACCACCTGCGATGCCCGCGGTGTCAAGGAGATGAAGATCGTCGACGGCGAGCTCATCGTCTACTACACCGACGGCACGGAGCAGAACCTCGGCACCGTCCGCGGCGAG
>NHCFJ05603__coassemble_1075_pt1 | contig 13415 bp, 15 predicted proteins | sample NHCFJ05603__metabat2_low_PE_001 | metagenome-assembled genome bin NHCFJ05603 | reverse complement strand
CGGCGAGTCTCAGATCCAAGCGCTGCAACAGGCTCTGACCCACTGCATCGATGCTCTCCAAAACGCCGACCTCTGACCGCTCCCGGCCGCCTACTCTCACTGAATGGCCCACGGGGCACCAGAGCTTGTGTTTCAGCCTCTGCCGCCGCCATCGTTCCACCGCGCGCTGCAGCCGGGGCATGAAGTAGCTGCCCGCCTAGCTCCCGGTCCAGACAGGGTCTCGCCGTCAGGCTGATGCTTCCTCAGCTCGTCTACTGGCCTCTCGCCTGTCGGAACTTCGAACCTGCCTTTAAGCGTTCCACCTGCGCTGCGCTGCAGGTAGCTAATCTAATCCGTTGCACTCCGCTGTGATGAACCTCCGCGACAATGAAGTTGACTTCACGGCTTCTAAGAGTCGGATGCTGTGGGCTACCACAGACTCACATCGAAAGCGGTATTTCGCTATCTAACCTGGTCTATTTTGTATTCGATGAAACAAACCAAGCTCTTATATATTTTGGCCAGCACCAATGCTTGGAATCAGATACACTTTTTGCTACTTAGCCCTGTTTTTCGGGTCTGAGATTCGGAAGGTCTAGCCTTCGACGATCGCTTTCAATCGGACAAGGTCCTGCTCCACCGACGCGTAGTCGCGCGCGAAGTCCGCGTCGCTCATCGCGAGCTGCCGGACGGTAAACACGACTTCACTGCCGTGGGGATGCGTCAACAGCCGCAAGGGATTAGTGACCACAGTGCCGTCGGGCAGGCGAACGTCATAGTCGGCGACGCGCTGGGCGTTCTTCGGCACGAAGCGCACACGCACCTCGCCCATGGCGAGAGTCCACGACGAGGTCGCCGCCATCGCGCCGCACCTCCGCCTGCGCCAGTCCCTGCGCCTACTGGGGCAGGGTTTTGGGCCCGCGATGAAGGCATAGACCGCGTCCGGTTCTGCGCGGATAACGACGCTGAGATGCCTGCTGCGCATGGTGTCCTTTCGGTGCGGGTTAGCCGCGGGCCATGTTGACGAACTTCGAGTAATGCAGCTGGTGCGCGACCGTCACGGTATCGATGGGGCCGCCGCGGTGCTTAGCCAGGATGATGTCGGCCTCGCCGGCGCGCTCGTTATCGCGGTCCTGGGAGTCCGGGCGGTAGAGCAACATAACCATATCGGCGTCTTGCTCCAGCGAACCTGACTCACGGAGGTCAGCGAGCTGCGGCTTCTTGTCCGTACGAGCCTCAGGACCACGGTTCAGCTGCGAGATAGCGATGAGCGGAACCTCGAGCTCCTTGGCGAGCAGCTTGAGGCTACGGGAGAACTCCGAGACCTCTTGCTGACGGGACTCAACCTTCTTGCCCGAGCTCATCAGCTGCATGTAGTCGAGGACGATCATGTCGAGGCCATGCTGCTGCTTGATCTTGCGGGCCTTGGTGCGGATCTCCATCATGGTGAGGTTCGGTGAGTCATCGATGTACATCGGCGCGTTGTCGATGCGCGTGATGGTCTCCTCGAGCTTGGACCAGTCTTCCGGCGAAATGCGACCAGCACGCATATCCGCAAGCTTGACCTCAGACTCCGCCGAGAGCAAACGCATGAGGATCTCGTTCGCGGACATCTCGAGGGAGAAGATGACGGAGGTCTTGCCGTGGTGGAGCGAACACGAGCGCATGAAGTCCATGGCCAGCGTTGACTTACCCACACCCGGACGAGCGGCGACGATGACCATCTGACCAGCATGGAGACCGTTAGTGAGCTTATCCAGATCGACAAAGCCTGTGGGAACGCCGAGCTCGACGCCGCCGTGTTCCTGCAGCTGCACGAGCTCATCGATGGTGGGCACGATGAGCTCGCTCAGCGGCTTGTAGTCTTCGGACTTCTTGCGCTGCGAGACGTTGAAGACGGCTTGCTGCGCGTCGTTAATAACGGATTCGAGCTCCGCGTCCTCTTGGGCCTCGTAGCCCAGCTGGACCACGCGCGTGCCGGCGTCGATGAGGCGACGGAGAACGGCTTTCTCCGCGACGATTTCCGCGTAGTAGCGTGCGTTGGCTGCGGTAGGCACCGAGGCCAGCAGCGTATGCAAATACGGGGCACCACCGGCGCGCTCGAGCTCACCGTAGCGGTCGAGGCGGCCGCTGAGCACGACGGCATCGATTTCCTTGCCGTCGGCAAACAACGCCATGATGTGCTTGAAGATGATGGCGTGCGCCGGGTAGTAGAAGTCGTCCTCCGTGACGATCTCAGAGACCTCAGACGCCGTGGCCGGGCTAAGCAACATGGCGCCCAGGACGCCCTGCTCCGCCTCGCGGTCAGCCGGCGGCTGGCGGAAGTTACCGTATGCGGCATAATCGCCGTCGTTCGTGTGCTTGCCACGGCGGCCGGTGCCGCGGCCAAAGCGGCGCGGTTCCTCCTCCGGCGGCGCGGGCTCCATGGGCCCAAAATCCTCCTCCGGCGGCGCGTAATTGTCGTCATCAAAACTTGGCGTAGTCACCTGGTGTCCCCTCTTTCATCCGTCTGCATCCCTACTCTAGTTCAGCGTCCTGACACGGCCTGAACGTCTAGTCTCGTCTACCCCCTGGGCACAAATTGCACCGTTATCCACAGCAGCCTGTAGAAACCCCAGGTGGTTAACAGAAGAAGATGCATTTCCCGTGGTCAGGCCTGTGGATAACTTCCACCCACTCTGACCTGCGACGATCGTTTGTGCAGGTCAGGACCATTTATTGCGGTTGTGAAAATCCTCACCAGATCCGTGGATAAGTGCCTTCACCTGCGGAAAAGCAGCCATGGCCGGAATGTGAAGATTGGGTAAATGACAACACGTTATCCACAAGTTACGCGAGTTATCCACAGTTTCACTGGAAAGCGGCCACAAACAGGAAAAATGCCACAGCGCCCCGGGCGAAATGCGGGAAGCCATCACCTCACATGATGGCCAGCCCGCGGCGCGGGGCGCTGCGGCGTGCTGTTGTCTTTGGGTCTAGACGCTACACGAGCGTAGACCGTCGTGCGCCAAAATTAGGCAGCGACGACCGAGAAGTTCACCTTGCCGAGAACGTCAGCGTGCAGCTTGAGCTCGACCTGGTAGTTGCCAGTCTTCTTGACGAGGCCCTTGGGAAGCACAACAATGCGCTTATCCAGCTTGGGGCCACCGGCGGTTTCGACCGCGGCAACGATGTCCTCTGCGGACACGGAACCGAAGAGCTTGCCCTTCTCCGAGGTCTTCACCGGCACCTTGACGTCGGTGAGCTGCTCGAGCTGGGTGCGAATCTCGCGTGCGTGGTCCAGGTCGCGGATTGCGCGAGCTTCCTGGGCGCGCTTGATGCCCTCGATCTGCTTCTCAGCACCACGGGTGGCAACGATGGCCAGACCGCGCGGAAGCAGGTAGTTACGTCCGTAACCGTCCTTAACCTCAACAATTTCGCCTGCGGCGCCGAGGTTCTCAACGGCAGCGGTGAGGATCAGCTTCATGATCCCTGCCTTTCAATTGAGTCTTTAATAATTTAGATTGCGTGTAAAACAGCTTTAGAACGGGGGTTCATCAGCGGCGCCGCCAAAGCCGCCGGCCGGCGGGGCGGAGTTCCACGGATCGTTAGCGGGTGCCTGCTGCTGCGATTGCTGGCCAAAGTTCTGGTTGTTGTTACCACCAAAACCGCCCTGCGATTGCTGCTGCTGGCCGGCATTGCTATTGCCGCCGCCAAAGCCGCCACCGAAGTTGCCGCCGCCCTGGTTATTGTTATTGCCGCCGTAGTTGCCGTTGCCGCCCTCACGGGGGTTACGGGCAACCTGCGCGGTGGCATAACGCAGGGACGGACCGACTTCGTCAACGTCGATCTCGAAAACCGTGCGGTTTTCACCTTCGCGGGTCTGGTAAGAACGAGCCTTCAGGCGACCGGTCACGATAATGCGCATGCCTTTCGTGAGGGTCTCGGCCACGTTCTCCGCCGCTTGGCGCCACACGTTGCAGGTGAGGAACATTGCTTCGCCATCTTCCCACTGGTTCGTCTGCGAGTTGTAGCGACGAGGGGTCGAGGCGACGCGGAAGTTAGCAACAGCTGCTCCCGCCGGGGTAAAACGCAGTTCCGGGTCAGCAACAATGTTGCCGACGACCGTGATGTTGGTATCTCCCTGAGCCATGATGTCTCCTTACAAGCGTTGGTTACTGATGTACCCAGTATCCGCTATTTGCTGTCAGTGCGCAGAACCTTGGTACGCAGAACGTTGTCGTTCAGGTTCAGACGACGATCGAGCTCGAGCACGGATGCGGACTCGCACTCGAGGGTGACGACGGCGTAGATGCCTTCGTCCTTCTTGTTGATCGGGTAGGCCAGACGGCGCTTGCCCCAGATATCAACGTTTTCTACCTTGCCGTTCTCTTCACGCACGGTGGAGAGGAACTTGTCCAGGGACGGGGCAACGGTGCGTTCATCCTGGGTAGGATCCAGAATGATCATGACTTCGTAGTGACGCACGGACCTCATCACCTCCTATGGTCTAGTAATTGTTTTCGGCCACATCACCTTTGCGGATGTGGCAGGAGGGTTCGTTGCGTCAAGCAACCCCACGAGAATACCCCACATGCAGGTAAAAACGGAAATCACCGCCGGCCCCAGCGGGGCAGGCGGCAAATGACAAAAGTGTAGTTCCGAAGTGTGGTTCTGGACCCAGAGTTACGGTAGCTGCTGACCGCCGGGCGCGGCGAAGAAGACGGCCGTTCCCGCCGGAATGATGGTGAGGAACACCAAGGCGAGGAGCCCCAGCACGATGGGCACCGTGCGGTTGGAGCCCGGCTCGCCCTTCTGAAAGGTGTAGTAGGCACCCATCACGCAGCAAAAGCCGATGACGATGGACACAATGCCCACGATGGTGAAGGTCATTTCGCGAAGTCTCCTGCTAGTAGATCGGTGCCATTGTCCGCGAGCACCTTGTCGCGGCTCTTTCCCAACATCTGACGGATGACGAGCACGGCAATGGCGAGGATGAAGCCGTCGCGCAGACAGATGGCGAGGTCAAGCAGCTCGCCCGGCAGGCCCTTGTTCTCCACGCCATGCATGTGGAGCATGAGGATGGGCCAGACGAGGGCGTCGAAGAAGCCCCACGTGAAGATGAGCCGCCAGTTGGGCAGCGCGAGGACGGCCGGCACGAGCAGCCACAGCGAATACTGCGGCGACCACACCTTGTTGAGCATGAGGAAGGCCACGAGGATGAGGAAGACGAGCTCCGCCACGCGCGGGGTGCGCTGGGTCCGCAGGCCAAAGATGAGGATGCCCACGCACAGCGCGAGGAAGCCCACGAGCGAGAAGGCGTTGACGAACTCGGCCGACATGGGCAGGTTGGGGAAGTTGCGCGCAATCATCGCGTAGACCGTCGTCCACTCCCAGCCACGCGTGGAGTTGAGGCGGAAGAACTCGTACCAGGCATCCGGGTAGAGCAACGCGATCGGAATATTGACGACCGCGGCCGCGCCCACGGCGCCGCCGAGCAGCTTGAAGAAAGGCACGAAGCGACGGTGACGGATGGCGAGCACGAGGAACGCTCCGAGCATGAACAGCGGCCACATCTTAAACGCGAAGCCCAGGCCGATGAGGATGCCGCCCAGCCAGTTCTTGCGCTTGCTCACGGCGAGCAGCGCGGCGACGGCCAACGTGATAGACGGGATGTCCCAGTTGGTGAAGCCATGCATGATGACGAGCGGGCTCGCGGCGACGAGCAAGCCGTCCCAGAGACGGCTGCCAAGGAGCTCGCCCACCATGCGCAGGGTCGCCACCCACATGATGGCCATCGTGAGCGCGGTGAGCGCGAAGTACCAACCAGCGTCGGCGACGGCCCACGAGACGAGCGGATACGTGGTGCGCGCGAGCCAGCCCTCAAAGCCTTGGAAGAGACCAGCGAGGACCGGGTACTCCATGTAGCGAGTGAGATCGCCCTCCTGCCACGAGTACGCGTAGACGAAGCCCGGCTTGTCCAGACCGCGTCCGCCATAGAGCGGAATGATGTCGTTGTAGCAGAACGAGGTGTACTGGCGCGCGCCCGCCCAGTTGAGCGAGACCGTGCCGTCCTCGTTCTTGATGCCGCCCGCGCAGTTGGCCTTGGCCAAGTACGCGAAAGCGAGGAAGACCCAGCCGACGGAGAGAACCCACCGCATGGCGTTGACGGGACGCGAAGCATGCGTGCCGCGCGGGCCACCAAAGAAATCAACTAGCCCGCGGGCGAGAGGCTCCCGGGAGAGAGTAGTGACGGTCACGCGCGCGGCCTACTGGTTGAGGAAGTCGTTGACGGCATCGTTGAGCTCATTGCCCAGCTGTGTGAGCGCATCCTGATTTCCGCCGCCCGCCGTACCGCCGCCGGTGCCATTCTCCGCCGGTGCAGCCGGGGCCGCGGGAGCGGCGGGCGACTCCTGGTCGCCCGCGGGGGCATCGGCAGGACTTTCGGCAGACGGAGCATCGGAAGCAGCGGCGTCATCCGTCGAGGAATCCGACCACGTATTGGAAGACCCGGAGGACCAGGACGGGTCATAGTAGTAGCCGGAACCCGCTGTGCCCGTGCCGTAGCGGACCGGGACGGCGTCGGGGAAGTACTCGAAGTCCTGGTTCTCGAGCGAGGTGTCGAGGATGGACTTCCAAATCTGCGTCGCAGCGCCGGAGCCGTACATGATGCCGCCCCAGGCGTTGTAGATAGCAGACGTGTTGTCGGCGGTGCCGACCCACACGGCAGTAGCCAGCTGCGGGGTGGAACCAATCATCCACGTGTCGCGGTTCGCGCCAGTATCACCCAGCTGCGAGGTACCGGTCTTCGCGGCGGATGGACGGCCGCCCGCCAGCGCGCCATTGGACCAACCTGCGATGGGCTCCATGGCCTCGATGACGTTGCGGGCCACCTGCTTGGACACGCGGCGCTCGCCAGTGTCCTCCGGGCGCTCGTAGAGCACCTCGCCGGAGGAATCCGTCACGCGCTGCACGAAGTGAGTGTCGTGCCAGATGCCATCGTTGGTCAGTGTCGCGACGACGGTCGCCATGTCGATGGCGCGGGACGGGTACTGGCCCAGGATGATGCCGTCGTACGGACGCTGGCCTTCCTCGCTCAGCGTCTTATCGCCATTGGCGAAGGTCGGGGCGATGCCCAGGGCGTGGCCCATGTCCGCGGTGTCCTGCGACTTATTCGCAAGGTCCGCCTGGAGGCGCTGGAAGGACGTGTTGTAGGAGTGCTTCAGCGCTTCCTTGAGCGAACAGCTACCGCACGAGGCGCCGTCGACGTTGTTGACAATGATATTCGTTCCTTCAAGCTGGTACGGCGCGGAGGAGTAGTACGTGTCCGTGCTAATTCCCTGCTGGACAGCTGCGGCGAGACCGATGATCTTGAAGGTCGAGCCGGTCTGCATGGGAGCATTGGCATAATCCCAGCCGTTGGCGTCGTGACCGCCGAAGTAGCCGCGCACAGCGCCCGTCTTCGGGTCGATGGTCACGGCTGCGGCGCGGGCATCTTCCTGGAGCGGAGCGAGGGCGGTATCGGCGGCATCGAGAGACGCGTTCTGGACGTTCATGTCGATGGTCGTCGTAATCTGCAGGCCACGGGTCTGCACGTCTTCCTCGGTGATGCCGATGGTGCCGAGCTCGGCGATGACCTGGTTCTTGATGTGGCCGTTGGCGCCGGTGGCCTCCGTGTACGCGGAGTACTCAGAGGGGTCGCGCGTCTGCGGGAACTGCATCCCGGCGCGCTCCGAGGCGTCGAGGACACCCATTTCCACGAGTCCGTCAAGGACGTAATTCCAGCGGTCAGCGGAGGCCTCAGGGTCGACGGCCGGGTCGAGGGCAGACGGCGCCTGGATGACGCCGGCGAGCAGCGCGGACTCTTCCGTAGTGAGGTCCTCAACGTTCTTATTGAAGTAGGCGTTGGACGCCGCCTGGATACCGTAGGCGTTGCGACCGAAGTAGACCGTGTTGAGGTACGCGTTGAGAATGGTCTGCTTGTCCCACTCGTTGGTCATCTTGATGGAGTAGATGAGCTCACGAGCCTTGCGCACGTAGGACCGCTCGTTGCCCACGAGCGTGTTCTTCACGTACTGCTGGGTAATCGTCGAACCACCACCGGCGGTGGGGTTGCCGGTGAGCTGACCCACGATGGCGCGGCCGAAACCGGTGAAGGAAAAACCGGAGTTCGTCCAGAACTCGCGGTCCTCAGCGGCCAAGGCCGCATCCTGCATGTGTTGCGGAACCTGCTCAAGCTTGACCTGCGTGCGGTTGCCCTCCGGTGGGACGAGGCGGGCGAGCTGCGTCTGACCGTCGTTCGCGTAGATGGTGGCAATCTGCTTATTCGCCAGTTCCTGGGGTTCAGGAACCTTGTACTGCGAGTACGCGAAAGCAAACAGACCCAGCGGGATGAGGATCGCCGCGAGCAGGACGATCAGCACGATCCACGGCCAGCGGCGGCGCTTCTTCTTCGTCGGCTGTGCGGCCTTAGCACGCGTCGTCGCAGCTGACGTGTTGTCGAGAGCCTGACGGCCCCGGGACTCGCCGGTGCTCTTCGGTTGTTCGGAATCGGTCACCTGTGCGCCTTTTCTTCAAGTGGTGGAGAGGTATCTCTTTAAACTTTAAAACTTAACACGCAATCCTGGGATTCCTAATAGACCGTGGCCGTTTCCAGCAGATGGTTCCAGTGACATGTAGGACACACTTCCACGGCGTGGACGGTGAATTCCTCCCCGCGGGCGGCGAGCTCTGCGCCGATTTCCGCGATTTCGGCGGGCGGGCGGGCGCTCCCGGCGCGCCGTCCGAGGACGTCGCCGAAGATCCAATACGTCACGCGCATGGAGCTTGCGCAGATCGGACACGGACGCGGGGAGTCCACGCCGTGATGGGTGGCGGCGGCGCGCAGCAAGAAGTCCGCGTCGCAGATCTCGTCGCGCTGGAGCCTGCCTTCCCGAAAATCGCGCAGGTGCGCCGCCCGTTCCCACGCGTGGGAGACAGGGTGCTTGGTTCGAACTCCGGGAATCACGGCACCCAGCCTAACCCACGCTTCCCCACACAGGGCTTCAACGATCCAGTCTCTCCAGGTCCCCACTTCTGCCGAATTCCCCGCTAGCTTGGCTCTCGGAAGCGCGATAGTCGCGCGGAAAGGAAATACCGCATGTCACAGAAGGTACGCGTCGCCATTGCCGGCGTGGGCAACTGCGCCACGTCACTCATCCAGGGCGTGGAGTTCTACCGCGACACCCCCGCGGAGCAGAAGATCCCGGGGCTCATGCACACCGTCTTCGGCGGCTACCACGTGGGCGACGTCGACTTCGTCGCTGCCTTTGATGTGGACGCGGCCAAGGTGGGCCACGACCTCGCGGACGCCACCCGCACGGAGACGTCCTGCACGATCACCATCGCGGACATCCCGGAGTTGGGCGTGACCGTCCAGCGCGGCCCAACGCTCGACGGCCTGGGCACACACTACCGCGAGGTCATCGAGGAGTCCGAGGCCGAGCCGGTGGACGTGGCGCAGGCGCTGCGCGACGCCCAGGTGGACGTCCTCGTGTCCTACCTGCCGGTGGGCTCGGAAGAGGCGGATAAGTTCTACGCTCAGGCCGCGCTCGACGCAGGCTGCGCCTTCGTCAACGCCCTGCCCGTCTTCATCGCCTCGGATCCGGAATGGGCCCAGAAGTTTACGGACGCGGGCGTGCCCATCGTGGGCGACGACATCAAGAGCCAGGTGGGTGCCACGATTACCCACCGCGTCCTGGCCAAGCTCTTCGAGGACCGCGGCGTGCGCCTTGACCGCACCATGCAGCTCAACGTGGGCGGCAACATGGACTTCAAGAACATGCTCGACCGCACGCGCCTGGAGTCGAAGAAGGTCTCCAAGACTCAGGCGGTGACCTCCAACCTCCACGAGTCCCCGCTCGCGGGCAAGGTCCATGACCGCAACGTCCACATCGGCCCCTCGGACTACGTGCCGTGGCTGGACGACCGCAAATGGGCCTACGTGCGCCTCGAGGGCTCGGCCTTCGGCGAGGTTCCGCTCAACCTCGAGTACAAGCTGGAGGTCTGGGACTCCCCCAACTCCGCCGGCGTCATCATCGACGCGGTGCGCGCCGCGAAGATTGCACTCGACCGCGGCCTAGGCGGCCCCATCCTGCCTGCCTCCTCCTACCTCATGAAGTCCCCGCCGGTGCAGCTGAGTGACGAGGAGGCACGCGCACAGCTCGAGGCGTTCATTCGCAGGGAGTAGCCAGAATGCGGCGGCTCCGATATATTTAGTTTCTATGAATGAACAAAATGCGGAGTCGCCCTCGAGCTTCGAGGACGCGCTCGAGGTGTCTGAGGAGCTGCAGCCGGCGCTTAACAAGCTCATGGTCATCTTCCAGCGCACGACGGAGGGCTCGCGGCTCACCACCTCGCAGGTTTCCATCATGAACCAGCTCAAGCGCCGCGGCCCGTCCCGCGTGTCCGCCATCGCGGAAGCCGAGCTCATTCGCATGCCCACCGCTTCGAATGCCCTGTATCAGCTGGAGTCGCGCGGCTTCGTCGAGCGCATGCGGGATGAAAAGGACCGCCGCGGCGTCCTCGTCGCTCTCACGGAGTTGGGCGAGGCCGAACTCAACACCGTCTCCCGCCAGCGCGCGGAGGCGCTCGCACACATCCTTCGTTGGCTCGACCCCGAGGATCTGGAGACGGCCAGCAAGGTCTCGGGGCTTATCAGCCGCCTGGCTACCGTTTATCAGCCGCCGCGATTTTCCCAAAACGGATAGGTGCCGCTAATAATAGAGGAAAGCACGCTCCTCATTGATTCGGTGACTATGGCTAAAAAATCCGCGGCATCCCCGCCCGCTCTGGCAGACCCCTCGGTTCCCCTGCGTCTTCTCGTCTTGTGGAACCCGGCCGCGCCTGGCGCGGAGCAGTCCACCGGCGCCATCGACGTCGCCGCGTGGCTCGGCCGCAGCACCCGCGTACGCGTGCGCGTCGCCTCCACCTTCGTGCAACCCTGGACTTCGGCCCCATTCGCCAAGCTGGGCGGCAAGTATAAGAAGTGGCTCAAGGCAGAATCGTCCGCCTACGCAGATGCCGTACGCAAGCGGCTCGCAGACTCCACGCTGGAGAAGAAGCACTGGGACAAAGAGCCTTCCGCCCTCCTCGTCGGCCCCAGCCAGCCGCGTTTGCTTACCGATGCCGCCGCGGACTTCAAGGCGGACATCATCCTGCTCGGCCCTCATCAAGCCTCGCCCAAGCACCGCCTCCTCGCCGGGTCTACCGCGGATAGCCTCTTGCACTACTCCCCCGTCGCCGTAGGGCTCGCTCCCACTGATGCCAAGCTCGCCAAGGGCGGCGTCAAGCGCATCAACTTTGCGTTCAGCGAAGACCACCACGAGGGACAGCACCGCGCCCTGCGCCAGGCAGCCTCGCTCGCCGCACGCCTCGGCGTCCCGCTGCGTCTCGTCGCGTTCTCACCCACCGGGCTCATCCACCCGCCGCTCAACGCGCAAGTCGACGTCACGAAGAAGCTCGCCACGGAGTGGCACGAGCACACGCTCTCCCTCCTCGACCGCGCCACGGATCTCGTCCAGGACGAATTCCCGCAGCTCGAGGTCTCCTCCGTACTCGGCTCCGGCGCAGGCTGGCAAGGCGCCGTGGACGCGGTGAAGTGGAAGAAGTCTGACCTCATGGTCTTCGGTTCCAACCCCATCTCTCCCTTTGCCCGCGTCTTCTTAGGCTCGCGCGCCACGGAGCTCCTCCCCCACCTCACGGTCCCCGTCCTCGTCATTCCGTCTGAGGCTTAGACTACAACTATGACCAGGCCTGAGCATCCGGAAAACGACCTCGACTCGCTCCTAGATTCCATGAACAAGCAGCCGCCCGAGCCGCATACGTTCGACGAGCTTGCCGATGCCCCCGATCCCCTCGAGCTCGCCCGCGCCTCCCGCCGCTCCACGCGGCAGGCCATCATCTTCCCGCTCATCATCGTCGCCGTCTCGCTGCTCATCGGCCTCGGCTCGCTACCGCTTATCCGCTCCTTCGGCGGCCCGCTCTGCGAAGCCGGCGAGGCAGACTGGCTGTGCACCGACACCGCCCGCTGGCTCTGGATGCCGCTGGCTATGCTCACCCCCACCATCGGCATGGTGGGCTCCGGCGTCATCATGATGCGCAAGCTCAACGGCTACGTCCGCTGGTTCGTCTGGATGGGCACCTTCTGGTTCTGCGCCATGCACTTCATGCTCTGGGGCATTGATGTGCTTCAGGTTTTCCTCGACGCGCAGAATCTCTAGGACGCGCGTCCAGCTGCGAGCTGCGCTGCGACCTCCGCGCAGTCCGGACGGCCGCAGTGCTGCGTCTCGACATGTAAGGCGCAGTCATCGCAGATGAGCACCTGGCGGCGGCAGGTGTCCTCGTTGATGCAGTTGTGGAAGGTATTAGTTGCCGAACCACAGTGGACGCAGAGACCGAGCTGGATAAAGCCGGGGTCTTCGAGGCCCTGGCCAAACTCGTGGTGCATGCGGCCGTCGAAGACATAGAGCGAGCCCTCCCACAGCCCGTCGTTGCCGAACTTTTCGCCGTAGCGGACGATACCGCCGTCGATTTGGTAGACCTCTTTGAAGCCGCGGTTCTTCATGAGCGAAGAAAGAACCTCGCAGCGAATGCCACCCGTGCAGTAGGACACGACCGGCTTGTCCTTCATCCAGTCGTACTTGCCGGACTCGAGTTCCTCGATAAAGTCGTGCGTCGTGGTGACGTCCGGGACGACGGCGCCCTTGAATTTGCCAATCTCGGCTTCCATTGCGTTGCGGCCATCGAAGAAGACGACCTCGTCGCCGCGTTCTTCCACCAGCTTGTTGACTTCTTCCGGCTTGAGGTGGACGCCGCCGCCGATGACGCCGTTTTCGTCGACCTTGAGCTCGCCCGGCGCGCCGAAGGCCACGATCTCGTCGCGGACCTTGACGGACAGGCGCGGGAAGTCGTCTGCGCCGCCCTCGGACCACTTGAACTCCATGTCCTTGAAGCCCGGGTACTCCTTGGTCACGCGCACGTAGCGCTTACACGCCTCCATGTCGCCGCCCACGGTGCCGTTGATGCCATGCTCGGAGATGAGGATGCGCCCTTTGAGTCCCATGGACTCGCACAGGGTGCGCTGCCACAACATGACGGCCGTGGGATCCGCGATGGGAGTAAAGGCGTAATAGAGGAGAATTTTGCTGATGCTCACGCCTGCAATTCTAAGCGTGAGCACAGCAGATTCCAGAATCTAGCGCTTCTGGTAGAGCGCGGACTTACGCGCGAAGACCGGGTCCGAGGTGACGAGCACGCCGAGGTTGCGGAAGATGCCCTCGTCGACGGAACCCAGGATGGTCGTCGTGTGGACGTCACAGCCCTCGAGGTTCTTGACCTGCTCGAGTGCCAGGCGCGCGTTCTCGTCCTTGGCGGCCGATACAGACAAGGCGATGAGCACCTCGTCCGTGTGCAGGCGC
>NHCFJ05603__coassemble_1074_pt1 | contig 13428 bp, 14 predicted proteins | sample NHCFJ05603__metabat2_low_PE_001 | metagenome-assembled genome bin NHCFJ05603 | reverse complement strand
GAAAAATAAATAAAATCTCGCGACATCGATAGGAACGATGTCGCGAGACTTCACAGCTGTGCGCCCGGAGGGATTCGAACCCCCAACCTTCTGATCCGTAGTCAGATGCTCTATCCGTTGAGCTACGGGCGCTAACCATTGCCTCGAGCGGTTGGTGCTCTCTGTGCAACGAGGAATAACTATACCCACGGCTTTGAATTGTGACAAATCGCCAGGCCAGTCAATGTTTTTACCTACTGTTTACCCGGGGCGGACCATACAAAATACCCCGCACGAGGCGGGGCATTCGCAGAAAGAGGTTAAGCAGTGAGGCCAAAGACCGGGATGGCGATGAAGTAGACGGTGAGTGTGATGAGCACGGTACCGATGATGTTGAGCCAAATACCGCCCTTGATCATGTCGCCAATCTTCACGTGGCCAGAGCCGTACGCAATGGCGTTCGGCGGGGTGGCGACGGGGAGCATGAACGCACAGGTGGCGGCGAGTGCGACCGGGATGCAGAGCACGAGGACGTTGATGTCGCCGTTCGCCGTGAGGCCAATACCCACGGCGACGCCGCCCATAATCGGCAGGAAAGTCGCGGCGGTTGCGGTATTTGAGGTGATTTCCGTCAGGAAGAGGACCAGGAAGGCAATCGCGGCAATGAGCAGGATGACGGGCAGGGAGCCCAGGCCCTTGGCCAGCTCACCAATCCACAGGGACAGGCCGGAGTTATTGAACATCGCGGACAGGGACAGGCCGCCACCGAAGAGGAGGAGGACGTCCCACGGCATGTCATTGGCCGTCTTCCAGTCAAGCAGGCGCACGCCGGACTTGAAGTTGGCCGGCAGGATGAAGAGGATGAGGCCAGCGGCGATACCTACGATGGCGTCGTCGTAGCCGGACTCCTTATCAAGGAAGAACGGGAGAGCAACCCACGCGACAGCGGCGCACAGGAAGATGATGGCGGTGGCGATCTGCGGACCGGTCCACGGACCCATGGCCTTGATTTCGTCGTTGATGAGCTCCTTGCCGCCCGGGATACGATCCATCTCCGGCTTGAAGATGGTCACGAGCAGGAACCAGGCGATGAAGAGGAAGACGATGGCAATCGGCATGCCGACGATCATCCACTTGCCGAAGCTCAGGTCGATGTCATGCGACTCACGCATGTAGCCAGCGAGCAGGGCGTTCGGCGGAGTACCGATGAGCGTGCCCAGGGAGCCGATGGACGCAGCGTAGGCGATGCCGAGCATGAGCGCGGTCGCGAACTTCTTCTGGTTAGCCATGCCGCCCACCGTGTCAGCGGTAAGCGTTAGGACGGACATGCCGATAGGCAGCATGACCACGGCGGTCGCGGTGTTGGACACCCACATGGACAGGAAGCCCGTGGCGAGCATGAAGCCGAGCACGAGGCGCTTCGGCGACGTGCCGACGAGCTTGACAACGGCAAGCGCCATGCGGCGGTGGACATTCCAGCGCTGGAGGGCCAGCGCGATAAGGAAGCCACCCATGAACAGGAAGATGGTCGAGGACGCGTACGGCGAGCCGACTTCCTTAATCGTGCCCACGCCAGCCAGCGGGAAGACGACGAGCGGGATAAGGGCGGTGGCGGCCAGCGGAATGGCCTCCGTCATCCACCATGCGCCCATGAGGACGGTAACGGCGGCGACGGCGCGCAGGCCTGCAAGCGTATAGGTCTCCTCCGGGTCAGCGCCGGAAGACTGCATCACAGTCTCCACGGCGTTGGACGGGAAAAAGATCCAAATGAGTGCGGCAAGAACAATACCGACGATGAGGCCGGTGAATTCACGGCGCCATTCAAACGTGCCGAGGGGCTTGTCGTCTTCGCCCTCGGCATGGGCGGTCGATGGGTGCGTTTGTGGGGTGGTCATGGTGCTCCTGGAAATGAGATACACGGCGGCGTTCACCGCGTGAGACACGCATTACCATAAACCACGCACTAGGGTCGGGGCCACATCGCGCCACCCCCACGTCGACCCCACGGCGGGCCGTTAGTCCGCCAGTCGAGCCGCGATTGCCGCCCCCAATTCGGAGGTGGTCGCGGTGCCGCCCATATCGGGCGTCAGCCCCTGGCCCTCGGCGAGGACGGACTCGAAGGCCGCGATGACGGCATCGGCAGCCTCGCGTTCGCCGAGGTGATCGAGCATCATCGCGCCGGCCCAAATCTGGCCGATGGGATTGGCAATCCCCTGGCCAGCGATGTCTGGGGCCGATCCGTGGACGGGCTCGAAGAGGGAGGGGAACTCGCCCGTGGGATTGATATTGCCTGACGGCGCGATGCCGATGGTGCCGGTGCAGGCCGGGCCGAGATCGGACAAAATGTCACCGAAGAGGTTGGAGGCGACGACCACATCGAAGCGGTCCGGGTGCATGACGAACTGGGCCGTGAGGATGTCGATGTGATATTTATCCACGGCGATATCTGGGTATTTCTCCGCCATGGCTTCAACGCGGGAATCCCAATACGGCATGGTGATGGCAATGCCATTGGATTTCGTCGCGGACGTGAGATGCTTGGCGTCGCGACGTTGCGCGAGGTCGAAGGCGTATTTCAGGACGCGGTCGACGCCAGTGCGGGTCATGACAGTTTCCTGGATGACGGTCTCGCGATCCGTGTCCGGGAACATCGTGCCGCCCACGGAGGAGTATTCGCCCTCGGTGTTTTCGCGCACGACCCAGAAATCGATATCACCGGGCTCACGGCCTGCGAGTGGCGAGGGCACGCCGGCGAGCAGCTTCACCGGACGCAGATTGATGTACTGATCGAACTCGCGGCGGAACTGGAGGAGCGAACCCCAGAGGCTTACATGATCCGGGACCATCTCCGGCCAGCCCACGGCACCGAAGTAGATGGCGTCAAAGCCACCCAGCTGCGCCTTCCAATCGTCCGGCAACATCTTTCCGGTGCGCTGGTAGTACTCCGCCGAGGACCAATCGAACTCGGTGAACTCGAGCTCCAGGTCGAATTTCTCGGCCGCCGCGCGCAGGACGCGCAGGCCTTCGGGCATAACTTCGGTGCCGATTCCATCACCGGCAATAACAGCAATCGTGTACATGCGCCCCATTGTGCCCGCTTAAAGCGAGACCAGGCCAAGCAATGCCAACCCCACCGTCAACCCCGCGAGCCCCGCCAAGGTTGCCGCACCCGGCAGCCCCTCCCCCGCTGCGAGTCGCCGATCCACGGCCCCGGCGCGCGCCCGCGCTGCGAGATACAGGCCACCCGCGGCCACGGCGACGATGACGAGCGCCCACGAGACCGCGAAGCCCGCCACGCGCAGCGTGAGCAGCAGCGCGCCGACCGCCGCGAGCGCCGTGCGCTGCCACGACAGGCGGGTGCGCTCCGGTTGCATGCCAGCATCAAAGAGCGCGCTAGGCACGGGCTTCTCCGTAAAGCAGGATGCCGGCGATAACAAGGACGGCGAGCACCAACACCGGTAGCGCGAAGCTGCCCGGCAGCGGCGTCCCCTCACGCATGGCGCGCTCGCAGCGCGCCCAGTGCAACCACGCGGCCACCGGCAGCACGAGCGCTGCGATGAGCATGACGACGCTCACCGCGCCGGTCACGCGGTCCGGCAAGTCGAGCTCGAAGGCGCGCAACGCCACGCCGCCAGCAATGAACGCGAGCGCCGTGCGTGTCCACGCGAGGAACGTCCGCTCATTGGCCAGGCTAAAGCGCGGGTCCGGCTCCTCGCCACGCCCGTAGACGGCGCGCGGGAAACGCTTGTCGGGGTTGCTCATGTCCCGCAGTCTAACGCGGCAGACAGGCGTGCGCCCCGCAGGCCGCCGAACGACTGCGGGGCGCACACTGAGTTGCGGCAGGGTTTACCACCAGCCGAGCACCTTGAACCAGGCGCCGCCGACCACGAACCAGATAAGCAGGGAGGGCTGGGAGCACAGGAAGCTGTAGCCCCACCACTGGCCGGTCGAGTTGTAGCCGGCGCCGCAGCGGGCGCTGTGGCTGGAGACTGTGCCCTAGATTCTAGGTGGACAGGAGGCATGTCCTGCATGTATGCACTCATATACGCCGGCCACGGCTTATCCTTCCGTGAACTTCTCCAACGCCGCCGGCGAGCCCGCCGCCACGATGAGGTCGTTCGCCGTGAGCTCGCGACCATCAGTAAGCGGCAGCCACCGCCCCAGCGTGCGCACGGAGACCAGCTGCACCTTGTACTCGCGCAGCACCTTGGCCAGGTCGAGCGGCGTGCCCTGCACGCACGCGGGCGGCACGAGCTTGGTCACGCCGTAGTCCTGCGCGATCTCCGCAAAATCCTCGAAACGGCCGGACAGGAGGTGCGCGATGCGCCGACCGGTATCGCGCTCCGGGCGGATGACGTGATGGACACCGATCTTGAGCAGGATGCGCGCGTGCGCCTCCGAGTCCGCTTTCGCCCACACGTCACGCACGCCCAGCTCCACCAAATTCGAGGCCGTCAAGATAGAGGCCTCCACGTCCGAGCCGATGGCGACAACGGCCCGCTCGACCTCGTCGATACCGAGCTGCGCGAGCACGGCGGCATCGGAAGTATCTGCCTGCACGGTCTGCGTGAGCTCGGGCGCCATCTCGCGCACCAACTTGTCCGAAGCGTCAATGCCGAGCACCTCCACGCCATGGTCCATGAGCTCGCGGGCCAACGCGTGGCCGAAGCGGCCGAGGCCCACGACCGCGACGGGCGCGATGTCGATGGTCTTCCGGGAACCAAAAATATTAACCAATGAAGGGCCTTTCCTCGGGGTAGCTAAAGCGCTGCGTGACCGCGCGCGCGGCGAGCGCCGCGATGAGTGTAGTGGGGCCGACGCGGCCCAGATACATAATGAAACACAGGATAATTTGGGACGGCGCACTCAGCGACGCGGTAATGCCGGTGGATAAGCCCACCGTCGCAAACGCGGAGACCACCTCGAACACGACCTGGTCCGCGGTGAACTGCGGGTCGAAGGCGCGCAACATACCCACGCCCACGGAAATGACCGCGATACCAAAGACAGCCAGCACCAGCGCCTGGCGCACCGCCGCATGTGGGATGCGCCGGTGTCTGATGGCGACATCCTCACAGCCGCGAAGTTCCGCCACCATCGCCGCAAGGAGCACACACGCCGTCGTGACCTTGATGCCACCGGCCGTACCCGCCGAGCCGCCGCCGATGTACATAAGGAAATCCGTCCCCATGAGCGTCACCGGGTGCGCCTGGCCATAATCAATCGCATTGAAGCCCGCCGTGCGCGGCGAGACCGCCATGAAGAACGCATTGAGCAGCCGCTCCCCCGCGGGCATCCCCGCCAGGACGCCCCGGCTTTCCGATGCCCACATGAACGCCGTCCCGCCCACGACCAGCACCGCAGAGGCCCACAAGGTCATGCGCGCGGTCACCGATGCATGGTGGACGCGTGCGCGCACCGTGAGCCGCGCGCGGACGCGGCGCAGGAACTCCGCGTGAACCGGATAGCCGAGGCCTCCGCCGATGATCGCCGCCGCCAGCGGCAGCAGAATCCACGGGTCCGCGGCAAAACCCACGAGGTTATCCGAGTACGTGGAAAAGCCCGCGTTATTGAATGCGGAGACCGCGTGAAACGTGCCTTCCCACACCGCCTGCGGCCCAGTCCAGCCGTAGTGCGCCATGCCGCGCACACCCACGACAAGCGCCACGGCCGCCTCTGCCGCGAAGGTGAAGAGAAAGGTAAACGTGAGTGTGCGCCGAATGCCGCCTTCGACGATGGGGCGTCCCTCCGCCGCGCCCGCGGCACGCGCCTTGAGGCTCACCCGCCCGGTAAGCAGCATGCCCGACAGCGACGCGAGCGACATGATGCCCAAACCGCCCAGCTGGATGAGCGCCAGGATGACGCACTGGCCGAAATGCGTCCAGTACGAACCGGTGTCCTCAACGATGAGCCCGGTGAGCGACACCGCCGAGGTCGCCGTGAAAAACGCTGGCAAGAACGGCGTCCAGTGCGGCACGTGCGCCGAGATGGGCAACATGAGCAACAGCGTGCCCGTCAAGATGAGAGCCATAAACCCGACCGCGGTGAGCCGCGCGGGTCCAAGCCACGAAATTTTCACCAGCCGATCCTAACCCCAGCGCGTTCCCGCCACCTATTTATGTGACGCAGTTTCCTCGACGCGGCTTTGCTTACCCTCCCGATGTCAGTTCTTCATTCACGTCGCCGCACATTGAGCCCTCAACGAGGCCACTTAAACAAGGAACGGACACCCTCAACCCGCGTGGCGCTTTGGCCCACACATGCGACAACCCCCGGCGAGAACCGGGGGTTGAGTGGCGGAGACGAGAGGATTTGAACCTCCGGACCTGCGCAAGCAAGTCAACTCCTTAGCAGGGAGCCCCATTCGGCCGCTCTGGCACGTCTCCAGATACTCGAAAGTATCACACGGAGACTTTACCTGAGGGCCGCCCCTGCACACAAAAGACCGCACACAAAAGACGGCCCCCTTTATGTCAACGCGTCATAATAGACGGCAGCACTCACCGTCTCGAAAGGAGCACTGCATGCAGACAACCGTGGGCGAATTCCTCCTCCGCCGTCTCAAAGACATTGGCATTACCGAGGTCATCGGCGTGCCTGGCGACTTCAATCTGAGCTTCCTGGAACAGCTGCGCGACGCGGACGGAATCCGTTTCGTGGGCGCCTGCAACGAGCTCAACGCAGCGTATGCGGCGGATGGCTATGCCCGCTCGCGCGGCGTCGGCGCGCTGCTCACCACGTACGGCGTGGGTGAGCTCTCCGCTCTCAACGGCATCGCAGGCTCGCGCGCGGAGCACATCCCGGTCGTCTCCATCGGCGGCGCCCCGCCGCAGTACGCCACGGAGTTCCGCTGGAACCTCCACCACTCCCTCGCGGATGGCGACTTCGCGAATATGCTCGAGGCCATCGCGCCGTTCACGGAAGTCACAGTGCGCGTCTCCCCTATGAACGCCGTCGAAGAAATCGATCGCGCGCTGCGCACCTGTCTGCGTGAGAAGCGCCCCGTCCACATCCAGCTCCCCTCGGACATCACGCATCTCACCATCGAGGCTCCCGATGCCCCGCTCGATACCTCCCTGCCCGCCTCCGACCCCGAGCGCCTCGAGGCCGCGACCGCACGCATCCTCGAGGTCTTCGCCCGCGCCGAGCACCCACTCCTCCTTATCGACCAGGACGCGGACCGCCACGGTTTTACCGAGCCCCTCCTGCGCCTGGCGGAGAAGGCACAGATTCCTTTCGCCCAGATGTCCTCCGGCAAGGCCCTCCTGCCCGAGAATCATCCGCTCTTCATCGGCACCTACAACGGCGCGGCCTCGGCGCCCGGCGTCAAGGACCGCGTCGAGCACTCGGACTTCCTGGTGACCACGAACCCGCGCTTCATCGAGGTCAACTCCGGTTCCTTCACGCATGAACTCGACCAGGCGTTAGTGGTCAACCTCGGCGACCAACACGTGAGCGTGGACGGCGAATACTTCGTGGGAATCACCACCCGCGAACTTATCGATGCCCTCGTCGACCGCGCCCCCGAGCGTCCCGCTACCCCGCACGAGCCCGCCCCGACCACGAGCACCGCCGCGCCCACCGGTCCGCTCACCCAAGCCGAACTGTGGCCGCGCATGGCCCGCTTCCTCCGCGAGGACGACGTGGTCATCGCCGAGGCCGGCACCTCGCATATCGGCCTGAGCGCCCAGCAGCTGCCCGCGAACGTCAAATACATCAACTCGCCCATCTGGGGCTCCATCGGCTTTACCCTGCCCGCGACGCTCGGCTCTCAGCTTGCTGAGCCGGGCCGCCGCCACGTCCTCTTCATCGGCGACGGTTCCTTCCAGCTCACCGCCCAGGAACTGTCAACCATCCTGCGCGAGGAACTCAATCCCATCATCGTGCTCATGAATAACCGCGGCTACACCATCGAGCGCTACATCCTGGGCATGGAAGACGAGTACAACGACATCCAGAACTGGTCGTACGGCGCGCTGCCGCAGGTCTTTAAGCCGGATACGACGATGAAGTCCTACTCCGCACAGACCTTTGAGGAACTCGAGGAGGCGCTCGCCGCCATCGAGTCCTCGGATACCGGCGCGTTCCTCGAGCTGCACCTTCCGCCTGCCGATGCCCCCGCCGGCCTCAAGGCCTTCGGCCCGCTCACCGCCGAATTCGACTACGGCCCGCGCGGCCCCCATAACCCGTAACTCGCACCTAACCATTAGAGTCATAGAAATGATTCGCCCAGACCTTTCCTCCCTCCCCGCCTACGTCCCTGGCAAGCGCCAAGTAGACGCCCTCAAGCTCTCCTCCAACGAGGCCACGCAGCCGCCGCTGCCCGCCGCCGTCGACGCCATGGCCGCAGCTGCCGCCGGCGCCAACCGTTACCCGGACATGGGCGCCGTCGCCATCCGCGAGGCCCTCGCCGAGCACCTCGGCGTCGCCTTCGAGCAGGTCGCCGTGGGCACCGGCTCCTCCGCGCTGTGCCAGCAGCTCGTCCAGGTCACCTGCGCCGACGGCGACGAGGTCGTCTTCCCGTGGCGCTCCTTCGAGGCCTACCCCATCTTCGCCCAAGTCCACGGCGCCACCCCGGTCGCCATTCCACTCAAGGACGAGGGCGTAGATCTGGAGGCCATGGCCGCCGCGATCACCGACCGCACGCGCCTGATCTTCATCTGCAACCCGAATAACCCGTCTGGCTCCATCGTGACCCGCGCCGAGTTCGCTGAGTTCATGGCCAAGGTCCCGGCCGAGATCACCGTCGCCCTCGACGAGGCGTACACCGAGTACCTGCGCGCCGAGGACACCCCGCTGGCCACCGAGGAAATCGCGAAGTACCCCAACCTCGTGGGTCTGCGCACCTTCTCCAAGGCCTACGGCCTGGCCGGCGTGCGCATCGGCTACGCCTTCGGCCAGCCGGACATGATCGAAGCCCTCAACAAGGTGTCCATCCCGTTCTCCGTGAACTCCGTGGCCCAGGCTGGCGCTCTCGCCTCCCTCGCCGCGCAGGATGAGCTGAAGCAGCGCACCGATACCGCCGTCGTCGAGCGCCAGCGCGTCATCGAGGCCACCGGCGCGTACCCCTCCGAGACCAACTTCGTGTGGCTGCCGGGTGAGACTCCAGAACTCGCCGCCGCGCTCGCCGAGCAGGGCGTGCTCGTGCGCTCCTTCCCCGAGGGCATCCGCATCACGGTGACCACCCCGGAGGAGACCGACCAGCTCCTCGCCGCCTGGAAGGCCGTCCGCGGCTAATCTCCGCGTCCTCGCTACCTCACAACGTGAATGAGTCGCGACATTTCTTGAGATTTTTCGACGACTCATTCACGTTGTGCGTGTCCAGGCGGCTCCGCGGAGGAGCCGTTGCAGTGACGGCTCTGCGCGCTTTCTCAGGCGGTCCGCAGGGACGACCGGTAGTGTCAGACCCATGAAATCCCTGTGGAACTTCGCACTCAACGTCATCGCCGTCGCCGTCGCGCTGTGGGTCGTTGTATCTTTCGTCCCCGGCATCGACATCGTGCCGCCCGCGCTCGCTCCGGGCGAGCCAGGCATCGGGTCGACCAATGAGGCGGGCTCCTCGTCGACGTTCCTCGCCGTCGCGGCCGTCTTCGTTCTCGTCAACGCCGTCATCACGCCGGTGCTGCGGTTCCTCGGCGCACCCCTCACCTGCGCCACACTCGGATTGTTTGCGCTCGTCATTAATGGCGCGACGCTGCTCATCACGGAGTGGGCGTTCAACTCCCTCGATACCTCGCTGGGGTACCTCGACATTGACGGCTGGCTGCCCGCCATCCTCGGCGCGGTCGTGCTTGGCCTCGTGTCAGGCGTGGTGAATTTCTTCACAAGCCCGCTGCGGGCTCGCTAGCCGCCGGCGAAGGGCGGGAGGATATCCACGCGCGCGGCGCCGTCGAGGACGGCGTCGCGTTCGGCGTTTTTGCCGTCGATGAGGAAGGTGCACCGCTCGAAGACCTGCGCAAGCGTCATGCCAGCCTCGGTGGTGCCGGTATGCGCGGTCGCGAGGGCATCGAGAAGCTCGCCAAGGGAGGCTGCGGGCGCCACAGACTCCTGGGCGGTACCGGCGGCAGCGCGGGCCGCAGCAAAGTAATGAACCTCAAGCATGCACCCCACTATGCCAGCTCAGAACACGCGAGAAAAAGCCTAGACTTGTAGAAGATGTGTCCCCACCGGGGTTTCAACCACGGATCCCCCTTGTACAAGGAGTTGCCATGCGCACGTACGAAGAACACTTGAGCGCCGTCCGCGCCGTCGTCACCGCACCGAACGTTGTCACGCGTTCCCTGCTGGAGGCCGATGGCATGGTCTTGGCCAAGTCCATCAACGCGATCTACAACTCCCCGCGCTTCGATAACTCCCAGATGGATGGCTACGCCATCACGGACCCGGCTGGCGGCACGCTCACTGTGGGCGCCACGGTCGCCGCGGGTGACACGGCTGCGACACCGCTCAAGGAGGGCATCGCCACCCCGATCATGACCGGCGCCAAGGTGCCGGAGGGCACCAAGGCCATCATCCCGGTGGAATTCTGCGAGCCGTCCACCTTCGTCGAACAAGGCGGCACCGTCACCATCCCGGCCGTCGAGGAAGGCCAGTACATCCGTAAGGCCGGCTCCGACGTCGAGGAAGGCAAGCTGCTCATCCCCGGCGGCACGCGCCTGCTCCCAGCCGCTATCTCCGCGCTCGCTAGCCAGGGCTACACCGAGGTCGAGGTGTACGCCCCCACCCGCATCGTCGTCGTCACCGGAGGCGCCGAGATCGGCACCGCCAACCTGTCCGCCAGCCAGATTCCGGACTCCAACGGCCCGATGATCGCCGCGCTGTGCAAGGAGTACGGCATCGAGGTCGTCGCCTACGTACGCACCAACGATGACCCGGGCATCCTGCGCTCCGATCTGGAAGGCGTCGTGCGTCTCTACCAGCCGGACGCCATCGTCACCTCCGGCGGCGTCTCCCACGGCAAATTCGAGGTCGTGCGCCAGGTCTTCGAGGACAACGGCTGGTTCGGCCACGTCGCCCAGCAGCCCGGCGGCCCGCAGGGCCTCGCCCACTTGGGCGATGTTCCGGTCATCTGCCTGCCCGGTAACCCGGTCTCCACGCTCGTAAGCTTCCGTCTCTACGTCGGTCCGGTCCTCGGCCACTCGCGCCCGCCGTATATCTCGCGCATCATGCAGGACGTGGACGGCCTCGAGTCCCGCGACCAGTTCCGCCGCGGCGTGCTCTCCCACTCGCCAGAGGGCATGGGCCAGGCCGAGCTTCTCCCGGGTGCAGGTTCCCACCTCATTTCCCAGGCTATGGCCGCCACCGCCCTTATCCGCATCCCCGCTGGCGCGCACCTCAAGGCCGGCGATCCAGTTGAGGTCTTCCCCATCTAATGGCACGCACCGGAATCGTTATCGTCGCCTCCACCCGCGCCGCCGCGGGCACGTATGAGGACCGCTCCGGCCCCATCGCCGTCGAGTTCCTGCGCGCGCAGGGCCTGGAGTGCGCCGATGCCTCCGTGGTTCCCGACGCGGACATTCGCGCTGCTGTCGACCAGGCTTTCGCCGAGAACCCCGCGGTGATCCTCACCTCGGGTGGCACGGGACTCAGCCCCGATGACCAGACGGTCGAGGCCCTCGAAGCCCACCTCGAGCGGACCTTGCCGGGAATTGCCCACGCGTTCTACGCGGCATCGGCACGCGTGCCCACCGCCCCGCTTTCACGCACCGTCGCGGGCACGCGCGGGACGACCTTCGCCATGGCACTGCCCGGCTCGACGGGAGGGGTCAAGGACGGCGTCACGGTGCTGGAGCCTATCCTGGGACACATCATTGAACAGCTCGAAGGGAAGCATGAGCACTGATCCACAGTACGTAGCAGAGCAAACCGGCCTGGTCATCGACGCTTTTATGACGGACGAGACCATCGACACGGCCGCGGCAGTCGCCGCGACCGTAACGCCTGCCATGGGCGCGACCGTCACCTTTGACGGCATCGTGCGCGACCATGACGGCGGGCGCGGCGGCGTCGAACTGCTCACCTACACTGCGCACCCCAGCGCGGACGCGGAAATCAAACGCGTCGCCGCTGAGGTCATCAGCTCCCACCCCAACGCTCGCCTGTGGTGCGCGCACCGCACGGGTGATCTGCACGTCGGGGACTCAGCCTTTGTGGTTGTCGCCGCCGCCGCGCACCGTGCTGACGCGTTCCATGCCGCCGAGGACTGCGCCAACCGCGTCAAAGCCGAGGTGCCCATCTGGAAAGAGCAACGCCACGCTGACGGTTCCGCGAATTGGGTAGGTCTCGAATGAGCATTCGCTATGCCCGGCAAGAGGCCCTCTGGGGCGAGGAGGGCCAGGCCAAGCTTGCCCGTGCCACCGTCGCCGTCATCGGCGCCGGGGGTCTCGGCTCCCCCGCACTGCTCTACCTCGCCGGCGCCGGCGTGGGCCGCGTCCTCCTCTTCGACGATGACGAGGTCTCCCTGTCCAACCTGCAGCGCCAGGTCATCCATGCCACGCCGGACGTGGGACGCCCGAAGACCTCATCCGCGTCCGAGACAATCGCCGCGCTCAACCCCGCCGTCACAGTCGAGACCTTCGGCCGCTTCGAGTCCGCTACCGCGCTCGAGCAACTGCGTGGCGCGGACGTCATCCTCGATGGCACCGATAACTTTGAGGCGCGCTACCTGTCCTCCTGGGCCGCCCACGAACTGGGCATTCCCCATATCTGGGCCTCCATCCTGGGCTTCGACGCGCAGCTGTCCGTCTTCTGGTCTGGCCACGGCCCCGTCTACGAAGACGTCTTCCCCAAGGCCCCCGCGCCCGGCTCCGTGCCGTCGTGCTCGCAGGCGGGCGTGCTCGGCCCCGTCGTGGGCATCGTCGGCTCCGCCATGGCCCTCGAGGCGCTCAAGATCATCACCGGCGTCGGCGAGCCCCTCGTGGGCACGCTCGGCTACTTCGACGCCCTGTCCGGCACGTGGGAGTACATCCCGCTCGTCACCTCGGGCACCGTACCCACCCAGCCTGACGATGCCCCCGAAGTCCGCGCCGTTGCCCTCGGCGCCCGGCTTATCGACGTGCGCACCGCCGAGGAACGCGAGCACTCCGTCATCCCCGGCGCGGAGCACTTCCTGCTCGACCGCATCGTCGCCGGCGAGAACCCCGACCTCGACCCCGACGAATACGCGGTCATCCACTGCGCCTCCGGCATCCGCTCCGCCCAGGCTGTAGCCCTCCTGCGCGAGCGCGGCTTCACCAACGTCGTCTCGCTGCGCGGCGGGATTAACGCCTGGCTAGAGCAGAATTCGTAGTGGCCAGCGCCGTTATCTACCGGTAGCGTCGCTAGCGCGCGAAAGGAATACCGCGATGACCACCTCCGCAGCACCGCTCGTCGTAACCGCCCGCACGTGGTACGGCGGGTGGGACCTCATTATCGATGAGGACAACGCCACGAGCGCCCTGCGCCTCGAGG
>NHCFJ05603__coassemble_1014_pt1 | contig 14823 bp, 14 predicted proteins | sample NHCFJ05603__metabat2_low_PE_001 | metagenome-assembled genome bin NHCFJ05603 | reverse complement strand
CGGACTCGAGCGGCTTTAAGTAGGACTGCCCCACGAAGTACTGGGCGTAAGCGTCGTTGGGAGCTCCGATGCCGAAGCGGTCAGCAGTTTCAAATTCGGTACGGGATGCGTATTTCATATCAAATCTCTTTCATGCAGCGTTGACGTATATAGGGGTGTGGATTTAAGAATTCCGCGACTCGGCCGCGTTCTTGATGGCGGCCAGCGCGGCCAGCGAGCGCGGATAGCCCACGAGCGGCACCATGACGAGCACGCACCGCTCCAAGAACTCGCGCGTGGCACCCAGGTTCATATTCGCCGCCGCGTGCGCGGTGGCGGGCCCGTCCACCCCGCCCTGTGCGACGAGGTAGAAGAAGGTGGCGAGCTCGCGGGCGGCATCGGAAAGCCCGACGCGCGTGTAGTAATCGCCGAAGCAATTGGCAGCGAGCAGATAGTTGATATCGCTGACCTGCCAGAAGTCCGCCATCTGCTCCCCAAAGTAGGCGACTTGTTTGGCGGTGCCAGCCGCGCGGCGGGTCGACGTCCGGCACTGGGTCACTACAGGCAAGGCGATGCCTCTGCCCAGGCTGCTAGAGCTGTCCGGCCAGTTGCTCGAACATGGCGCTGCGGCGGTCGCACGCCGCTAAGGTTGTACGCATGGATAAAATCGCAGTAGTAACCGGAGCCACCGGCGGCATGGGCCGCGAAATCATCGCGGACTTGGCCCGCACCCACCACGTCTACGCGCTGGGCCGCCGCGCGGAGGCGCTCGAGGGCCTCGACAACATCACGCCCGTCGCCATCGACGTGGTCGCCGATATCGAGGACCTTCCGCTGCCGGAGCTCGAGCGCGTCGACGTCCTCGTCCACGCCGCCGCTCGCGCCGAGCACTTCTCGGTCGACTCGGCCCGCCCCGCGGACTGGCGCGCGCAGATGGATCTCAACGTTCACGCACCCGCCGAGGTCACCCGCCGCTTCCTTCCTGCTCTGCGCGCAGCGGGCGGTACCGTGGTCTTCATCAACTCAGGCGCGGGCCGCCACTCCTATGCGGACAACGTCATCTATGCCGCAACGAAGCACGCGCTCTACGCCCTCGCGGACGGCCTGCGCCTCGCCGAGCCCGATATTCGCGTCTCCACCGTGGCACCCGGCCCCACGGACACACCCATGTTGCAGGGCCTGCAGGATTACAATCCGGAGCACGTCATCGCGCCGGTCGAGGTCGCCCGCGCCATCCGCGCCGTCGTCGACGCCGGCCCCACGACACAGCTCACCGAGGTCCAGGTCCGCCCGCGCCTCGAGCTCGCGCAGCGCGCCGCCCTCGGCCGCGACTAAATAAGCGCGAGCAGGTCCGCCGCGGCGCGGTCGGTTTCCTGCAGCATGAGCGGGTCTGTGCCCGGCATCGGCGAAATCGTCGTATCCGGCCACTGCGCGTACGTCGGAATGCCCACGACGTGCAGGCGCTCGTCCACCGTGCCATCCGCGTGCACGGTCCGGCGTTCGTGCGTCGTCTCCGGCGAGCCGGTCTCCTGCCCGTCATCCACGAACGGCCGCACGCGCTCCCCCAGCGACAGCGTGAGCGGGTCCGCGCGGTGCCGCACGTCCGGGCTGTGCATCCACGCATCAATAAGCACGCTTGCCGATGCCGCCTTCGTCCCCGCCGTGAGCGTCGCCTCACCGTCGGCGAGCGTCAAGGCAGGGCGTGCGCCGAGAAACGTGACCAGCCCGGCATCGACGAGCGCGAGGAGCTCACGCGTACGGAACAGCGGCGGGCCCGAGCCCACCATCTGTCCCAGCGCCATGAACTGGTTGAAGGATCCCGAGCGCGACTCCCAGCAGAACCGTCCATTCGAGCCCGCGATGGACGAGGGCTTGCGGCCTGCAGAGATCACCCACAGGCCCGCCTTGAGCGGCGAGCGACGCGCGGCGACGGCCTCCGCGATGTCGCGTTCCATGCCCGTTGCGATATGTGCGGTGAGCTCCTCGCGCGTCATGCCTTCGGTGCCGGCGAGCGGGTAGAACCAGTCGGTAAGAACAAAGGGCTCGAAGGTGGCACGGCCAAGCTTGGTCTCGAGCGCGGCCGGGGTGATCGTCGCGTCGAACTGGTCGACGGGCAGGTCCTCGTCAATGGTCGCGAGAATCTCGGCGAGCGGGACAGTGAGCGCCTCCGGGCGTACCTCAGCGAGCGTGCGGTAGTACTCCGCAAACGCATCGCGCACGAGCGCCGGCCACAACACTCGGCCAAAGTTGAGCGAGTTCGTGCGCGGCTCGACGCGGCTCGCCTCAATGGTCGCGGTCAACCGTTCGAGGTTCGCGCGCGGCGGCAGCGAGTGATACTCGCTCTTCGGCAAGTACGGGTAGCCGCGGCCCGAGGAGACGATAAGGCGCGGCTCGCGGCCGGATGCGATGTAGCGCAGCCCGGCGCGCGCCGATTCGTCCTCAATGAAGCGGCCGCCGCGGTCTATGGTGAGGCGCGCCATGACGTCGAAGAAGCCCATGCCCAAGCCACGCACGAGCACGTCCTCGCCTGCAGGCACGGCGCTCAAGTCCTGCTCCACCGGGTTGGCCGGCGCGACCCACTCAATCTCCGCAGCCGCGAGCGCGCGCTCCTCCGCGTTTAGCGCAGGCGTCGTCCAGCCCGAGGCCATGACGGTTGTCGCGGCTTCAATGCGCGTGCCGTCGGAGAGCTCGATGACGTCCACGCCGTCGCTTTCAGTCAGGCGCACCGCGCGGGCCGCGTGGCGCTCCACTGTCGCCGTCTCCGGCAGCTCGCCCAGCGCGACCTCGAAGACCCACGCGATGTACTCGCCGTAGAGCGCGCGCGACGGGTTCGACTCCGGCACAGTGGCATCCATCTCGGCTTTAAATTCATCCGGTACGTGCGCGGGGTAACGCTCCACGAGCGCGGCCTTCGCGGCCGGAATTTCTTCGCCGCGCAGCGCCTGAATCCACTCGAACATCGTAGGGCCTTCAAGCACCGGCGCGCCCACCGTGGAGCCCGGCTCGGTAAACAGCGTCACGGCGCCAGCCAGCGTATTCATGCACAGCGTACGGGTCTGTTCCGTGTTCCAGATGCGGCCGGAGCCGACCTGAGCGTCATCGATGATGTGGAGCACCACCGCGCGTCCCGCGAAGGCGGGCTCGCGCAGGTAAGCACCCAGGCGCTCGACGAGCGAGACGCCGCGGGGACCCGCGCCCACGATCGCAATCGCCGGAGCGGCGGAAGGAATTTTATTATCAGTCACCTCGTTGACAGTACTACTAGACAGATCAGTATGTAAAGATGAGACAAACTCGTCCACTGTGGTGTACTGTTCACTCTCGTTAAACTTCAACGCTAAAGGAAAACTGTGAAATCTCCCTTCCGTGCGACGCTCGCCGCCGCGCTGGCTCTCGCCCTCGCCGGGGCGGTGACGAGCTGCGCGTCTCCATCCTCCTCGTCGGCATCTACCGACGAGGATTGGATTACCTACCTCGAACCCCAAATGTTTAGGACGCTTTATCCGCCGGCCGCAGGCTTTTACCCCAACGGCGGCGTGGTCAACCAGATCACCGACCGCCTGCTCTACCAAGATCCGGAAACGCTCCAGCTCTCCCCGTGGATCGCCACCGACCTGCCTAAGATCAACGCGGACGCCACGGAGTACACCTTCGACATCCGCACCGATGTTACGTACTCTGACGGCACGCCGCTCACGGCCGAGAACGTCGTCGCGAACTTCGACCTCTACGGCAAGGGCGATAAGTCGCGCACGCTCAGCTCCTCGGAGCAGATTACGAACTACGACCACGGCGAGGTCGTCGATGACGACACCGTGAAGTTCTACTTCTCGGCGCCCTCGCCCGGCTTCGCCCAGGCCACCGCCGGTTACAACGCGGGCCTCGTCGCCGACTCCACGCTGCAGCTCGACAACGAGGGTTTTGCCCCCGGCAACGCCGAGGCCGTCATCGGCTCCGGTCCCTTCGTCATCACAGGCGAGACGCTCAACACCGCCCTCGACCTCACCGCGCGCGACGATTACAACTGGGCCCCGCCCGCCATCGAGCACCAGGGCCGCGCTCGTCTCGATGGCATCCACTACCGCCTCGCCGCGGAGGAATCCACCCGCGCCGGCGCGCTCGTCTCCGACCAGGCACAGATCGCCCGCCAGGTCTCCGCACCCGTGGAAAAGCAGCTCGAGGCCGAGGGCATACACATCATCGCCCGCGGCACGAACTCGATGAATAACCAGCTCGCCTTTCGCTTCAACCACCCCATCCTCAAGGACAAGCGGGTGCGCGACGCGATCATGAATGGCATCAACCGAGAAGAGATCATGCGCATCCTCTTCTCGCCCACCTACCCGCTGGCCACGTCCACCGTCGCCGCGACCGGCCTGGGTTACAAGGACCAGTCCGCCGCCTACTCCTACGCCCCCGAACGCGCCAAGGCGCTCCTCGACGAGGCCGGCTGGGTCCCCGGCGAAGACGGCATCCGCGTCAAGGACGGCCAACGCCTCGCCCTGCGCGTCAACACCGCCCTGCCGCAACCGCGCTCCAAGGAGGTCCAGACCATGGTCCAGGAAGACATGCGCGAGCTCGGCATCGAATGGCTCATCAACGCCGGCGACCAAGCCACGCAGAACGCGGACGCCAAGGACATCGACAAAATCCAGGTCTATCACTCCATGGTCGGCCGGGCGGATTACGACGCCATCCACTCGCTGTACTCGGTCACCAACCGCGACGCCTTCCTCAACCAGGACGCCGACGGCAACCCCATCGACCAGCACCTCGAGGACTTGCTCACCACGGTCATCTCCTCGCCCTCCGACGCCGAGCGTCAACAGGCCACCGAGGACGTCCAGGACTACATCACCGAGCAGTCCTACTCCCTGCCGCTCTTCGAAGAACCCGTCGTCTACGCCGTCGCGCCCTACCTCAAGGGCTTTAGCCCCGAGGCCGTCGCGCGTCCCTGGTTCTACGAGGCCTACATCGACCACGCCGCCAAGGAGGCCCAGTAATGGCCCACATCGCACGCCGCATCGGACAGGCCGTCCTCGTCCTGTTCATCACCTTCACCGTCGCCTTCCTCCTGCTCTCGGCCCTGCCCTCTGACGGCGTCATGGCCCGCTTCGGCGACCCGGCCCTAGGCCTCTCCCAGGCCGAGATTGACGGCATCCGCGAGGAGATGGGCATCGACAAGCCTCTGCTCACGCAGTACCTCACCTCGCTCGCCGGCTTCGTCACAGGCAACTTCGGCATCTCCACGCAGACCGGCACCGCCGTGAGCTCCATGGTCGCCACCGCACTGCCGCACACGCTCGCGCTCGCCGCGAGCTCCATCGCCCTGGCCATCGTCGTCGCGCTCGCCTTCGCGTTCCTCGCCACGACGGTCCCCGCCGTGGGCGGCTTCTTCCGCGCCCTGCCGTCGTTTATGGTCTCCCTGCCGGGCTTCTGGATCGCCATCCTCCTGCTGCAATTCTTCTCCTTCAAGCTCGGCTGGGTCCGCGTCATCGACCCGAGCCCCTTCGAGGGCCTCATCCTGCCCACGCTCACCCTCGCCGTGCCCATGGCCGCACCCCTCACCCAGGTGCTCATCCGGTCCATCGACGACACCCGCGCCATGCCCTTTGTCCAGGTCGTCCGCGCCCGCGGCGCCTCCGAGTCCTGGGTCTTCTGGCGCAATATCCTGCGCAACTCGCTCCTCCCCGCGCTCACCATGGTGGGCCTCCTCTTCGGCGAGCTCGTGGGCGGTGCCGTCGTCACCGAGACCGTCTTCGGCCGCCCCGGCCTGGGCTACCTCACCGTCCAGGCGGTCTCCAACCGCGACACCCCGGTCCTGCTCGCCATCGTCATCATCGCTGCCACGGCCTACGTGCTCATCAACCTCGTCGTCGACCTGCTCTACCCGGTCCTCGACGTCCGCCTGCGCGAGCGCCCGCTTTCCGATGCCCCCTCCACCTCCGCCCAGCTTGAAAGGACCGCCTAATGCGTCGCTTTACCACCACTGTCCCCGTGGTCCTCTCCGCGGTCATCCTCGTGGTCGCCTTCGCCTGGGCGCTCTTCCCCGGCGTGTTCACCTCCGCGGATCCGTACTCCGGCACAGATGTCGCCCTCCAGGCCCCGAACTCCGCGCACTGGTTCGGCACGGACGCCGTGGGCCGTGACGTGCTCGCCCGCGTTATCTTCGGCGCCCGCCAGTCGCTCCTCGGCGCGCTCATCGCCGTCGCCGTGGGCCTCGTCCTCGGCACGTTGCTCGGCCTTCTCGCCGGCACGCTGCGCGGCTGGGTCGACACCGTGCTCATGCGCGTCGTCGACGTCCTGCTGTCCATCCCCGGCATCCTGCTGTCGCTGTCGATCATCATCCTGCTCGGCTTCGGCTCACTGCAGGCCGCCTTCGCCGTCGGTATGACCACCGTCGCCGCCTTCGCCCGCCTCGCGCGCTCGCAGGTCATGACGGTCGCCAACTCCGAGTTCGTCGAGGCCGCCTACGGCTCCGGCGCCACCACCGCGCAGGTGCTCGCCCGCCACGTGCTGCCCAACTCGCTCACGCCCGTCCTGGCCCTGGCCACCCTGCAGTTCGGCACTGCCATCCTCCAGCTGTCCATCTTGGGCTTCCTCGGCTACGGCGCCCCGCCGCCCACGCCGGAGTGGGGCCTCATCATCGCCGAGGGACGCGACTTCATGGCCACCTCCTGGTGGCTCATCATCCTCCCCGGCCTGGCCATCGTTGCCGTCGTGATGAGCGCCAACTACCTGTCCCAACGCCTCCAGAACCGCGAAGGAGCCCGCGCATGACGCTGCTCAATATCGAAGACCTCTCGGTCTCCTACGGCAATAAACCCGCCGTCCAGGGCATTAGCCTGCACGTCGAACCCGGCGAGATGACCGCCATCGTCGGCGAGTCCGGCTCCGGCAAGACCACCACCGCCATGTCCGCACTCGGACTCAACTCGGCCAACGCACGCATCGACTCCGGCCGCATCACCTTCGACGGCCAGGACGTCACACACTTCACGCACAAGCAGTGGCGCGCCTTGCGCGGCGCCCGCGTCGGGCTCATCCCCCAAGATCCCAACAACTCACTCAATCCGCTGAAGACCATCGGCCACTCCATCGAGGAAGGCCTGCGTATTCACGGCCACACGCAGAACCTGCGCGCCACCGCCCTCGACTGGCTCGCCCGCGTCGGCATCGACAACCCCGAGCGCCGCTACCGCCAATACCCGCACGAGCTCTCCGGCGGCATGAAGCAGCGCGTACTTATCGCCGCCGCGCTCGCCCTCGAGCCCGACCTCATCGTCGCTGACGAGCCCACCTCTGCCCTTGACGTCACCGTCCAGAAGACCATCCTCGATCTCCTCGACGACATGCGCCGCGAGCTCGGCCTGGGCATCCTCTTCATCACGCACGACCTGTCCGTGGCCGGCGACCGCGCCAACCGCATCGTCGTCATGGAAAAGGGCGAGGTCCGCGAAGAAGGCCTAGCCGCGCGCGTCTTCGCCGACCCGCAGCACCCCTACTCGCGCCGCCTGCTTGCCGATGCCCCCTCCCTCACCGTCGCCGACGTCGACCGCCACCCCGAGTCCTTTACGTCGCCACGCGAGATAGCGGCATCGGAAAGCTTGGTGCAGGTCCGCGACCTCACCCGCGCCTTCGGCGACTTCACGGCCGTCGACCACGTGAGCTTCGACGTCGCCCGCGGCACGACCCACGCCATCGTGGGTGAATCCGGCTCCGGCAAGACAACCACCGGCCGCATCATCTCCATGTTCGAGCAAGCCAGCTCCGGCACCGTGACCGTCGGCGGCCACGAGGTCACGGCGAAGCACTCGAAGGCCGAGCTCAAGGAGCTGCGCCGTGGCATCCAGCTCGTCTACCAGAATCCGTACTCCTCGCTGAACCCGCGCATGTCCATCGGCGATATCATTGCCGAGCCGCTGCGTAACTTCACAGGAGCCTCGAAGTCCGCCGCCCGCACGAAGGCCCGCGAGTTCCTCGACCTCGTCGCTCTCGACCCACAGTTCGCCGAGCGCCGTCCCCGTGAGCTCTCCGGCGGCCAGCGCCAGCGCGTCGCCATCGCCCGCGCCATGATCGTCGAACCGGAACTCGTCATCCTCGACGAGGCCGTCTCCGCTCTCGACGTCACCGTCCAGGCCCAGATCTTGCGCCTGCTCGACCGCCTGCAACGCGAGCTCGACCTCACGTATATTTTCATCTCGCACGACCTCGCAGTCGTCTCGCAGATTTCGGACACCGTCTCCGTCCTGCGCCACGGCGAGCAACTCGAGTCCGGCACCACCCGCGAAGTCTTCGCCCACCCGACCAGCCCGTTTACCCGCGAGCTCATCGACGCCATCCCAGGCCAGCGCTACCGCGCTGGCGACCTCAATTTGGGGCTCTAAGAAAGGACCAGACATGTCTGACATCATCAACCTCCTCGCCGGTCTCGAATCCGAGTCCGACACCGCGACCGGCGCTGCCGCCGCTATCGCGACCGCCCGCGCCGCGCGCCCCGACGCCGTCGCCAATGCCCAGGCCAGCTTCGAGGCCCTCCTCGAGCCCGCCGAGCCCGGCGCGTTCACCTATGCCGAGCGCTACGCCGTCGCCGCCTTCGTCGCGGGCCTCACGCAAGCCGGCGGCAGCTTCTACCTCGATCTGCTGGCCGACGAGTCCGAAGAGCTCGTCGCCCCCGTCGAGGCCGCCATCGCCGCCGGCCGCACGCAAGGCCCCTATATCGCAGGCCCCGCCGCGCCCGCTTTCGCACTCCACAACGCCGCTGCGCTCGGCGCGCGTCTCGCCGCCGCGTTCGACTACGCGCACCTGCTCACCTTCCATCCCAAGGACGCCTCACCCGCCGCGCTCGGCCATCTCTACGCCGCGGGCTGGGACGCCGACACCGTCGTCTCGCTGTCCCAGCTCGTCGCCTTCGAAGCCTTCCAGCTGCGTGTCGCCCACGGCGCCGCGGTCCTCGCCGGCCAAGCGCCGGCCGCACCCGCCGCACCGAACCCGCGCCCCACGTCCGCCCCGGACTGGCAGCCCATCGCGGGCATCAACACGGCCGAGGACGTCGTGCGCCCATACAGCTTCGTCAACCATGCCCTCGGCTGGGTCCCCTGGATCGCCGCGCTCGACGAGGACGAGCTCACCGCAGAGCAGCGCGACGCGCTCATCAAGCCCGAGCGCGCCAAGTCCGCCTACTTCCGCCTGCTCGCCCGCGACGCCGCCGCGCTCAAGGCCCGCACGCTCACCGACTTCGACATCTTCTACAACGTCGAAGGCGGCCTCCCCCGCGCCGAGCGCGAGCTCGCCGCCACCGTCGTCTCGCGCTTCAACGGCTGCGAGTACTGCGCCTCGGTCCACCAGGGCCGCACCGTCGAGGAAGGCGGCGACCGCGCCGCCGTCGACCGCCTCCTCTTCGAAGGCATCGAGGCCGACCTCGGCTCCGAGCTCTGGGACGCCATCCGCCGCGCCGCCCTCGCGCTCACCGCGACGCCTCTCGCCTTCGGACAGGAACACGTCGACGCCCTGCGCGCCGCCGGCCTCAACGATATCGCCATCCTCGACGTCGTCAACGCCGCGTCCTTCTTCAACTGGGCCAACCGCCTCATGCTCACCCTCGGCACGGCGGAGCTGCCCGCGCGCTTCCGCTAAGCGCACACATCACATCTCATTCCCTTTTTATCCCGCCTGAGCAGGAGCGATAATAAATGTATAAAACCTTTACGCTCAGCCGGAGGTGAGCCAGCCGCCCGTCCCGCATACCGAACGCTGAGGGCTCCCAGGGCGGTAACACACAAATCGCTGGCGTCTGCGCAGGCATCGCGCAGCGCTGCGATCTCGATCCCACCGTGGTGCGCGTGGTGAGCCCGGCACCTCTCTCCGGCATCTTTGAGGATGCCTCGCTTACCATCCTCCTGCTCGCAGGTCTCGCCTGGGACCTGCCCGGCCCGCGGCCGGAAACCCCGTCCGAGCGCTCGTGGGTCATGCCCGTCGTCATCGGCATTGGCGTCGGCAGCGCTGCCTTCGCCCCGACCTCGAGTGAGGAACTGCTCGACGTCTACGATGTGGGCATCGGCGGCATCACGCTCGACCTGCGCGACCTCGCGCTTACCGAGCCGCGCACCGTGCACATCCGCTAGGCCAAGTCGCGGTCCGCGGCCCAGCGCGTGAGCTGATAGCGGTTCGACTGCTGCGTCTTGCGCAAAATATTCGACGCGTGCGTCTCCACCGTCTTCACCGAGATAAAGAGACGCTCGCCAATTTCGCGATACGTATAGCCGCGCGCGAGCAGCCGCAGCACCTCGAGCTCGCGCCGCGTGAGCGCGTCGACCGCCGGGTCCACGGATTCGTCCGGCGCGCCGGGCTTCGACTCGGCAGGCGCACCCGAGGCGAACGCATCGAGCACGAACCCCGCCAGCCGCGGCGAGAAATACGCATCCCCCTCATGCACTCGGCGCACGGCCGCGGCCAGTTCCGGGCCTAAAATATTCTTCGTCACGTAGCCCCGAGCGCCGGCACGGATAAGCGCGATGACGTCCTCCGCCGCGTCCGAGACACTCAGCGCCAGGTACACCGGGCCCGAAGCACCACGCAGCACGGCCAACCCGCCGCCGTCCGGCATATGCACGTCGAGCAGCACCACGTCCGGGTGCGCCGACTCAATCCCCGCGACCGCCTCGGCGACCGTGCCCGCCTCGCCCACGACCTCGATATCCCCCACGGCGGCCAACTCCGCACGCACACCGGCGCGGAAGACAGAATGATCATCGACGAGGAAAACAGCAACCATAGCTACAAAGCTACCGTGAGCTCCACCTCTGTGCCCTCTCCCGGACGCGAGTTCACCCGCGCGGTGCCACCAGCGGCCTCCATGCGCGCGCAGACGGAATCCCGAATCCCATGCCGGTCCTCCGCTACCGCGTCCATGTCGAAGCCCACGCCGCGGTCGCGCACAAAAATCGCGAGCTCACCAGCCAGATTTTCTGCATACACGTCCACAGTGTCCACCCCCGCGTGCTTGCCCGCGTTGACCATCGCCTCGCGCGCGGCCTGTACCGCAAGCTTCGTCGCCTCGGTGAGCTCCACGTCCTCGCCCACCGTCACCGGCGCAATCCGCACCGGGAAGAGGTCCTCGACCTCGCCGCACGCCACGGCGAGCGCGCCGAAGACGGTCGCCGGCTCCGCCGACGGCGAGTCAAAGAGCCACGCGCGCAGCTCGCGCTCCTGCCCGCGCGCCAAGCGCGCGACCTCCTCCGGATCCTCCGCCCGTTTTTGAATGAGCGCCAAGGTCTGCAACACCGAGTCATGCAGCTGCGCCGCCATGTCCGCCCGTGCTTCCGATGCCGCCTTCTCCGCGCCCTCGTCCGCCACCTGCCGCCACAGCTTAAGCACGAGCGGCACGACGAGCGCACCGAAGCCCACCACCGTGAGCAGCACCGCGGCCAACGCTGGCCCAAAGTCCGTCCCGCCGTTCCACCGCGCGACGGTAACGACCACGCCAGCCAGCACGAGCACGCCGCCCGCCCCCACGCTGACCTTATTCGTCACGGAGCCCAGGCCGCGGTCGTAGGCCTGCCAGGTAATCAGCGCGCCGGCACCGACGATGACTAGCGGAATGAGCAGGCCTCCTGCGCTCATGCCGAGACCGACGGCCACGACGGCGGCAATGACCAGCAGCCAATTGGCGCGGAAGTCAAAGCGCGAGGTGGGAACGGGGGCATCGGCAGGCTTGGTGGCTACCCAGACGCCGGCGTAGAGGAACGCGCCCAGGCCACCCAGGGCGCACAGCGCAGTAAACACCAGGCGCACAAAGAGCACATCGACGCCGAGGTGCCCCGCGAGCCCCGCAGCCACGCCCGCCACGACGCGGCCGTCCTGCGGGCGGAACAGGCGCGGGTAGGCGGGATGGACCTCGCGCGGCGCATAGGGAGAAGTCATGCGTTTTATCTTCGCACGCACCTCCCTGGCGCGGATCGGGGTACACCCTGAACTTGAAAAATCAGGGCGTTCCCCGATAGCTCTTTCACAGACCGTGGGCGACGATAAAGGCATGAACACCGCGACTCTCAACGAGATGTGGGCAACGCGCCCGCCCCGCATCCCGAGCTCTCAGGGCGGCAATGCCAAGATCGCCGGCGTCTGCGAAGGCATCGGCGTGCGCTACCAAGTAGACCCCACCCTCGTGCGCGTGGCCTTCGTCGTCACCGCGCTCATCCTCGGCGGCGGTCTCGCCCTCTACGCGCTGGCGTGGGCGTGCATGCCACTCTACGGCAAGTCCACCGCGCCTATCCAGGACCTCTTTGGTAAACAGGATGGCCCCAAGTCCGAGTCCGGCCTGGGAATTTCACTGCTCATCCTGTTCTTCATCACTGCTGGCATCGGCCCCTTCTTTGGCGACCGGCAGGCGGTGTCCACCCTGGTCATTGTCGCCCTCGCGGCCGCCGCGTGGTACGGCCTGCACCGCCATCAGCCCGTCCCGCCAGCGGGTCTGCTCGCCACCGCGCGGGAGACCGCGCCGGGCCCTGACATGTCGGTCTTTACGCCGGTCGAGGGCTACCCCTTCCCGCCTGGCCGCCAGACCCCGCCGGCGTGGGACCCGCTCGGCACTGTGCCCGAGGCCTGGGACCTGCCGGACCCCGCGCCCGCGCCCGCACCCAAGAAGAAATCCCACGAGGGTCTCATCGCGACGGTCGCCGTGAGCGCCGCTGTCGTCGTGGGCATCTCATTTATATTGACAATGGCCGCGTCCGAAGACAACACGAAGAACCACGCGGGCTCGGTCGCCTATACCGTGCGCGACGCCGCGGACCTGCCGGACACCTACTCCAACGGCGTGGGATCCATGACCGTCGACCTGCGCGAGCTCACGCTCGATAAGCCCCGCACGCTCACCATCGATAACGGCGTGGGCAGTATCGATGTCTACCTTCCGGAGAATACGCCCATCGCCCTTGAGTGTGATACCGGACTTGGCACGAGCAATTGCACGCCGCGCGAAGACGCGGGTGCTATGTTGACTGTGATTATTGACAACGGAATTGGCACTACAACTATCCACGAGTACTGAAAAGAAGACTATCGCACTCACCGCCACCGCCCTCGCCGCCCTCGCTGCAGGCGGTGGCGGTGCCTACTACCTCACCTTCGGCCCCGACGGCGTCGTGCTCACCGCCGCCGATGTCACGACCGTCGCAGCGAAGGACATCACGCAGTCCGTGCCCGCCACGGGCTCGATCGCACCCGCCCGCGAGGTCTCGCTCGCCACGACGCAGTCCGGGCCCATCGTCACGCTCGACGCGAAGGTCGGCCAGCGCGTCACGGCCAACCAGCTCCTCGCCTCCTTCGACACGTCTGCCGCCGAACACGAGCTCCACAGTCAGCGTGCCGCTCAGGCCGCAGAAGAAATCAGCGCGTTCAATCAGGTCGAGGCCGCGCAGCTCCAGCTCACCCAGCTCCAGGACGCGCTGGATCAAGGCCTCAACAGCGGGGTCAACGCCGCCCGCGCCTCCGTGGACACCGCGCAGCACAGCTTCGACGACGCGCAGCAGGCCGTCGCCGAGTCCCGCGCCGCCGCAGATCCTTCCGTCGCCGAAGCCGCCGCCGCAGTAGACACGGCCCGCGCCGGGCTGCGCACCGCGAATAACGCATCGCTCCAGGCCGCGCTCGCCTCGCTCGGCGCGATCGTGGTCTCGCTGCTCTTCGCGCTCGCCATCAGGCTCTTCTTCGGCTACTACCCCGCGGGCAAGGCGGCAAAACTCGACCCGATTGAGGCGCTGCGCTACGAGTAGCCTGGCTGCATGATTCATTTCGGCAACGACTACAACAAAACTGCCCATCCCGCCGTCCTCTCCGCGCTCGCGGTGCCCGGATCGCATGCGGGCTACGGTCTCGACGAGCACTCCGCCCGCGCCGCGTCGCTCATCCGTAACGCGTGTGCCGCGCCCGCCGCAGACATGCACTTCATGGTGGGCGGCACGCAGGCCAACACCACGGCCATCGTCTCGATCCTGCGCCCCTGGCAGGGCGTTATCTCCGCCGATACCGGCCACATCAATACCCACGAGACCGGCTCCGTCGAGCACGCGGGCCACAAGATTCTGGCGCTGCCCTCAGCGCTGGGCAAGATCACGGCCGCACAGGTCGCTGCGCTCGTCGAGGAGTACCGCGGCTCCGGCGTCCTCGAACACGCCGTCGAGCCCGCGATGGTCTATATCTCGCAACCCACCGAATACGGCACCGTGTACTCACGCTCTGAGCTCGCCGCGTTGCGCTCTGTGTGCGATGAGTTCGAGCTCACGCTCTTCGTCGACGGGGCGCGCCTGGGCTACGGGCTCGCCGCCTCGGACGTCACGCTGCCGGACCTCGCGCGTCTCGCTCACGTGTTTACCATCGGCGGCACCAAGTGCGGCGCCGCCTTCGGCGAAGCCATCGTCTTCGCCACCCCGCACCCGTACTTCCGCAACGCGATGAAGCAGAACTCCGGGCTGCTGGCCAAGGGCTGGCTACTCGGCGCGCAGTTCGAGGCCCTCTTCACTGACGGCCTCTACGAGTCGATCACGGCTCACGCCAACGAGCAGGCCGCCCGCATCGCCGCCGCCTTCGCCTCCGCCGACATTCGAATGCTCTTCGACTCGCCCACCAACCAGCAGTTCGCACTCCTCACGCCCGATCAGGAGGCCGCGCTGTCCGAAGACTACGTCTGCCAGTTCTTCGAGGAACACGATGGCCTACGCGCGGTGCGTTTCTGCACGTCCTGGTCCACACGCGACGAGGACGTCGACGCGCTCTGCGCCTCCATCGCCCAACTCTAGGTCTACCCCGTTCGGCTACCCCTGTTCGACAAATGTATTTGTCGAACAG
>NHCFJ05603__coassemble_1008_pt1 | contig 14963 bp, 20 predicted proteins | sample NHCFJ05603__metabat2_low_PE_001 | metagenome-assembled genome bin NHCFJ05603 | reverse complement strand
GCGGCGGCAAGGGCATGCACCGCGTCGAGAACCCGGAGGATCTGCCGGCCGCTCTCGTCACCGCCCGCCGCGAGGCCGCAAGCTCGTTCGTCGACACCCCGCGCCACATCGAGGTCCAGATCATCGCCGATGCCCACGGCAACGTAATCCATGTCGGCGAGCGTGAGTGCTCCCTCCAGCGCTGTCACCAGAAGGTCATTGAGGAAGCCCCCTCGCCGCTGCTCGACGAGGCGACCCGCGCCGAAATTGGCCAGGCCGCATGCGATGCCGCACGCTCGGTCGGCTACGTCGGCGCCAGCACCGTGGAGTACATCGTCCCCGCCGCGCGCCCGGACCACCTCTACTTCATGGAGATGAATACCTGCCTCTAGGTCGGGCACCCCGCCACCGAGGAAGTCAGAGGCATCGGCCTCGTCGCCACGCAGCTCGCTGTCGCCCGCGGCCAGCTCTCGCGCCAGACGATCGCGCGCTACGTCCACGTCGTCGACTCCTACCCGATGACGGCCTCCGGCAAGGTCCGTAAGGTCGAGCTGCGCGAGATGGCGCCCAAGGTCCTGGGCTGGGTGTAAGCCATAACCGCGCCGAACCCTATGCCCGCAGGCTGGTCCTGCGCAGACATGGCGGCGCAGGCTGCGGACCGACCCCTGCCCTCGTGCAGGAGCATCTTGATGCCGCCGGTGCCCCCATGTTGGGTGCCGGTTCAGCGCTGCCTCCGCCCGAAACGTGCCTCATCACTCGTTTCGCGCGCTTTGAGTCCGCCGGCGAACTTCTCATCCTGCGCGCCCTCGCGCCGGGCGTCACGCTCATGGATATCCAGCGCACGACGCCGGTGGACTATATCGTTGATCTCGACACCATTACGGTCCTGCGCCGCACATAGCCCTTCGATTCATTCCTTCCGAGGTGAAACTATGACAACTTCTGTACCCGATTACTTCTTTGAGCGCACCGGCCCTGCGACCTTCGCGCCCACCATCCATGGCGAGGGCGCCTGGTCCAACGAGGATTATCACTTCGCTTGCCTGGCTGGGCTTATCACGCACGTTATTGAGCAGTACCGCCTGGAATACGACGGCGGCAAGCTCGACCTTTCGCGTATCTCCTTCGACATCCTAGGCCGCCTGCCTTTCAAGGAAGCGACCATTGAGGTCGCCATTAAACGCCCCGGCCGCACCATCGAACTCGTCGAGGCCATCTGCTCCATCGGTGAGCGTCCCGTCATTATCGCGCGTGCCTGGTATCTCATTCCGACCGATACCGCAGACGTCTTCGGCGTCGAGTTCGAACCGCTGCCAGCGCCCGGGTCCTGCCCGCCGCGTGACATGACTTCGGTGTGGAACGGCGGGCTTATCGCCCAAGTCGAGGCCCGCCAGCCGCGCGCCTACCGCCCCGGGCGCGCCGCAGCCTGGATTACCTCACCCAACCACCTCGTCAAGGACGAAGAGCCCATCGCTATCGCCGAGTTCGTCTCCCGTATCGACGTCGCCAACGGCATTGCCGTGCGCGAAGACCCCACGCACTTCGCTTTCCCCAACGTTGACCTCACCGTGCACTTCTTCCGTCAGCCGGTGGGCGAGTGGACCGGACTCGACACCCGCGTGAGCTGGGGACCCCACGGTCTGGGACTTACCTCGTCGACGCTCCATGACGTGGAAGGCCCCGTCGGCCGCGCCGAGCAGTCGCTTACCGTCCGCGCCATGTAACCCCACTCGTCCTGCGCCCTGGCTGTTCACCAGCCGCGGCGCTTTCGTGTCTCCACGTAAAAATCCCTACAGCACATATAGTCCCGTTCTTAATCGCTCGCACGGCCCTTATATGTCCTGAATGTAGATTTACTCTTCCGGCCGAGTTGGCCGTGCGCGACGCCTTCGGAAAAGAAGAATGTGGCCTGAACGTAAAATCCCCGCCACTGCGAGTGCGGTAGCGGGGAAGGGGCCGAGGAATCCTAGCGGTTCGTGACCGAGCCAAACCCTCGGGCGATAGGAGCGACGAAGATGGCGCGGGCGAAGTACCAGCCAGCCGCCGTGACGAGCATGGCAATGACGAAGAGGATAAAGCCCAACCAGTTGTGCGCCCAGACCTCCGGGTCCACGTCGCCGCGTGCGGCGAACATGTTGTTGAGGTTGCGGAGGAGACCCGTCGCGACAACGAGGAAGACGTGGATGCACAAGAAGACGATGAAGTAGACCATCGTAGGGAAGTGGATCTTGCGAGCCAGCGGCGCCGGGTAGATCTTGTTGAGCGTCGTATTTTTCGCGGGCCACATGCCGGACATGCGCACGCCAGAGATGATGGCTAGCGGTGCTGCGACGAAGACCGTAAGGAAGTACGTAATCTGCTGGAGCGCGTTGTAGTGCACCCAACCGTTTTCCGTGGGCCAGTCGAGGCTAAAGTACTGCAGACCAGACGACAAGGCGTTGGGGAGTACTTCCCAGCTCGTGGGCACGATCTTCATCCACTGGCCGGTGGCGAACAACAGGATGAAGAAGATGATGCCGTTGATGACCCACAGCAGATCCAGCGCCTGGTGTAGCCACAGCGTCAGACTGATCTTGCGCTTGGGGTTCCACTTCGGGCTCCAGTAGGCGGGGGGGCGGCGCTCAGTGCGTACCGCCCAGCCCGTACGCACGATCAGCACCATGAGGAAGACGTTGAAAAAGTGCGACCACGTGAGCCATACCGGCGTGCCGATGGGCGCCGAGTCTGGCATGGGCGCATGTCCCGGGTACTTCGCGAGGAACTCCTCGCCGCCCGCGCTGCTCAAGTAGGCACGTGATGCCCACACGAGGACCATCGCGACAACGGCGAGCGCCACGACGGCGCCGATCCATTGGCCCACGCTGAGCGGGCCACACCTCTTCGGTTCTTTCTTCGCCGGGGCAGAAGGCGTGGACGGCGCCTTCTTCGGCGTCGCGCTCGGCTTCGTGGCTGCGGTTGCCGTCGCAGCGAGGCCCGCACCAGTGGCGGCTGCTGCCGGTGCGGCAGGCGCAGTCGGAGCAGCAGGTGAGGAGGGTGCGGCCGGCGCTCCAGGCGCAGCTGGTGCCACCGGAGCGGCGGGCGCCGCCGGAACACCAGCAGCAGGTGCCGCAGGTGCACCGGGTGCTGCGGGCGCTGCAGGTGCAGCCGGCGCGGCCGGTGCGCTTGGTGCAGCAGGGACTCCAGCTGCCGGAGCTGCGGGAGCACCAGGTACGCCACCAGGCGCGGCTGGCGCAGTGGGGGCAGCAGGGGCCGCAGGGCCAGACGATGCTGCGGGAGCGGCGGGCGCAGCAGGCACGGATGGAGCGGCTGCCGCTGCAGGTGTGCTGGGGGCGCTCAGCGCCGAAGAGGCTGCAGACGTGCCCGGAGCAGCAGGCGCGGCCGGAGCGGCGGGTTCTGCAGAGGCAGACGGTGCCGCGGGAGCAGCGGGAGTTGCCGGTGCGACGGGTGCGGCAGGAGCTGTGGGAGAAGAAGGTGCGGCTGCTTCGGCGGGAGCGGAGGGCGCAGGTGGGGTGGGAGTTTCGGTGGAGGGCGCTGCGGGGGCAGAAGCGGCAGGCGGCCAAGGCTCGTCATCGGGCGTGCGCGGCAAACCGCGGCGCAAATTATCGGAACTCATAGGCGGATCTTAACCCCCGTGCCCTTTGAGGGCGGTAATTAGTTGCGGAACAACGTCAAAGACGTCGCCCACAATACCGAGATGGGCGATATCGAAGATGGGGGGCATCAGGGTCTGTGTTCACAGCGATGATGTGCTTGGAGGTCTGCATGCCGGCGAGGTGTTGGACCGCGCCCGAGATACCGAGCGCGATATAGAGGTCGGGGGTCACGGTCACGCCGGTCTGTCCGATCTGGGCGGTGTGGTCGATGTAGCCTGCGTCGACGGCGAGGGAGGCGCCGACGAGGCCGGGGCGGTCGGTCAATTTGGGAGCCGTCTGGCGCGGGGTGATAGACAGGCGTGCGACTGGCCCGGGGCCAGCGAGCACGGCGACGTTTGGCTCGGCAGCCGGCGCTAGGTGGTCGTTGGCGCCGGGCTGCAACGTAATGCGCGGTGCGCCGAAGGTGGGCGCGGAGACGGAAGTAAAAGTGCCGCCGAAGGCCGCGTGGTAGGCGAGCACACCCTGCTCGTCGTGCTCGAGGCCGGTGGCGGCGGCATCGGCAGGCGTGGCCCAGGTGGAGCCTTGGAAAACCTGGGTGGCGCCGAGACTCGCAAGGGCCGCGGGGTCAGCGTTGGCGGGGACGACGGCGACGGACGTGCCTACCAGCGCGGCGGCGCCGAGGAGCTCCGCGGTGGAGGCAGCGGGCGCGCCGTCCGGCGCGAAGTCAGGGATGACGAGAATGGTATCGGTCATGGTGGTCTCCTAAGACGGCTGGGCGGCAAGCTTGTGGGTGAACAGGTACTCGGCGATGGCCCGGCCGGCCGAGCCATCGTCGGTGAGTTTCTGCCCGGCCTCCTTAGGTGGGCGCTGCGCGACGGAGGTCATGATGGTGCGGGCGACGGAGAAGTCCTCGACGTCGAGGCCGAGCTCGGCGCGGACGTCGGCGTCCTCGCAGGTGCCGGTGAGCGTCGTGCCATCGAGCGTGAGGCCGGTCAGCTCGCTGAGGTGCGGCATGTCCAGCCAGGCGGCGATCATGACAGGCACGAGCTCGCCGATGCCGTCTGTCGACGCGTTGCCCGCAACGATCGGGTCATAGGGTTCCCCGGCGTGACGTAGGGCAGCGGCGAGGGCCTCAGCGGTGAGCGTGAGGTCGGCGCCGAGGAGCGCGGGGTCGGTGACGTGGAAGGCGGCATCGGCGCCCACGGCGAGAGCCTTGCGAAGGGTGGCGGTGGCGTTCTCCGGAGCCATGGCGAAAACGGTAACCTGTGCAACGGAAACGTGAAACGCGCTCGCACCGTGGAGGTGGGAGCGCGCGGGAGACTGGCTTGAATTTACTTCGTAGCCTGCTTCTTTGTGGCCTTCTTGGTCTGCTTCTTCGCCGTGGCCGTGGCGATGGAGTCGTTACGGTTCTTGAGCAACTCGAGGGTGGCCTCGTAACGGTCTTCGGGTGGAGTAGCTCCGAGGGCGGCCAGGGCGGCATCGGCAAGCATGACCGCGGTGTCCGGGATGGACTGGGCCGGCTCGTAGGGCGGCGTGCCATTGTTGGGGCGCATCTCGATGACAGAAAGCGCGATGTGGAAGGGCAGCTCGACGCGCGGGTCATCCTCGCCGACGATGGCGCGGGCGTAGCTACGGAAGTAGTTCTGCAGCGCGGTGCGGGCCTCGTGATACTCGGAGAACTCCTCCGAGTTGGCGACCGGCAGCTGGTACAGGCGGCCGACGTTCCAACCGCTGGTGAGCAGCAGGCGGGACTCGGCGGCGACAAGTGCCCAGAGGATGAGCTCCGGATCGGCATCCGAGTGGTCGAGCTCCTCGGCCAGACCGAGGGAGGGCTCGATGGTGGAATTCAGGAGCGTGAGGAAGATTTCCGTCTTGGACGGGAAGTGGTAGTACAGCGAGGCCTGGCGAATGCCCACGGCTTCCGCGATCTGGTGCGTAGACGTCGTGGCGAAGCCCTGCGTGGTGAAGAGCTCAGCGGATGCGTCGAGGATCTCCTCGCGCGCCGTGCTGCCACGGCGCCGAGGGCTATTTTTACGCGGCCTACCTACAGCACCTGCCATGGTGGGACGCCTCCTTCCAGAAAACCGTTACTCTTAACACGACTACACTACCCGATAAACAAATAGAATTTAATTCTGGCTTGCCTGCAAGCCATCAAACACGGCGGCGACCATGCGGCAGGCCGCGCCGTAGGCCGTGCGGTCAAGCGGTGGGAGATCACCCAACCGCAGCGGGTGGCCGTCCACGTGGTCGCGCCAGTTGCGCAGCTCGAGCGCAAGACCGGTTTCCCAGGCCTGTGTGAGCGCGTCGCGCTGGCTGGAGCTGAGAAGCTCACGCTCGTGGCCGATGGCAATGCGGTCTGGCGTGGGACGTGGCGCGGGGGCCGCCCAGCGCGCGATGGCGGCGATGGGGGAGAGTAGGTGTGCGCGCACGTCGACGAGGACATCGCGATCCGGCAAACCATCCACGACGCGCAACGGCTGCGGACGTTCCGCGAGCGCCTCCACGAGCAGCTGCTCCTCGCCGCCGGTGCCCACGGGCAGGCCAGCATCAACGCGATTGGCGGCGCTATCCTTGCCCGTCGCGGCCTTGAGTCCGACGGACACAAAGAGCTCTTCGAGGTCTGGGTCATCACCAAGCCAGTAGATGGTGGTCGTGGGGACGGCGTCGCCCGTAGCCGCCGCTCCGGTGAGCCGGACGGGGGTGTCCAAGCCTGGGGAACGGAGGACATCGCCAAGCACGCGCGAGAACCACGCGGCGAGTGCCACCTCATCTTCGCGGTGGTCGACGGCATTGCGCACGAGGTCCTGCGCTTCCGCGAGAATACCGCGGGCGGCCGCCGGGGACTCGCAACGGGCGGCGAGTTCGCCCAAGTCCACGAGGGAAGGGTGCAATGCCATGTGTCAACGCTCCTTGATTCACTAGGCTGAGGGGAATCTGTGCTAGCAAGAAATAGTAGCACCCCGCAATGCATGCATTGCGAGGCAGAAGGAGAGGTAGAAAAGCACGACATCCCGCCGCCCACGAGGTGGGAAGCGGGATGGGTACAAACGCTGTTGAAACCCTGCTACTGATTTAGCGGGTGGTGAACGGCAGGAGAGCCATTTCGCGAGCGTTCTTCACAGCGGTAGCGACCTGGCGCTGCTGCTGCGGGGTCAGACCCGTGACGCGACGGGAACGGATCTTGTGACGATCCGAGATGAACAGACGCAGGGTCTTGGTGTCCTTGTAGTCAACCTTCTCGATACCTTCTGCCTTGAGCGGGTTCTTCTTCGGGCGACGGGACTGCTCCATGCGGAACTTCTTGGAGTTATTACGCTTCATAGCCATTGGTCGTTTCTCCCTTTACCAGCTGGACTTACGAACGCCCGGCAGCTCACCACGGTGAGCCATGCCGCGCATACGGACACGGGACAGACCGAACTTGCGGAGGTAGCCGCGCGGACGACCATCGGCCGAGTCGCGGTTACGCACGCGAGCCGGGGAGGCGTCGCGCGGCTGACGGTTGAGCTCGAACTGTGCGTCCAAGCGGTCCTCGTCAGAGGTGTTCGGGTTCTTGATGATGGCCTTGAGCTCAGCGCGACGCTCCGCGTAGCGGGCGACGATTTCCTTGCGCTGCTCGTTCTTGGCGATCTTGGACTTCTTAGCCATAGATTAACGCTCCTCGCGGAATTCGACGTGCTTGCGTGCGATCGGGTCGTACTTCTTCATGGAGATACGATCCGGGTTGTTGCGCTTGTTCTTACGGGTCACGTAGGTGTAACCGGTGCCCGCAGTGGACTTCAGTTTGATGATCGGGCGAATGTCATTACGTGCCATCGGTTAGATCTTCTCCCCACGGGCGCGGATCTTCGCAACGACGGACTCGATGCCGTCGCGGTCGATGATCTTCATGCCCTTAGTAGAAACGGTCAGGGTGATGGTGCGGCCCTCGGAGGGCAGGTAGTAGCGACGACGCTGCACATTGGGGTTCCAACGGCGCGACGTGCGGCGGTGCGAGTGCGAGACCTGCTTGCCGAATTCCGGCTTGCGGCCCGTTACCTGGCAAATAGCCGACATGGGTCTTCTTTCTCCTAGCCGCCCACATCATGGCTTTGTTTGTCCGGCATGCATCTGCGTGAGGGGCAGCGCGCTTTAAAGTGAGGTAAGCGGCGGAACATGCTGGCCAAAACACCAGTAGACGGGGCGTTATACGTACATTGTGACAACAGCAAGGGGAAAGTCTACCGTTCGAGACGTCAATTACCTAATCGCGCCATAGCGCAGCGTGTGCGGGCGCGATTTCTTTTAGGGCCGCGTGACCTGTATGATTGTCCGAGTTGTCGACGCGCGGGTGCTTGGCTCCTTTTACTGAAAGAGGTACCACACCGTGTGCTCGATATCTTTAGTACACGACATACATCCCAACTCGGGCACGATCTTTGGATGCGCGTGTTGCCGGCTAGCTCCAGTGGGGCCGCGCGGCAAAGCCTCGCAAGGAACCGACCCGTAGTTCAACCCTGAGGGAAGATATATATGAAGAAGGATATCCACCCGGATTACCACCCGGTGGTCTTCCAGGACGCTGGCACTGGCCACAAGTTCCTGACCAAGTCCACTGCCTCCTCCGACCGCACCGTCGAGTGGGAAGATGGCAACGAGTACCCGCTCATCGTCGTTGACGTGACGAGCGAGTCTCACCCGTTCTGGACCGGTGCACAGCGCGTCATGGACACGGCTGGCCGTGTCGAGAAGTTCAACCAGCGCTTCGGTGGCATGGCCCGCCGCAAGAAGAAGTCTGCGAAGTAAGGAGGATAGTAGAAAATGGCAACTCCTAAGTTCAAGATGTCCCGCGCGAACACGCGCGCTCGCCGCTCCCAGTGGAAGGCTGACAACGTCGCCCTTCAGGAAGTGAAGATTGACGGCCAGACGGTGCGCATCCCGCGCCGTCTGGTGAAGGCCGCGAAGCTCGGCCTCATCGACGTCGAGCAGTTCTAGTTTTTGCGGGCCCATGTGCCCTGTGAAGAAACTAGTTGACGCCTCACCCTTTGGGGTGGGGCGTTTTGTATTTTTGGTCGAACCTTGCACCTTAATAGTCGTATCTCTAAGGTTGTGGGGTGGCCAGATGAGCTTTATGGGACGTCATCGCCGTACCGCGCCGATCGCTACCTTTAATAAAGACTTTGGACTTCGAAAACCCAGTGTAGATAAGGAATAATGGAGCTTATGAAAATTTTGGTCGTCGATGACGAACAGGCAGTGCGTGAATCGCTGCGCCGCTCATTGAGCTTCAACGGATATGACGTCCTCCTCGCGCCCGATGGCGTCGAGGCGATAGCGATCGTCCATGACGAGAACCCAGACATCATGGTTCTTGACGTCAACATGCCGAACATGGATGGTCTCGAGGTCTGCCGCACGCTGCGTAGCGAAGGCTGGGGTCGTCCGATTCTCATGCTCACTGCGCGTGACGGTGTCTCTGATCGTGTCGCTGGTCTTGACGCTGGCGCGGACGATTACCTGCCCAAGCCTTTCGCTCTCGAGGAGCTCCTGGCTCGCGTGCGTTCCCTCGTCCGGCGCGCCGCGGCTTCTGCGAACGAGATCTCCCGCCCTGCGGCGAGCATCAAGCTGGCTTTCGAGGACCTCAAGCTCGACGCGGACACGCGCGAGGTCTCGCGCGGCGACCGCGCCATTTCGCTCACTCGCACGGAATTCTCTTTGCTGAAGCTGCTTATGGAGAACCCGCGCAAGGTGCTCTCCCGCAACACCATCCTCGAAGAAGTGTGGGGCTATGACTTCCCAACCTCCGGCAACGCACTTGAGGTCTACATCGGCTACCTGCGTAAGAAGACCGAGGCGGGCGACGAGCCGCGTCTCATCCACACCGTGCGTGGCGTGGGCTACGTGCTAAGGGAGACGACTCCGTGATTTTGAGGAAGCCCGCGCCTGACGCTGTGGCTTCCGCTGAATCTGGATTTGATCCGCTTACCGAGCCCTGGGGCGAGGCGAGTGGATGGGAGCAGCGGGCGCCACTGAAGTGGCGCCTGTCACTTGTGACGGGCGTGGTCGCCGCCATCGCCGTGACCATCACGACCTTGGCGACGTACGCGGCCGTGTCTGCAATGCTCACCGCGGCCGTGGATCGCACCCTTGAGCGTGACGCGGCTTCGCTCCTCGAGACCACTATGAAGGTGGAATCGAGTGATCAGATTACTCAAGTCATCGACTCCTACAAGGCCTATCATCCGGAGACCCGCGTGGCGATTTCACCGGCCAACTGGGCTTTCGTGTACGGCGACTCGATACCCGTGGGCGGTGAATTCAGCTTTTCAGGCGCTGGGTCCTCCACGTCCGTGCGCACCGTGGGCAATGAGCGCGTCGTGGCCACACGGCACGACCATGGCTCGCTCGTTGTCGTGGCCCGTGATTTGACGGAAAGCAACGCGCTCATTGCGACGCTGGGAACGGTCCTCGTTGTCATTACAGCATTGGGCATCCTTGCCGCCATCCTTGCTGGCATGTGGGTCTCGAAGTCCGGTTTGCGCCCGATCACGCGCCTGCAGAAGGCCGCTGACTACGTGACGCAGACGGGCGACCTTCGCCCCATCCTCGTGGTGGGTAGCGATGAGATGGCGCAGCTCACCATCTCCTTCAACGAGATGCTCGTGGCGCTGCAGGAGTCCCGCAAGCGCCAATCCCAGTTCGTGGCCGACGCCGGCCACGAGCTCAAGACGCCCCTGACGTCTATGCGTACCAATATCGAGCTACTCATGATGCTCAACCGCCCAGGCACGACGGCCAATATTTCCGACCAAGACCGCAAGGACTTGGAAGACGACGTGTTGGCTCAGATGACGGAGCTGTCCACGCTCATCGGCGATCTCGTCGACTTGGCGCGCGAGGACGCGGCCGAGAAACAAACCGCGACCGTCGAGCTCCACGAGGTGCTGGCAACCTCTCTCGAGCGCGCACGCCGCCGCCGTCCGGACGTGGACTTCAAAATCCGCATCGAGCCGTGGATCATGGAGGGCGACCAGTTCGCCTTGGGCCGCGCGACGCTCAACCTCATGGACAACGCAGCCAAGTGGTCGCCGCCGCAAGGCACCGTGCGCGTGTCCATGCGCCAAATCAGCGACCATGAAATGCGCCTGCGCGTCGACGACTCGGGTCCCGGCATTCCCGTCGAGGACCGCGAGAAGGTCTTCGAGCGTTTCTATCGTTCCGCCGAGGCACGCTCTATGCCGGGCTCCGGTATGGGCCTGGCCATCGTGAAGCAGGTTATTGAGCGTCACGAGGGCACGATTACTGTGCGCGAGTCCGCAGATGGCGGCACGCGCATGGAGGTGATCTTCCCAGGCCACCCAGGTGATGGCGAGGTCTACGAGGACGCCGGCGTCGACGCAGGAGAGGCTGCCAGCGAGCGCAAGGAAGAATTCGCCAAGCGGTGGTTTAACCAGCGATAATCTCACAGCGCGTGGGCGGCCACGAGGCCCACAGCCTATTGTCAGTATTTCTAAGCGGACTCGCAGATTAGTTGCAGAATTGGCTCAGCCGTTCGTAGCACAATAGGTCCCATGACTTTCTGGAACAAGAACCAGAGCGAGCCGCAGGACGGCCACTCGGCGGATAATAGCGATATCACGAACTCTCACGCAGCAGAGGGCACAGAGCGCGTAGCGGATAAGGCGGCCTACGGCTCCGAGGCTCATTTTGGTTCGACGGCAACCCCGGCAGGGGACGCCGCAGTTTCCCGTGGCGAGCGCTTCGACGATACCCGCGAGATAGCAGCACAGAGCCAGCCGAGTCCCACGTATTCGCAGGGCTGGAACCAGCCGCGTACGGAGGACGCGCAGGCAGCTCAGGCGGCGCAATCGACGCAGAGCGAGCAGCCCTACGCAGCGTGGTCGGGGCAGGGGACGGGCGCGGGTTACGGCGCCGCCCCCACGGCCGTGGCCCCGCGTGCTGAGAAGCCGAAGAAGTCGGTGAGTCTGCCCGCCGCCTTGGCGCTCATGCTGGCCGGTTCGGTGGCCGCAGGCTCGATTACCGGTGTCGTCGTCTCGAAGAATAGCGATGACTCCGGCACCGCCACCGTCAGCGAGGTACTCAACCAGCCGGTGTCGAATACCGAGCCCTCGGGCGATAGCACGAACTCTGACTCCGGCATCGAGGACGTCGCGTCCAAGGTACTGCCGTCCGTCGTCGCCATTCAGGTCATGACGCGCACCGCTGTCGAGTCGGGCTCCGGCTCCATTATTTCGCCAGACGGCTACGTGCTCACCAACCATCACGTCATCGCGGACGCGCGCCAGGGCGAGCTCCAGGTCACCCTGAACGACGGCTCCAAGCACACCGCGCAGGTGATTGCTTCGGACGCCAACACGGACGTGGGTATTATCAAGATCGACAACGTGCAGGATCTGCCGTACCTCGAGTTCGGCGACTCCTCCTCGCTCAAGGTCGGACAGCAGGTCGTCGCCGTGGGCTCCCCGCTGGGGCTTAACGCGACGGTGACCTCGGGTATCGTCTCCGCGCTCAACCGCCCGGTGCGTGCCTCCCAAGAAGGCGGCCAGTCCTCGCTCATCGACGCTATCCAAACGGACGCGGCGGTCAACCCCGGCAACTCCGGCGGCCCGCTCGTGGACATGAACGGCAAGCTCGTGGGCATGAACTCCATGATCGCGTCGCTGTCGTCCGGCTCCTCCTCGTCTGAAGCGGGGTCCATCGGCCTGGGCTTTGCCATCCCGTCCGTCTTTGCGAAGCGCATGGCGGACCAGCTCATCAACAAGGGTGAGGTCACCCACCCCATGCTCGGCGTGCAGGTTGCCGCGCAGCAGCTCGTCGATGGCGCCTATGTCGCCGGCGTCGAACCGAACAGCCCGGCGGACAAGGCGGGGCTCAAGGAAGGCGACGTCATCACCCGCGTCAACGACCGTATTATCGATTCTGCTGACTCGCTTATCGCCGCGACCCGTTCCCAGGAATTCGGCGCCACCGTTACCCTCGAGGTCACCTCCGAGGGGGAGGATTCTCCGCGACAGGTAGAGGTAACCCTCACAAGCGAGTAAATTGAGGAACACCGTACATCCCCTAACAAGAGGAGGGCGCATGACGTCTCCCGCAGACACCCCGCACGCTGGCGATCCACTGGCCGGCTTGGATCTGGACGCCCAGTCCTCGCAGTCGCTCATGGACATCGCCGAGCCGGATGATGATTTCCTCATCGCCACGGAGCGTGAATCCCGCACGCAGGCCCCGCGTCGCGCGCTCGCCGTCCTCATCACGGACCACCCGGATGAGACGACGGATGAGACCGCCCGTCTCGTCACCGAGCTGCTCGTCGAGGCCGAGTTCCAGGTCGATGGGTGCCTCGTGGTGAAGTCGAAGAAGTCCAAGATTCGCCAGGCCATCGAGACCGCCGTCGTGGGAGGCGTCGATCTCGTGGTAACCGTCGGTGGCACAGGCGTGGGCCCGCGCGATAAGACGCCGGAGGCTACCCGCGACGTGCTCGACCAGATGGTTCCGGGCATCGCCCAGGCCCTGCGAGCCTCGGGCCAGGCCTGCGGCGCCGTCGACGCGTGCGTGTCCCGCGGCATCGCCGGTGTGTCCGGCTCCACCGTCGTGGTGAACTTGGCTTCCTCGCGTGCGGCCCTGCGCGATGGCATGGCCACCCTGCCGGCGCTCGTCCACCACCTCGTGGACCAACTCCAGCGCTACAGCGTCTAGGAGGCAGCTATGGCTCAGCCCCGCAAGCGCCGGCGCGCGACACGGCTTTCCGATGCCCCCAACTACGACCGCACCGCCGACCGTCCACCGTTCCAGTCGGCCTTTGGCCCCGACGGCGAGCGCGCCGTGCCTGTGGACGACGAAGCCGCCGCGGCAGGGGAGGAGCTCACCGGCGAGGAGTTCTACCGCGCGCAACAGCCGCCGCACTACGGCGCCTAAACCCCTTCCCGAATCCTGTGCACCGGATCATCCGCTCTGAAACCTTCGTTCCGACGACGGCACTGTCCCGAAAGCAATAATCCCAGGTCGCGAAGAATTTCTCTCGCGAAGGAGAAGACCGCGACCAGGGTACATGGCTTTCGGGACATTGCTTTGTGTGTCGCGCAGAGAAAAGACCCGGGTGCTCGTCGTAGTAGAGGAGCGCCCGGGCTTGGTGTGGCTGCGCGAGTGTGCGGCTATTTATGCCTGGTGACGGCCACCGTCGAGATCGGTCTCGCGGTTGTTGGTGGCCTTCTCGTCGTACGTGACGGCGCCAGCCTTGTTAGCCTCGAGCAGGTCGCGGATCTCGGCGAGGAGCTCCTCGGTGGTCGGAGCCGGTTCCTCCGGGTCAATGCCCCTGCGACGCTGAGTGGCCTCATTGAACTTGTTCATCGGCATGATGATGATGAAGTACACAACGGCGGCGACAATAAGGAAGTTCAGCGCAGCGGTGATGATGGCGCCGAGGTCGACGAGGGTAGCCTCGTTGCCCTCGCGGAGGTGGTAGGCGAAACCATCAACGTTGGCACCGCCGAAGAGGGCGATGATCGGGTTGATGAGGTGATCGGACACGGCGGTGACAATGGCCGTGAACGCAGAACCGATAATGACGGCGGTAGACAGTTCGATGACGTTGCCGCGGAGGATGAAGTCCTTAAAACCCTTGAGCATGGGGTTCCTTTCCATAAAAATATCCGGAATCGTCTCAACTAGTGGAAATGATTACCGGAGAATAGATTTCTTAACTAGGTAGAAGTGTAGGTTAAGTACAGCAGCAATCCTATTTATCCTCCCTGTATGCCACCTGTGCACCGCCGTTCCCGACGTAATTTCCCGCAAAATTTTTTCAGGATTTGAGATCATCCCGTCGCGCGGGGCCCGGTGATGACGACGGTTAGGGGTCCGCTCAGGCTCGCCGCGGCGACGCGGTCAGCCTCCGTGGCGGGCAGTGCCAAGAGAATCGTTCCGGGGCGCGCCTGCCCCTTACCGCCCTCGGGTAGCGCCGTCGCCACGACCCTGCCACCTGCAGCGACGAGCGTCGCTGCATTCGTCTCTGGAGTCGCATCAGTCACAGGAATTCCGCCGTCCGGACCGGCGCCGGAGACCCCAGCACTGGGTGGCGCGGCGGCAGCCGTCACGATGCTTACGGTGTCGCCGTGGTGGAGCAACGCCGCGATGTCGGGCTCGGCCAGTTTGAGAGGCACCATGTGCAATCCTGGGTCCGAAAAACTTTGTGTGGTTTCACTCACGCCCAGCAATCGGGCGGGCGTGAGGACCTCACCAACGCTGCCCGCGGCGACGAGCACGGAGCCCGCCGGCGCGTCTTCCGGCCCGAGTGCTGCGGCGGGAATCACTTCCTTGGGCACGCGGCGCAGTTCGACGTCGCCGTCGCCTACCACCGAGCCCGCCGGGACGTCGCGGGCAAAAACG
>NHCFJ05603__coassemble_1000_pt1 | contig 15183 bp, 13 predicted proteins | sample NHCFJ05603__metabat2_low_PE_001 | metagenome-assembled genome bin NHCFJ05603 | reverse complement strand
GCAGCCAGGTCGTGGGCGAGACGGCGGCCTGCTGCGAGGCGATGAAGACCGCCATGAAGATGAGCGAGACCACGGCCATGGCCGTGGAGTCCTCCGCAAAGGAATAGACCACGGCGAGGAAAAAGAGGGACACAGTGTTACCCGCGAGGCCGATGAGAAGAAGGCGCCGGCGGCCAATCCGGTCGACGACATGGAGTCCGGCCCAGCACGCAACCACGGAGACGACACCGATGAGCATGGAGGTGTAGACAGAGTTCTGTGTCGAGATGCCCACGTGATTCATCATCGTCGGGGCGAAGTACACGATGGCGTTAACCCCGGTGATCTGTTGCGTCAGCCCCATGAGCATGGCCAGACCTACCGAGACGCGCATCCAGCGACTATTGAGGAGCTCGCGTAGCTGCGTGCCGACAGACGGGGCGGCGTCATCCGTATCCATGTCAGGAACAGACATATTGGTTCGGCACGCCACGCGTGCGGCGGTGCGGCTGTGGCCGTGCTGCGTGAGCCACATGGGAGTCTCCGGTAGGAAGGCCATGCCCACGGCGAGCAGGGTGCCAGGAACGGCAGCAAGCCCGAGCATGAGGCGCCAGTTGCCGCCGCTGGCCAGAGCGGAGTTCACGAGATAGGCGGCGAGCTGCCCCACCACGATCATGAGAGTGTTGAGCGAGACCATGCGTCCGCGCACGTGGGCGGGGACCATCTCCGCGATATACATGGGCGACACGATGGACACGGTGCCGACGGCGACGCCGAGGAAGGCGCGGGCGCAGGCAAGCTCCGTTATGGATACCGAAAGGGCACACCACACTGAGCCCAGGAAGAAGACTATGCCACCGAGGATGAGGGTGATGCGGCGGCCGAGGAGGTCTGCGACGCGGCCGGCCACGAGCGCGCCCAAGGCCGCGCCGATGAGCAGCGTGGAGGTCACCAGCCCCTCCCTGTGAGCAGACATGCCAAACTCCGGCGCAATAAAAAGGAGGGCCCCAGACATGACGCCTGTGTCATAGCCGAAAAGTACTCCGCCGAGCGCGGCTATGCCCGCGACAAGGCGAATGTAAGTGCGTTCATTCACGAGCAGCTATTGTTCCAGCCCACTACAATGGGCTGCATGTCTACTACCAACGGAAATCTCCAGTCCACCATCATAAAAGAGCTGGGTGTTAAGCCCTTTATCGATCCAGAACGAGAGATTGAGACCCGCGTCACCTACCTCGTGGACTACCTGCGCACGACCGGCGCGAAGGGCTTTGTCCTTGGCATTTCCGGCGGCCAGGATTCCGCTCTCGCCGGCAAGCTCGCCCAGCTGGCGTGCGACCGCGTCGACGGCGCGGAGTTCTACGCCGTGCGCCTGCCCCACGGCGTGCAGGCGGACGAGGAGGACGCGCAGATGGCGTTGCGGTTTATTGAGCCGGATCACTCCCTCACGGTCAATATCAAGGACGCAACGACGGCGCTTGATGACGCAGTCGCAGAACAACTAGGTAAGGCCGACCTTGGCGACTTCAACCGTGGCAACGTGAAGGCTCGCCTACGCATGACGGCGCAGTACGCGCTCGCCGGCGAGGTGGGCGCGCTCGTGCTCGGAACGGATCACGCCGCAGAAAATGTCACAGGATTCTTCACCAAATGGGGCGACGGCGCAGCGGATCTGCTGCCGCTTGAGGGACTCAATAAGCGCCAGGGTGCAGCGCTCCTCCAGGCTCTCGGCGCGCCGGACTCCACGTGGAAAAAGGTCCCCACGGCCGACCTCGAGGAGGACAGGCCACAGCTGCCGGACGAGCAGGCGCTCGGCGTGACGTATACCGACATCGATGATTTCCTGGAAGGCAAGGAGGTCTCCCCCGCTGCGCAGGAGCGCATCGAAGAGCTGTGGCGCCGGGGCGCACACAAGCGCCGCATGCCAGGCGGTCCGGTCACTAATTAAGCGTCACCAATGAGGCGGACACTCCGCCGCAGGCGGCGCTAGCGCAAGAGCTCGAGCGTCGCCTGCGCCGCGCGCGTCAGAGGCTGGGCGTAGGCGGGTCCATGTGTCTGCGCGTGGACTGCGAGCGGATGAAGCTGGTGGAGCGGGAGCTGCTCCCAGATATCCTCCGGTGCGTCATAGCCGCCAAAGATCTCGTCGAGCAAGGGGGCGTCGAACAGCGCGAGCATGCCCAAGTCGGTGTAGGGGTGACCACCGTGCGCGGCGGGGTCAATCATGACGCCGCGCACTCGCCCGCCCGGGGCCGGGGTGAAGATGAGGTTGCCGAACCACAAGTCGCCATGGAGGCGCGCGGGGGCGACGTCCCAGTCACGGGCAGCGATGGCGTCGCAGGCGCGCTCCACGAGGGCGAGGGCCTGCGCGGTGAGGTTGCCCACCCGTGCGGCGGCGCGGGCGAAGGGGCGCACGCGTTGCTCTGCGTAGAACTCGCCCCAGTTATCCGTCGGCTCGCAAGGCTGCTCGATGCTGCCAATGTACGTTCGTCCGGCCCAGCCCGCGGGAGGGGCGCCGAAGGCGGGCGCACCGGCTTGGTGGAGGCGACGGAGTGCCGCACCGAACTCGTGCGCCGCGCGTGGAGTGGCCCGCGCCCCGGCGAGCCTTTCGATAGTGAGCTCCGTCCCGCCGACGCTGAGGACGGGCACGACGGAGCCTGGGACGGCATCGGCAAGCCAGGCCAATCCCGCGGCCTCATAGCCAGCCTGGGCAGGCACTTGGGTGCGCTTGATAAAGACGTCGTCGCGGTTGCTCATACCTTTAAGAGTACAAAAGCCGCCACGCGAGTGCGTGGCGGCTTTCATGTGACGTGGAGCTAACGGGATTCGAACCCGTGACCCCCACACTGCCAGTGTGGTGCGCTACCAGCTGCGCCATAGCCCCTTGAGTGGTATGAAATTATATAAGTGGAGCTAACGGGATTCGAACCCGTGACCCCCACACTGCCAGTGTGGTGCGCTACCAGCTGCGCCATAGCCCCTCATACGAGGTGCGAACTACCGGAGGAATCTCCACTAGTCGCAACTCGCATTAATGTACACGCGGTGCGTGCAGGCTACCAAATCGCCTGCACGCAGGCACCGCCTGCGAGGTATTAATCCTTGAGACCCTGAGCCTTTTCGACCCAGGTGGTGATGTCCTCATTGTCGCCAATGAGGTCCTTGCCGTCGTGGATGACGCGTGGGGACGAGACCTGGCCGGTCTCCTCCTTCAGCTCCATGGCGTTGGCCGCAGCGATGTCGCCGCCGTCTGCCTTGAGGTCGGCGTCCTTGATGGCGTCGACGGTGGCGTCGTCTGCGCCGAACTGCTTGGCGGCGTCAGCAAAGTCCTTCATCTCCCACTTGTTGTACACGACCTGCTGGTCGACCATGAGCGTGTTACGCAGGTTCCAGTAGGCAGCAGCGTTGCCGGACTTGGCGAGCTCGATGGTCGCGGCAACGCCCTTGGTGGAGTGGCCGGTAGCACCGGCGAGGGCGGCCTCGTCGAGGGAGCCCGAGACGTCGAGGAAGTTGAGCGGGCGGATAGCCACATTGAGGGAGCCATCCTCGATGGCGGTCTTCATGTCGCCATCGGTGGCGACAGCCAGATCAGCGCAGTGCGGGCACGCGAAGTCCTCGAAGAGCTCGACCGTCGGAGTGTCCTTCGTGGCCTTCTCCGAGGACAGGGTGATGGCGCCGTCGGCGTACTCAACGGTCATGTTCACGTCCTGCTGCTCGCGCTCGGCTAGGCTGGCCGTCTTGGCACCCTGGCCGTTCCACACGATGTAGCCGATGACGGCGGCAACGATAACGAGCAGGGCAACGATGGCCCAGATAAAGCCCGAGGAGCCCTTGGCGTTCGGGTCAGTGACTTTGGTACTCACGAAATTTCCTTATTAGTTGGGTCTGATGACGACGAGGTCGTTGCAAACGTCTGTCAGGGTACTATGAAGGGCCGCGTTTGTGCAGGTTGTGTAACGCACAGCACGCAGCCAGACGAGAGATTATGCGTGGATAGCCCACTTCTTAAACGGGCGGTAGATGGTCCACACCGTGAGGAATACAAAGAGGAAGTCACGGGCAATGGAGGTCGCGAAGTGCGCCGCCGTGGGATTGGAGCTGGGCTGCACGCCGAAGCATCCGCACTCGATATTGAGACCGCGCGCCCACGCCTGCCCCATACCAATGATAAAGAGGATGAGCACGATGGTTGCGACCTTCGAAGACTGCTTGAGGAAGATGCCCAGCAGCAACAGGACGCCGCCGGCAATCTCCAGGGGGCCGATGATGGTCGCAAGATAGCCCGAAAACTCCGGGGTGAAAATCTTGTACGCGGTGATCGACTGGCTCGTGTCCATGTACGTGTTGACCTTATGGAGTCCAGCCTTGATCCACACGAACGCCATATAGAAGCGGGCCACGAAGCTGATGATGTCTAACACCAGCGTCTTATTTAACTTAGATTTCACCCTGTTCACTTTACGCCTAAACTCCTAAAACTTGGGAAACCACAGCTTGGGCCTCCTCTTGAACCCGCGCGAGGTGCTCTTCTCCAAGGAAGGACTCCGCGTAAATCTTGTACTTATCTTCAGTACCAGACGGGCGCGCAGCAAACCATGCGTTCTCCGTCACAACCTTGAGCCCACCGATGGCGGCACCGTTGCCAGGGGCCTCCGTGAGCTTGGCGGTAATCGGCTCGCCGGCAAGTTCGCTTGCCGTGACCTGCTCGGGGCTCAGGGATTTGAGCACGGCCTTCTGCTCGCGGTTCGTGGGAGCATCGGTACGCGCGTAGGCGGGCGCACCAAACTCGGCGGCCAATTCGGCGTAGCGCTGGGAGGGCGTCTTGCCGGTCACGGCGATGATTTCGGCGGCCAACAGGTCGAGGATGAGGCCGTCCTTATCCGTGGACCACACGGAACCATCGAAGCGAAGGAAGGACGCGCCAGCGGACTCCTCGCCGCCGAAGCCAATCTCGCCAGAGATAAGGCCGTCCACGAACCACTTAAAGCCCACGGGGACCTCAACGAGGCGGCGGCCGTGGGATTCGACCACGCGGTCGATCATGGAAGAGGAGACGAGCGTCTTGCCGATTCCGACGTTCTCGTCCCAGCCCGGGCGGTGTTGGAGCAGGTAGTCGATGGCGACGGCGAGGTAGTGGTTGGGGTTCATCAGGCCCGCGTCCGGGGTGACGATGCCGTGGCGGTCCGAGTCTGCGTCATTACCCGTCGCAATGTCGTACTTGTCGCGGTTCGCCACGAGCGAGGCCATGGCGTTGGGCGAGGAGCAATCCATACGGATCTTGCCGTCCGTGTCGAGCGTCATGAAGCGGAAAGTGCCGTCCACCTCGGGGTTGACAACCTCGAGGTTAATCCCGTACTCATCCGCGATGGCCTGCCAGTAATCCACGGAGGCACCGCCCATGGGGTCCGCGCCGATGTGCACGCCAGCCTTCTTAATGGCCTCCATGTCGACCACATTCTTGAGATCCGCGACGTACTCGGCACGGAAGTCATGTGCGTGGGCGCGCTCATCGAGGACGCCGGAGACCGGGGTGCGCTGCACGCCCTCGAGCTCGGCGCGCAGGTAGCCGTTGGCACGGTCCGCAATCCAATCGGTGGCCTCGGCGCCAGCAGGGCCGCCGTTGGTCGGGTTGTACTTGAATCCGCCATCGCGCGGCGGGTTGTGGGACGGGGTGATGACAATACCGTCGGAGCCCGGGTGGGTAAGGATGGCGTGGCTCACAGCCGGGGTGGGCGTGTAGCGGCCGGCGGAATCCACCATGACCTCGACGCCGTTGGCGAGCAGCACCTCGAGCGCGGAGACCATGGCCGGTTCGGAGAGCGCGTGCGTGTCACGGCCGATAAAAAGCGGTCCAGTAACGCGCTCCTGAGTACGGTAGTCGACGATGGCCTGGGTGATCGCCAGGATGTGGTCCTCGTTGAAGGCATGGTCGAGCGAGGAGCCGCGGTGGCCAGAGGTGCCAAACACGACCTCCTGGCCGGCGACCGTTACATCGGGGTGCAGCGAGTAGTAGGCGGTGACGACAGACGCGATGTCAATAAGATCAGAAGGCTGAGCCGGCTGCCCGGCGCGATCGTGGGCCATGAGTGAGGACTCCTTTTAACGGGAAAGGCGAATGAGGTTGTCTCCTCCATCTTCCCCCGTCGCGCTGGACATTGCAGGGAAAATCTACCCCCGTTTAAGGGTCAGTCCGCCAAACGACAACGCGACTACCTGTCGCCCGGTAGTTTCTTTGCCATGGATGCGCTACAAACTCTCTTCGACACCATCGGCGGCGTCGTCTGGGGCCCCTTCGTCCTTATCCCGCTATTGCTGGGTACGGGCCTGTGGCTCACCATTCGACTGGGCGGCATTCAGTTCCGCACCCTGAGCCGCGCGATGCGCCATGCCTTCATCGACGGAAACTCCGACTCAGACTCGACCGAAGGCGACATTTCTAACTATCAGGCTCTCACCACGGCGCTTGCCGCGACGGTCGGTGTGGGCAACATCGTGGGCGTGGCCACCGCTATCTCCGTGGGCGGCCCCGGCTCGCTGTTTTGGGTCTGGGTCACCGGCGTCGTCGGCATGGCCTCTAAGTACACGGAGGCCTATCTCGGTGTGCGCTTCCGTACGACGGACGCCAAGGGCGAGCAGTCCGGCGGCCCGCAGTACTACCTGAAGCGCGGCATCCCAGGCCCGCTGGGCAAGATCCTTGCCTTCCTCTTCGCCGTCTTCGCGGTCTTCGCCTCCTTCGGCATTGGTAACCTCACGCAGGCTAACGCGGTGGCCACCAACATGGAATCCGCCTTCGGTGTTTCTCCGGTGCTCTCCGGTGTCATCATGTTCATCGCGCTGGGCGCGGTGCTCCTCGGTGGCATCCAGGCCATCGGCAAAATCACCTCAGCGTTCGTGCCGCTCATGATCGTCGTCTACATCCTGGGCGGCATCACCGTGCTCATCGTCGACGTGGCGCAGATTCCGGATGCCTTGTCGCTCATCTTCACCGACGCCTTCACTGGCACCGCAGCCGTGGGTGGCTTCACCGGCTCCGCCATCATCCAGGTCATCCAGTTCGGTGTCGCCCGCGGCATCTTCTCCAACGAGTCCGGCATGGGTTCCGCCGCCATCGCCGCCGCCGCGGCGAAGACCCCGCACCCGGCGCGCCAGGGCTTGGTCTCCATGACGCAGACCTTCATCGACACCATCGTCGTTGTCACCATCACGGGCCTCGTGATCGTCGTTTCCGGCGTGTGGGACCAGGGCCGCGAGAACGCCGGCACCATGACTGCAGATGCCTTCGCCGCAGCGCTGCCGGGCCACTGGGGCGGCACGGTGGTCTCCGTGTCCATCATCTTCTTCGCGTTCTCCACCATCATCGGCTGGTCCTACTACGGTGAGCGCTCGCTCGAGTCCCTCGTCGGCCGCCACGGCACCGTCCCCTACCGCATGATCTTCACCATCGTCGTCTTCCTCGGCGCCGTCACGGAGCTCGACGTCGTGTGGTCCTTCTCCGATATGGCCAACGGCCTCATGGCGCTGCCGAACCTCGTGGGCTTGCTCATCCTCTCGGGTCTCGTTGCTCGCGAGACGCGCGCCTACCTCAAGTTCGACCCGAAGCTGTCCAAACCGGTCGAGGAGGTCCAGGAGTTCGTCCGCTCCCAGCACATGGACTGGAAGTAGTAGACTCCGCTGCATGCGTGAAGCAGCACTCGTCGGGTCCGGCGCCGCCCTCGGCGCCGTGGCCCGTTTTCTCTTGTCCGCCCTCCTCCCCGGCGCCGCCAGCCTCCTCGCAATCAACATCCTGGGCTCGGCGCTCATGGGCTGCTTCAAGCCCGCACCGTTTTGGGGCACGGGCGTGCTGGGCGGATTCACGTCGTTTGCGACGTTCGCGTTCCTCACCGGCGAGATGAGCCCGGCACGTGCCGCCGCGTATGTCGCGGCCACGCTCGTGGGCTGCGTGGGCGCCTATCTGCTGGGAAGCAGGGTGCGCGCATGATTGTCAGCATCCTCGCCGTCGCCGCTGGCGGCTTCCTCGGCGGCGCGGGCCGCTACGGCCTTGCCCGCGTGCTCCCCTCCCCCGTGTGCACCTTCGTGGCCAATATGCTCGGCGCCCTCGCCTTGGGGCTCACCGTCGGCTTCTTCCGCGAGCACGCCTGGCTTGCCGATGCCGCCTCCTCCCCCGCCTATGCCTTCCTCGCCGTCGGCTTCGCCGGAGGCCTCTCAACCTGGTCGACGCTCGCACGTGAGCTCGGCGACATGCTCGCATCCAAGCAGTACCGGAGGCTCCTCACCTACGCGTTCTTCACGCTCGCCGTGGGACTCGTGACCGCCTGGCGCGGCACCATCTGGGCCACGCGCATTGTGCAGGGCTGGTAATTACTTCCAGTCGACGGTGACGTCGTAGTCACCCGCGCCGGCCGCGCCCAGCGTGGCCGTGACCTGCGAGACGAGCAGATCCTCGGCGCGCTTCTCCGCGCGGTCGAGCAGGCCGGCCTTGACGGCCTCTATCTGTCCGTCGTCTTCGCGGCCCTTCATGAACTCGGAGACGTCGCCCACCTGCACCTGGTTGAACGGATTGATGGACTGGTCGTACTGCTCGACGCTGCTCTGATCAATAGTCGAGGAGAGTACCTCCACCTTCGGCGCCGTGACAGTCACGGTCTGCTCGGTCTCATCGACGTCGAATTCCACTGCCTCCATGTCTTTGATGCCCGCCTTCACCTCGCCGCGGTAAGTCACGATGAAAGACTTTCCCGTCCACGGCACATCGACGCCGAGGACATGCATCTTCTCTCCGTCGTACTTGCCAATCGAGCTGTAGCTATAATCCTCGACCGCGAACTCCGCGACCTCTTCAAAGGAGGACTTGAGCGTCTCGCCCGTCACCTGGGCGCGCCCTGCGCGGTCCATGACGATAAACGCCACGAGTCCTGCCACGGCGAGGGCAAGGATGATGACGGCGGCCCAGGCGCGACGGCTCACCGGAGAATACGTTGACATAAGGAAACCTTCGTTTCAGGGAATAGGGAAAGCGCCCTCCCCCCTCGACTGGGGACAGGGCGCCTAATTTTACATGACTGTATCCGGTTGAAAAGACTCTCGGCGCGGTTGCTACCCGGACGTTTCCTACGGCGCCGTTTCTGCGCTTGTCTACGCTGCTTCTGCGGGGCTTGCATGCTGCTCTATTCTGCGATGGCGTCGAGTGGCGGAGTCTTCGCCGCACGGCCCGCCGGCCACAGCGCGGCGATAACGCCCACAAGGCCGGAGCCCGCGAGCATGAGTGCAATCATGCCCCACGGAATGGTCATCGCGTCAAGCCCCTGGCTGGCGAGCACCTTGAGGAAGGCCCAGCCCAGGCCCAGGCCGATGACCACGCCACTCAGCGCGCCGTAGAACGCAATCTGGACAGCCTCGAGGATGATCATCGTGCGAATCTGACCGCGCTGCGATCCCACGGCGCGCAGCATGCCAATCTCTTGGCGGCGCTCGATAACACCCAGCGTGAGCGTGTTGACGATGCCCAGGATGGCGATGATGACCGCAAGCGCCAACAGTCCGTAGAGGATGGAGAGCATCTGGTCGATCATCGTCGCCGCCTGGCCCGCGTAATCCTCACCGGACATGACCTGCACGACGACCAGGTCCTTGACGGACTCCTCGAGGTCGCTGCGTAACGTCTCCAGGGCCTCCGGCGACTGATCCTCGCCGCGCACGCCCACGACGTTGACGGTGCGAGCCGCTGCCGGCACCGCCTCGGAGACGACGACCATGTTCTGCACGATCTGGCTCTTATCGAAGGTGCCCTTGAGCTCGACCTGTCCGATTTCCTTGGCCGGCGTGCCCGCCGCTGCAGCCGCCGGGTCTGCCTCGGCGAGCGGGTACGACTCGCCAACCTTCCAACCGTTCTGCTGCGCGAAGTCCGTGGACGCGATGAAGCCGTCGCCCTCAAAGTCCGCCGTGCCCTCGGCCATCTCAAATGTGATCATGTCCGCAGGCTTGCCGTCGAGCATCATCGACTGCGTGTACTGCGGGCCGTAGTTAAGCGAGGCCTGACCATCAACGGTAACCGGTGCGACGGAGAGCGAAATGACCTCCTCGACACCGGGGGTATCGGCAGCACGCTGGCCCGTCTCCGCCGGCGTGGGGAAGTTTCCGGACTGCGGCCCAGAGAGCAGGTAGTCCGCCGTAATGTTATTTTCGACTGTGTCCGAGACCGAGGACTTCATCGTCGCGCCGAGCATGCCAATCGCCGTGACGAGCGCGACGCCGAGCATGAGCGCGAACGCCGTGGCCGCCGTGCGACGCGGGTTGCGCTTCGAGTTCGTCGCCGCAAGACGGCCCACAGCGCCACACGGCGCGCCCACAACGCGTCCCAGCGGCGGGACGATAAACAGTGAGATCGCCGGCGAGGCAAGGAAGAAGCCCACGATGATCGCGAGCGCGGCGCCGCCGATGAGGCTCGCGCGCGCACCCGTTCCAGCATCCGACGCCATGCCCCACGCGGCCAGCGCGACGCCGATGAGGATGAGCGGCACGCCGATCCAGGTGCGCACGGTGAGCGGCTGGCTCGTGGACGCCTCGGAGGAACGCATGGCCTCCACCGGCTGCACCGCGCCCGCACGCTGTGCCGGCGCCCACGCGGAGACGACCGTGACGATGGTGCCCAGGATGATAGGCACGATAATCGCGCTCACGGACAAGCCCAGCGAGGAGCCCATCTCCATGCCCTGCGCATTCATCACGGCCTTAATAATCGCCACGAGCCCCATGCCCGCGACGACGCCCACCGCAGAGCCGATAAGGCCCACGATGACGGATTCAAAGATGACAGAGCGCGTGACCTGACCGCGCGAGGCGCCCAGCGCGCGCAGCAGCGCGAATTCCTTCGTGCGCTGCGCGACGATCATCGAGAACGTATTCGCGATGATGAACGTACCCACGAGCAACGCGATGAGACCGAACGCGATGAGAAAGTAGTTGATGAACTTCAGGGCAGAAGCCATCGTCTCCGTGGCTTCTTCCGCGAGCTTCGCACCTGACTCGGCGCTCATGCCCAGGTCCTGTGGGCCGCCCTCGCCATATTCGGCGTTAATGTGCTCGACAAGCTGGTCCGCCGTCGTGCCTTCGGACGCGGCCACGGCGAGCGTCGACGCGTTGCCGTAGACCTCCGTGAACGCGTCCTCGGCCATCATGAGCGTGAGCGACGAACCTGTGGCGCCTCCCTTGCCTTCCGGCGTGACGAGACCCGCGACCTTCACTTCATCGCGGTGGTCCGGGTGTACGACGAGCAGCTTGTCGCCGACCGCAATGCCATACTTCTCAGCGGCATCGCTAGTGACAACGACCTCGCCCTTGCCCTGCGGCTCGGCGCCCTCGGTCACCTCGTACGCCTGGCCCACGACCTTATCGGCCGGGTAGTACGGCACGAGCGAGGACGTCCCGCCGCCAGTTTGGAAGGCGACGGCATCCGAGTTCGCTACGACGACCGTCTGATTCGACTTGAGATTGACGCGCTCTACGTGCGGGTCCTTCTCCAGCATCTCGATCGTCTTCCCGTCGAAGCCCTCGCCGTTGACCGCCGCGTCCACGTCATCGTACGTCGACGACACCGCCTCATCGAACGTGTCCGAGAGCGTATTGGTGAACATGAACGAACCCGCGATAAACGCCGTGCCGAGCACGACCGCGAGCAGTGTGAGAGCCAGGCGCAGCTTATGCGCCAGGATGTTGCGCAACAAGACCGTGCGCATGGTGTGTTTTCTAGCCATAGAGAATCTAACCCTCGATTTCCGCCATCACGGCGTGGATGGCTTCCATGGTCGGATTCTGGATTTGGTTGACCAACCGGCCGTCCGCCAAGAAGATGACGCGATCCGCGTAACTCGCCGCCTTCGCGTCGTGCGTAACGATGACGACGGTCTGGTTATCCTCGTCCACCGCGTGGCGCAGGATGGAGAGCACCTCCGCCGAGGAGTTTGAGTCCAGGTTGCCCGTCGGCTCATCGCCAAAGATGATCTCCGGACGCGAGACAAGAGCACGCGCACACGCGACGCGCTGCTGCTGTCCACCGGAGAGCTCCGCTGGACGGTGCGTAAGGCGCTCAGCCAGGCCTAGACGCGTGGTCACCTCATCGAACCAGGCCTTGTCGATGTCCTTGCCCGCGATATCCGTGGGCAGCGTGATATTCTCCGCCGCCGTGAGCGTGGGAACGAGGTTGAAAGACTGAAAGATAAAGCCCAGACGGTCGCGGCGCAGCGCCGTAATCTGCTTGTCGTTCAAGTGGGACATATCCGTCTCACCAATAAACGCCGAGCCGCTCGTCGCTGCATCCAAGCCCGCCATGGTGTGCATGAGCGTCGACTTGCCGGAGCCAGACGGCCCCATGATCGCGGTGAACTGGTTGCGCGCAAACTCGACGTTGACGTGGTCAAGCGCCGTCACGGCAGTCTCACCGTCGCCGTATTGCTTGAAAAGCTCCACAGCGCGGGCTGCTGCTTCGGTCATGCGGGATACTCCTCTAGTTTTGGGTTCTAGTGCTCGTACTACTCTACTGATTCCCGCCGCAGTCCTCGCCGCTACAATAAGATCCACCCTCAATTCGTGTGCTTATAAGGAGAACTACGGCCCGTGCCTCGCTCACCGCTCGCCGCCTATGACGCGGCCGCCGCACGCGCCTCTGCGCAGGTCATCGCCTACTACTCCACGAGTTTCTCCCTCGCCGCGCACCTCCTGCGCGGCCGCGTGCGCACCGATATCCGCAATCTCTACGCCGTGGTCCGCATTGCCGATGAGCTTGTCGATGCCGTCGGCTCCCAAGCCGGCCTTTCTCCCACCGAGCTCGCCGCCGCTCTCGACGCCTACGAGACTGCCGTCCTCGCCGCCCCCAGCCAACGCTTCCACACGGATCCCGTCCTCCACGCCTACGCCGCCACCGCCCGCCACTGCGACTTCGACCCCGCGCATATCCGAGCCTTCTTCGCCTCCATGCGCCGCGATCTCACGCAGACCAGCTACACCCCCGCGGATTTCGACTCCTACATCTATGGCTCCGCCGAGGTCATCGGTCTGCTCTGCCTCGACTGCTTCCTCGCCGACCGCCCCGCCACACCCAGCCGCCGCCCGGCCCTCGAGGACGGCGCCCGCCGCCTCGGCGCCGCTTTCCAGAAGGTCAACTTCCTGCGCGATCTCGCCGCGGACACGACCACCCTCGGCCGCACCTATTTCCCCATGCTTGCGGACCGCCCCCTCAACGACGCTGCGAAAGACGACATCATCGCCGATATCCGCGCGGACCTTACTGCCGCCCGCGCCGTCGTCCCGGAGCTTCCCGCCTCCGCACGCCTGGGCGTCACTGCCGCGACCGACTTCTTTTCCCAGCTCACCGACGAGCTCTCCGCCACGCCCGCAGACGCCATCACCACGACCCGGGTGCGCGTCTCCGCCCCGCGCAAGGCAGCCCTCCTCGTTCGTTCTTTAAGGAGCCTTCGTGTCTGACCACGCTGACCACGTCATCGTTATTGGCGCCGGTGTCGCCGGCCTTGCCACCGCTGCCCTCCTCGTACGCGACGGCAAGCGCGTCACCGTCATCGACCAGAACGAGACCGTGGGCGGCCGCGCCGGTTCCTTTGAGGCAGACGGCTTCCGCTGGGACACCGGCCCGTCGTGGTACCTCATGCCCGAGGCCTATGACCACTTCTTCGACCTCTGTGGCGCGCCCCGCCCGCAGCTACGCGACATCCAGCCCGCCTACCGCGTCCTCTCTTCTTCCGAAACCCTCGACGTCCACCCCGGCATAGACCATGTCGCAGCCCTCTTCGAGTCCATCGAGCCCGGTGCTGGCGACCGCATTCGTGCCTACCTCGCCCAGGCTTCTGAAGCCTACGATATAGCGCTGTCTCACTTCCTCTACACGACGTTCTCTGACCCGCGCACGTTGCTCGTCCCCGACGTCCTTTCGCGACTTGGACTCCTCGCGCGCCTGCTCTTTCAGTCCCTCGCGCGCCACGCCGCGGGTTCTTTCCGCGACCCGCGCCTGCGCCAAATTCTCACCTACCCCGCGGTCTTCCTCTCCTCCGAGCCTGCCGCCGCGCCGGCGCTCTACGCGCTCATGAGCCATACCGACTTGATCCAGGGACCCAAGTACCCGGTGGGTGGCTTCCACGGCCTCGTGCAAGACATCGCGGACACCGCCTCGGGCGCCGAATTTCTCCTTGGCGAGCCCGTCACCGCGATTACGCACTCGGGCAGCCGCGCCACCGGCGTGATGCTCGCCGGCCGCCACATTGCCGCCGATGCCGTCGTCTCCGCCGCGGACCTCCACCACACCGAGACCGCGCTCCTGCCACCGGAACTGCGTACCTACCCTTCCTCGTACTTTACGCGCCGCGACCCCGGACTCGGCACCGTCCTCCTCTTCCTGGGCGTGCGCGGTTCTTTACCCGAACTCGCTCATCACACGCTGCTCTTCAGCGAGGACTGGGATCCCGACTTCCGCGCGGTCTACCACGGTCCGGAACCCACGCGTCCCCTCGACGCATCCCACTCCATGTACATCTCCAAGCCCTCCGCCTCGGATGACACCGTCGCTCGCGCCGGACACGAGAACCTCTTCGTTCTCGTGCCCGTGCCTGCCGATGCCGCCCTCGGCCACGGCGATGCCTACCACCCCCAGGCCAGCACCCGTGTCGACGCCATTGCCGACGCCGCCATCAAACAGATAGCGAGCTGGGCGCATATCCCTGACCTCGCGGCCCGCGTCGTCTCCCGTCACACGCTCGGACCCGCCGACTTCACGGAACGCTACAACGCGTGGCACGGCGGCGCCATAGGCCCCGCCCACACGCTGCGACAGTCCGCCTTCTTCCGCGGGAAAAACGTGTCGTCGAAGCTCGAGAATCTCTACTACGCCGGTGCGACCACCGTCCCCGGCGTGGGCGTGCCCATGTGCCTCATCTCTGCCGAGAACGTCCTCAAGCGCATGCACGGCGACACCACCGCGACGCCACTGTCCCCTGAGTTCTTCCGTCAATAGACACGCAGCTTCTCCCTTAGCGCTGTCTACACCTGCGAGACACACCGACCACGGCAGCAGTATGCTTGCGCCACTTAATGGTCCCGCCCGATACGTGCGTCGAAGTATGAGTGAGTTGACCAGTTTTCCAATACTTTTAGTGACAAGTTCATGTTCCAGGTGCTGGAGCCCGTGCGCCGGCGTCGCGGCCGGCG
>NHCFJ05603__coassemble_999_pt1 | contig 15200 bp, 18 predicted proteins | sample NHCFJ05603__metabat2_low_PE_001 | metagenome-assembled genome bin NHCFJ05603 | reverse complement strand
GGTGCTCGAATGCGTCGGCCTCGCCACATGCCGAGCACAGGGCTATCGTTACGCAGAGGGGTCATCGGCACACGAAGGCATGCGAGCGCTACACGCCCACACGTTCCGCTCGGGAGTGCGGGACCCGTGGGAGACATTTTATAAGGGAGCGGTGACGAGTACTGGGCGGGAGGGTTTCGGCGTTTCGGCTATGTGACGTTAAGAGTCCTAGTGAGGAGGTGCCACTCGCTGGTGATGCGAGGGGTGTTCTCCAGTTTGCCCTGGGGTCTTTTACTGCCTTCGGCACTCAAGCTTTTCGTCGGTTCGATTTGAGGTGAGCTGTTGACCTACGTGTAGTCGGTCGATTCCGGCAGGCTGCGATTCAAGGGGGGCTGTCGTTTGCTTGGTGGGACGCTCGCTACCTTGCGTTAGCGTCGAATGGAAGGCATCCCATCTTTCCATCGGCTCCCACTGGAGGGGGCGAGTAGAACGGCGCGACTGCCTGCGCGCGGATGGAGAAGCGTGCGGCACGCAGTGACGCATTTAGTTTGGGAACGGGACGTTGGGGTCGTGCCAATTCGTGATGAGGCTCGTTGACGAATCCGAGGTCAAGGCGGGGCGGGCGCTGCTACTCGGGGAGAAAGCTGTAGGTATACAGCACTGGATTGTGGATGGTGCGCTCGTAGTTGACGCCGCGGCCCTCGGCGTGGGAGACGAGGTTGTTGACCTCGGCTCGATGGAAGAGGTGGACAGCGGCGAGCAGTGTCGCGGAGAGGAGGAGGATAGTGGCGGCGACAATCTTGAGCATTGTTGCGGTCTTCATGGCGTTCCTCCTCGTGGTGTTTACGGGCTTGAGGGTATCGGAGTGGAGTGCAGCGTGCAACGAGGCTTGCTAGCAGTTAGTGGATGTTAGCGACGGTCAGGTGGCAACGGAGTTCCAACGAAGCGGTCCCCGACTGTTCCTATGTTCGAATATTCACACCAGTCACAGAGGTTAACTTAGTGGATCCGCAGGCTACCGACTTGGGGGCCCGCCATTATTGAGCGGATCAGAGCATGGTGAAGATTGAAATGGGATATTCTGTTGCTATAGCTACCCCATTCTTTGACCAGTGGTTTTCGTAGTATTTTTCATCGTGCGGAGAGCATGAAAATTCTCTCTCCGCGTGCACCGGAGAGGGCTTTTGAATGTGTAGGTCGTTAATTTTAGAACGTAGTGCCTAATTGTGACGTGAATGTGCGTTGCTCGCCGCTCAGCGGGTCGGTGAAGGAGAGCGTGCGCGCGATGAGATGCATGGGGATGGTCATGTCTTCGGCGTCCTCGGGGAGCACGGTGGGATAGACGGGGTCGCCGAGGATGGGGTGGCCGGCGGCCCACATGTGGAGGCGGAGCTGGTGCGTCCTCCCAGTGGTGGGTTTGAGGATGTAGCGTGCGAGCGGCGGCTGATGGCCGTGAACGGCTTCGAGGGCTGCTTGCTCCGGAATAGACAGGGGCGTGACGGACTCGAGCGTGGTGACGGCGTTGGGTTCGCCTTCGATGAGCGTTCCCTGGATTTCGCCGGGGACCTTGTGGATGCGGGAGCGCCAGGTAATGGGGGCATCGGAAGGCTGGTAGGCGGCGATGGCCTCGTACGTCTTGGAGACCTCCCGGTTGGCGAAGAGGGTTTGGTAGGCGCCGCGGACGGTGCGGTCCTTGGTGAAGAGAAGGACGCCGGCGGTAAGCCTGTCGAGGCGGTGGGCGGGCGAGAGCTCGGAAAGACCGGTCGAGCGGCGCAGGCGCACGGTGGCGGTCTCAGTGATGTGGCGCGCGCGGGGCATGGTGGCCATGAAGTGGGGCTTATCGGCTACGAGGAGGTGGTCGTCCTCGTAGAGGATCGGAATGTCGTAGGGGACGGGTGTTTCCGGAGCGGGGGTGCGGTAGAAGTAGACGTCGGAGCCTTCAGTGAGGACGGAGTCCGGAGAGAGGACGGTGCTGTCGCGGAGGACCACCTCGCCAGCATCGAAGCGTGCGAGGACTGCGGTTTCGTTGTCTGAGGGATGGCGGTGGCGCTGGGAGGAGACGAGGTACCAGACGAATGAGTAGGCGGTGAGCCCGGGTTCGGGAACGCGGGCGCGCGTGGCGTTGAGGCCATCGCGGATGGGCAACGGGGTGAAGCCTTTGCGCATGTGTACTAACCTATTGGACATGGATTTTAACGCCCTTCTTGAACCGATTGTCGCCTTCTTCTCCGATGGTATCGGTGCCGTCATCGCCCAGATCGGTGAGTTCTTCTATAACGTTCTCTTCCCGGCGAATGCGGAGGCCGCTCACACCACCCCCGAGATGTGATCTAGCTGGTAGCGTCCGGTCTTAAGAGCGGTATACTAACGGTATAACCACTTCGAAAGGATGGATGTCATGGCCAAGGAAGACATTGTTGTCGTTGCAGTCGATGGCTCGGAGGCGTCACAGAACGCTGTGCGGTGGGCCGCAAACACCGCGATGAAGCGCGGCATCCCGCTGCGTATTGCGTCGAGCTACACGGTTCCGCAGTTCCTCTACGCAGAGGGCATGGTTCCGCCCAAGGAACTCTTTGATGATCTGCAGGCGGAGACGCTGGAGAAGATTGAGGCTGCACGCGCCGTGGCTCACGAGGTCGCGCCGGACATCAAGATTGGCCACACCATCGCTGAGGGTTCGCCGATCGACATGCTGCTCGAGATGTCGCATGACGTCACCATGGTTGTCATGGGTTCCCGCGGTATGGGCGGCCTGTCCGGCATGGTTATGGGTTCGGTCTCCGCGTCGGTTGTCTCCCACGCGTCCTGCCCGGTCGTCGTCGTTCGCGAAGACAACCAGGTCACCGAGTCCACGAAGTACGGACCCGTTGTGGTCGGCGTCGATGGCTCCGAGGTCTCCCAGAAGGCTACGCATTACGCGTTCGCTGAGGCCGCGGCCCGCGGTGCTGAGCTCATCGCCGTCCACACATGGATGGATATGCAAGTGCAGGCGTCGCTCGCCGGCTTGTCTGCCGCGCAGACCGAGTGGGCCGAGGTTGAGAAAGAACAGGGTGCGCTGCTCACGGAGCGCCTGGCCGAGTTCCAGGCCGAGTACCCGGATGTCCCGGTGAAGAAGGTTATCGCTCGTGACCGTCCGGTGCGCGCGCTTGCCGATGCCGCCGCAGGTGCCCAGTTGCTCGTTGTCGGCTCTCATGGTCGCGGCGGCTTCAAGGGCATGCTGCTGGGTTCCACCTCGCGCGCGCTGCTGCAGAACGCGCCGTGCCCGATGATGGTTGTCCGCCCGGATTCTGAGTGATAACCGTATGTGTTAGTTTCTCGGAAAATCCATAGAGTGTTTCGATTAGCTAACGAATGAGTGAGCGTCCAATAACAATATTGGACGTTTTCTCGCTTTTCCTCGATTTTCTCGAGCAACGGGTGCACCATGGGAGATGGACCACAAAGTTACTTAGAAAAGGAGCGCTCTCATGGGCATCATTGGTTGGATCATCGTCGGTATTATCGCTGGTTGGATTGCAGAGAAGATCATGGGCCGCGACGACAGCCTCATTATGAACCTGATTATTGGTTTGGTGGGTGCTTTCGTGGGCGGCGGCATCCTCAAGCTGCTGAATATCGGTGGCTCGAACGGTTGGATTCTCTCGATCGTTACCGCGGTTGTGGGTGCGGTTGTCTTCCTATGGGTCGTGGGTCTTATCCGCGGTCGCTCTGCGAAGAAGTAATATAATTCGCGCCGGACATACCGGTTTGTCTACAGTGTGTAGATGAACCGGTTTTCCAGTTTTTCACCCCCCTGGCTGGAGCCACCTACCCGATACCCCGTGAAGGAGCACTGTGACGACCCCGAAGAAGTCCCGACGCAACCGGCCAAGTCCGCGCAGCCGCCTGCTCGAGTCGGCGACGAACCTCTTTAATACGGAGGGCATTCGCGTCATCGGCATCGACCGCATTCTGCGCGAGGCGGACGTGGCAAAGGCGTCGCTCTACTCGCTCTTTGGCAGCAAGGACGCGCTCGTCATCGCGTATATCGAGGCGCTTGATGAGCAGGCCCGCACCGTATGGACTGAGCGCACCCAGGATGCAACGACGGAGGAGAAGGTGCTCGCCTTCTTCGATATCGAGATCGAGGAGCAGCCGGGCAAGGAATTCCGTGGCTCGCACTTCCTCAATGCGGCGGGCGAGTACCCGCGCCCGGAAACGGACCTGGAGCGCGGCATCGTCGAGGCGTGTCTCACGCACCGCGATTGGATGCACACGGTGCTCATGGACTTGCTCAGCGCGCGCAACGGCTACCCCTCTGGCGAGCAGGCGAACCAGATTCTTATCCTGCTCGACGGCGGTCTCGCGGGGGCGCGCCTGCGTCGCGACGCGGCACCGCTGCGGGCCGCGCGCGAGATGGCGCAGCAGATGCTTGCCGAGCCGCCGGCGGATTACACGATTTAGCTCTCTTCGCCGGACTTCTTAGCTTCGCGCTCCTCGCGCAGGAGCTGCACGCGCAGCTCTGCGACGCGCTTGGTCTCGGCCTTGGCGGCCTTCTTCTGCGCGCGGCGCTCGGCGCGGGGGATTTTACGGGATGCTCTGTGACGCTGCCAGGACTCGCGGCGGGCGGCATGGGCGGCATCGGAAAGCGGGTAGCGGCGGCGCAGCAGGGTCTCATTGACGAGGGTCTGGGTGAGCGTATAGAGGTTGGACGTGAACCAGTAGAGGATGACCGCCACGGGGACGGGGCCGTAAATGGCGGCATTCCACAACAAGTAGGGGGTCAGCACTGCGAAGAACGCGAGCGCGTACAGCATGCGGCGCGGCATGGTCTTGTCGAATTGGGTAGTGAGGAAGCCGCGATAGCAGGAGATACACATGTTGATAAATGTCGCAGCAAGCGCGGCGAGCAGCAGCGGCATGATGAGGTGGCGGACCTCGCCGCCAGTGACGCCGTACTGCGAGGCCCAGGATTCGGGCATGGAGACATAGGCGGGTAGCGGAACGCCGGCGAGCGTGGTGCTGCGGAAATCCTCGACTTCATCCGCGGAGAGGAGCCCGATGGCGCCCGTAAAGGACGGGCGGGCCATGCGCAGGATGACCTGGTAGAGGCCGATGAAGACGGGCACCATGATGAAGGGAATGAGGCAGCCGACCACGGGGCGGTAGTGGTAGCGCTCGTGGACTTCCTTGACCTTTGCCTTGTGTGCCGCGATGTCCGCTGTCGTCGTGGCCTGGGCGAGCTCCGGATTGAGCGCGTCGAGCTCAGGGCGCATGAGGGCGGAGCGGCGGCCGGAGCGGATGGCGGACCAGTTAAGCGGCCAGATGAGGGAGCGCACCGTGAGCACGAGGAGCGGGATCGATACGAGCCATGCGGTCTGATCGCCGAGGAAGCTGTGGAGAATGAGGTGCCAGAGCTTCATGATGGCAGAGACCGGGTAGACGAAGATATCAATCACGCGGGGTCGGGCCTTTCTTAGAAGAGCAGTAAAGTGTCGAGCATGAAGAAGTCGCGCACGAGTGTCACCCACGTTGTGGGCGAGCTGTTGCTTACCGTTGGCGTCCTTTTCTTGCTCTTCGCATTCTATGAGTCTTACTGGACGAATATTGAATCAGGCAAGCTGCAGGATCAGGCGTCTGAGAAACTCGATGAGGAATGGGTCAACCCGCGTAGGCAGCTCCACCCGGAGCTGGGCCAGGCTTTCGCTCGCATGTATATCCCTACGTTCGGCTCGGATTACCAGTTTGCGATTGTCGAGGGCACGAGCGACGAAGACCTTCTCGCTGGCCCTGGGCGCTACACAAACAGCCAGATGCCTGGAGAACTCGGAAATTTCGCCGTCGCCGGCCACCGCGTGGGCAAGGGTGCCCCGTTCAACGACCTGGGCAACCTGAAGACGTGCGACGCGATTGTGGTTGAGACGCAGTCCGAGTGGATTACCTACCGCGTGCTGCCGATTGATGGTGAGCCTGCGGACTGCCTCACGCCCGAACAACAGGGGAAGCTCAGGGGCGAGTATGCGAACGTGCTGGGCCGCTCCATTACGCTGCCGGGAGATGTGGGAACCATCGCGCCGGTGCCTGGGACGGACAGCGCGGAGGCATCGGAAGGCTTAATCACCTTGACGACCTGCAACCCGCAGTTCTCGAACGCAGAGCGCATGATCATCCACGCAATGGAGACGGACCATCAGCCGAAGGTTGCGGGCGAGCGCCCGGCCGTATTGGAGGAGAGCTAAATGTACAGAGCCATCTGGAACCTGCTGCCGGGGCCGCGCTGGGCGAAAGCGATTCTCTCGCTCGTCCTGCTCGTCGCCGTATTCTTCCTGCTCATGGACGTCGTGTTTCCGTGGGTGTCGGAGATGATGCCGTATAACGACATTGAGGTTTAGAGCCCGAGGTTTGTAATTGCTTCCTTGGCGATGAGTTCGGCCTTGACGGTCTGTGCCTGGTTCGTCCACACGAGGACGGCCTCGTTGTCCTTCTGAACGGCGTAGACGGATAGCTCCTCGTTGAGGACGCCGCGGCCGCCTTGCCAGCCGTTGTCATCCACAGGCTCCGTCTGGTCGATGGGGGCGGCCCAATCCACGGCGGCGCGGGCGCGCTCCACGGTGCCGAGGTCGCGCACCATGACGGTCGCCTGGGGCGCTTCGGGGTAGGACCAGAAGACGCAGGCGGGCGTGCCAAAGCGGGTATCGAGACCCTGCTTGGTCATGCGCTGGCCGTTGGTATCCGCGACCCATTGGGTGTCGAGATACGGGCATTCCTGATCCCACGCGTTGACGATGGCAGGGGAATCCACGGGAAAACCGTCGACCGCCGCGTTATCCGTGAGCGTGTCGGCGGCGACGGCGCTCGATTCGGCGGGTTCGGGAGCGCCCTGCGCAGAGCAGCCAGCGAGGAGGGCGGCACACGCGAGGGGCAGTAGGATATGGCGCATGGACACCAGCTTAACGACAGAATCTGATGCACTGCGCAATGGCGTGCATATCCTCACCACCACGCTGCTGGTCGTGGCCATCTTTACGGTGGTGTCCATGCCTATGAGCTCGGCGGTGTCCACGCTCATGTTGTTGTCGACCTTCGCCATTATCTACTTCGGCGGGTGGAATTTCCTCGAGCGCTGGACGCTGGGGCCTAAGATTCTGTGGCTCGTGGTGCTCACCGTGACGTGGTTCGCGGCGATGCTCATCGCGCCAGCGGCGATGTACCTGCTGTTCTCGCTGTTCTTCCTTTACCTCTTCGTCGTGGACGATTGGCGCGGCATTCTCATGGTGGGTTTTGCGACGGCGCTGTCGATTGGCGTGCAGATTCCGAACGGCATCACCTTCGGCGGCGCGATGGGCCCGGCGGTCTCCGCAGTGGTCGTTGTGGCCATTTATTACGCGTTTAGTGCACTCGCCGCGATGACACGGGAGCTCAAAGAAACGCGGGCCCAGCTCGCGGAGTCCGAGCGCAATGCGGGTGTCATTGCCGAGCGTCAGCGCATCGCCCACGAGATTCATGACACGCTGGCGCAGGGGCTCTCCTCTATCCAAATGCTCCTCCATGCGGCGGACCGTGACCTCGACACGCACAACGAGGACAAGGCGCGCGAGCGGATTGCGCTCGCGCGTACCACCGCGTCTGACAACCTCCATGAGGCGCGTGCAATGATCGCTGCACTTCAGCCGACGGCGCTTGCGGAGACCTCGCTCGCCGGCGCCTTGGAGCGCATGACGGCGAATTTCGCGGCGACGGCCGGGATTGACATCGACGTCGACGTGGAAGGCGACGCAGTCCAGCTACCCATGAAGATTGAGGCGGCGCTCCTGCGCATTGCGCAGGGCGCTGTGGGCAACGTGGTGAAGCACTCGGGCGCGACGAAGGCGCGCGTGACCGTCACGTACGACGAGAACGAGGTGCGCGTGGACATCGTGGACAACGGTCGGGGCTTCGACCCTGCGGTCGTGGAGGCGCGCCCGGCCGGACTCGGCCACATTGGTCTGTCTGCTATGCATCGCCGGGCAGAAGAGCTGGGCGGGACCGTCACCCTCGAGTCCACGCCGGGCTCTGGGGCGGCGGTATCTGTTAGCGTGCCCTTAATATAGAATGACGGTGTCCAAAAGTTTGATATAAGGAGCGCTCGTTGTGATTAGGGTCCTGCTGGCAGACGACCATGAAATCGTGCGCCTCGGTCTTCGCGCCATCCTGGAAGGTGCAGAGGACATCGAGGTCGTGGGTGAGGTCGCGACGGCAGAGGCAGCCATCGACGCTGCCGCGCGCGGCGGGATCGACGTCATCCTTATGGACCTGCGCTTCGGCGCGGGCATCGAAGGCACCCGCGTCATGGGCGGTGCCGAGGCCACCCGGACCATTCGCCAGGGCGACAACCCGCCCAAGATCCTCGTCGTGACCAACTACGACACGGACGCGGATATCCTCGGCGCCATCGAGTCGGGTGCTGTGGGCTACTTGCTCAAGGATGCGCCGCCGGCGGAGCTCCTCGCGGCGGTGCGCTCCGCGGCGGACGGCGACTCGGCGCTCTCGCCCGTTGTCGCTGACCGTCTCATGACGCGCGTGCGCACTCCGCGTACCTCGCTGACGCCGCGCGAGCTCGAGGTCCTGCAGCTGGTCGCCGCAGGTGCGTCGAACCGCCAGATTGGCCAGGACCTCATGCTCTCTGAGGCGACGGTGAAGTCCCACCTCGTGCATATTTATGACAAGCTGGGCGTGCGTTCGCGCACCTCGGCGGTGGCCGCGGCGCGTGAGCAAGGCGTGCTTTAAGCGTTGGCCTCGTTGTAGGCCTCAATGATCTCGTGAGGGATCTTGCCGCGGTGGGCGACCGGGATGCCCTGGTTGCGGGCCCAATCGCGGATGACGCTGGGGTTCACACGGCGTGCGTTGGGCTCGGGGACGATGCGCGCAGCACTCACAAACGGCTCGAGGGCAGCGCGGAATTTCGCCGCGTTGGCAGGGGAAAGATCCAGCACGTACGTCGTTCCGTCGACGGAAAAACGGATGACTTCCAGTTCGTTTTCGGACAGCGGGGTGTGGTCCAGGTCGTCATAGAACTGTGTGACTTCGCGACGCGACATGGGAAAAGTCCTTTAAATACTATTGTGAGGGGCGACAATGCAATGACAGGTGACTTTATCCCGCAGAACAGTACTCCGTCTTTCTCATGGTGACAGAACATGAGACTATTTCGATCATAAAATCGGGGCGTCAACACAACGTTGCGCAATTGAAGAAGAAATTCCTCACATTAATAAAATGACCCGGAATCACCATAAAGATGCATTCCGGGTTAATCGAAATCGAAGGAAATTACAGGCGTTCCTGGATTTCCTGAGTAACACCGTCAATATCGGCCGAAATGGACTCATGTGCGCGGCGACGCTGCTGGTCCATCATGTATTCGGCATTGTCGACCGCCTTGTCGAGCTCGTCGAGACGCTCGCGGACATCGCGCTGGAAGCCCGCCGGAAGGCCCGAGCCCGGCAGCGAGTTGCGCACGCCAGCGATGCGCGCCTTGAGCGGAGCGCCGTGGCCCGACAGGGACGCGAGTTGGTCCACGGAGACGCCGGCCTGCTTGGCCTTGCGCTGCTCCAGGGCCTCGCGACCGGACATAATGCCACGGTAGATAAGCGGCAGCAGCAGCGGGGCGGCGGCGCGGAGGGCACCGGCGTAGCGGTTAACCGTCTTGGCGTTGAAGCGACCTTCCTTAATTTTCTGCAGCTCCTGCTTGGCGCGCTTCTGCTCGTGCTTGCGCTTGCGCTTGAGACCCTTTTCCTCAGCCTTAATGAGGTGCTTTTCCTGCTTGGCCAGCAGTTTTTGCTGACGCTCGCGTGCCTTGCGGGCGTCTTTGACCTCGGCCAGAGCGCGGGTCTTTGCTGCCTTAATTTCGGCCTTCGCCTCGTTGCGACGCTTGCGGAGGGTCTTCATGATGCTGGCCATGGGAATCAGTTCCTTGTGCTTCGTTGATGTTTGTGCGTTTATCGTCTCCCAACTTTACCCGTTAGGCTTGGAAGGCGTGAGGAACTACAGCGTCGGTCCCGTAGAGGCCAGCGATCTCGTGGGCTGCCGCTACCGGCTCGTTCAGCGGGAGCGCTACCCCGATGTTCCCTCCACCCATGCAAGTCTCGCCCGCGCAGAGCGTGCCGATGCCGCCCGTGCTGCGGTCCATTCCCTTCTTCCACCCAGCGCCAAAAATTTCCGCCGGGTCGACCTTGAAGGCGATGACTTCGCACGTGAGATGGCGACCCTCGAGGCGATGGCCGCGGGAGTCCATCTCATTACGAATGCTCGCTTTCGCTATGGCGGTTGGTACGTCGAACTCGACGGCGTGATCCGCGAAGGCGAGGCCTACCTACCCATCATCGTGAGTAACCACCGCGTGGCGAAGAAGAATCCGCGCGCGACGCTCCCGGGCGTGCCGACGCACAGGCTGGGACTTTCGGCGCCGCTCGACCTGCCCTATAAGCTGCGCCATCACCCGGCGGACGGTTACCGGCTAGCGCTGGGCGCGTGGGGCTTACAGGAATCCGGGCTCGACTCCGGCCGCGGCTTTGTCATCGGCCAGGACCGGGAGACCGCGTTCGTCGTCGAGACCGGCGATTACTTTGAGGCGACGGAGCGTGCTCTCGCGACGCTGGAGGACTTGCCGGAGTCCCCGCGCCGTGTCAAAGAGTGTGCCAGCTGCCGGTTCTGGGAGTTCTGCCGCCCGGAGCTCGAGTGTGTGGACGATATTTCGCTCTTCCTGCCTGGGGATCGCGGTCGCAAGTACAGGGAGCGTGGAATCCACACGGTGCACGGCCTTATCGAGGCGAACCTCGGCGAGCCCAGTCGTCTCGCGGAGGCGTGGGAACGTGGGATCCCGCTTCTCAAGCGCCCCACGTTTGCCCCGCCGCGCCGGGCCGACGTGGAGGTCGACATCGACATGGAGGCCTACCTCGACCAGGGCGCGTACCTCTGGGGTGTGTGGCACGACGGCGCGTACCACCCGTTCGTCACGTGGCAGCCGCTGGGCGGCGCCGCAGAAGGTGAGAATTTCCACGAGTTCTGGACCTGGCTGACCGAACTGCGCAGCGCCACGCATGCGCGCGGCGAGACCTTCGCCGCCTACTGCTACTCGGCGCATGGGGAAAACCATTGGCTGCGGTCATCGGCAGAGCGCTTCGGAATTGCACAGAATGAGATCGAAGAATTCATTGCTTCCGAGGACTGGGTCGACCTTTTCCTTGATGTGAAACGCAGCTTCGCTGGCCCGCATGGCCTCAGCTTAAAAACCGTCGCCCCCGTTGCCGGCCATGCGTGGGCAGAAGACGACTTTGATGGCGAAGAGTCTGTCAACGCGCGCCGTGCCGCCGTTGCAGGCGACGAGAGCGCCCGTGAGCGCCTTCTGGAGTACAACTGCGGCGACGTCCAGGCGACGTACCGTATTCGCGAGTGGATGAGTGCTGGGGCGCCGGGCATCGGCGATTTATAGCTGGAACAGGACCCAGACGAGCGCGAGGATGGCGACGCCGATCGCGATTTCCATAAAGCGCGGCTCGGGCTCGGCTGTGGGTGCCTCTTTTTCCTTCTTCAGCACCGCCTTCTGCGCCTTGACCGCGCGGATCATGAAAATGGGGAAGACCGCCAGGGAGCCCAAACACAACAGCGACATGACGACGTTCTGGTAGGAATTCGTGCCCGAAATCCACAGGAGCAGGCCGCCGTTGATGAACGTCCAACGGAGTAACCCGAACTTGTACATCTGGATGAGGCCCGCGCGGGTCGCGCCGGGCCCGCCGCCCATCGTGGACGGCAAAAGGTAGCTCATCATGCCGATGAGTAGCTGTGCGGCAAAACCGACGAGCAATGGGATCGTCGGAATCTTCGGCTGCACTTGCAGCGTGAGCTCCACCGCGAAGTAGGCGAGCGTGAGCACGAGCCAGGTGACGGCGGCAATGGAAGACGCCGACGCGTACGTGAACTGCTTGAGGTTGACGTTGCCCAGCCACTGCTGCCACGCCAGAACCCAGCCGATCACATACACAACGAACCCACATTCAGGAAAACCAACGAGCGCGCCCACAATAGTCACGAGGACGCCCGCGCCCAGAATCCACAGCGTGGGCGTCATGTACGTGGAAATGCCTTGAGAACGCCATACGGTGGGCAGCAGGATGGTGAGGCTTGCTGCGGCCGCGAGCCCGACGAAGCCGCCGATATTCGCCGCGATATGCGCAATAAGCAGCCGCGGATTGCCCGGATCGAGTGCTAGCCAGCCGCCAAAGAACGCGCCGACGGGAAGGCAGAATGCGGACGCCGCATACGCAGCCACAATTGGCCGAAAGCGTTTCCCGGACGCACCCTTCCACTGGCCGATGATTTCTACGCCGTGCCAGGCCATGAGCACGGCGATGAGGGCAGCGCCGGTAATCGTCGCGTAGGGAATCGTAAAGACCTGGCCCACCATGACGATGATGGCGCCGATATTGAGCCCGTAGATTCGATACAGCTGGCGGGGACGGGCGGCATCGGCAAGCTTGTGCTGCACGAATTTCTCGGTGAGGTGCTGGGACCACACGAGGATGGAGTTGGTGAGAATGCCCAGGGTAAAGACGTGGACGAGAAGCCATCCGTAGTTGGGGATGGCGAAGTGGGTAAGGCCAATGAGGATGAAGATCATCATCCACACAGACACCGGCCGCGCGGCGCGGCGGTGCCACACGCGCGGGGAAAATTTTTCCTCGACCGTCTTTTGGTTGTTCATTCTTACGACTTTAGTCGGATAAATTTGCTGCGATCAAAGTGGGGAGGAGTGAGAGTACCGCCAACACCACCGCGTAGGCGACCCAGGGGATAACGGAAAACGCCCACCCCGTCGCCGCGCCGATGATCGAGGAGCCCAAGTAATAGCAAAAGACGTACATGCTCGAGGCCTCGGCGCGGTCGTGTGTGGCACGGGCTCCCACCCAGCCGGAGGCTGTGGAATGCGCCGCGAAGAAACCGGCGGTAAACAACAACAGACCGACGAAGAGCACCGGCAATGGCCCCGCGGCGAGCAGGGAACCCACGACCATGAGCGCGGAAGATCCGGTGAGCGTCGCCCTCCGTCCGAAACGGTTGATGAACCCACCTGCGCGCGCGGATGACCACGTGCCGGAGAGGTAAAGCAGGAAGACGAAGCCTGCGATGACGGGCGGAATCCCAAAGTGCTCGATGAGGCGGAAGCCGATGAAGTTGTACAGAGACACGAAGGTGCCCATAACGAGAAAGGCGACGGCGTAGAGCGCCGCCAAATGCCCATCACGCCAGTGCTGGAAGATGGCGGAGAGCTCCGAACGCAGGTGAATTTCTTTTGGGGTAAATCGTTGCTGTGGAGGGAGTAAGAACGCCGCGACGAGCGCAAAGACCAACGTCACTGCTGCGCCCGTCCACAGCGCGCCGCGCCAGGTGAAGACCTCGGTGGCGAACGTGGGCACGAGGCGACCGATGAGCCCACCGATGGAGTTGCCCGCAATGTAGATGCCCATCGCGCGTGCGAGGGCCCTTGGTTCGAGTTCTTCTGCCAGCCACGCCATGGCCGTGGCGGGCGCGCCAGACATCACTGCGCCTTGGAGGCCGCGGAGGACAATCACCGCCCATCCCGTCGTCGCGAACGGAACGAGCATGCCGATGAGCGCGGCACCAATGACGGAGGCGAGAAGCACGCGACCGCGGCCGAATCTTTCCGAGAGGATGGACGCCGGAATGACGAAAAGCGCCAGCCCACCCGTTGCGGCGGACACGGTGAGCGCCGCCGCGCCCGAGCTCATGTCCGTCTCCTCGACGAGGACCGGGAGGATGGCTTGCGTGGAATAGAGTCCAGAAAAAATAGCCAGGCCGATGAGCAGCATGGCGAGCGTCGCGCGGCGGGAACGAGTCATTCTTCTAGCCTGCCTCACCAGCGTTCATGTGTAAAATGTTTGAAACTCTAGTTTTCAATGCGAGGTGTGCATGAATTTTGAGGATCTGCGTGGAATCGTCGCCGTCGCGGAGCATGGTCACGTGGGCGCCGCCGCGGATGCCCTCGGCATTTCCCAGTCAGCGCTCACGCGCCGCATCCAACGAATCGAGCGCGAGCTGGGCGCCACGCTCTTCGATCGCGCCGGAAGAGCCCTTCACCTCAACGACCGTGGGAAGTCCTTCATCCCGCGTGCGAGGGCCATGCTTGCCGATGCCGCCGCGGCCCGCGCTGAGGTCGCTCGCCTCATGGACCCGGAGCGCGGCACCGTCCGGCTCGACTTCATGCATTCGCTCGGTACGTGGCTGGTGCCGGACCTGCTGGGAAAATATCGTGCGGCCCACCCCAACGTCGATTTTGTGCTTCATCAGGGCGCTGCCCGCGAGCTCGTGGATCGCGTGCAGCGAGGCGAATCCGACATCGCCCTCGTAGGCCCGAAACCGGAGGGTTTGCCCTGGCACCGGCTCGAGATGCAGCGCCTCGGCCTTGCCCTACCTCCGGGTCATCCGAAGTCGGATGCAACCTCTGTCCGCCTCGCCGACTTCGCGGAGGAGCCCTTCATCGGCATGCTGCCCGGCTACGGTACGCGCATGCTCCTTGACGGCCTGGCTGCCGGCGCTGGTTTCACGCCTCATCTCGTCTTCGAGTCGATGGAGCTCACGACCGTGGCGGGTCTGGTCGCAGCGGGATTGGGCGTCGCGCTTATTCCGGTGGATGACCCGTACCTGCGGGTGGGCTCCGTGGTCCCGCTCGATCCGCCCGCGTACCGCGAGCTGGGTTTTACGTGGCGGCCCGGTTCGCCGGCGGCGGATCAATTCCGGAGCTTCATTGAAAAACGCGAAAAGCCCGCGCAAGGCGGGCTCTAGGCTTTAAAAAACTACTTCTTAGCAGCAGCGTAACGCTCTGCAACGTCGTCCCAGTTGAAGACGTTCCAGACAGCCTTGACGTAATCAGCCTTAACGTTCTTGTACTGCAGGTAGAAGGCGTGCTCCCACATGTCGAGCATAAGCAGCGGGGTCAGGTTGATGGAGGTGTTACCAGCCTGATCGGTGAGCTGCTGGATAGCGAGGCGACCAGCGATGTGGTCGTAACCCAGGACGGCCCAGCCGGAGCCCTGCAGGCTCAGCGCAGCGCCGGAGAAGGCCTTCTTAAAGCCCTCGAAGGAACCAAATGCCTCGTTGATGGCCTCAGCCAGCTCGCCGGTCGGCTCGCCGCCACCGTTCGGGGAGAGGTTCTTCCAGAAGATGGAGTGGTTGGTGTGGCCACC
>NHCFJ05603__coassemble_993_pt1 | contig 15449 bp, 13 predicted proteins | sample NHCFJ05603__metabat2_low_PE_001 | metagenome-assembled genome bin NHCFJ05603 | reverse complement strand
CGCGTGCGCCGCTACCTCGACGGCAAGTCGAGCATCTTTGGCGACGACTAAGACGACGACTAAGACAACTCAGCAGTCGACGACTAAGAACACCCGGAGACCGCCACGAAACGCCGCGGGCGGTCGAAGTAAGCTGTACACAGACCACTCGCAGACGCAATCAAAGGAGCGCTTATGACCGCACGCGAACTCGATCAGGCCAAGCTGGACCGCCTGGCGGAATTGGTAAAGGAACTCGCCGTCGTCCACGGCAAGGTGACGCTGTCCTCGGGCAAGGAAGCTGATTATTACGTCGACCTGCGCCGCGCGACGCTGCAGCACGAGGCCTCCCGCCTCATCGGTTCGCTCTTGCGCCAGCTCACCGCGGACTGGGATTACGTCGCTGTCGGCGGCCTGACCCTGGGCGCCGATCCGGTTGCGACCTCCATCATGCATGCAGACGGCCGCGACATCGACGCGTTCGTCGTGCGCAAGGAAGCGAAGAAGCACGGCATGCAGCGCCGTATCGAGGGCTGCGACGTCGAGGGCCAGAAGGTTCTCGTTGTTGAGGACACTACGACCACGGGCAACTCGCCGCTGACCGCCGTCGCCGCCCTGCGCGAAGCCGGTGCCGAGGTCGTGGGCGTGGCCACCGTCGTCGACCGCGCAACGGGCGCCGCAGACGTCATCAAGGCCGAGGGCCTGGAGTACCGCTTCCTCCTCGGCCTCGAGGATCTGGGCCTTGCCTAAACCTGCGCACGACCAGACAGTGCACGACCGGTCGGGGAATTGCCAGCCCGCGCAGACTCACTCCAACTGCGTGGAGCAGAAGCCCGCCCCCTACGCCGAGGGCCGTGGCCCTACCGAGTGGAACGAAGGCCGTCACGGCGTAGGCCCGTGGGAGGGTCCGCTGCCGGAGGATCCGCGCTACGACCCGGAGCTGCTCACAGACGGCGACCACCGCAACGTCGTCGACGCGTACCGTTACTGGACGCGCGAGGCGATCGTCGCGGACATCGATACCCGGCGGCATCCGCTGCACATCGCGATCGAGAATTTCGAAAACGACTCGAATATCGGCACCGTCGTGCGCACCGCCAACGCGTTTGCGGTCGACACGGTGCACATTGTGGGTCGTCGCCGCTGGAATCGCCGCGGCGCCATGGTCACCGACCGCTATCAGCACCTCATGCACCACGACACGGTGGGGGAGCTCATCGAATGGGCACACGACCACGGAGTAACCGTTGTCGCCATCGATAACACGCCCGGCTCGGTGCCGCTGGAGACCGCGGAACTGCCCGAAAAATGCGTGCTCCTCTTCGGCCAAGAAGGCCCCGGCGTGAGCGCCGAAGCGCAGGATAATGCCGTGATGACATGCTCCATCGCGCAGTTCGGTTCGACGCGCTCCATTAACGCGGGCGTGGCCGCGGGCATCGCCATGCATGCGTGGATCCGCCAGCACGCGGATCTGTCTCGCGCGTGGTAACAAGCGGTATAGAATAGCGATATTGGTAGCGCGGCTGTCGTGCCGCAGAACCGCACACCGACCATAAGGGACACGCATGAACGAGAAGTGGGCACACCGCGCAGACCTCGCGGAAACCGCGATCAACGAGCGCCACGCCTCCGCGGTGTGGGGGCTGCCGCGCACCAATCTCGCCGTCGTGTCCTGGCCGCCGACGCTCAAAGAGAAGCTCTTCATTCACTGGCACTACTGGTGGCAGGCGCACTACCTCGATTGCCTTGTCGATGCCACCGAGCGTAAGAACACCAAGGCTCGCCGCCGTCGCATCGCAGACACTGTCCGCGGCATTCGCATTCGCAACGTCGAGTCGCTCACTAAGAACCGCTACTACGATGACAAGGCGTGGTTGGCCCTCGCCATGGGTCGCGCTGGCGAAGTGAAGAACATGAAGCGCGCCAAGCGTCTGGGTGCGCTGGAGCTCAACATCGCGGCGGGTCTCGATCCGAAGCTCGGCGTGCTGCCGTGGCGCGAAGGGGAGTCGTTCCTCAACGTGCCCTCCAACGGCCCAGGCGCCATCATGCTCGCGCGCCGGGGACGCATCGCCGAGGCACGCACCATCGTCGACTGGATTTACGACCACCTCATCGATGATGACGGTCTCGTCATGGACGGCGTGCGCATGCGCATGGATGGCCCCGAGATCGTCCGCGTTATCCACCCGTACTGCCAGGGCGTCGTCTTAGGTGCGTGTCTGGAGATCGCGCTTAACCTGCGCGAGCGCGCCGGGGTTACCTCACTCGAAGACATCGATACCGTCCACGAGGCCGAGCTCGTCGAGGACCTCATGCAGTACCTCACTCGCATTCGCGGCCTCGTTCAGGCGGTAGCGTCGTACCAGGCTACGCCGTCGGGCGTTCTCAACGCGGAGACCGGCGACGGCGACGGCGGCCTGTTCAAGGGCATCCTCGCGCGCTACCTCGCGGACGTCGCCGTGCGCCTGCCGGGCGACTCGCCAGCCAACCGCGCGACAAAGAAGCTCGCCGCCCGCCTCGTGCGTGCCTCGGCTGAGTCCGCGTGGGAGCACCGCCTTGAAGTCGACGGCCTGCCCATCTTCGGCACGGACTGGGCTGCCGACGCCCGCGTGCCACACAACTACGGCTTCGCCTCGACCACCCTCAGTGAGCGCGTCGGCCTCATCCGCGTCGCTGAACGCGACCTCTCCGTGCAGCTTTCCGGCTGGATGCTCCTTGAGGCCTGCGCGCGGATTTATCGCGAGCTGGACAGCTAGCAGGCCGCCGCCGTACTCCGCCCGCCCACCGGGCGCAACTGCCGTGGCTCGAATGGGGACTTTCTGCCCGAAATTTCACACATTCCCTGCCCCCCGCGCGCCCTCGAGATGCGCGAGTGGGCAGGGCTTTTGCGTAGCTGGCGACAGATCGGGCACAAAGTACAACAAATGTCACAAAATTATGGTCGACATGATCCGCTTAACGCGGGCATACTTGGAGGGGTAAACATATCGGCTCCGAACACCCAAGGATGATTCAATGCCTATCGCAACCCCTGAGGTCTACAACCACATGCTGGACACCGCCAAGAAGGGCGGCTTCGCATTCCCGGCCATCAACTGCACCTCCTCTGAGACCATCAACGCAGCACTGCGTGGTTTCGCTGAGGCAGAGTCTGACGGCATCATTCAGTTCTCCACCGGTGGTGCGGAGTTCGGTTCCGGCCTGTCCGTGAAGAACAAGGTTGCTGGCGCCCAGGCTCTCGCAGCGTTCGCGTACGAGGCCGCCCAGCACTACGGCATCAACGTTGCCCTCCACACGGACCACTGCCAGAAGGAAGTTCTGGACGAGTACGTCCGCCCGCTCATCGCCATCTCCCAGGAGCGCGTTGACCGCGGCGAGCTCCCGCTGTTCCAGTCCCACATGTGGGACGGCTCCGCTATCCCGATCGACGAGAACCTCGTCATCGCCCAGGAGCTGCTGGAGAAGGCCCACAAGGCCAACATCATCCTTGAGGTCGAGATCGGCGTCGTCGGCGGCGAAGAGGACGGCGTCCAGGCTAAGTCCGGCGATAACCTCTACACCTCCGTCGAGGACTTCGAGAAGACCATTGACGCACTGGGCACCGGCGAGAAGGGCCGCTACCTGCTGGCCGCTACCTTCGGTAACGTCCACGGCGTCTACAAGCCGGGCAACGTCAAGCTGCGCCCGGAGGTTCTCGATGAGGGCCAGAAGGCCGCCATCAAGAAGCTGGGTCTCGAGGATGGCGCGAAGCCGTTTGACTTCGTCTTCCACGGTGGCTCCGGCTCCGAGAAGGAGAAGATCGAGCAGGCTCTGTCCTACGGTGTTGTGAAGATGAACGTCGACACCGACACCCAGTACGCCTTCACCAACCCGGTTGCTCGCCACATGTTCGAAAATTACGACGGTGTCTTCAAGATCGACGGCGAGGTGGGCAACAAGAAGGTCTACGACCCGCGTTCTTACATGAAGAAGGCAGAGCAGGGCATGGCCGACCGCGTTGTTGAGGCCTGCACCGACCTCCACTCCGTGGGCAAGACCGTCTCCAAGTAAACCGCACGACTCGTCACAGCGGTAAGCGCTGGTGACACCTCCTGAATACCTCCGCACCGCGGCTCATCATCGGGCCGTGGTGCGGAGGCATTTTTCTGCCCCCACACACCCAGGACCATAACCCGCTGTCGCGCCACGGTATGACCGCTAAAATCAGGCATCATGGCGACTGAGAAACAATCTTCCCGCGTGCGACAGACCACCCGCGAAACTTTGCGCACGGTGGATAAGTCGCTCAAAGCTCGCTGTGGCCGCCTGCGCAACCGCTTCGTCTACATTCTGCAGATCACGCTGGGCGCCGGCCTGGCCTTCTTCGTTGCGCACAGCATCTTTGGTCACCCGCAGCCGTTCTTCGCGCCGATGTCGGTCATCATCATTCTCGGCCTGTCCGGCAGTGACCGTCTCAAGCGCGCCATCGAGCTCTCCGTCGGCGGCATCATCGGCGTCATCGTGGGCACCTTCCTCGTCGATACTCTCGGCACAGGCCCTATCCACATGACCATCATCATTGGTGTCTCCTTACTTATTGCGTCCTTCGTGACGAGTTCGCAGTTGGTGAGCAACCAAATCACTATCGGCGCCATCCTTATCGCCACGATCATGCCGCCGGAGGAGATGGGCGGCCTGTCCCGCGCCATCGACGCAGTCATCGGTGCTGTCATCGGTGTGGTCATGATTGCGCTTATTCCTAATTCACCGCTGCGTGCCGGCCGCGGGGAAGTCTCCAAGGTCCTGCGCGTGGCGAGCTCTGTGCTTTCCGATGTCGCTCAAGGCCTCCGCGAGGACGACCCCGAGGGCATTCGTGACGCCCTCGATGCCGTCCGCGGCACCCAGGCCGATATCAATAAGATGCTGGCCGCTGCGAAGGGCGGCAAAGAGACAGCAAAGGTTTCGCCCTTCCTCTGGGCGTCGAAGCGCAGTATTCGGTCGCTCGAGCGCACCTTGTCTCCGGTGGACAATGCTGTGCGCGGCGTTCGCGTCCTGGCGCGCCGCGCGCTCGTCCTCGCCGAGGATGGCGACCACGTCTCACCCGTCCAGTTGGAGCTCATCGAAGAGCTTTCCGATGCCGCCCAAGCCCTCGGCGCCCTCTACTCCGAGTCCGCACGGGAGCAGCGGCTCCACGAAGCAGAAATCATTCCCGAAACCATTCACCAACTGCGCTCCATCGCAGCGCGCGCCGGCATGGACGTCGTGGCAGACACCCACGTGCTCTCGGCCTACGCCATCCTTGCGCAGACGCGCTCCATCACCGTCGATCTGCTCATGGTCTGCGGCATGTCGCGCGAATCCGCGGTGGCGGCGCTCCAACCGACGTCGAAACACCCCGCCTATCCGCCGGAGGTCCGTGGCGAATAGCGCGGCATCGCTCGCCAGTCTGAGACTCGGTGTCTAGGGGCGCGCGATTTGAAGGTCGCGCAGGTGGCGGTAGAACGTTACGCGGTCCACGGGCCGCTTGGCGCTCACGCCGTCGACGACGACGCGCATCTCGGCGCCGCCGGCTTGGACCGCGCGGCCAGTGCGCACACTCGCGTGGTCGAGGGCGCCGGGTTCCGGCGTGTGCCGGTTCCGCAGACGCGCGAGGAAGCCCTTGGGGGCGGGCGGCTCGCCGTAGAGGGGACCGAGCGCTGTGGCGGCGACGATGCCGGGGGCGTCGAGCATGGGCACGAGACGTGCGCCCCACGCGCCGGCGCCGGCTTCCTGACGCACGAGCACGGCGTCATCGACGATGATCTCGCCGGTGATTTCGCCGCCATCCCAGGAGCAGATGGCCGCGGAACCAGCGATGGCGAGGCCGGAGTCGTTGCGGATGAGCGGAACGGGACGCACGGGGGCGTTGAGGGCCACGGGCCATGCGGACGCGGCATCGGTGGGTAGTCCCCAGTTGTGGGCGGCGGTGGAAGCTGGGGCGGGGGAGGGGGCACCAGCAAGCTGAACGGGCACGAAGCCGAATTCGACCCACATGTAGTCCGCGCGCATGGCGCGCGTGAGAACGGCGGAGAGCGCGGCGTCCGTGCCGACAACGACGGTGCGCAGGGGCTCCGGCACAGGCTGCGGGGCGAGCTGCGGGGTGCCGAGGTGAGAGACGTCGGGCTGCGCGGCAATCTCGTCGAGCGAGGGCGTGGGGTCCTCCGGGAGAATCTCTGCCGCGAGGGCATCCATGACCTTGAGTTCCTGGCGGGTGGGGATCGCGGAGAGATCGTGGCACTGAGCGTCCTTGGGTAGGGAAGCAGGAAGCGGTGCGTCGGTGCCGCAGCGCAGGACGAGGTACGTCATGAAAGACCCCTTGGATGAAATATGAGTAGTGAGTTTTAAGCCTACAAAATGTGGGCGGAGGTGATTCAGTCGCGGCGCCCACACATGCGTGAGTTAGTTGTTCGGGCCACGTAACGGTAAAATGGCCCAGTTGCATTGCCCCCCTTTTGTTGCGCTAAGCGGGGCGCTGTCGCGCTCGCAACCTTGAGTTCTAACCCCAAGAAGGCCTGAGGTATTTATGGATATCGAGTTTTCTCTTATTCAGTCGGTGGGCTTTTCCATCGTCGTGCTCATCATCGGCATGTGGCTCAAAAGGCGTATCTACTTCTTTGAGCGGTTTGCCATTCCGTCGCCGGTTATCGGCGGCTTTTTGTTTGCCATCATCAATCTGATCCTGCGTCAGACCGGGCTGGCGAATATCACGTTCGACGTGACCGTTCAGTCCTTCTTTATGGTCATCTTCTTTACCTCGGTGGGCTATGGCGCCTCCATCAAGGTGCTCAAGAAGGCCGGCCCGAAGGTCATGGTCTTCCTCGTGCTGTGTACGGTGCTGTGCTTCTTCCAGGATCTCGTGGCCGTGCTCCTCGCGCCGCTCGTGGGCGTGTCCAAGGACCTCGCACTCATGACGGGCTCGGTGTCCATGACTGGTGGCCACGGCGTGTCCGGCGCAATTTCCCCGCTCGTGGAGGAATCCGGCGTCACGGGTGCAGAGACCGTCGCCTACACCTCCGCGACGTTCGGCCTCGTGGCCGGCTCCCTCATGGGCGGCCCCATCGCCAATCGACTCATCCTCAAGCACCAGCTCCACAAGCAGGAGTCGGAGAAGGTCCACATCGACACCTCTCTTCTCGAGCACAGCGTACGCAAGCTGCGCCAAGACCGGATCATGCACGCGTTCATCATGATCCTGCTCGCCATGTTCATCGGCTCCTTCATCACGGACTTCCTCAACAAGTGGGTCGGCACCTTCACGGAAAAGGCCGCCTTCCCCGTCTACCTGGGCACCATGCTCGTGGCCGTCTTCTTCCGCTACATCAACGATAAGTACGAGCAGCGCGAATACGAAGAACTCGTGCCCGTCCAGGAAGTCGAAATCGTGGGCACCGTGGGCCTCAACATCTTCCTCGCCATGGCACTGATGAATGTCCGTCTCTGGGAGCTCGCGGACCTCGCCGTCCCGCTGCTCGTTCTTCTCTTCGGCCAGGTCATCCTCATGGCCATCGCTGCCTACTTCATTACCTTCCGCGTCATGGGCAAGAACTACGATGCCGCCGTGCTCGCCGCCGGCCAAGTCGGCTTCGGCATGGGTGCCACCCCCAACGGCATGGCCAACATGGAATCCGTCACCGCCAAGTTCAAGCCTTCCCCGCTCGCCTTCTTCATCGTGCCTATCGTGGGCGGCATGTTCATTGACTTCACAAACTTGTTCATTATTCTGGGCTTCCTCAACTTTGCGTAGGGGAGCGCCTGGGTGTCAGGTTGTGAGGCTCAGGTGTTGCGCCTGCGCCCTCGTACAAGGTGTCCTCTCGTAAAAGGTGTAAGTCAGAAGGTGTATTTCGCTTTCCAGAGGAGCGAATACACCTTCTGGCTCACACCTTTTCGATGGGGAGAGCCATGCAGCCCCATTACGTTCCGTCGCGTCGTTGAAGCGCTCTGCCGGGGCCGTAAAACGAGGCCGTGGCATGAAAGCTCGCCGCCGAATTGTCACGCCACAACCGCGGAAAGCCCCAGTCCCTGCACAAGAAGCTGAGGCTTTCCAGTGAGACTCGCTAGTCAGCCAGTGCCACACCTGCTCGATAGTATCGTGCAGGCCAGTGGCTGCCAGCGTCCCGAGGGTCGTGGCTGCGATTGCGGTAACAATCGCAGTTAGGGCCTTCTTCTTATTCTTGCCGCCTCAGGCGGCGTGGAGTGAGAAGCGGACACTGCTATCTCACCTCCCTTCGCCAGGAAAGCGGATCCCGAATCCCTGAAACAGCGCTGTAAGGATTGCTATCCCGACCCCCATATATGGCGTTTGAGACCCCGGGCGAACCCGGTTGACAGCACCGTCAGAAGGGGAGAGCGTGCGCTCTCGCGGGCCGGATTACAGAAAAATGCATGGGTAGGGCGCGCGGTCATGTCGACCCCTGCAGGTAGAACTTACGGCCATGGAACTCATGGACTATTTTCGCTCGGATGCGCGGTTGCGGGTGGTGCTGGAGCAGGGAAGTCAATCACCGGCGGGCGGCCTGGCGCGCTCGCTTGCGGCCTGCTTCGAGGAGCTGCATCCGGACGTCCAAGCGGCGCTCGCGGAGAATCTCACCATCGTCGCGAAGGAAAGCCAGCGGCGTTTGAATAGCCATCGCACCCCCGCGAATTTTCTCTACTGGTAAGCGTCGCGCACCTGTCAATTACTCTTGAGCGTGCAACGCATAAAGGCGGACAGCCGTATGTGTGGTCGTTCGGAAGCCGAGTGGGAGGCGTAAGTCTCGACAGCGCGCGAGCTGCGTGAAGAACACGAAATAATGCACCCTCGGCACACCCTCACTTATGGGGAGCTCAATCTGCAGGTATCAATTTCTGCGGATCAGATGGACTGTGATGTGGGTACTGAATGCGGGCGAGCTGGTATGTCATGATGAAAACCAAGAAGATCCTGGCGCAGACGGGCTGCTGTCGGCTTATGTAGTGCCGGCAGGCACGAGATATCCGGGTGCTAAATTCTATGAACTCGTGAGGAAGTGCCACCCACGGTTAATAGTGACAACGACGACGTCAAGATTCGAGTGTTGAGCAACGAAATGGGCAAACTCAAGAAATAGCGCACGGAGCTGAAGCGTCAGCGACGCTCGCGTTCCTCACACGTCGATGCTCTCGCGGTCGCTGGGACGCGTAATTACGCCCACATAATCGCGTCCAGGTAATGAAAACTATCGTGCGACCGGGTACGATAGTGCAGTATTTTGATCGTAGCGGCTGCGGTCGGTCGTCGAGGGACGGCACGATAAACGCAACCCACGCAATCGGCCCGTCAGGGCTAGGGAAGTGAACGAAGCAACATGGCAGCTATCGTGATTGTCGGCGCCCAGTGGGGCGACGAGGGCAAAGGCAAGGCCACCGATATCCTGGGTGGCCGCGTGGACTACGTGGTCAAGCCCAATGGCGGTAACAATGCGGGCCACACCGTGGTCGTCGGCGGCGAGAAGTACGAGCTCAAGCTCCTTCCGGCCGGCATCCTCTCCGAGAACGCCATCCCGGTCCTGGGCAACGGCACGGTTATCAACCTTGAGGCCCTCTTCGACGAGATCGACGGCCTCGAGGCCCGCGGCGCCACGGCCTCGCGCCTGCGCATTTCCGCCAACGCGCACCTCGTTGCGCCGTACCACCAGACGCTCGACCGCGTGCAGGAGCGCTTCCTGGGCAAGCGCGCCATCGGCACCACCGGCCGCGGCATTGGCCCGACCTACGCTGACAAGGTTGCCCGTATCGGCCTGCGCGTCCAGGACGTCTTCGATGAGTCCATCCTGCGCCAGAAGATCGAGTCCGCGCTCGACATCAAGAACCAGATGCTGGTGAAGATGTACAACCGTAAGGCCATCGACGCTGACCAGATTGCGGAGTACTTCCTGCAGTACGCGGACCGCCTGCGCCCCATGGTCATGGACGCGGAGCTTGAGCTCAACAAGGCGCTGGACGAGGGCAAGCACATCCTTATGGAGGGCGGCCAGGCCACCATGCTCGACGTGGACCACGGCACCTACCCGTTCGTGACCTCGTCCAACCCGACCGCCGGTGGCGCGTCCGTGGGCTCCGGCATCGGTCCGGCTCGCATCACGCACGCCCTGGGCATTATCAAGGCCTACACGACCCGCGTCGGTGCCGGCCCGTTCCCCACGGAGCTGCACGATAAGTGGGGCGAGTACCTGCAGACCACCGGCGGCGAGGTGGGCGTCAACACCGGTCGTAAACGCCGCTGCGGTTGGTACGACTCCGTCGTCGCCCGCTACGCCACCCGCGTCAACGGCTTCACGGACTACTTCCTGACCAAGCTCGACGTGCTCACCGGCATCGGTGAGATCCCGATCTGCGTGGCCTACGATGTCGACGGCAAGCGCTTCGACGAAATGCCCATGACCCAGTCTGACTTCCACCACGCCGTCCCGATCTACGAGACCATGCCGGCCTGGGACGAGGACATTACCGACTGCAAGACCTTCGAAGAGCTCCCGCAGAAGGCTCAGGATTACGTCCTGCGCCTCGAAGAGCTTTCCGGCGCCCGCTTCTCCTACATCGGCGTCGGCCCGGGCCGCGACCAAACCATCGTCCGTCACGACATCCTGGCGGATTAGCACCAGCTTGCCGATGCCCCCTCCTCCGTCCCCGTGGGCCGGAGCCGGGGGCTTTCGCGTGCCGCAGCTTGGGCGTGGGCAAGGCGTGGAATAATGGATCCGATGTCTATTCCAGATTCCCGTGAAGGAGAATCCACCATGACCACGCCGCAGGCTGTCACTGACTCTGTTGGAACGCCGCTGACCCGCAACGCCACCCGCGTGTTGTTGCTCGGCGCGGGCGAGCTGGGCAAGGAGCTGGCCAGCGCGTTCCAGAACTTAGGGCTGGAGGTCCACGCGGTGGACCGCTACAAGGGCGCGCCGGCGCAGCAGGTTGCGCACTTCGCATACGTCGCGGACGTCAACGATGAACAGGCGGTGCTCAACCTCGTCCACGAGGTGCAGCCGGACTTCGTCGTGCCGGAGGTCGAAATGGTCGCGGTGAGCGCGCTCAAACAGATTGAAGAGGAAGGCAACGCCGTCGTCGTTCCTACGGCGCGTGCTTGTGAGGTCACTCAGGATCGCGCGAGCATGCGCGCCGCGGCGGAATCGCTGGGCCTGCCCGGCTCAGCGTATAAGTTTGCAGAGAGCGAGGAGGAGCTCGCCGCAGCATGCGAGGAGCTCGGTTACCCGTGCATTGTCAAGCCCGATATCGCGACCTCCGGCCGCGGTCATATGATGGTGCGTGATGCTGCCGATGCCCCCGAGGCCTGGACCGCAGTCCACCGCATCGTCGGCGACCATCACCGTCTCGTCGCCGAGCGTTTCGTCGACTTCGATTATGAGGCCACCATCCTGGCTGTGCGTTCCATTGATCCGGAGACAGGCAAGTTGGCCACGTGGTTTAGCGAACCCATCGGCCACCGCCACGCGAACGGCGATCTTGTGGAGGCGTGGCAGCCCCTCGCGATGAGCGAGGATGCCCTGGCCAACGCCCGCTCCGTCGCGGCGCGTATCTCCAATGAGCTTGGCGGCCGCGGTGTGTACGGCGTCGAGGTCTTCGTTGCCGGCGACGACGTCTACTTCTCGTCGGTTTCTCCCCGGCCTTCCGATACCGCCATGGTCACCGCGTACACGCAGCGCTTCAACGAGTTCGAGCTTCATGCCCGCGCCATTCTGGGCTATCCCATCGACGTCACGCTGGTGAGCCCCGGCGCCTCCGTGGTCCTGCACGCGGATTCCGATATCCAGGACGTCGCCTACACCGGCCTTGCCGAGGCCCTCGCCTATGAAGAAACGGACGTGCGTCTCTTTGGCAAGCCCGGCGCCTACGCCGGCCGCCGCATGGGCCTGGTCACCGCCACCGGCGAGACCGTTGACCTCGCCCGCGACCGCGCCAACCTCGCGGCCACCAAAATCTCCGTCACCGCGACTCCTGAGGAGGAGCTGTAGACCCTAGCGGCGAATCATGGGCACGTGGGGCACGCCCTCGTCGTCATATTCGGGCCCGCAGACTTCAAAGCCGTAGCCGCCGTAGTAGTCGGTGAGCGGCTTTTGGGCGGTGAGGTAGAGCGGCAGTGGGGTAGAGGGGGCATCGGCAAGCTGGAGGGCGGCGTCCATGATGCGACGGGCGACGCCGGTGCCGCGCGCGGCAGGGGTCACGGCAAAGCGGCCGAACTGGAGGACCTCCTCGCCGTCGACGGTGGAGGGATAGACACGACCGACACCCGTGAGCGCGCCGGAGTCATCCGTGGCGAGAAGATGACGCGTGGTCGCCGCGGCGTCCGTGTCATCGATTTCGGCGTAGGGGACCTGTTGCTCGTGGACGAAGATGTCCACGCGCAGCTTATAGAGCGCGTGGACTTGCAAGGGGCTGAGCTCGTGGAGGGGAGCAATGGTCATCGGATCTGTCATGTGACGCATTCTACGTCTGTGACGTGGCTCAAGATTTTCTCGTGTCCGTGGTCAAGCCGGTAAGGTAAAGATGATCACTATTCGGGCGTGCCAGTGACGCGCGCCATATTGCGCTATAGAAAGGGATTCCCCTATGACCGCCTCCCGTTCCGCGCTTGTGACCGTTGCTGGTCGCAGCTTTGATGGCCTTGACGTCGACGCTCTTGCTACGACCCTGGGGCTCAAGGCGACGTCCGTTGAAGGCCTGTCCTCCGTCCCCGAGATCGTCGCGGCGGGCCCGCGCATCCAGGGACTCATCCGCGGCACCGGCGACACCCACTTCGACGCGATTTCCGCCGCAGCACTCGGCGTGCCGCTCATCATCGTCGGTTCCGGCGTTGCCGCAGACCTCGCGCTGCGCCACGCCAAGGAGCTGCGTGCCACCGCCGTTGCCGTCGAGAGCCTGGACAAGGCGCCGGGGGTGCTCGCGCCGATTGGCGCGCTGGAGCCCATCATGTCCCCGTCTGTCTTCGAGGCCCAGTTGCTAGAGAAGGCGAAGGCCGTGGGCGCGCATATCGTCCTGCCAGAGGGCGACGATGACCGCATCCTGCTCGCCGCGGGCCAGCTGCTCGCGCGCGGCATAGCCAAGCTCACCATCCTGGGCGACCCGGAGGCGATTACGGTTCGCGCGGGCCAGCTCGGCGTGGATCTCTCGGACGCGACGCTCATCAATCACCTCACCTCGCCGCTGGCCGAGGAGTTTGCCGAGGACTTTGCGCAGCTGCGTAAGAAGAAGGGCGTGACGCTGGAGCAGGCGCGCGAGACGGTGAAGGACATCTCCTACTTCGCGACCATGATGGTCCACAAGGGCCTGGCGGACGGCATGGTCTCTGGTGCTGCCCACACCACGGCGCACACGATTAAGCCGTCCTTCCAGATCATCAAGACCGTTCCGGGCGCGTCCGTGGTCTCCTCCATCTTCCTTATGGTCATGCGCGGACGCCTGTGGGCGTTCGGTGACTGCGCCGTGAACCCGAACCCGACCGCGGAGCAGCTGGGCGAAATCGCCGTCGTTTCCGCGCGCACGGCTGCCCAGTTCGGCATTGACCCGCGCGTGGCCATCCTGTCCTACTCCACGGGCACCTCGGGCTCGGGCCCGGACGTGGACCGCTCCGTCGCCGCAGTCGAGGCCGCGCGCGTCTTGGACTCCACCGTCAAGGTCGACGGCCCCCTGCAGTTCGACGCCGCCTGCGACCCGGGCGTGGCTGCGAAGAAAGCCCCGGATTCCGAGGTCGCCGGCCAGGCCACCGTCTTCGTCTTCCCGGACCTGGAGGCTGGCAATATCGCCTACAAGACGGCGCAGCGCACCGCTGGCGCGCTGGCCGTGGGCCCCATCCTGCAGGGCCTCAACAAGCCGATCAACGACCTCTCCCGCGGCGCGACCGTCCCGGACATCGTCAATACCGTCGCCATCACTGCAATTCAGGTAGGAGCGTAAATAGCCTTGTCGTACGTACTCGTCCTCAACTCTGGTTCCTCCTCGGTCAAGTTCCAGCTCGTTAATCCCGAAAACTCCGCCACGGACGCCCCGCTCGTTTCCGGCCTGGTCGAGCAGGTCGGCGAGCCCATGGGTGCCGTCACCGTCAAGACGGGCGGCGAGGCGTACAAGGAAGAGCTGGAAATCCCCACGCACTCCTTCGGCCTCGAGCGCGCCTTCGAGATTATGCACGACCACGGTGTTGGCCCGCAGGATGTCGACGTCATCGCCGTCGGCCACCGCGTCGTCCACGGCGGCAAGCTCTTCTCCGAGCCGCAGCTCATCACCGACCAGATCGAGTCGATGATCGAAGACCTCATCCCGCTGGCACCGCTGCACAACCCGGCGAATCTGGACGGCATTCGCGTCGCGCGCGCCATGCTGCCCAACATCCCGCACGTGGCGGTCTTCGATACCGCATTCTTCAACCACATGCCGCCAGCCGCCGCGCTGTATGCCATCAACAATGAGGTCACCTCCCAGTACGACATCCGTCGCTACGGTTTCCACGGCACCTCGCACGAGTTCGTCTCGCAGCAGGTCCCGAAGTTGCTGGACCGCGATCCAGGCCAAGTTCACCAGATCACGCTGCACCTGGGCAACGGCGCCTCGGCCGCCGCCATCCGCAATGGCCGCGCGATCGACACCTCCATGGGTCTGACCCCGCTGGCCGGTCTGGCCATGGGTACCCGTTCCGGTGACATCGACCCTGGCATCATCTTCCACCTGGCTCGCCAGGCGGGCATGTCCATCGATGAGATCGACAACCTCCTCAACAAACAGTCCGGTGTCAAGGGCCTGGCCGGCGTCAACGACTTCCGCATCCTGCGCGAGCGCATCCAGAACGAGGACCAGGACGCGTGGCTGGCGTACAACATCTACATCCACGCGCTGCGCCGCTTCATTGGTGCGTACATGATCGCGCTCGGCCGCGTCGACGCGATTACCTTTACCGCCGGCGTGGGCGAGAATGACACGGAGGTCCGCCAGGACTCCCTGTACAACCTCGACATGTACGGCATCCACTTCGACAAGGAAGCCAACCTCTCGCCGTCGCGTGAGCCGCGCATGATTTCCACGCGCACCTCGCCGGTGAAGGTCTTCGTCGTGCCCACCAACGAGGAGCTCGCCATCGCGCAGAAGTCTGCCGCCGTGGCCAAGCTCGCGCGCGAAGCCGGACTATTCTAAAACGGCGTGACAGGAAGACTCCGGGGAGTAGGTAAACGAAAGGGGACTGTCTTTCCCTACCTAGTATTAGGGTAGGTGTCTCTCTCGGGAGTTTTCGCATGTCTGCGTCTTTGCGCCGCCGTGTGGGCCGTTCTCACGGCGCATCACCGCAAATTTTTCGCCGCCGCGGCCTCGTTCCCGCAGCTCGTGCCCAGTATCTTTTCGGTGCCACATAGAATGTGCAGTCCTCCGCTTGCCGGAGGGCTGCACTCGTTTTAGCGTATGCGTCATGACCATTATGGGGGAGCTGGCCAGCCTGTTGG
>NHCFJ05603__coassemble_990_pt1 | contig 15534 bp, 12 predicted proteins | sample NHCFJ05603__metabat2_low_PE_001 | metagenome-assembled genome bin NHCFJ05603 | reverse complement strand
GACTAACTGAAAACGGGAAAGACCCGCTCCCCACGAGGGGAAGCGGGTGACTCGGCGTGCTTTACGGCGTTTTAGCGCCGCGCACGAATCGTTTGCTCCACAATCGACAGGACTTCTTCAAGGCCTGCTTGGTCACCGCGCGCCAGGCGAGAGATGAAGCCGTCCATGAACGTCTCGAGGTACACCACGAGCGTTTCTATATCGACGTCATCACGCATGCGGCCTTCCGCGCGGTTGGCCTGCAAGCGTGCCCGCACTGCGTCATCAAGGATTTGTTGCTGATCCTTCCACCGGGCACGGAAGCTCGGGTCTGTGCGCAGCATGGACGTGATCTCCAGACGGGTGGCGAGCCAGTCATGGCGCTCAGGGTGCGTGAGCATGTCGCGCATCACCTCAACAAGACCGTTGTTCGCAACCGTCTCGGCCTGGCGGGCAGCATCCTCGCGCGCGAGCGCCAGGAACAACGACTCTTTGTCGCCAAAGTGATGGAAGATAGCGCCGCGGGACTTGCCAGTCGCCTCCTCCAGAAGGCGAACGGTCGCTCCCTCGTAGCCGTGCTGCGCAAAGCACCGGCGGGCGCCCACCAGGATGTCTTGGCGCCTGCGATTGAGTTCGTCGTCGCTAACGATAGGCATAGGCGACTCACGCTCGCTTCCTACAAGTTCAAAAGTTTAGGGAATGAAAGGACGACAAAGGGGCCTTCGTGACCATCGTGCGATGGCCACGCGGCCCCTTCATCTACGTCGGTGTCGCGCACGCCCCGCGCTAGGGCAGGGGTGCACGGCGATGGAAGACCTTAGGCCTTGACCATCTGGCGCAGGACGTACTGCAGAATGCCACCGTGGCGGTAGTAGTCGGCCTCACCAGGCGTGTCGATGCGAACGGTCGCGTCGAACTCGACCTTCTCGCCAGACTCCTTGGTGGCGGTGACATGAACCGTCTTCGGTGTGTTGCCGTTGTTCAGCTCCGTGATGCCCTCGATGTCGAAGGTCTCGGTGCCGTCCAAGCCCAGCGACTCGTGGGACTCGCCAGCCGGGAACTGCAGCGGGATAACACCCATGCCGATGAGGTTCGAGCGGTGAATACGCTCGAAGGACTCGGTGATGACGGCCTTGACGCCGAGGAGGATGGTACCCTTTGCAGCCCAGTCACGGGACGAACCAGTGCCGTACTCCTTACCAGCCAGGACGACCAGCGGGATGTCCGCGGCCTTGTAGTTCTGGCAAGCGTCGAAGATGAAGGCCTGCGGTGCGCCGTCCTGGGTGAAGTCACGGGTGTAGCCACCGGTGACGTCAACCAGCTGGTTAGCCAGGCGGATGTTGGCGAAGGTACCACGCATCATGACCTCGTGGTTACCACGACGGGAACCGAGGGAGTTGTAGTCCTTGCGGGCAACACCGTGCTCGTCGAGGTACTGAGCCGCCGGGGTGCCCGGCTTGATGGCGGAAGCGGGGGAGATGTGGTCGGTCGTGACCGAGTCGCCCAGCTTAGCCAGAACGCGAGCGCCGTGGATGTCCTCAACCGGGGCCGGCTCAGCCGGCATACCATCGAAGTACGGAGCCTTGCGGATGTAGGTGGAGTCCTCATCCCACTCGAAGCGGCCGCCTTCCGGAACTTCCAGGCTGCGCCATGCCTCGGAGCCCTTGTAGACGTCCGCGTAATCCTTCTCGTACATCTCGCGGGAGATGGCCTGCTGGATGGTGTCCTCGATCTCCTGGGAGGAGGGCCAGATGTCCTTGAGGAAGACATCGTTGCCGTCCTGGTCCTGGCCGAGCGGCTGGGTCTCGAAGTCGAAGTCGAGAGTACCGGCGATGGCGTACGCGATGACCATGATCGGGGATGCCAGGTAGTTCATCTTGACATCCGGGGAGATACGGCCTTCGAAGTTACGGTTACCGGACAGGACTGCTGTGGCAGCCAGGTCGTTGTCGTTGATGGCGTCCGAGATCTCCTGCGGCAGCGGACCGGAGTTACCGATGCAGGACGTGCAGCCGAAGCCGGAGAGGTAGAAGCCCATGGCCTCGAGATCTTTCCAGAGGTCGGCGCGCTGGAAGTAGCCGTCGACAACCTGGGAGCCCGGAGCACAGATGGTCTTCACCCACGGCTTGGACTTCAGGCCCTTGGCAGCAGCCTTGCGGGCGATAAGGCCGGCACCGACCATGACGGACGGGTTCGAGGTGTTGGTGCAGGAGGTGATGGAGGCGATGGCCACCATACCGTGATCCAGCGTGTACTCGCCGCCGTTCGGAGAGGAGACGATGACTGGGTTGGACTGACGTCCAACGTTGCCCTTGGCTGCAGACTCGCCGTGGCCCTCGCGGGACTTGTTGAGACCGCCGGTAACGTCCTCGAGCGTCTGGTCGCCACCCTCGGCGCCCATGCGCTTTGCCTCAATGCTGGACTCGTCGACCACAACGTCGCCGGTGGCGTAGGTCGGCAGGTCCTTACGGAACTGCTCCTTAGCCTCGGAGAGGAGAATACGGTCCTGCGGGCGCTTCGGGCCAGCGATGGACGGGACGACGGTGCCGAGGTCGAGCTCGAGGTACTCGGAGTACTTGGCCTCCGGAGCATCCTGCTCGAGCCACATGCCCTGAGCCTTGGCGTAAGCCTCGACGCGGTCGATCTGCTCCTGCGGGCGGCCGGTGAGGGTCAGGTACTTGATGGTCTCTTCGTCGATCGGGAAGATAGCGGCGGTGGAGCCGAACTCCGGCGACATGTTACCAATGGTGGCGCGGTTGGCCAGCGGCACGGACTTGACACCGTTGCCGTAGAACTCGACGAACTTCTGGACAACGCCGTGCTGGCGCAGCATCTCAGTGATGGTGAGAACGACGTCGGTCGCGGTAACGCCCACCGGAATCTCGCCGGTTAGCTTGAAGCCGACAACGCGCGGGATGAGCATGGAGACCGGCTGACCCAGCATGGCAGCCTCGGCCTCGATGCCGCCAACGCCCCAGCCCAAGATGCCCAGGCCGTTTTCCATGGTGGTGTGGGAGTCCGTGCCAATACAGGTGTCCGGGTATGCGACACCGTCGTTGTCGAAGACAACGCGGGACAGGTACTCGATGTTGACCTGGTGGACAATACCGGTTCCCGGGGGCACCACCTTGAAGTTGGAGAAGTTCTCAGAACCCCAGCGTAGGAACTGGTAGCGCTCGCGGTTGCGCTCGAACTCGATCTCGACGTTCTTCTCCAGAGCCTCGGGGGAGCCAAATGCCTCGGTAATGACGGAGTGGTCAATGACCATCTCGGCCGGGTTGAGCGGGTTCACCTGCTCCGGCTTGCCGCCGAGGGCCACGATGGCCTCACGCATGGTGGCGAGGTCGACCACACAGGGAACGCCGGTGAAGTCCTGCATGAGGACGCGGGCCGGGGTGAACTGGATTTCGGTGTCCGGCTCTGCGTCCGGGTTCCAGTTGGCGAGGGCGTTGATGTGGTCCTTGGTTACGTTCTTGCCGTCCTCGTAGCGCAGCTGGTTCTCAGCAAGCACCTTGAGGGAGTACGGCAGCTTCTCCAGGCCCTCAACCGCGTTGATGTCAAAGTACTCGTAAGTCTTTCCGTTGACATCAAGGGTCTTCTTGGCACCGAAGGAGTTCAGGCTTTCAGTCACAGGGAGCTCCATTCCTTGTTTGTTGAACAGTAAGTTCTTGTGAGGCTCTTAAATCGCTCACGATCATTCCGCACTCGTGGAAGGAGTAGCGCTGGGGACAGCGCGCTCTGGGCGCGGATCGACCGAACTGGCGTCTTAAGAAGAACGCGAACGTTCACCCCTCAATACTAGACGGGCTAAGATTCGCCTGCGGGCAACTATAACAGTACGTCCGTTCTGTTTTCATGTTTTCACACTCTCCCGCGCGTCATCCCCGCTCCAATGGGGGTAATCAGGTTAAGTGAAGGGCATCGCGGGTGCACCAAACACCCCGCTCCCATATATAAGGAGAAAAAGTGATCCCGCCCGACACGGACATCGCCGACCTCTCGCGGCAGCTTCACGAAGATTCGGTGGCGTACTCCAACGTGGGGCTCGCCAGAGATCCGGCTCTGCAAGCATCTGTGGCCGGCGCCCTGGAACCCGGGGAGGGGATAGCGGTCGTCGATATCTATCCCGATAAGTTCGCCGATCTCCGCGATCTTGCACAGGCGCTCAAAGAAGCCTCCAATCTCGACACCATCATCGTCCAAGCACCCCAAGGCATTTCAGCCGTGAGCGACTCTCACTCCCGCGCCGCCCTGGAATCCGCGCAACAGGCGGTGGCGCCGGGACTCGATCAGGTCACGGCTTTGAACCAGCTTCACACCCATCTCGGCACCGCCACCATGCCCGCAGAGTGGCTCATCCTCGGGCTCATCATCATCGCGCTAGCCGGCGCCGTCGCGGCCTTCACGCGCGCCCACTCCTCCAAAAAGGTCTAGTTACCCTCTCGCGCCCGTCCGCTTGCCGATGCCTCCATCACACGCCTCGCTTACTCGGCACCATCCTGCCGCGTTCGACGGCCGAGAGGTGGCGCGACGCCATGCCGCCGCTCGCGTGCGGGAATCTCTCCGCACACCATGCGCTAAGAGCCATCTACGTTCCGACACCCCACTCCAGCAAGCCGCGTCGCCCGTCGCGCCCCAAGCTGCACGCGGCATCCACCCCAACCTGCGCTCCTGCGTCAGGACGTACCCCTCCCTATATAATCGCATAAACATTTCCTAAACCCGCGGGTCTTCGGCACACCCCCTCGAAGGGCGGTAATCAGCCCTCCACATGTCGGTCGGATTTCCCGACGGAAGCTACCCTGAGAGGGCCCACCCCCATTCCGCCGCACCCCGCCGCCTGAGCCCGTGCGCACATCCCCAACTTGAAACAACAGTGCGACGCCCTCACCAATGTCGTGACAATTCCAAACCCAATCTGCGGTATCCATCGCAACGGTTCCAAGACGCCATACTCCAGTCCACTGCCACTTGTACTGCACGCACCAGGAGAGAGGAGGAGGGGCGGGCGTCAACCCCTAGGGGTTGACTTTACTGCACTTTTGTCGTCAGAAGTGGTTCACCTCTCACATCACGTCGCGGACGGTGCTACCTCGGCAGGCGCCGAGAGCGTTACAGCACTTTCAATGATCGTGACCAGTGTCACATAACGAATTGGTATCGAGATCATTGCAGGTTGAACTCACCCGTGAGTCATGGGGCGCTCCTTGACGCATGTGGCAAATGGGCAAGTAGGTGTACTGGACCCTGTAAGTGACTTAAGCTTTAGGAGTCAACTCGAGAGTTGATTTCTATCTCAGCTACCGCGAGAGGGACATCCAGACCCAATATCGACAACGCACGGGCATGTGGGGAAGCAGGCCGAGAGCGTCACGAAGTTCGATGGGGAAGGACCCACACGGGGTGGAGGAGCAGGAGTCGCTTGACGGTTGGCAGCACTGTGTTCGTTTAAGTTCTTCTATTCAGAAACACGCATCTGTGTGACTGGGGCGAGGATGCGACCACGGCGAGCCACATCGGGCAGCGTGTTCCACGCGCCTGGGCGTCCAACCCCGCGGGGAAGGCCGTCCGGGGCCCGGCTCTGGCATACCGTGACTGCATTCCCGCAACTCCACGAATCCGGTTACCCGCACCGCCACGCGCGGGGCGTGGGCAACCGGAAGGAGAACGCAGACGATGACGGATGCTTGCATACCTTCTGGAAGGCCGTGCCCCACGGACGCTCCCAGCGTTCGCAGCCCTGAAATGGTCTGCAGCCGGGAGCCACTCCGCGGCAAATGTCTACCAGATATCCCGACGGGAGTTTTCGCCCGCCGGGGCACTCGCATACGGCGGGAGAGTTGGTCCTCGATGACTGTCGAGGCGCTCTGTCGCCGGCGTGAGCATAGGTGTGTGCGACATCCTCGTCACTGCGGCGTCTCCTGGGTCCCGGGCATTCCTATGTCTTGTGCGAATTGACATAGGCTGCCCAGGGCTTGACTCGTGGTGCGTATCTCGCAGGCCTTGTGGGCTCGCGGGAGTCTCAGCCATATCCGTCGCCGGGATCGGCGCGCCTTTATCCGTCAGTGCGGGCGCGCTCAAGGCGAGGGGAGGGTGTGTAGAGGAGTTACCTCGTGGCCACCACCTTGACGGCTGACACGCGTCGGCGTTCCATTGGCGGGCGTTTCCGCCTGCGTTCCTACCTCGCCGCTGCTGCATGCACAGCGAGCTTGTCTACCATTGCTCCGATGGCTCCTGCCGTAGCGCAGGAAAAGTCGCTCACCATCGAAGACCTCACCGCCGCCTTCAAGGGCGGAAAGGGCTCCGTTGCTGACCTTGCTGGCGCCATCGCCGGAGTCCAGGGTGAAATTGCCCGCCTGGAGGCCGAAATCGGCCAGCGCCGCGAGGACGTTAACCGCGCCCTCGTCGATCTTCAGGACGCTCGCACCGAGCTGGCGCAAGCTAAGCGCGGAACTTCGACGGCGCGCACGCAGCTTGATGATGCGCAGTCCGCCGTGGAGAAGGCACAAGAGCGCCTCAACGAATTGTCGCGCACGGCGTACCGTCGCTCGACAGCCTCGGAATCCGTTGCCAGCGCCGCTGGCGGCGACGCACGCGAGAAGATGTTGGAGCGCCAGTCGTACCTGCGCTCGCAGGCGGACTCCCAGAAGGAAGTCGTCGATCAGCTCGAACAGGAGCGCACCGAGAAGGCCAACAAGGAATCGCAGCTGCGCAAGGCTGAGGAACTCGCGGCAGCCCGCGAGCAGCGCGCGGCAGACGCCGAGGCTCAGACTCGGGCCATCCTGAGTTCGAGCCAAAGCGCGGTTGAGGAGGCCATGAGCGAACGCTCGACCCTCGTTGCGCAGCAGGAAGAAGCCCAGGCTGCTCTCGATGCCGCCCGCGGCTCCCGCGCCCGCACGACTGCAGGCGCCTCCGGCCCGTCTGCGACGAACGGTACGCAAGCAACCCAAGCGACGCGAGCGACGCAAGGTGATCAAGGGGCCAAAGAAACTGTTGAAAGCTCCAACGATTCGGCGTCCCAGTCCTCGTCGGAGGCGTCGACCACCGCGTCGGACTCCGACACCAATACCGTGACCACGTCTGCTGCAGGGGAAGGCACGCAGACCACCGTCACGGCACCGATGCAGGATTCCTCGCTCACCGGCGCGGCAGACGCTTCCGACACGACGACACAAACCGTCGAGGCGCTCACGGAAATGAGCTCGCAGAATGCCGCACAGGGCGGCGCTACCGAACAGGGCTCTAGCGTTGATGGACAAACACTTGCTGTGGCGGGCGGCGTCTTCGGCGCGGCAGCCGCCATGATTGCGGCCTCGCAGCCGGATCACACGGCATTTGCCCAGGGCAGCTCTTTCGACGAGGAACAGCTCTCCGCCATCCAGAACACGCTCACGGCCGTCTCTGACGCGTTTAACGATGAGAACAAGGCCGGGGAGACCGGCGCGGTGACCAACGCAGCATCGGGAGCAGATAGCGACCTTGTGGGCGACCTGGACGGCGTTCTCGAGTCGCTGGATACGACGCAGTCCGTCACAGAGAAGGCGTCCGCTGCGGTGGCCAGCCAGGGCACCGATGCCCGCATCGAAGCCGTCATCGCGCGTGCAATGTCGCAGGTGGGCACCCCGTATGCATGGGGTGGCGGCGACGCCAACGGCCCAACCAAGGGCATCCGTGACGGCGGCGTGGCCGATAGCTTCGGCGACTACAACAAGGTGGGCTTCGACTGCTCCGGCCTCACGCTGTACGCGTTCTCGGCCGCGGGCATCTCGCTGCCGCACTACACCGGCTACCAGTACAACCAGGGCACAAAGGTGGATCCGAGCGAAATGAAGCGCGGCGACCTCATCTTCTACGGTCCGGGCGGCGGCCAGCACGTAGCCATCTACCTGGGCGACGGCACGATGGTTGAGGCTCCGGAGTCGGGCAGCACGGTCCGGGTCTCGCCGGTGCGCTATGGCAGCATGGCGCCGTACGCGGTGCGCCTCATCGGCTAAGCCAACTTCTCGCCTTAAGTCCGAAGTCTCGGACGTGCGCGTGGTGAGAACAGGGGAGTTGCGTCCCCATCATGAGCTAGATCTGTCCTTTTCGCCTTGAGTCGCAGATCACGCTGACCAATTCCGGTCCCCATCGTCAAGGCGACCAAGATCTCCAACCTTTGGTTGGTAGGGTCACTGGTATGACTGACGCACACACTTATGCCGGTGATTATGACGCCCTCCTCGTTCTTTCTTTCGGTGGCCCGGAAGGAAACGAAGAGGTCGTTCCTTTTCTTGAAAACGTCACGCGCGGCCGCGGCATCCCGCGCGAGCGACTCAAGATTGTAGGCAAGCACTACTTCCACTTTGACGGCGTAAGCCCTCTCAATGGCTTAAACCGCGAGCTCATTGCTCATATCGAGGCTGAGCTCGCCGCGCGCGGACTGGACCTGCCGGTCTTCTTTGGCAACCGCAATTGGCACCCGTTCGGCACCGAGGCCGTGGACGAGCTCGCCACAGCGGGCAAGACCAACGTCCTGGTCTTCGCCACCTCCGCCTGGGGCGGCTACTCGGCGTGCCGGCAGTACGACGAGGACATCGTCAAGCTGCGCGAATATGTGGCAGAGAAGGGCTACCCGGAGATTCGCTTTACCAAACTGCGCCAGTTCTTCGACCACCCGAAGTTCATCGCGGAAATGGCCGCTGGAGTGCGCGAAGGCTTTGCCACGCTGTCCGATGCCCGCCTTGTCTTCACCGCTCATTCCATCCCCACCGCGCACGACGCGGCCGGGGGAGCAGACGGTGATAAGAACCTCTACTCACGCCAGGTGGCCGAGGCCGCACGTCTCATCGCGGATGCCGCCGGCGTCGAGGACTATGACCTGGTGTGGAACTCGCGCTCGGGCAATCCCGCCACGCCGTGGCTCGAGCCCGACGTCGTCGACCACATGGAAGCGCTCGCGGAGCAGGGTGCGAAGCAGCTCGTCGTGTGTCCGGTCGGCTTTATCTCGGACCACATGGAGGTCGTGTGGGACCTCGACACCGAGCTCGTCGCTGCGGCGAAAGAGAAGGGCGTGGAGATCTACCGCACGCGGACCGCGGGGCCGAGCGACGCGTTCTCCTCGATGGTCGTGGACCTCATCGAAGAGCTTTGTACTGACCGCCAGCCGGAGGGGCTGGGCACCGTCACCGTGCAGGGCTGCACAGTCAATGGTGCGCCGTGCGCTGAGGGATGTTGCGATATCTGGAGTCTCCACAAGCCTCATTAAGTCAAGTTAAAAAAGTTGACCAGCGACGAGTGAAGCCCTTAAATCAAGTGAAATGACTTGATTTAAGGGGTTTCGCGTTAGCGGCCGAAGTCGGCGACGGCGTAGGCGACGCCAGCCATCCGGGCCTGCCGGATGTGCCGCCAGAGGCGGAGCAGCTGCGGGTCGAGCGAGTGATCCTGGAGGCGGTCCGTGACGGTCTCGATGATGGCGGCGACGCGGTCTGCGCGGGCAAAGAGTTTGGCGGCGCGGGGCGGGGTGGCATCGGGAAGCCCGGGCGTGTCGTAGAAGTCGGAGAGGGTACCGACGGTGAGCCGCGGATTGGGCAAGTCTTTTTTGACATAATCTAGCCCCTCAATGATGCGGGCGGATTCCTCGGTCGCTTGGGCGAGCAATGCGTCAGCCTCGCCGGGGCTCAGCCACGCGGGCACGGGCAACGGCTGGGTCTCTTCGATGAGCTGCCATTGGGTGTAATTGGGGCCTGCATGCGGCACGAGAACGAGATGGACGCTCGGATCGGCGGTGCGCACGACGATGGCGCCGGCGGGGCTCGCGCTGGCTGCGGCGGCGGACGTCGAGCCGGCGGGCAAGGCGGGCGGCTCGCCGGGACCCGAGAGCAAAAGGCGGAGGACAGGCTCGCCAGGACCCTGGCCGAGGAGGGCATCGGTGGCGGCGCGCAGGCGCGCGAGGATGTCGCTGAACGCGGCGGAGCCGTAGGCCTCGGGGTAGCCGCCGAGCTCCGTGAGAGCATCGATGAGCTCGTCCGCGGGTTCGTGGCCGTGGAGCCAGGCTCCCAGCCAGACGGCAGAATTTTGCAGTGGGGACCAGACCTCGGCGCGCATATCCATAGCAGGGGCAGTGTAATAGATAGACTGTCCCGCTATGAGCTTTGATTCCCGCGCTCCCTATGGTGGAGACATTCTGGCAGGCCACAAACGCACGCGCCCCAAGGAGTACCCGGTTGTGCCCGCAGAACCGGGCATGGTTGTCGAAGTTGTCGGCGACGACTTCGTCGGTGCCGTGATGGGCGTGGACAAGACGGTCTACGGCCAGGTCATCCGCTTGGAGGACCGCCACGGCGTGGAGCGCGTCTTCAACCTCGTGCCGGGCGGTTTCCTGTTCGAAGGCCAGCAGGTGACACTCACGCGCTACGTGCCGAAGCAGGCGCCGCGTAAGTCGAACTCCGGCTCGCGTCGCGTGGAGAATGTCGAGGCGAAGGTCATCGCGCCGTCGCGCATCTGGGTCGAGGGTGTGCATGACGCCGCCATCGTGGAGAAAATCTGGGGTCATGACCTGCGCGTCGAGGGCGTCGCCGTGGAGTATCTTGAGGGCCTCGACAACCTGGAGGAACGCCTCGCCGAGTTCCAGCCGGGACCGGGGCGACGCGTGGGCGTGCTCGCCGACCACTTGGTGAAGGGGTCGAAAGAGACGCGCATGACGCAGGCGCTGGGGCCGGACGTTCTCGTTACAGGACACCCGTTCATCGATATTTGGGCGGCGGTGAAACCGGAACGCGTGGGGCTTAAGGCATGGCCCGACGTGCCCTACGGCGAGGACTGGAAGACCGGCATCTGCCAGCGCGTGGGCTGGTCTGATCCCAAGGATGGGTGGCGCCGCGTCTACAACGCGGTGCACAGCTTCCGCGATGTGGATTCCTCGCTCATCGGGGCAGTGGAGCGGCTCGTCGACTTCGTGACGACGCCGGAGCTGCGGAAGGGAGACCTGCTCTAGGCTGGCCTATTCGCACGCTCCATGACGTTGATGGCAAGCTGCCAGCCCGCCATTTCTGCGGCCCAGCCCGCGGCTTGGAGGCGCTGGGACATGGCCTGCTTGGAGATGCCGAGCTCGGCGGCCGCCTCATTCTGGTTGAGGCCGCCGCGCACGAGGGCCGTGGCCTCGCGGCCTTCGATGGTGCGCTTGTGCAGCACGTAGCCGAGCAAAGCGAAGACTGCTGCGATGTCCGAGGCCTCCGATGCGCGGCCGCGCGCGCCGATCTTCGCGTAGACCTGCGCCGGGCGCGCGTTCTTGGGCAGGGATGCGGTGGCTGTCGCGCGGGTCGTGGCTTCATCCTCGGCGGCGCCAGCGTCAGCGCTCAGGGCGAGCGAGGGGGTCACGCCGATACCGATGGCCCAATCACCGTCAGCGAGCAGGGCCATGACGACGTCGCACACGCTGTGTGCCGAGTCGACGATGGCGCAGATGTCTTCGACTCCGAGCATCTCAAACTCGCCGACACCGTCGAGCGTCGCGAGCGCCTCCGCGGAGCGCTGAACGAGCTGGGCGCGGCGCACAGAACGGCCGCGATAACGGGCATGGACGGCAAGCATGATTCCTTGACTTTCTTTCGGACAGGACGAGAAACTGCGCTTAAGTCTAGCCTTTTGACTTGATTTAGGGAAGTTCGCGGGCGACCTTGGCGTCGAGCACGAGACCTGCGATGCCGATGGCGGCGAGGACAATGGTGGCTGTGATGACCCAGGGGTTGGGGCCCGTGGTGAGCGTCTCGCCAAAGAACACGCCCATCGCCGTGGTAGGGATGGACCCCAGCGCGGTCGCCAGGAGGAACTGACCGAAGGGCACGGGTGTAAGCGCCGCGGCATAGTTCAAGATAGAGAAGGGCACGCCCGCGACCATGCGCAGGCTCGTGATGGCGAACCACCCGCGGCGCTCCAAGTGCGCGTTGAGCTTGAAGACGGCCGGGTGCATAAGCCGCGGGCGCATCCAGTCTCCGAGCAGGCGCCGCACCACGAGGAAAGAAATTGCCGCGGAAACGGTGAGGGCTGTCAGTGCGAGAAGCAGTCCTTCGACCGGGCCGAAAAGGATTCCGGCGGCGACCGTCCAGATAGTGCGGGGCAAGGGGAATAACGTAAACGTGACATAACCCAGCCAGAAGACAAAGGGGAACCAGGGATCCAAACGTGTCGCCCAGGAACGCAAGGTCGAGAGATCGGGAACGTCCACGAAGACGATAAATGCAACGACAATACCCAGGATCATCGCAGCCTGAAGCCAACGTTTCAGGCTCCAGCCTTGGATGGTGCGGGCGGCATCGGCAAGCACGGTGCGCACAAAGTCTGCAAGCTGCCGGAGATAACGCTGCCGTTGTTTCTTCACGGTCACTGAGCTTAATGCACGCGTAAGGGTACAGATATCGCGGCGCGCGGCGATGCATACCAGTGTCGACTTCATCACTCAGGTTCTGCTAAGTGTGGCGAATACGTGCTGCTTAGAGCGCTGGGCTTGCCGGCAACTCTGAGCGGCATATTTTAATCCGGATTTCTTCGTATTTTTTACTTCGCATCTGGCAACATAAGTCTTATAACTTTTTCGTTCAACTATCTTAAGGAACCCCCCATGGACTACATCCTTGCCTTGGGAGATAACCCCGACTATCCGCTGTGGCTGCGCGCGACGCACCTCATCAACTTCATCTTGATGGGCATGCTGCTACGGTCGGGTTGGGAAATTCTCTCCTCCCTGCCGCGCCTGTGGTGGCGCAGCGACTGTGCCCCCGGAACCGAGTGGCTCAAGTTCACCAAGCGTGAACTACCGAAGGAAGAGGGCGTCTACACCTCGCTCATGGATGAGAAGTCCATGTCGCCGCTGCTCGCCCTGCCGGGTCGCGAAAACATCGGTCTGGGCCGTCACTGGCACGGCCTGTCCGTGATGCTCTGGGTGCTCAACGGCTTTGTCTATGTCGTCCTGCTCTTCGCCACTGGTCTGTGGCGCCGCATCGTCCCGACGTCCTGGGACATTATTCCTGAAGCGTGGCACTCTTTGCTTACGTACTTGAGCTTTAAGACGCCGGACCTGGCTTTGTTCGACCCGTACGACGCACTGCAGCAGCTCGCATACTTCGCGGTCGTCTTCCTTATCGCTCCGTTCATGATGGTCACCGGCGCGGCCATGTCGCCGGCGCTGCGCGAGAAGTTCCCGCACTTCTTTAAGTTCATTGGTGGCCACCAGATGGCACGTTCGCTGCACTTCATCGGCATGGTCATGATGTGCATGTTTATCATCATCCACGTCTTCCTCGTCTTCTTCGTCCACCGCGAGCACAACATGGTGCACATGGTCTTCGGCGACGTCACGCCGGAGCGCTACGCCCAGGCGTTTACGACGATGGTCATCACCATCGGCGTGGTCATTATCTTCTGGATCAGCCTGTCCTACTGGACGCTCGCGGACCGCGCCCGCGCACACCGCTTCGTCGTGGCCTTCACCGAGATCGGCCGCAAGATCTTCCTCAACTGGCTGCGCCCGTCCGCAGCGACGCAGACGGTCTACACCGAGCGCGATATCTCCGAGTTCCACTGGACCAACGGCCTGCCACCTACGGAAGAGGAGTCCCCGGAGTGGACCGCGTTCCGCAACAACGACTTCAAGGACTACGCCATTGAAGTGGCCGACGACGTCAACGGTGTCTCGAAGACCATCACGCTCGACGATCTGCGCGCGCTGCCACAGCACTCCTACATCGCAACCCACACCTGCATGCAGGGTTGGTCCGCAACATCCCGCTGGGCTGGCCCGCTGATGAAGGATGTGCTTGCACTCCTCGGCGAGCGCCCTGCCGGCGCGCACTACGTCATGGTTGAGTCCTACGGCCTGGCGCAGAAGATGTATGACAACCGTCCGCGCGAGCCGTTCTACGCCTGCTTCGACATCGACACGGCGATGGAGGATCACTCGATTCTCGCCATTAGCCGCAACGACCATCCGGTAGATATCCACTTGGGCGCCCCTGTGCGTGCCCGCGTCGAATCTAACCACGGCTACAAGGCCGTGAAGTGGGTCTCCAAGATCGCATGGCTCGCCGATTACAAGGAAATCGGTGACGGCCGCGGCGGCACCCGTGAGGATTCCGCGCTGCAGGCTTTCAACGGCCGCATCTAATAGTCGGCCCGCGAATTGACGCCGTTCCCGCACCTGCGGGGGCGGCGTTGCCGTCTTTTTCTACGGCTAGACGTGTAGAATTTCCGTCATGTCGATTATTGTTTCCACTCATTACAAGGTCACCGGCGTCCACGACGACGATGACGTGCGCAAGGCGCTGCAGTCCCTCTACGATATTTTCGCTGAGCACGGCCTGGGCCAGGCGACTTTCGAAATCCGTTCGCAGGACGACGTCAAGCTCATTATCAAGCACAAGGATGACGTCATCCCCAATGTCGCCGAGATGAATAAGGCCCTGGCGTCCGCGGGCAACTACGAAATCGTCTCGCGCTAACGACACATTCCATTAACGCAGAACACTGCCGCCGGAGACGGCGGCAATTCTTTTAGGCTGCCGTGAACTTCCTGGCAATTTCGGGGGTATGCGCGTCGGGGTTAGGCTCGCACGGCGGGGAAGAGGATACTAGAGGAAACGCATTACTCGTCGCTGCAGCGGCGAGTCCATTTGACGCCCGTGAGGACGCAGCCGCGCTCCGGGGCTTGTACATCCGGGGTCACGCGTCCTGGGCCTTCTTCAATCCCTAAAGGTGGATCACCAGCCATGTCAAACCTCACCTCCTACCTCGACGCTGCAACGTTGCTCGAGGCTTTTGGCCCTTGGGTCATCGCCGGCATCGCGCTCGTCGTCTTCATTGAATCCGGTGTCCTTTTCCCGTTCCTGCCCGGCGACTCGCTGCTTGTCACGGCAGCCGTGCTGCGGGATCAACTCAACGTCTCCATTTGGGCCCTGCTTGCGGTAGGCTTCGTCGCCGCATTCCTGGGCGACCAGGTGGGCTTCTGGCTGGGCCAGAAGTTTGGGCGCAAGCTCTTTAAGGCTGACGCCCGCGTGCTTAAGCTTCAGTATCTTCACGCGGCCGAAGACTTCTTTGCCAAGCACGGACCGGCAGCGCTCGTGCTGGGGCGCTTTGTGCCCATCGTGCGCACGTACGTCCCCGTCGCAGCGGGCACGGCGCAGATGCCGTACCGCCACTTCATCGGTTGGAACGTCACGGGCGCCGCTTTGTGGGTGCTGTCCATGAACTTGGTGGGAGTCTTCCTGGGCAATATTCCGGGCATTGCAGACTCGATCGAAAAGATCATGCTCCTTATTGTTTTCATCTCAGTCGCGCCGATCATCATCAAGGCGCTGTACGAGCGCAACAAGTTGAAGAAACGCGCCACCATCATGGAGGAAACCGCCGCCGTACGCAGCGACAATGCTGCGCGCTAAGCATCAGCTCATGCCCGCAACCGGACGCCGCCGTGGTGTCCGGTTGTGTTCGTTTTCACGCGCTGTCGCCGAAGAATGAGCACGATGGCAGGGGAGAAGCAGCCTTAATCGGGGTACCAATGTGTATTTACGGAATGTCCTTATTAAT
>NHCFJ05603__coassemble_977_pt1 | contig 15822 bp, 14 predicted proteins | sample NHCFJ05603__metabat2_low_PE_001 | metagenome-assembled genome bin NHCFJ05603 | reverse complement strand
GCGGCTTGTTGGTAGGGGTGTTGCGGAACGGTGGTAGGGCTGGATTCCGACTAGATGGTAGGACCGGGCAGCTGGCTTTGTCGGGGCCAGCGGCCGGGCCTCTAGACTACTCGTTGGCGCCATGTGTGGCGCTTGCCAGGTGTTGGCGTATGCCGTAGCCGCCGAGTTCGATGCGCTGTCCGGCATTGAGTCTGCTAACCAGTGAGTCGGCGGAGAGTGTCGGCGGCGACAGGGGACAGGGTCGGGCCCACCTATACAATGACAGAAAACGGGCAGCCCTACCACCTATCCGGAAAACCTCTACCAACTACGCGGATTACCCCTACCAACTACGCCGAAACGGCAATTAATCTCAATCACACCTGTTCTGCACCGGTGAGGTGTGGCATAAGGCTGCGTTACGGCGCTGGCTGCAACTGTGGCCAAAGAAAAGTTCTGAATCGATCAAGGTCGCCCGGCGACCGTGAAGGACGTTGAGCATGCAAACTTCACTCGGCCTCACCCTCATGGGCCTCGTAATTATCTTCCTTACGGTGGGAATCCTGATCCGCGGTAAGACCAACCCTATTGTTCCTATGACGCTCGTGCCGATCGCCGGTGCGCTCCTGTGTGGCTACGGGCTGGAGGAGATCTCTGACTTCTTTAGCTCAGGTCTCGAATCCGTGATGAACGTCGTGGTGATGTTCATCTTCGCCATTATCTTCTTTGGCATCCTCCAAGACGTCGGTCTGTTCGTGCCGGTCATCCAGGCGCTCATTAAGGCGACGCGCGGCAACGTCATTGCGGTCACCATGGGTACGGCCGCCATCGCCATCGTGGCGCACCTCGACGGCTCCGGCTCGACGACATTTCTGCTTACCATTCCCGCGCTGCTGCCGCTCTACAAGGCGCTTCGTATGTCTCGCTATATCCTCATCACAATCGTCGCTCTGTCGGCGTCCGTGATGAATATGCTGCCTTGGGGCGGCCCGCTCGGCCGTGCGGGCGCCGTCGTTGCCCAGGAACCCAACGACATCTGGGTCCACCTCCTTCCCATCCAAGGCGTCGCCGTCGTCATGGTCCTCCTCGTCGCCGCGGCCCTGGGCCTGCGCGAGCGGCGCCGTCTCGCGCGTCTGCGTGTCTCGGGTGAGTTCGAAGGCGACGCTAACGTCGATGTCGAGCAGATTGCGCAGGCCTTTTCTGCGCAGCAGGCCGCCGATAAGGAAGCGCTCGGCTTCCGTCACCGCACTGGCCGCTGGGTCACCATCGTCAATATCGTGGTCACACTGCTCATCCTCGTGGCGCTACTCTCCGGCCTCATGCCGCCAGCCCCGGCGTTCCTCATCGGCACGACCATCGCGCTCATCGTCAATTTCGAGGGTGTCTCCGAACAAAGCAATGCCCTCCGTCGCCACGCCCCGAATGCGCTCGCCATGGCCGGGGTCATTCTCGCCGCCGCCATGTTCCTCGGCGTCCTCAACGAAACCGGCATGCTCGAGGAAATCGCGCTCACACTCATCAACATCCTCCCGGAGGCAGTCGGCCCGTACCTCCACGTCATCATCGGTGTCTTCGGCGTGCCGCTCGATCTCCTCACGTCGACGGATGCGTACTACTTCTCCGTGCTGCCCATCATTCAGGGCACCGTGGAAACGTACGGCATCACGGGCATGGGTGCCGCGTCGGCGCTCATCATCGGCAACGTCATTGGCACGTTCGTCTCGCCATTCTCGCCGGCTCTGTGGCTCGCCCTTGGCCTCGCGGGGGCAAACATGGGCAAGTACCTCAAGATTGGCTTCCCGCTCGCGTGGGGCTTCTCCGTGATCCTTGTCCTCGTCGCATTTTTGACGGGCATGCTGGTGTAACAGCCATCGCCCTTCGCCCAAGCCCGCCGTGCGCACGCTGTGCGCCGGCGGGTTTGGTGATCATCGCGCCTAAGCATCGGAGCCATTCTTAACGGAGAACTGTGGTTTTTCCGCGCGATACAGCGGGCACAACCCGCAGAAATATCCAGGCGTAGGTCAAGGTTATTGCGCCCATACACAAGCCCACTGCGGCATGCGTCGTGGCAGGAGCAGTGCCCGTGCTTATCTGCCACATACCCGCCGCACCGGCGACCGCGCCGAAAGCGGCGGTGATGATATGCACGACGGAACGAGTCGCCGATGACAAACAAAATAGGAGAAAGTGAAGGCCGACGATAACGGCGATGGCGGGCTGTATCAAATCGGTGTTCATGTTACGGAGGAGATAGACCGCTCCCCATATCACGAGAAATTCGACGCAGAACGCCACGGCCACTATCCGGTTGGTCGCACGCCGGTCAGCGTGGTCTGCGGCACCTACAGGGTCTGTGGCCAGGGTTACCCGTTGGCGCCGGCGATTGAGACGCAGAACGATTAATACAGCAGCGGCGATGAGTTCTAACACTGCTAAGGCGGTGCCTAGTGGATAGAGTCCCAGCGGCCAATGGATCCACAGGAAAGTGAATCCAATCATGATCCAGAATCCTAGGGAGCGCGAGTCCACGAGAGCAGTTCCTTCTTATCGAGGTGTAGGGGGGGAGACGTGGCGGTCCCCGTGAGCAACAAAAGAGGACACGAGGTAGTAGACGGAACCAAGCCCGCGCAGTGTCGCTCTTGTGCAAGAGCATACACACGTCAATGGCAAGCGCGCCGCGACATCCAAAGGCGACAGGGCAGAAAGGGGGTACGGGAAAACCACGAAAGGCTCCGGAGTAATCCGGAGCCTTCGCTCTGTGCCCGAGGGGGGACTTGAACCCCCACGTCCGTTAATAGGACACTAGCACCTCAAGCTAGCGCGTCTGCCATTCCGCCACCCGGGCTGGGCGCTTCGGTCTTTCGACCTGGCTTGTGCTTTCAACCTCTCGGCTGGGCACTCGTAAAATATAGCCCGATTCAGAGTATGAGCACAAATCGGCAGGTCATTGCTTATTTTTAAACACTTTAAAAATGATTCTTGGGGCCTAGAACTTACAACGCTGCAACTTTGCCCACTGCGCGTGGGGAAATGGGCACTCCTGCGGCGGCCTAAGGGCCGGATTGGGCCCGAAAGTGGTGCAGAATGTGGTGGGCCAATCTCCGGCACATATGGTGTGACATGAGGTACAAAGGAAACATGACTTCTTACGCTGATGATCCCCGTTTCCCCGGACCCGACCCGTACGCCCCGTTGCGCGATGTGCCGTCGTTCGAGTTGACCTCAACGGACATCGAAGACGGTGCGGAGATTGCAGAGCGCTTCCGCGCGCCGGAGTCCGTCTCGCCCCAGCTGGCCTGGTCTGGTCTGCCAGAGGGCACCAAGTCCCTCGCCGTCACCTGCTACGACCCAGATGCGCCCACTGCGTCGGGCTTCTGGCACTGGGCAGCCTTCAACATTCCTGCCGACGTCACGGAGCTGCCCACAGGCGCAGGCGCCGCAGAAGACCTTGGCCTGGGCGGTGACGTGGTAAGCCTGCGCAACGACTCGGGCGCGCATACCTACTACGGTCCCAACCCGCCAGCAGGCCACACGCCGCACCGCTACCTCTACGTCGTCCACGCCGTCGACGTGGAGAAGCTCGACATCGACCCGGATTCCACGGCTACCGTGCTTGGCTTTAATCTGCATTTCCACGCGCTCGGCCGCGCCATCCTCTGGGGCTGGTACGAGACCATCGAGGAGGCCTGATATGGCCAAGACCATGCCCGGCACAGCGCCGGTGCCCGTGGCGTTGCGCGTCGGCGGCGCGTTCATGGCGCTCTCACTCGTCCTGCTGCTCTTTGGCGTGCTCTCGCTCGTCTCAGACGGTTGGATGGTGCCCTACGGTGTTTCGCCTCGTTTCTTGCTCATCGTCGCCGCAGCGGCGCTTGCAGGCGCCTTCGTGACCACGAGCACGGAACAGCGCGGCTCGCCGGCCCAAGTCATCGGTTTGGTCGTCTCGCTGGCGCTCGTCATCGCCAGCCGCTTCGTGAGCGCCCAGGCCATCAGCCACATGGCGCAATACTGGCTGTTCCTCTATGCCGTAGCTGCTCTCCTGTGCGCACTCGTCATCAGACGCTCGCTCATTCCTAAGGACTAGGAGAAAAGCCACACGCCCCCGCGTCCAAAGACGCGGGGGCGTTGCGCGCGTGGGGCCTTAGGACTTCCAGGGAAGGCCAGAGCCGACGGCATCGGAAAGCGAGGCAAGGCCATGCGCGCGGACCTGGGCGGCGAGGCCAAGGTGGATGTCGCGGATCCAATCCGGGCCGCCATAGATGAGCGGCGTGTAGCCCTGCAGGAGCGAGGCGCCGGAGGTAATGCGCTCCCACGCCTGCTCCGGGGTGGAGATGCCGCCCACAGCGATAAGGGCCAGCTGCGAGCCCACGCGAGCGTGGAGGCGACGCAGCACCTCCAGCGCGCGGGCGGCGACGGGCGCGCCGGAGATGCCGCCGGCACCCATGGCCTCGACCTCCTCGCGCGGAGTCTTCAGGCCCTCGCGCGAGATGGTGGTGTTGGTGGCGACAATGCCAGCCAGACCGAGGTCGACGGCGAGGTCGGCTACGGCGTCGACATCTTCATCGGAGAGATCCGGGGCAATCTTGACAAGGACCGGGACCTTCGTGGCTTCCTGGACAGCGACGAGGATGGGGCGCAGGGACTCGACGGCCTGGAGGTCGCGTAGGCCCGGGGTGTTGGGGGAGGAGACGTTCACCACGAGGTAGTCCGCGAGGTCGCCCAAGACGGAGGCGGACTGACGGTAGTTAGCGACGGCCTCCTCGGCGGGCACCACCTTGTTCTTGCCGATATTGATTCCGATGACGTCGCTGTAGCGGCGAGCGCGGAGGTTCTGCGCGACCTTGGAGGCGCCGTCGTTGTTAAACCCCATGCGGTTGAGGATGGCCTTGTCCGCGGGCAGACGGAACAGGCGCGGGGCGGGGTTGCCCGGCTGCGGCATGGCGGTGACGGTTCCGAGCTCGGCGTAGCCAAAGCCCACGGAGGTCCAGGCATCCGGCGCGGAGCCGTTCTTGTCGAACCCAGCGGCCAGGCCCAGGGGACGCGGGAAGTGGACGCCGAAGACGTCCTGAGCGAGGACCGGGTCGTCGACAGCGAGTGCCTTGCCAAGGGCGCGGTTGACGGGGCCGAGCTTCTGCAGCCCGGCGAGTCCCTGGGAAATGATGGTGTGGATGCGCTCGGGTGAGAGCTGGAACATGCCCTTGAGTGCGACTTGGTAGGCCTTGATGCGAACGTCGTGGAAGCGGGAGGAGGTCATCGGAGAATCCTTAAGGGTTTAGGCGTCGAGCTTGGGATCGGAGACGATTTGAAGGCCAGCGCCGGTGGCGGAGCCAAAGACCGCGACGCCGTCCTCGGTGACTGCCATGTGTTGGGCGTCGGCGACGGTGTCGACCTGTCCTTGAGACTCGGGGACACCAGAAGCGATGCGGAAGGCCTGCGCTTTATTGTTGTCCGTCGTCGTGACCCACGCGAGCTGACGGCTGTCGTCCCAGGCGGTGGCCCACGGCGTGCCGTCGGTGTTGCCAAACTGGTGGAGGCGAATGACGTCCTCGGAGGTGTAGATGGCCACGCGCTTGCCCTCGGTGTCCGCGGCGACGAGGACGCCATGGTTGCCGGAGGAGATAAGGCCCACGCCTTGGCCGACGCGCAGGCGGCCGCCCTCGCGGGAGTTCTCCCAGTCGAGGTTCTGGATGGTGGTGTCAGCGCGCCAGACGCGCACGACGTTGTCAGTACCGTCCTGGTTGCGCACGGCCACGAGCTGGTCGGTGGGGGCTTGGACCTTAAAGTCGTCAATGCGCTTGTCGTCCTTGTAGACTGCGACCTCGCTGGCATTCCTCGTGGAGACAAAGAGCTCGCCGGAGGAGGTCAGCGCGGCGGCGGTGACGGGGTAGGCCTCCTCGGTGGTGACCATGCGTTCCTGGGTGGGGTCCGCGGCGTCGAAGATGCGCACGCGGTTACCGCACGCGAGAACGAACTCGGCGTCGGTCGGCGTGAGGTCCCCGCACTGTGTGTCGACGTCGATGGCCGTGGCCTTCTTCGCCTTGAAATCGGCGGGGGAGCCGATGGTGAGCGTATCCGCGGTGCGCACGGCGATATACTCGCCGGCGGCCTCAATGTCCGTGATATCGCTAAAGTCGATGACGTCGCCTACGGGGTGAGCGTCCTTCGGGGAGGGGGCAGGCGAGGCGTCGCCCATCTCCGCTACGTTGTCGTCTGCGGTCGTATTCGGCATGTCCGAGCACCCGGCCACCGCGGCGCCAGCCAGGCCCACAGCGAGGGCGGTGGCGGCGAACCGGCGGGCGGCAGGAGCGGACTTCTTCATCACTACAGTCACGTCGGTTTAGTCTAGCAGCGCAACCCTGCGTGGCAGAGTACCTCACACATAGAAAAGCCGGGTAGGGTGTCCTGTCGTGATTGAAGCAACCGCCGCCAGCGACATGTCCTGGCTCCAAGTCATTGTTCTCTCCATCGTGCAGGGCCTCACCGAGTTCTTGCCGGTGAGCTCATCGGGCCACCTGCGCATCGTCTCCACTCTTTTCTGGGGCGAAGACGCTGGCGCGTCTTTTACCGCCGTCATCCAGCTCGGCACAGAGGCCGCCGTGCTCGTCTTCTTCGCGAAGATGATCTGGCAAATCCTCACCGGCTGGTTCCGTGGATTGTTCAATAAGGAGCAGCGCGGCCAGGATTACCGCATGGGATGGATGGTCATCGCGGGTTCCATCCCGATCGGCATCATTGGCGTGCTCGCTAAGGACATCATCCGCGAAAACCTCCGCAACCTGTGGATCACTGCGGCCATGCTCATCGCGTTCTCTTTCGTCTTCATCATCGCGGAACGCACCTCGTCCAAGACGCGCGGCTTCGAGGACCTCACGATGAAAGACGCCCTCGTCATGGGTCTGTGCCAGTGCCTCGCGCTCATCCCGGGTGTTTCGCGCTCCGGCGGCACCATCTCCGGCGGCCTCTTCCTGGGCCTCGACCGCGAAGTCGCTACGCGCTTTTCCTTCCTACTCGCCATCCCGGCCGTGCTGGCCTCGGGGCTCTTCTCGCTGCCGGATGCGTTTGACCCGGCGGCGGGACAGGCGGCATCGGGAGCCCAGCTGCTCGTGGGCACGCTCATCGCCTTCGTCATCGGCTACGCGTCTATTGCCTGGCTGCTCAGGTTCGTGGGCAACCACTCCTTCGAGTGGTTCGCGGCCTATCGCATCCCGGTGGGCATCCTCGTGATGATCCTGCTGGCCCTGGGCGTGCTGCAGCCCTTCTAGATACGTTTAAAGCTTAAAGCGATAGGATAGAGACCATGCACTCTTGGCCCGTACCCGAATTCACCACGCTGCCAGGCACTCCGCAGCAGCTCCACCTCTATGACACCGCGAACCAAACCATCGCACCGGTGGAGGTCGAGGGCGACACCGCCGGCATGTACGTCTGCGGCATCACGCCCTATGACTCGACGCACCTGGGGCACGCGGCCACGTACCTCACGTTCGACCTCATCTACCGACAGCTGCTCGACAACGGTCACAAGGTCCACTATGTCCAGAACATCACGGACGTCGATGACCCGCTCTTCGAGCGCGCCGAGCGTGACGGCGTGGACTGGCGTGAGCTGGGCACCTCCCAGATCGACCTCTTCCGCAACGACATGGAGCTGCTCTCGGTCTTCCCGCCGCAGGACTACATCGGTGCGATGGAGGCCATCGACGAGGTCGTCGACATGGTTCAGAAACTCCTCGACAACGGCGCGGCCTACGTCGTGGACGACGCGGAGTACCCGGACGTCTACGCATCCATCGACGCCACCGCGAATTTCGGCTACGAGTCCAACTACTCGCGCGAGCAGATGATGGAGTTCTTCCGCGAGCGCGGCGGCGACCCGGACCGCGCAGGCAAGCACGACCCCCTCGACGCGCTGGTGTGGCGCGCCCACCGCGAGGGCGAGCCGTCCTGGGACTCGCCGTTCGGCCCGGGCCGCCCAGGCTGGCACATCGAGTGCTCCGCCATCGCTACCAACCGCCTGGGCAAGAACTTCACCGTCCAGGGCGGCGGCAGCGACCTCATCTTCCCGCACCACGAGTTCTCCGCCGCGCATGCAGAGGCCGCCCTGCACTCCGAACGCATGGCCGACTTCTACGTGCACACCGGCATGATCGGTCTCGACGGCACAAAGATGTCCAAGTCCCTGGGCAACCTCGTCTTCGTCCACAAGCTGGTGGAGGCGGGCCACGACCCCTCGGCCATTCGCCTCGGCGTCTTCGCGGGCCACTACCGCACGGAGCGCGACTGGTCAGACGGCGTCCTCATGGACGCCACGGAACGCTTGACCACCTGGCGCGAGGCTCTCAACCACCCAGGCTCACGCGAGCTTGCCGATGCCCTCGTCGCGACGTTGCGTGAGCGTCTCGCCGCCGATCTGGACACGCCGGGCGCTTTGGCCGCGGTGGACGAGTGGGCATCGGCAAGCCGGGGCTCCGATGAGGAGACCGCGGGCGAGCTGGTGCGCGCGGCACTTAATTCGCTCCTCGGCGTGCGGGTGTAAGAAAAATAGGGGACAATGGCGCTCATGAGCATTCGCGCCGACTTCCAGCCCACCGTCGACGAATTCATCGCCGACCTCACGTCCTTCGCTACCGGCTCGTACCTCAAGGAGGACGAGAAAGAATTCTGGGACCAGCCCTTTGACCCGGCGGTACTGCCGCAGCTGCGCAGCCTGCTCGAAGGCTTCCTGGACAACCTCGACAAGGTGCCGGATGACCCGGATGGGGAGACCATCGCCGCCGTCGCGGCGCCCTTCGTTGAATCGCTCGAGTCCTTCAACGCGGCCCACGCAGGCGCGGTCATCGAGCCGGAGGAAAAGGAAGACCTCGCGGCCTTGCTGCATGACGCAGCCGCGGCCACTGGCGCGGACGACGAGGCGCTGCGCGCGCTGCCCGAGCTCGACTAATGGGGCGGCCGCAGGCAATCTTCTGGGACATGGATGGCACCCTCACGGACTCTGAGCCGCTGTGGGAGAAAGCCACGTACCGCATGGCCGCGTTGCTCGGCCGCGAACTCACGCCCGAGGTGCGCGAACGCACCGTGGGCGCAAGTTTCCCCGACACCTTCCGCATCTGCTGCGAATGGGCCGGTTTTACGCCCGCGCACGGCGACTTTGAGCGTTACCGCGACGACTCTTTCGAGTATGTCGCCTCGCTTTATCAGTCCGAGGACACCGTGTTCCCCGGCGTTCGCGCGCTACTGTCTGAGCTGCAGGCGGGCGGCGTGCCCATGTTCGTGACCACGAATACGGCACGCGCCGTGGCCGTCGACGTCGTCGAGTCCATCGGGCGGTCCTACTTCGTCGACGTCATCTGCGGCGACGACGTGCCCGTGGGCAAGCCGGACCCGGCGATGTACCTCGAAGCCGCGCGCCGCGCTGGCGCCCATCCCGCGGACTGCCTCGTACTCGAGGATTCCGCGACGGGCATGCGTGCTGCCGTCGACGCGGGTTGCCGCACGATTGGTCTGCCCCTTGATGACACGGTCACCGTGCCCGCGGCGGCCGTGGCCATTGCGACGCTCCGCGGGGAGGACCCGCGGGCGCGCCACCTCGACGGCGCGACGGCGGCAGATCTCTACCGCTGGTTCGCGGAGCTGCCCACGCCCTAGTTTTCGGTAGACCAAAAGAAATACGGGGGCAATCACTGCGGGTCCCGTGCGGGGGTGCAATAATAAGGCACTATGAAGAATTTTGATGAGCTTTTTGCCGAGATTTCCGCCAAGGCCGCCGCGCATGAGGCCGGCTCGGGCACCGTGGACGCCCTCGATAAGGGCGCCCATTTCATTGGCAAGAAGATCATCGAGGAGGCTGGCGAAGTCTGGATCGCCTCCGAGTACCAATCCGACGCCGAGCTCGCGGAAGAAATGTCCCAGCTCATGTATTGGACCCAAGTCATGATGGTGAAGCGCGGGCTCACCCCCGACGACATCTACAAGTATCTCTAGTACAAGCATCTCTCGACCCACAGGGGAGTTCATCCACCCATGATTAAAGTCGCCGTCCCCAACAAGGGATCGCTGTCTGAAGCTGCCACGTCCATCCTCGCCGAAGCCGGCTACAAGGGCCGCGGCATGAACAAGGTCCTCAATATCGTGGACGATGTCAACGATGTGGAGTTCTTCTTCCTTCGTCCCAAGGACATCGCCATCTACGTCGCCTCCGGCGTGCTCGATTTGGGTATCACCGGACGCGACCTCGCCGCCGACTCGCGCGCCGACGTCCAGGAAATCCTCGACCTCGGATTCGGCTCGTCCACCTTCCGCTATGCCAGTGTCGCTGGTGAGGACTGGAGCGTGGACAAGCTCGAGGGCAAGCGCATTGCCACGTCGTATCCGAATATCGTCCGTCAGGACTTGAAAGACCGCGGGCTCACCGCCGAGGTCATCCGTCTCGACGGTGCGGTGGAGATTTCCATCCGCTTGGGCGTCGCGGACGCCATCGCCGATGTCGTCTCCACCGGCACAACGCTGCGCCAGCAGGGCCTCGCCCCGTTCGGCGAGCCCATCGTCACCTCCGAGGCGATCGTCATCAAGCGCTCGGGCGTTGAGGTCACCGCCGAGGAGCAGGTCGTGTTGGGCCGTATCCAGGGTATTCTCCACGCCCGCAACTACCTCATGCTCGACTACAACGTGGCGCAGGACAACCTCGCGGCCGCGGCGGCCGTGACGCCGGGTCTTACCGGACCCACGGTCTCGCCGCTCAATCGCGAGAACTGGGTAGCGGTGCGCGCCATGGTGCCCAAGCGCGAGGCGAACCAGATTATGGATAAGTTGGCCGCCCTCGGTGCCGAGGCCATCCTCGCGTCCGACCTGCGGATTGCGCGAATTTAAGCCCCATATCCGGGGGTAGTCCGGCCATCCCGGCCTAGGTCTGCACGAATAGCACTACGATGGTGGGGGTTGCAAAACACTTACCCACCCTCGAGTACTAGGAGTTGTAGACCAAAAATGGCTAAAACCTCCAAGAAGGCCGCAGAGACCTCGTCTGACAAGGCCGAAGTGACCACCGCGAACGTCGAAGCTACGGCCGCCGACACGGCCGAGAAGACCGACGCGAAGACCCCGGCTCCTGAGGCCGCCAAGCAAGAGAAGTCGGCGAAGAAGTCTGCCTCGAAGAAAACCCGCACCGAGACCGACCTGCTCGGCGACATGGAAGTTCCGTCTGACGCGTACTACGGCGTCCACACGCTGCGCGCTATGGAGAACTTCCAGATTTCCTACGTCACCATCAACACCATCCCGGACTTCATCCGCGGCATGGTGCAGGTGAAGAAGGCCACCGCGATGGCCAACCGCCGCCTCCACGTCCTGCCGAAGAAGAAGGCCGAGGCCATCATCTGGGCCTGCGACCAGATCCTCGAAGAGGGCCGCTGCATGGACCAGTTCCCGCTCGACGTCTTCCAGGGCGGCGCGGGCACCTCGCTCAACATGAACACGAACGAGGTTGTGGCAAACCTCGCGCTCGAGCACCTCGGCGAGGAGAAGGGCCGCTACGACATCATCAACCCCAACGATGACGTCAACATGTCCCAGTCGACCAACGATGCATACCCCACCGGCTTCCGCCTCGGCGTCTACTCCTCGCTGGATAACCTCATCGAACGCATCGACGCTCTGCAGCAGGCCTTCAACTCCAAGGGCAACGAGTTCCAGGATATCCTCAAGATGGGCCGCACCCAGCTGCAGGACGCCGTGCCCATGACCCTCGGCGACGAATTCAAGGCCTTCGCGCACAACCTGGCCGAGGAGCAAAGCGTGCTCCGCGATGCGCAGGCACGCCTGCTGGAGATCAACCTGGGCGCCACCGCCATCGGTACCGGCGTCAACACCCCGGCCGGCTACCGCAGCCAGGTCACCGCGGCGCTCGGCGAGGTCACTGGCCTCGAGATCAAGACCGCCCGTGACCTCATCGAGGCGACCTCAGACTGCGGCGCCTACGTGCTCGTCCACTCCGTCATCAAGCGCGCGGCCATGAAGCTGTCCAAGATCTGCAACGACCTGCGTCTGCTCGCTTCCGGCCCGCGCGCCGGTCTCGCCGAGATCAACCTGCCGCCGCGTCAGGCTGGCTCCTCCATCATGCCGGGCAAGGTCAACCCGGTGATCCCGGAGGTCGTCAACCAGGTCTGCTTCAAGATCTTCGGCAACGACCACGTCGTCACCATGGCCGCCGAGGCCGGCCAGCTCCAGCTCAACGTCATGGAGCCGGTCATCGGCGAGGCGCTCTTCCAGTCCATCCGCATCATGGGCAACGCCGTCGACACGCTCCGCGAGAAGTGCGTCACCGGCATCACCGCCAACGCCGACGTCTGCCGCGCCTACGTGGAGAACTCCATCGGTATCGTCACGTACCTCAACCCGTTCATCGGCCACCACAACGGCGACATGATCGCCAAGGAGTCACTGCAGACCGGCAAGGGCGTGCGCGACCTCATCCTGGAGAAGGGCCTGCTGGACGAGGCCACGCTCGACAAGGTCCTGTCCGTCGAGAACCTCATGCACCCGGAGTTCCGCGGCCAGTTCTACATCGACGACTAAGCCGTCTCAACATCCCCGCATACGCCCCGTCCGCGCCGCACACTGGCGCTGGCGGGGCGTTGCGCGTGTGGGAATCAACACAAACGGACACAAATCGTGTCCAAAAGTATTCTATTCACTCGCCGCGGTGAAAGAATAGGGGATATGCGCGGCCCACGGAGGCCGCCGTCCACCACTCACTTCTTCCTTTGAGAGGACTCCCCGTGGTTATTGTTCACATCCTCATCGTCCTCGCGGCGATCGTCCTGGGCGCCCGCCTCGGCTCCATCGGCATCGGCATGGCCGGCGGCCTGGGTGTTCTGCTCCTCGGCGCCACCGGCATCCCAGTTACGCGCGAGGACGTCCCGTTCGACGTCATCGGCATCATCATGACCGTCATCGCCGCCATCGCCGCTATGCAGCGCGCGGGCGGCATGGACTACCTCGTCCACATCGCCGAGCGTTTCCTGCGCAAATCTCCGAAGCGCGTGACCTACTACGCACCTATCGTCACCTGGCTCATGACGGTACTCGCCGGCACCGGCCACACAGCGTTCTCCACGCTCCCCGTCATCGTCGAAGTCGCCAAGGAAGGCAACGTCCGCCCGTCGCGCCCGCTGTCCATCGCCGTGGTTGCCTCCCAGATGGCCATTGTGGCGTCGCCGATTTCCGCGGCCGTGGTCTTTATGGCCAGCGCCGTCGAGCCGCTCGGCGTGGGCTACCTCCAGCTCCTCGCCGTCGTCATCCCCGCGACCTTCCTGTCCATCTTCCCAGCGGCGTGGCTTGCCAACCGCATGGGCGCCGAGCTTGCCGATGACCCCGTCTACCAGGAGCGCATGGCCGCCGGTCTCGTCAAAAAGTCGGAGGCATCGACCTACGTCCCGACCAAGGAAGCCAAGACCTCGGTGTGGATCTTCCTCGTTGCCATCCTCGTCGTCATGGCATGGGCCACGATTACCTCGGACCAGCTGGGGCTTATCTCGAACCCGACGCTGCCGCGCAACGAAGCGATCATGACCATCATGCTCACCGCCGCGACGGTTATCCTGCTCATCACCAAGGTCCCGGCCGTAGACGTCCTCAACACTCCGGTGTTCAAGTCCGGCATGTCCGCGTCCATCTGCGTGCTCGGCGTGGCGTGGCTCGGCACGACGCTCATCAACTACTACATGGAGGACATCAACGCCATCGCGGGTTCCACGCTGGAGACCTCGCCGTGGCTGCTCGCCGTCGTCCTCTTCTTCGCCGCGGCCCTGCTGTACTCGCAGGCTGCGACCGCGAAGGCCATCATCCCGGCCGCGCTCGCCCTGGGTGTCTCTCCGCTGACCGCTGTCGCTGCGTTCCCTGCCGTCTCTGCGCTGTTTATCCTGCCGACCTACCCGACGCTGCTCGCGGCCGTCGAGATGGACGACACGGGCTCGACGCGCATCGGCAAGGCCGTGTTCAACCACCCGTTCCTCATTCCGGGTACGGTGTCCATCGTGGTCTCGGTTCTGCTCGGTTACGCCTTCGGCGCCGTGCTGCTCTAGTCGCCCCCGTTCGGGGCCGCGCGGGCATGAGAATCTCGTCTCATGCCCGCTTTTGCGTACCTGGGCCCCACCGCGGCCCATGTGTGCTGGTTACTATTTAAGACATGACAACACAGCCATCCGACGTTGAAATCGCACAAGCACACCCGCTCAAGCCGATTACGGAGATCGCCGCCACCGCTGGCATCCCCGACGCCGCACTCATTCCTTATGGCACCACCAAAGCCAAGGTCGACATCACCGCACTCGGGGACGTCGAGCCCGCCGAGGGCAAGATCGTTCTCGTCACCGGCGTCTCACCCACGCCGGCGGGCGAGGGCAAATCCACCGTGCTCATCGGGCTTGCCGATGCCTTCTCGCAGCTCGGCGAGCGCACCGTCGTCGCCCTGCGCGAGCCCTCCCAAGGCCCGGTCATGGGCATCAAGGGCGGCGCGGCCGGCGGCGGCTATTCGCAGATCGTCCCGATGGAGGACATCAACCTGCACTTCACCGGCGATTTCCACGCCATCTCGGCGGCGACGAACACACTGGCGGCCATCATCGACAACCACATCCACCAGGGCAACGAGCTGAACATCGATCCGCGTAGGGTGACGTGGCAGCGCTGCGTCGACGTCAACGACCGCGCGCTGCGTCATGTCGTCACGGGCCTGGGCGGCCCGACGCATGGCGTCCCGGCGGAGACCGGATTTACCATCACGGCGGCATCGGAAATCATGGCCATCCTGTGCTTGGCCACCTCGCTGAAGGATCTGAAGAAGCGCCTGGGCGACATCACGATCGGCTTTACCTACGACGGCGCGCCGGTCACTGCGCGCGACCTGCAGGCAGAGGGCGCGCTCACCGCGCTCATGCGCGACGCGCTCAACCCGAACCTCGTCCAGACCCTCGGTGGCACCCCGGCCTTCGTCCACGGCGGCCCGTTCGCCAATATCGCGCACGGCTGCAACACACTGCTGGCCACCCAGACCGCCCAGAAGTTCGGCGACGTCGTACTCACCGAGGCTGGCTTCGGCGCGGACCTCGGCGGCGAGAAGTTCATGGACATTAAGTCGCGCTTCGGCCATCTCGACGTCGCGGGCGCCGTGGTCGTCGCGACCATTCGCTCCCAGAAGTACAACGGCGGGCAGGCTCGCGAGGATCTCACCACCGAAAATCTCGAGGCTCTCAAGGCCGGCGTCATCAACCTTGAGCGCCACGTGGAAAACATCCGCAAGTTCGGCGTCAAGCCGGTCGTGGCACTCAACCTGTTCTGGTCCGACGCCCAAGCCGAGCGCGACTTCATGCGCGAGTGGGCTAAGGGCTTCGGCGTCGCGCTCGCCGAGTGCAGCGTCTGGTCGGACGGCGGTGCAGGCGCCCTCGAACTGGCAAAGACCGTCCGCGACAACTTCGTGACCGGCGAGTCCACGCAGCTCTACGATCCCGCAGCTGGCATCGAAGCCTCCATTGAGACCATCGCGCACGAGATCTACCGCGCATCGTCGGTTGAATACGGCCCCAAGGCGAAGAAGGACCTCCAGTACATCAAGGACAACGGCTGGGAGAAATTCCCCGTCGTCATCTCCAAGACGCAGTACTCATTCTCCGATGACCCGACCTCTCTCGGCGCACCCATGGGCCACACCCTCCACGTCCGCGAGCTGCTTCCGCGCACCGGCGCTGGCTTCATTGTGGCGCTCACGGGCGACGTCATGACTATGCCGGGCCTGCCCAAGGAGCCAGCCGCCAACCGCATCGACGTGGCAAAGGACGGCACGATCTCCGGCCT
>NHCFJ05603__coassemble_957_pt1 | contig 16157 bp, 13 predicted proteins | sample NHCFJ05603__metabat2_low_PE_001 | metagenome-assembled genome bin NHCFJ05603 | reverse complement strand
GTCGACGTTTTCTTCCTTGAGCCGAGAGACGAAAGAGTTCATGTCTTCGACGCTATAAAAACCTGCCAAGGCCTGCAACGATGGGCGCGCAGATCTGTGGATAACTCGGCTTTTGCACAATTGAGTGGGCAACCATGAGCGCCTAGCCTGTGGATTACTCAGCGGAGGCGCGCCGGAAGGCGGCGACGAGGAGCACCGCGAGCGGCAGGAGCAGCCACGCGACGGTGAGAACCCACGGCGCGCGTGGGACGGGGGCGTTCGTGGCGGCGACGACGCGGCCGTCCTCGACGACGGCGCCGATGCCGAGCCGCTCGAGCTCGGCCGTATCGCGAGCCTCCCACGCGGCGCGGGCGGCGACCCAGCGGGGCGAGGGCGTGTCGACGACGTGGCCGTCGACGACGAGCTCGCCGGAGGCAACCTGCGCCACGGCCTTAGAATACGGGTCCACGGCAGGTGCACGCGTGCCGTCCTGGGCGGTGACCTCGACGAGGTTGGGACGGTCCGCGAAGAAGGTCGCGCGGCCGGAGAGCTCGCCCACGAGGCGGGCGTCGATGGAGGACTCGCGCGGGGCGAGGACGCTCACGGAGGTCGCGGCGTCGGGCATCTGGAGCACGAGACAGATAAGCGCCGCGATGATGCCGCGCCGGTCGAGCGCGCCCAGCGCCGCGACGTAGGCCGGAAGCGCGAGTGCCACGAGCTTGCCGGAGTCGCGGAGGATGCCGGCGCCGGGGAAGGCGTCGATGACGCTCGCGAGTACGTCCGGCAGCAGCCAACACGCAATCGCCCCGCCCAGGCCCGCCGCGCCGAGCACGAGCAGCGGCCACGGCACGCGGCGCAGGCCCACGAGGACGCAGGCAAGCACTCCAAACCCGAAGACTGCGAAGCCCGCCTGGCGCGAATCCGGGAGCGCATCCGCGTTCCATAGGCCGCCGAGCTGCAGCAGGGAGCCCAACGTCCCGGCGCCAGCCTCGGCGCGGGGGGCGAAGGCGGCGACGGAGGAGGCGGCATCGGAAAGCGGGGCGGGGTGGAAGGAATCGATGAGCCCGGGCACGAGCCAGGGGACGCAGACCGCGAGGCCAAGGCCCGCGGTGGCCAGGCGGCGGCCCTTGACCGTGGCGACGCCTGTGGCGAGGCCGAGGAGCGCGCCGGTGGGCGTGAGCGAGGCGCCGAAGAGCGCGGCCCACGCGAGGTAGGGGCGGCCGCGCAGGCCTGCGGCGGCGAGGAGCACGAGCAGCCACGCGGCGACGGCCAACGACCATTGGCCCTGGAGGAGGCGCTCGACGGTGAAGGGATTGATGACGGCGAGGAACATCGCGGGCGCGGTGGGCGCTAGCAGCCATGCGCCCCAGGCGGCGGCCGCGGCGGCGGAGAAGACGAGCGCGCGCAGGAGGAACGGTGCAGGCAGGAGCGTGGAGAAGAGGGCGAAGGCGCCATCCTGGGGCGCGGCGCGTGCGGCGAGGTCGCCGGCGCCAAAGTTGGCTGGGGTGAGCCCGAAGGTCTCGGGCACGGCCATGTCGCGCCAGAGGAACTCGGAGCCGGGCAGGAGGAATGGCCAGGTCACCGCGAGCACGAGCGCGGCGCCCCAGAGGGCGGGCCAGGTGCGCTTAAACATGGTCGCGGCGGCGAAGGTACGTGAGCCCCGCGGCGGCGAGGAGCACGACAGCAAGCCCCTTGCCCACCCAGCTCACCAAGCCCATGGCCTTGTGGAGGCGGACTGTGGGGCGCGCGAGCTCAAGCGCGGCGTCCTGCGTGGCCTGGTCCCAGTGCAGATCGCCCACGAAGACGGCGCGGCGCTCGGGCGAGACCGAGGTATCGCGCGCCTGCTTGGCGTCCGTGGCCCAGACGAAGGAGATGTTCTCATCGAGATCGAGAATCGTGCCCGTCGCCGGGTCTACGGTGACGGTGCGATCAACGGAATAGAACGAGTCGAGGACCACGGCGGTGTCCTTCTTCAGACCGAAATGGGCGAGTTCCTCGTCCGTGTAGAAGTCCTCGGCGCGGCCGCGGCGGCGCAGATCGTCTGGGGTGAACGTGGGATCATTTTCGGTCGCGTACCCGGCCGTGCGCGCGAGGATGTCTTGGGCCGGCAGGGCGTCGATGTGCTGGTGGAACTCGTAGACGTCGATTCCGTCGCGCTTGGCTTTGCCCGTGTAGTCGATGGGCACGGCCTCTTGCGCGATGAAGTCGAAGTACGGGTAGGAACGCTGCTCCGTGTCGGCGGGGAAAAAAGTGGTGAGTCCCTCCATGTCGCCGTTGTCGATGGACGCGCCGAGGTTGAGCTGCCGCACCGCGAAGGACTGGTGGCTCGGGAGACCCGCCTCCGGATAGGCGGATTCGCGGTTGAGCGTGAGCGAGGCGGACAGATGCGCGGATCGGTCTTCCGGCTGGCCCTCGGCGACACGGTAGAAATCCTTGGTGGTGTCGAGCTGGACCAGCGCATCATCCTCCTCGTTCGGCGAGGTGGTGTAGGTGTTGTCCACGCGCAGCGTCGTCGCACCGGTTTCCACGAGGACCGCGGCTGGTTCAGTGACGGCGTGGAATTCCACGTCGTCGGCGAGACGGATGGAACGTCCCACCACGAGCGAGGGCACGAGCACGCCCGCGAGCAGCGCGAGGATCGCGGCGATAACGAGCCACGGCAAGGGCGAGCGGGCCATAAGGGGACATCCTTTGGTGCTAAGTTGGGCAGACGATGGCCAATACCTTACCGCAGCACGTACCCGCGTTAGACGGCCTGCGCGCGGTTGCGGCGCTGGGCGTGCTCGTCACGCACGTGAGCTTCCAGACCGCCACGGGCTGGGCCTGGGCCGAACGGCTCGACTACTTCGTGGCGGTCTTCTTCGCGCTGTCCGCGTTCGTGCTGTGGCGCCGCCGCGATGCACATTCGCCGGCGGGCTATTACCTCGCGCGCTTTCGCCGCGTCATGCCTGCGTATTGGGCTTGCGTCGCCGTGGTGTTCCTCGCGTTGCCCGGCGCGTCCTTCTCCGCGGTGCAGGTCCTGTCCACGCTCACCGCGACCCAGATTTACGTTCCGGACGGGCTGGCCTCCGGCGTGACCCAGCTGTGGTCGCTGTGCGTGGAGTTCGCGTTTTATCTCGTGTTGCCGTGGCTGCCGTCCTTCCGGTCGTTGCGCGCACGCCTGATCGCCCTCGGCTCCATCGCAGCACTCAGTCTCGGCTGGGCGTGGGTTGCAGCCCCCATTGAGGACTTCACCGGCGTCAATGCGCAGATTTGGCCGCCCGCCTACGCTGCGTGGTTCGCCGTGGGCATGGCCGCCGCGGAGCTCGAAGGCCGCGTCCGCGCCCCGCGCCGCGCGTGGCCGTTCTGGATACTCGCCGCGGCGTGCGTGTGGTTGGGTTCCCGGGAGTGGTTCGGGCCGCAGGGCCTTACCCACCCCACGCCCGGCGAGTTCGCGCGCCGCGTCGCCGTGGGCGCCGTCTTCGCCGCGGCCATCGTCGTGCCCTACGCGCTGGGCACGCGCTCACCCGTCCTGGAATCCCCGCTCATGCGCCGGCTCGGCCTGTGGTCGTACGCTATCTTCCTGTGGCATGTCGCCGTGCTGTGGGTCGTCTTCCCGCTCACCGGCTTGCCACTCTTTTCCGGCTATTTCTTCCTCGTGCTTATCGCGACGGCGGCGCTCACCATCCCAATCGCGGCAGCGAGTTACTACTGGGTTGAGGTCCCCGCGTCTGCGTGGCTCGCCACCAACGCGCCGAGGCTCGCGCCCGCGAAGGCCGCGAGCAGCCAGAAATCGCCCGCGTAGTGGCCTGAGCCCCAGGGCCCGCGCGCGAGGATGAGGCCCGCGGTGGCCATGAGTCCGGCGGACAGCCAGCTCGGACGCAGCGTCGTCCACCGTGCCGCCGCGAAGCCGCCGATGCCCCCAGCAAGTCCCGCCGGGCCCGCCGCTGCCAGCGCCGCAAGCGCCAGGAGCGGAACGGGGACCCGCGCCGCGTATGCGACGTGACCGCGGCGCGGGCGAGCGAGGAGGAGCAGGCAGCCCGCCACCGTGAGCAGTGCGAGGGAACCGCCACCCAGCAGCGCGAGACGGTAGGCGTCTTCCCCGGCGAATTTCATCCGGAACTCGCCCGTGGCGCCCGCCGGGATGACGAAGGCCTGGGACGCGGCGTCGACCTCGCGGGGCTCGAGCTCCGTGTCGCCGAGGTAGCCGCGCAGGCCCTCATTGAATGCGCGAGTGGTGACGAGCAGGCGGTCCGTGTCAGCGGCCGCGATGTCCCGGCTCGTCGGGGCGTATGTGCCCGCGGGATTCTCGCCGAGGCGCACAACCTTCGCCCGGGTGCGCAGCTCGTGCGTGCCCGCGTCCAAGGTGACGGTCGCGCCGGGGTCGTAGGTCTCGCCGTCGATGTCCACGGGGCGGTCCGCGTCGAGATTCAGCGACATGTCCCGCGGGGCGGTGAACTCGCGGAGGAGGACGCCGGTGTCTACGACGGCGCGCTGGAAGAGGAAGGCGCGCGCCTTCGGCGAGCTATCCGGCACGACGACGGTCCGGGTGATCTCGTGGCCCTCGACCTGTGCGTTGACGAGCCCTACGCGCTCGTGGAGCTCTACCCGCACCGCGCTCGCGGCTCCGCCGGGAATGCGGACCTCGGTGGGCTCTTCGCCGAGGTCGACGTCCACGGAGGCGTCGCCGTTGTGCACCGTCACGGTCGTCTCCGCCGTCGCGGTGAGCGTGAGTGTCGACCGAGCCGGGAACGCGCCGCACAGCTCAAGCCAGCCGGTATCGCCCGGCGCGGGCCACCAGGCGGTGGAATCCTCCCCGTCCACCGCCGCGGTCACCGAGTGCGCCGGACGCGCTCCGCCCAGGGCATTTGCGTCCGCGGCAGAGCTCGAGGCCCGCACATGCCCGCCGCGTTCTTCGACCGTGACGCGCGGTCCCGCGGAGGGGTAGTCGCGTTCCGCGTTGTGCGAGCGCGTCGGCTCGTCCGCAGTGAGCGGCGCCGAGACCGGCCCGTCGAGCGTGCCGAAGTTGCGGTCCACGAGCAGCGGCGTGTCCGTGACGACGTCCGCGTCCGCGTCCACCAAGGAGTACGGCCCGCCCGGCAGGAATGCCAGTGACTCGCCGCCGCCGGCCACGCGTACCGGGTCGGTGGAGCCGAGCAGCATGTCCGGCCGTTCGTTGAGGAGGATGACGTCCACGTCGCCGAAGGTGTGGACCTCGCCCGGGACGTCCTTGAGCGCGCCGTGCTTGTCCACGCCATTGCGGACGACGAGCGCGCCGATGCCCAGGCGCGTGAGGCCCGAGGCGTCGCCCGCTTGGAGCGCGGCCATGACGCCGTCGAGTCCGCGGATGGCCTCGGGCGGCACGAGCGGGATGGCGTCGCGCACGGCCCACGGCACGTCGAGCAGCGGCTGGAGCGGCTCGTCGCGCGTCCAGCCCCAGTCCTCGCGCGCGAAAGAACGCTCGGGGAAAATGAGGGTGCGCGTGCCCTGCGCATGGGCGTTGAGGAAATCCGCCGCGTCCTGCCAGTACTGCGGCACCGCCTCGTACGCCCCGCGCGGCAAGAGTCGGGCCGTGAACGCCGGGCTTGCCGATGCCCCCACCACCAGCGCCACGGCCACCAGCGCCGTCGCGCGTTGCCCGGCGTTGCTCAGCGTGCCGAGGGCACTGAACGCGAAGCCGACGCCGAGCGCGAGCGGCAGGCGCACGAGCGGATCGAATTTGTGGACGTTGCGCAGCGCCGCGCCGGAGCCGTCAAGGAAATCGAGGTAGCCCGCGTAGTGGCAGCCGAGGACCGCGACGCCGACAAGGAGCATCGCTGTCCACACACGCGGGGCCTTGGTGAGTCCCGCCAGGCCCACCGCGGCGACGAGCGCCGTGACGAGGACGAAGAAAGACTCGGTGGCGAGCAGCGTGCCGGCGAGGCGCTCATTATCGACGAAGGGCGACCAGCTCGTGGTCCCTCGCAGGATCTCCGCGAGGTTGAGCCAGCGCGTCGTGACGAACGAAGACTCGATGTAGTCCGTAAACGGCGGCGCGTAGCGGCCCAGGATGAGAAGCGGACCGATCCACCACACGCTCACCAGCGCGCAGCCGGCGAGCCACGGCAGCAGCGCCCGGCGGTGATAGACAAGCGCCACAATGGCGGCTGGGACGCAGGCTGCGAGCGTCGCCGTTGCGTTGACCGCGCCCATGCAGGCGACCGGCAGCGTCGCCGCGGCCGCCGTGCGCCAGGCGCTCGACCGCGTCCCGTCGGCCCGCGGAAGGAAGGGGAGTACGACCCACGGCGCGAGCATGACCGGCCACGTCTCCGAGGAAATTGCCGTGAGCGTCGTGAGCGTGCGCGGCGAGAGCGCAAACGCCGCGGCTGCGAGGCAGGCCGGCGCCGTGGCGAGGCCTACGCGCCGGGCGAGTGCGAGTGCTCCCGACAAGCCCACGCCGAGCACGAGGGTCCACCAGGCGCGCTGTGCGACCCAGTCGGGGAGGGCATCGGAAAGCGCGAAGAACGCGCCTTGGGGAAAGAGGTAGCCGTAGGCCTGGTTTTGGAGCTGGCCCAGGGTGAAGGTGTCCGTCCACGCGTGCGCGGCGCCGGCGAGGAAGCCGGCGGGATCGACGGCGAGATCGTGCTTTGTATCGGCCGCGACGCGGCTCCACGGCTGCGTGAAGGTGAGGAGGGCGGCGAGGAGCCACCCGGCCGCATGCGCCGCACAGGGGCGCGCGAAAAGCTGGGCCAAGCTAGTTGCGGGAGCCGTATTCCGGGCCGCCGAGCAAAGCATCATCCGCAGAGACCGCCGCCGAGGACGGGACGGTGTCTTGGCCGCTGAACTGGGCAATGCCCACGATGGCGACGATGCCGAGCGCGATGCCGACCACCGCGGAGCCCACGGCCGGGCCGAGGGTGCGCTTTGTCATGGAGTCGGATTCAAGTGCCATAAGGCCACATCGTAGCAGCCTGCTCACGCAGGTCCGCCGATTATTCGGCGGTGTCGGTGTAGTTTGCGTCGTTCGGGTCGTCCGGCTCCGGCGGGACGACGAGGACGGGACGGCCCGCGGTGCGCACGAGCTGGTCCGCGGTCGACGCGTTCCACCACGCCTTAAAGCCGGTGAGCGCGCGGGTGCCGGTGACGATGACGTCGACGTCGAGCTCCTCGGCGGCATCGGACAGCGCCTCTGCGGTGGTGGTGACGACCTCGACGAGGTGCGCGCGGCCCGCCAGGCCGAGCTTCTCCGCGACGGCGACGCCGCGGCGGCACATCGCCATGGCCTCCTTGTAGGCTGAGTCTTCTTCCTGCTCCGCATCATCGAGCGCATACGTGGACTGGTGCAAGCCCGTGCGGCCCAGGGCGCGGGCCGCCTGGCGCGCGGCGGGCTCCCACGCGGTGAGGATCTCCACGATGCCCGGGCGCAGCAGTTGCGCCGCATACTCGATGGCGCGGTCCGCCCGCTCGGAGCCGTCGTACGCAATCAACATAGTCTGACCGTTCATGGTCCCCCAGCCTAGTGCCCCACGCGCGTCAAGGAGGACCTTATGCATGCGAGATTTTCACTCATACGCCATACTGAGAAAATAATGGAGAAAATTCTCGCGCTCGCCGTCGTCGCGTCCGCGGCGGCGCTCGCAGCCTGCGACCCGCCAGGCGAAAAGCCCTCGCCCGCCTCCCTCGAGTCCGTGAGTGCGGGAGTTCTGGCGAGCCCGTCACCGGCGCCGACGTCGTCCGAGCCTGCGCCTTCTTCCGCCGCTCCCTCCGACCCCTCATCGGCAGTTCCGGACATTCCCGCTGCGAACCCGCTCGTCCCACCGGAGCAGCGCCGCGCGGCGGCGGCCTCACTGCTCATGCCTGCTGTGGTCAACTACGACGACGCGCTGGCTAAGCTGCAGGCCGGTGTGGGCGGCATCTTTATCGTGAGCTGGGCTGACCCGGGGCTGCTCACGCAGCCGGGCCGTGACCTCCACGCGCTGCGGGAGGCTGTGGGCCGTGACTTTGAGGTCTCCATCGACTTCGAGGGCGGCCGCGTCCAGCGCTTCTCGGAAGTTCTCGGGTCTTACCCGTCGGCGCAGCAGATGGCGCACGGCACGCCCGAACAGGTCGAGGGCACCGCGTTCCAGATTGGACAGACGCTCGCCGCGTACGGCATCACGCTGGACTTCGCGCCCGTGCTCGACGTGGGCGGCGCGGACCTCGACGTGGTGGGGGACCGTGCGTATTCCACGGACCCCGTGCGCGCCGGCGAGTACGGCGCTGCGTTCGCGCGCGGCCTAGAAAACGCGGGCGTCGACGCTGTGTTCAAGCACTTCCCGGGCCACGGCCGCGCCTCCGGTGACACGCACCTGGGCGCCGCAGTGACGCCGCCGCTGCCGGAGATGGAGGCCTTTGACATCGTGCCGTGGGACGGCGCGCTGCCCGGCGAACCGCGCGCGGATGCGATGGTCGGACACATGGTCGTGCCGGGGCTGGGCAATGGCGTCACGCCGTCGAGTCTCAACCCTGCGGCGTATGAACTGCTGCGCACCCGCGAGCACTTTGGCGGCCGGATTTTCACCGATGACCTCACCGGTATGGCGGCGATTACCAGCCGGTACACCCCGGAGCAGGCAATCGTCACGGCGCTCGCCTCGGGCGCGGATGTGGCACTGTGGTCGACGGCCACGGATATCAACTTCATCATTGACCAGGTGGTCGGTGCGGTGGAGGTCGGTATCATTCCCGAGCAGCGCTTCGCGGATGCCGTCGCACATTCTGCGGCTGGACTCGCCCCGCGCTAACGTTTTCGCGCTTCAAACGATAACCTTAAGTGTTGTGAAGAAAGCAGTAGGAAAGCGCAAGTCTAAGGGACTCATCATCACCCTCGCGGTGGTGCTGGGGCTTGTGGTGCTCGCCGGGGTCGCATACGCCCTCGATATCGCCCAGAACCAGGGCAAAGTTCCGCGCGCGACGAGCGTGGGCGGTGTCGACATCTCGTCCATGGAGCGCACTGCCGCCGTGGACAAGCTCCAGAAGGAGCTCGGCGGCATCGAGAACCAGGTCGTTACCGTGCGCGCGGGGGAGAAGCACAGCGAGCTGCTGCCGTCTGCCTCCGGCCTTGCTATGAATTTCCAGAAAGCCGTGGACGGCATTCCTGACGCCTCGCTCAATCCGTTGACGCGCCTCGCGTCCTTCTTTAGGGACCCGCGCGAGCAGCCCGTCGCCGTGGACGTTGATGACGCCGCGCTGAACAAGGAGCTCGAGCGCGTCAAAGGCGAGCTGTCCATCGCTCCCGTCGATGGCGCCTTGGCCATCGAGAACGCAGACTTCAAGGTCACAGACCCCAAGCTCGGCCAGACGGTCGACCCCGCTCAGCTTTCCGATGCCGTCCAAGCCGACTGGCTCGACCCCGCTGGCGTCGAGGTGGAACCGGAAGTCGTCGAACCTGCCATCAATGACCAGGTCATCGAGGACATGCAAAAGGGCGAGGCGAAGACCGCGCTCGATAAGAACCTCGTGGTCAAGGGTGACAAGGACGTCACGGCGACGCTCGACCGCGGCGCCATCGCGCAGTTCGTCTCGATTTCCGCGAAGGACGGCAAGCTCGTTCTCAATATCGACGACGCGAAGGCGCAGGAGCTGCTTGCTGCGCAGCTTGCGGATTCCGAGGTCCCCGGCGAGAACGCCAAAGTGAGCTTTGCCGGTGGCGGCAAGTCCGTCACGCCGTCCCAGGACGGCAACGTCGTCAACTGGGAAGAGACCATGAAAGACTTCGACTCCCGCGTGCGCAGCGACGACAACCGTGAGTGGGAGGCGGCGTACAAGCCGGAGCCGGCCACGTTCACCACGGAAGAAGCCGAGGCCTCGACCTTCGACCAGGTCGTGGGCGAGTTCTCCACCGGCGGCTTTTCTGGCCCCTCGGGCGAGAACATCCGAATCGTCGCGCAGACCGTCAACGGCGCCGTGGTCAACCCGGGTGAGACCTTCTCGCTCAACGGCTACACCGGTCCACGCGGCACGGCGCAGGGGTACGTCGAGTCCGGCATCATCATCAACGGCCACGCGGGCACGGCCGTGGGCGGCGGCATCTCGCAGTTCGCCACGACGCTCTACAACGCGTCCTACTTCGCGGGCATGGAAGATGTCGCGCACACCCCGCACTCCTACTACATCTCGCGCTACCCGGCCGGCCGTGAGGCCACTGTCTACGAGGGCGCCATTGACCTGCAGTTTAAGAACACCTCGGACCACCCGGTGCGCATCGATACGTCCTTCGGCGGCGGCCAGATCACCGTCCGCCTCATGGGCGTGAAGACCGTTAACGTCGAGTCCGTGAACAACGGCCGCTGGGCCACGACTCAGCCCACGAGGATGACCGTCACCGATGACTGCTCGCCGTCCTCCGGCGCGCCGGGCTTTACCACCTCGGATACGCGCATTATCAAGGATCTGTCCGGCAACCAGATTTCCTCCGAGACGCAGACCACCGTCTACGACCCGGTGCCGATCGTCACCTGCTCCTAGCTTCTACCTGGCCCTTCGAGGGCGGCCATTTCCCCAGGATGCGCTCCGCGACGCCGTGGACGCGACCTGCGTCAATGGTCAACCTCGAGGGGCCATGTAGTTTTCGGCCGCCGCGAGGACCCGCTGGAGCAGCGCACCCAACTCGTCGCGCTCGGCCGACGTGAGCGTGCCGAAGAGTTCGCTGGCGATCTGCGCGCGAGCGGCGCGCGTGGACTCGAGATACTCCGCGCCCCGTGGGGAGATGGTAAGCAGCTTCGCGCGTCGGTCAGCGGGATCCGCGCCGACGGAGATGAGTCCCTGCTCCACGAGGGCGTCTGCGACGTCGGTGATGGCGCGGGGGGTGACCGAGAGGGCATCGGCAAGCTGGGCGGGGCGGATGGGCTGGTGCGCGATAATGCGCAGGGCCCGGTGCTGGTGCGGCGCCAGGGGGAGCAGGCGGCTGCGGCGGCGGATAAGGCGCGCGAGCTGCGTGGTCATCTCGCCGAGTTCGGAGCTTTCGGTCATGCCGGAAATTTTATCACCTTTAGTGTGGTTGACTACATTATGAAGTAACTACAGTAAAGGGGACTATGCGCACCTCCACCCAGACAAAATCTGCCGAGGACCTTGAACAACTTGCCCTCGCGCCCGTCCATTTCTCGCGCGTCGCGGCGCTTTTTCGCCCGCACGTGGGCACGCTCGGCATCGTTGTGGCGCTCATCGTCGCGACCTCCGGCCTCACCGTCGTGCAGCCGTTCCTCGTGCGCCGCACCGTGGACGAGGCCATTCCGAACCAGGACCTGCGCCAGCTTGCGTGGCTCGTCGCCGCGATGATTGGGCTCACGGTGCTCACACAGGGCATCGGCGTGATTCAGACGTTCCTGTCTACGCGCGTGGGCCAGACCATTATGCACACGCTGCGCACCGACGTTTTCCGCAACCTGCAGCGCCAGTCGCTCGACTTTTTCACGAGCCACCGCGGCGGTGAGGTGCAGTCGCGCCTCACCAACGACGTGGCGGGCATGCGCAACGTCGTGACGACGACGGCGACGTCTATCGCGACGAACGTGACCACCACGATTGCGACCATCGTGGCCATGGTGGCGCTCTCGCCGACGCTCTCGCTGCTTTCCCTAGTGACGCTGCCGCCGGCGATTTACCTTACGCGCCAAGCCGCGCTCCTGCGTCGCCGCGTGACCGAAAAACACCAGCGCGCCCAGGCTGTCATGCAACAGCAGATTTCGGAGAACCTCTCCGTCTCCGGCGTGCGTCTCACCAACACGCTCGGCGCGCAGGACCGCGTCTACGCGCAGTTCTACGACGTCTCGCACGAGCTCATCGACCTGGAAATCGAGCAGCAGCTCGCCGGACGCTGGCGCATGGCCACGCTCCAGGTCATCTTCGGCATCATCCCCGCGCTCATCTACCTCGTGGCGGGCTGGCCGGGGCAGGGGATTTCCATCGGTACTCTGATCGCATTCTCGACCCTGCAGACTCAGATCTTCCGACCAGTCACGGGCCTGCTGAACGTCTCGGCGCAGTGGGTGGCCTCGATGGCGCTGTTTAGTCGTATCTTCGAGTACCTGGATCTGAAGCCGGACCTCGTTGAACCCGTGGATTCCGAGGTCCCCATGTCGGCCGACATTGCCTTCGACGACGTTTCCTTCCGGTACCCGGGCGCCGATGTTGACGCGGTTGCTGGCGTGTCGCTGGATATCCCCGCCGGCACCACCACGGCACTGGTGGGCCACACCGGTTCCGGCAAGTCCACGGTGGCCTCGCTGCTCGCGCGCTTGGTGGACCCGACCTCGGGCACCGTCTCGATTGGCGGCGTGCCGGTGTCTCAGATTTCTGCTTCCGACCGCGCCGACATGGTGGGTGTCGTCTCCCAGGAGACCTACCTGCTTCACGCGACTGTACGGGATAATCTGCTCTTCGCTGCTCCTTTTGCGACGGATGACGAGCTGTGGGCCGCACTGAAGACCGCCCGCGTTGACGACGTCATTGCAGCGCTTCCCGAAGGCCTCGATACCATGGTGGGCTCGCGCGGTTACCGCTTCTCGGGCGGCGAACAGCAGCGCCTGTCGCTGGCGCGCACGCTGCTGCGTAAGCCATCCATTTTGATTCTTGATGAGGCCACGTCCGCGCTGGACAACGAGACGGAAAAGGCGATCCAGGAAGCTGTCCTCGATGCGCACGCTACGCGCCTGGTCATCGCGCACCGGTTGTCCACCATTCAGGACGCGGACCAGATCGCGGTCCTCGACGAGGGGCACGTGGTGGAGGTTGGCTCGCATGACGAGCTCATGGCGCGCGATGGGGCGTATGCCGCGCTCGTGCATGCGGCGGACAAGGAGGAGCATCGTTGAGTCCACACTGACTTTAAGAATGAACTCATGGCAGTCTTCGAACGCGTCAAAGAGGCCGACGGCAAGGGCGCTTTCCAGACCCACTTCGGCGACGGCATCACGTCCGAGAACGCCGAGCCCATCATCCCCAAGGGCCCGGACACCTCCGTGTGGAACGAGCCGCACGACCGCGCGCCTGTCTGCGACGCCGGATGAGAAGTTCGCTCGGTAGACCCTTTGACCACAACGCCCGAATAATCCCCGAAAAATTGAAAATTCCGCGTCTTATTCGGGAGTTGTGGCTATTGATGGGCGCAGTGAAAAACACCTCGAGCCCCGACCGTAAGGCCGGGGCTCGAGGTGACTCTATCTCTCTCGAAAGGTGTCCCATTGGCGGTGTCTCACGCCGCCACCCCGGGACCCGGGGCTCTCTCTATCTCTCTCAGGTATGCGCCTCTCAAACGCATAAAGACATTATGGGACACCGTTCTTGCAAGAGTCGTAGCCGTGGCTACGCGTTTCCTGGCAGTTGATGGGAGCTTCCTGGGATATCGAAATCGGTACTATAACGGCAGCGTGATACCGAAGCGTTTGGCAATCTCACGCAGCTGCGGCAGGAGGGAGTCAACAGCAGTGCTGAGCGCGGCAAGGACACCGACGACCGCCGCGACGACGGCGAAGATGCTGCCGGTGGAGCTGCCGGTGGAGGAGGGGGCATCGGCAGGCACGTCGATGTGTGCCTTCGAATGGTCGCTCGTCTTGCCCAGCGGGAGACACGCGGCGAGCTCATCGATGGTGTAGAACTTTGAGCCCTTCGCAATCGGCTCGCAGCCGTCCTTGAAGGAAATCTCCTTCTCGTTGTAGAGCATGCGTACGATGGCCGCGCCCTTGTCGTTCTGGAAGGCGTCCCACTGGATATTCGCGCCCATCGGGGAGACCTGGTCGCCGCGCCAGGCGGAATTGTCCCAGGTAAAGAGGGTATCGGCAGGCGTGGCTTTCTCGGAGCCTGGCAGCTGAAGTAGGGCGGCGAGCGGAATGATGGTCTCGGCGTGACCAAAGCGGTAGTCGGCCGCGACGTCCCCGCCAGCCGCGCGACGCTGGACTCCCGCAATCATCTCCTCGAGCAGCGGCTCATAGTTGTCGTGCGCGACGGTCTGGCCTTCGATGGCCGGGCCCTTCTCGTAGTAGTCCTCGACGTCGAGCAAGTAGGCGAAGGTTGGGCCGTTGGCCGCGTCCATGTACTCGTCGAAGATCCAGCCGCCCGCGGGCACGGCTTTCTCGTGCGCCATCGCCGGGGCGATGATGTAGAGGTTGTAGAACTGCAGCGCGGCGTCGACGATGCCGTGGACAGCCTCGTCGTCGTCCTCGCGTGCGATAAAAGAGATGCTGCCGTCTTCAAGACCCGCGATGAACGGCGCGGTGAATATCTTGGACAGCAGGTCGCGTGCCGCGGTCTGGGACTCCGGCTTGGCGTAGGCCGCCTTGACCTTGGCCTTCAGCGTCTCCGAGTCCTTCCATTCCTTGTACGCCTCATACGTCGGCGCGGACTTGTCCTTGTGCGCGTACATGAGGTCGGTACGCGCCTCAATCTTCACGTGGCCGTCCTCCTCGCCGTTGACCAGGTTGTCGCTGAGCTCCGGATTGGCGGCGAGCCACGTCGCGCCGAAATTCCAGCCCGAGTCGTTGGCGCGGTCCTCGCCGGAGGAGATGTACTTGACCTTGAGATCCTTGTCCTCGATGGTCTTCATCAGCTGGGCATTGCGCTCGGCGTTGCGCTTGCCGATGCCCTGGAGTTCCTCGCGGCCGACCACCGTCAGGTTGCCATAGCCGGGCTCTTGACCGGTTCCACCGGCCAGCTCCTTGTTGGCGGTGATCATGGCTTCGACCTGCGGGATGAGGCGGTCGCCGAGTTCGGTGAGCTGGCCCTTGGCCTTGGCGGCTTCGAGCATCTGCTGTGCCAAGTCATCGTACTTGAAACCGGAAAGCCCGCGGGAGCCGTGACGGTCGACGGTGGAGGTGTAGATGGGCTCGAAGCCCTTCGGGGCTTGGGAATACTCCGAGCCCTGCGGCGCGTATGCCTGCTTGGTGGAGTAGTAGGTGGTGGTATCGGCAGCCAGCGCGGGAGCGGCAGTAGCGGTGACGGCAGCGGCAGTGAGCAGCGCGAGGGCGCGGCGAGAGAGCATGAGGATCCTTCGGTCTGTGGGAGTGAGACCTCATCACCATAGTTCGTCGACATGGCGCGTCGGTAAAGATCAAATGAACAGTACGTCGCGTGTGGATCGACTGTGGAATCTTAGCGCTACGACCGCATGCAAAAAGCGGCCGAGAATCTGTTAAATAACAAGTTCACGGCCGCTTTCGGAATGAGCCGCCGACGGGAATCGAACCCGCGCCGTAAGCTTGGGAAGCTCAAGTTCTACCATTAAACTACGGCGGCATCGCTGTTTGAAGTTAGCAACTCAGACAGTCTAGCACCGCCCGCGCCGTGGAACGGAAACGCACCGCGTAAGATGTAGGATGTGCTTCTTTCAGATCGTGACATCCGCGCCGCCCAAGACTCCGAGTCCCTCGTCATCGAGCCCTACGACCCGGAGATGGTCCAACCGTCCTCCGTCGACGTGCGCCTGGACAAGTTCTTCCGCGTGTTTAATAACTCGCGCTACACGCACATCGACCCGAAGGAAGAGATGCCGGATCTCACCAGCCTGGTCGAGGTGGAAGAAGATCAGTCCTTCATCCTGCACCCGGGCGAGTTCGTGCTCGGCGCGACGTACGAGAAGTTCACGCTGCCGGCCGACCTCGCGGGTCGCCTCGAGGGTAAGTCGTCGCTGGGCCGACTGGGCCTGCTCACGCACTCCACCGCGGGCTTTATCGACCCGGGCTTTTCGGGCCACATCACGCTGGAGTTGTCGAATACCGCGAACCTGCCCATCGCCCTGTGGCCCGGCATGAAGGTGGGCCAGCTGGCCATCTTCAAGATGTCTTCGCCAGCCGAGAACCCGTACGGCACGGGCACGCTCGGCTCGAAGTACCAGGGGCAGCGCGGCCCGACGCCGTCGAAGTCTTACCTCAACTTCCGCTAGCCGCGCCCGGCCACGATCGCGCCGGGATTGCGCAGCCCGGCGCCGCTCAGCGACAGAAATCCCTGCTTCTCGTAGTAGGGGATTAACTCTGGATCGCAGCACAGATCAATGGAGTACATGCCGCCTAATTCCTCCAGCAGGCGGCGAACAAGCTCGCGGCCGAGCCCGTGACCTTGATAGTCCGGAAGAACCTCCAGCCAGGGAATAAACGCGGTGAGCACGCCGTCAGAGATGGCATTGATGAAGCCTACGACCCGCCGATACGAGCCGTCGAGCACCGCGACCAGCTGCTCGGGACTGGGCG
>NHCFJ05603__coassemble_926_pt1 | contig 16924 bp, 11 predicted proteins | sample NHCFJ05603__metabat2_low_PE_001 | metagenome-assembled genome bin NHCFJ05603 | reverse complement strand
TGCGGAGACTGCCATCGCATGCCAGCCGTCGTAATCCGTCTTCGGCGTATCACTATCCGGATGGGAATCAATCCACACCACCGCGAGCTCCTCACCGTACGGCTTCGCCACCTGCGCGAACGGGGCGACAGAGACAGAACATTCGCCGCCCAAAGTCAGGACACGCGCGAAGTCATGGGAGTCGAGCACGTGTAACGCTTGTGATAGTCCCGCGCGCACGGCCGACCGTGACTCGATACCGTTGATCGAGCCTTCGTCAGCGTTACCCGTTGTCATATCAACATACGCAGTGGGACCAGCATGCTCAGGCACTAGGGCCTCGAGGATTTTTGTCCCCCACTGATAAGAACGGCGCGCCTCTGCCAGCGGGAGATCAGGATACACAGCAGTCACGCTCTGCGCCCCGGCACCTTTGCCACTGCGGCCAAACGAGTCGAAGGGTGTCAGAAGAATTCAGATAGTCCATGCTCGGCCAGTGAAGTGATGCGCTAGAGCTGCGCGAGGAGTTCCTCACTGCGGGCGCGGCCGGGACGGTCAGGCATGTCGCCGGTGACGAGGAATTCGTCGACGCCGAGGGTCTGCGCGATGACATGGAGGCGGTCGCGAACGACGCGTGGGGTGCCGAAGACGTCGTGGGTTTGGGCTTCGGTGACGCGGCGGCGCTGCTGGGCCGTGAGCGCGCTAAGGTCCGGGTGAAGGCCCAAGGAGGGGAACTCGCCTGTAGATAGAGAGCGGGATTTCGCGACGGCCTCGGGAAGAAGGAGCGCGCGGGCCTCTTCTTCCGTATCAGCCACCGCGATATTGAGCGAGGAGATGGCGTGTGGCGCGTCGAGGACGCCGGGCGTGAAGTTCTCGCGGTAGGCCTTCGCCGCGGCCTCCTGGGTGTGGACGGGCCCGCCCAGGATGACGCCAAGGCCGAAGCGAGCGGCCGTCAAAGCGGAGCGGAAGCCGGCGAGAAGGAAGAGGGGCGGGGTGGGGGCATCGGCAGGCTGGGGCGTGGGAGGAGTGCCGTCCAGGAGGGCGAGGAGCTCGCCGAGGTGGGCCTCAAAGCGCTCCTTGGGACGCGAGCCGAGGGCCTCGCGGATGGGCGCGGTAAAGCCGACCGAGGAGCCGAGGCCGATGTCGATGCGGCCCGGGTAGAGCGTCGCGAGGAGGCGGATTTGCTCCGCGACGATGAAAGGCGCGTGATTGAGCACCATGATGCCGCCGGTGCCGATGTGAATACGCTGCGTGTGCGCCGCGACGTGGGCGGCAAGCAGCGCGGGCTGACCCGCGGGAATGCCGGGCACGCCGTGGTGCTCAGCTACGAGGAAGCGCTCGAAGCCGAGGCGCTCGACGTGGCGGGCATGACCCACGACGTCAGGAAAGCCCTCGCCTGTCGCACGGGCGGCACGGTCGAGGACAGAGAAACGCATTTACTGCTCCGCGTTACCTGCGGACCACTCGTCCCAGCCCATGTTCCAATCGCCCAAGCCGTCCGTGGCAGGCAGGGTGCCGCCGGAGGTGTGCTTGACGTAGACGACATCGCCACGGGTGACGTTGTTGAGGTACCACTGGGCGTTTTCCGGGGAGACGTTGATGCACCCGTGCGAGGTGTTCTGGCTGCCCTGCGCCCAGACGGACCACGGGGCGGAGTGGACGTAAATGCCGGAGTACGACAGCTGCGTCGCGTTATCGACCATAGTTTGGTAGCCGCCCGCGTCGAGGGCAAGGCCGTAGGTGGTCGAGTCCATCATGAGCTGGTTGTACTGGTCGCCGACGGTGTACCAGCCGTTGGGGGTCACGCGGCCAGGAACCTCGAGGCCCAGGGAGACCGGCATGGTCTTGATGAGCTTCTTGTTCTTCCAGATCTGCATGGTCTTCGTGTTGTCATCGACGATGGAGACAACGCGATCACCGATCGTGAAGTTCGTTTCGTTGTCCTCCGCGCCGTAGAGTCCGCCGCCCATATCGAGGCCGTAGATGTTGGCCTTGACCCTGACCTGCGTGCCCGGCTCCCAGAACTTCTGCGGACGCCAGCGCAGGACCGTGGGGCTCAGCCAGTAGAAGGCGCCGTCCACGTGCGGGGAGGTTTCGATTTCAATGGCGTCCTGAACGGCCTGGCGGTCCTCCGGTGCGGACGAGAAGTTAAAACCAATAGCCTGGCCCACGCCCACGGTGGAATCCGGCAGCGGGCTCAGCCCCACACCCGTGGTGTACGCCGGGCTGTCCGTGGTGAACGTGATGGTCTTCGACTTGCCGTTCTTATCTTTGGCCACGATGGTGTACGCGCGGCCATAACCGAGGACCTCCGCGGTGGTCCACGTCTGACCATCGTCAGAGAGAGTGCCCTTCACGGCGCCGCCCGACTCGTTAGTCATGGTGACCTGAGCGAGGCCGTCGCCTTCGTCCGAGGTCACGGTAATGGGCTTAGTGACGGAGACGCCCGTCGCATTGTTCTTCACGGAGAACTTAGGCGCTTTCTTCGCAGCCTGTGCAGCCGAGGATGCGGCGGCGTCAGTAGCTTCATTGGCCACGGACGAAACTTCCGCAACGGGCGAGGTGTCTTCGCCGTTACCAGCGGACGAGCAGGCAGCGAGGGAAATAGAGGCGACGGTCAGGGCAGCAATGACCGACAGACGGCGAGGAATTGTCACAGTTCAAGCCTTAAGTGCTAAGGGGGCAGACATACGCGCAATATCTTAATGTGAAATTTCTTAAATTGCTAACCCAATTTTCGGAAGTGGCGCGGCAGCACAATGACCTACTGCGCTGCGGCGTTCGCCCACACTGGTACCGATTTTTAGTTCGGGCTCAGCACACCTTTAATCGCCGAATACCACCGGCTCAAGGAGTATCTGGAGAGCACCCACGGCCAGAGACCACAGCACACCGCGCAGCACCCGAATTTCCGCACTCAAGCCGAACAGTAAAGCAGGGATGAAAAGTGGCGATTACCAGGCGATTTTACATACAAGCCAACGCGGGTTAAAGTTATTTCTCGTTGCACGGCAGGGCGCACAGCCCAGACGGACAACGTGAGCGCCATTAGCTCAATTGGCAGAGCAACTGACTCTTAATCAGTGGGTTCGGGGTTCAAGTCCCTGATGGCGCACAATCTCCCCGCTCAGACACTATCTTTAGTGTTCTGAGTGGGGCTTTTTGCTTTCTCCCTGTTCAGGGCACTAATAAGAGTAAAACGTCACTTCCATCGCATCATGGTTCCCGTGCGATGGGGGTGGGAAGTTATTGCACGGGTATGGCACGAAATAAGTGGGCCCAACCCGCACACTATCAAGCGGGCGCTACCACGTTCGCTACACGGGCCCAGATGGCAACGCCTACAAAGGCCCTCACACGTTCAAGGATGAGTTAGATGCCTGGGACCCCCAGCGGCCCAGGTGTACAAGCCCGCTCCTCCTCCAGTGAGGCACATGATTGGGCTTTGACTCGATGTAACAAAGTCGGTTGTGCGTAACTCGACATTCAACACGTACAAAGAGATTCTGGAATCCAGGGTGTTGTCTCACGACAAAAGCTGTTCAATCCCTGTAGACACGCTCACAAGTGAGCATGTGGCCACATGGTGGCACGAGGCTGTGAGGGCTTATCCGGGACCGCGCCCGTACCGAAGACATCCCTATGTCGCAGATGTTCCTCAACGCGTGGAAGCGCGCCCACGCATGGGAAAACCCGCCTGAGCACACAAAGACCGAGCATTTCCTCCACGCGTTGCGAGGGGGGTGCCCACCGCACGACAATCGACGGGACGAGCGCGGGGTAAGAAATTAGTCGCGGACGTCCTCGCCGTTGAAGTGATAGTCCTCGGCGTCTGCGAGGGGGACGACGGTGCCATCGGAAAGCTGGCGGTCGGTGAGGGTGCCGTCGGGGTCGATGACGGCGATCTCGTTGCCGCCCTCGCGCAGGCGGCGCAGGCCTTCTTTGAGCATGCGGCGGCCCACGCGGTTGAGGCTGGGGACCTGGGAGATGTCGAGGGCCACGCGGCACGCGTCGAGGTCGTAGCCCTGGAGCTCGTAGAGGATGGCCTCGGCGGCGGAGAAGTTGATGTGGCCCTGGAGGTGAATGACGGCGTTGTCCTCGTCTTCCTCTTTGGCGCGGATGGGATGGGTGCCCACGCGGTTGTCCGTGCTCATAAGGTGTAGGCCCATGTCGGAGGAGAGGAGTTTGAAGGCCTCAACGCCGCGCACGGAGTTGCCGGACTCATTGAGACGAGGCGAGAAGGTCGCCACGCCGAGCTGGCCGGGCAGGGTACCCAGCAGGCCGCCAGCGACGCCGGACTTGGCGGGAATGCCGACTTCGGCCATCCAGCGACCGGCGCCGTCATACATGCCGCAGGAACTCATCACGGCGAGCGTGAGCCGGCAGACGTCCGCGTCGAGGATCTTGTCGCCAGTCACGGGCTGGCGGCCGCCGTTGGCGAGCGTCGCGGACATGACGGCCAAGTCACGCACGTCCGCGCGGATGGCGCACTGGTGCGTATAGGAGAGGACGGCGTCGTGCGCGTCATCCTTGATGATGTCGTAGCTGCGCAGCATGTGCGCGAGCGAGAGGTTGCGGTCGGCGTGGTTGAGCTCCGAGTCGGAGACACCGGCATCAACGGAGAGCTCGCGGCCGGCGAGGCGGGAGAAGTACTCGTTGAGGCGCGCGTTGCGATCCTCGACGGAGGAGTCGACGCCGTTGATGAGCTGGTTGACCGCGATGGCGCCCACGTTGATGAGCGGGTTGACGGGACGGTGGTCGCGGCCCAGGGACAGCTCGTTGAAGGCCTCGCCGGAGGGCTCCATCCCCACGACGTCACGCACGGCATCGAGTCCCAGCTCCTGGAGCGCCAGCGCATAGACGAAGGGCTTGGAGATGGACTGAATGGAAAATTCATGCTCAGCATCGCCCGCCGAGTAGACGTGCCCGGTAGACGAGCACAGCGCCACGGCGAGCTTGTCTGGGTCCGCGTTGGCGAGCTCCGGGATGTAGTCAGCGACCTCTCCCCCATCCTCGTCGCGGACTGACTCGAGAATCTGGCCCAGGTAATAGGGAATCGGCGTCTTCATGCCTGCCCAGCATATAGACTTATGCGCCATGAAGGGTGCACTCGTGATTGTCGACGTCCAACATGACTTCTGCCCCGGCGGCGCGCTGGGCACCGCCCGCGGCAACGAGGTCGCCGAGAAAATCGCTGCTCTGCAGGGCACCTATGACACGGTGGTCACGACCCAGGACTGGCATATCGACCCAGCCGGGCACTTCGCAGACGAGCCAGACTTCATTGACACGTGGCCCGTCCACTGCGTCGCCGGCTCCCCCGGCGCCGAGCTTCATCCGGCGCTCCAGCCTGCCGATGCCGCCTTTAAAAAGGGCGCCTACACCGCGGCGTATTCAGGGTTCGAGGCCGACACGAACGGTGATGGCTCGGGCGTGGGGCTGGAAGCCTGGCTGCGGGAACGGGGCATCGGAAAGCTCGACGTCTGCGGAATTGCGACGGACCATTGTGTCCGCGCCACGGCGCTCGACGCGCTGAAGGCGGGCTTTGAGGTGCGGGTACTGCGGGAGCTGTGCTCTCCGGTGGATGAAAAACGTGGAAACGCCGCCCTCGCCGAGTTGGCAGAGGGCGGCGCTGAAGTAATTTAACGCTGTGCGAGGAGCTTCTGCAGCTCCTTGATGTCGTTGGAACGGCGGCGCGAACGGGCAATGCCCAGGGCGATAAGGCCAACGACGGCCACGGCGACGCCGGCGAGGACCTTCTGGGTCTGCGGCTCCTGCAGCTTGCTGGTGGCCTGTACCTTTGCGTCGTTGATGAAGTTCTGCGGCTTCGTGCGGTTCGTCAGCTCGTCCAGGGTGCCGGCCAGCTGGCGGCGGGTGCGCTCGATATCGCGCTGGATGTCATCGGTGCTGCGTGCCATGGTGTACTCCTCAAGTTTCGCCTAAGTTTTTGCTCTCCCCACACTAGCGCACGGCAGCCCTGCGTGCTGTGATAGGCCGCTCACTCCTACGCGGTATGGTGGGATACATGACTGAGAAGAGTACTGAGCAGATTCGACTTTCTAAGGGCGACACCGCCCCCGCCTTTTCCCTGAGCGATGACAAGGGCAACACAGTTTCCTTGTCCGACTTCGCGGGCCAGCGCGTACTCGTCTACTTCTACCCGCGCGCGAATACGCCCGGATGCACCACCGAGGCCTGCGACTTCCGCGACGCCTTCGAGCAGCTCAACGGCTCTGACGTGGCCATCGTGGGCATCTCCCCTGATAAGCCGGAGGCCCTGGCCAAGTTCCGTGCGGACCACGACCTCAACTTCCCGCTGCTCTCCGATCCGGAAAAGGAGACGCTCACGGCCTACGGCGCGTTTGGAGAAAAGAAGAACTACGGCAAGGTCGTCCAGGGCGTTATCCGCTCCACCTTCCTCATCGAGCCGGATGGCACTATCGGTCTGGCCAAGTACAACGTCAAGGCCACCGGCCACGTCGCGCGGATCCTCAAAGAGCTTGACTAGTACTCCATGAGCCCTTCCTCCGACGCCGAGCTCCTCGTCCCGCGCCGCCGCCCCGCTCAAGCCCGCAGCCGCGCGCGCTTTGAGCGGATCCTCAAAGAGGCGCGCGCGGTGCTCATCGAGGCCGGCTTCGAGTCTTTCACTTTTGACGAGGTCTCCCGGCGCGCCGAGGTGCCCATTGGCACCCTCTACCAGTTCTTCGCGAACAAGTATGTGCTCATCTGTGAGCTCGACCGCCAGGACACTGCGGCTAACTTGGCCGAAATCCAGAGCTTTTCGGAGCACGTGCCCGCGTTGCAGTGGCCGGACTTTTTAGACGAGTTCATCGACCACCTCGCGCGCATGTGGCGCGAGGACCCCTCCCGCCGCGCAGTGTGGCACGCCGTCCAGTCCACGCCAGCCACCCGTGCTACCGCCGCCGCGACCGAGCGCGAGATGCTTGAACCGCTGGCGGAGATGCTGGCGCCACTCGCTTTGGAGCTGTCCTACGAGGACCGCATTGATCTTGCCGGATTTCTCGTGCACACGGTGGTGTCGCTGCTCAACTACGCTGTGTCGGGCCCGGAAGAAAACTTCGACCACGTCGTTGCCGAAATCAAACGCATGCTCGTCGCCTACCTCTTTGCGGTCGCTACGAGTTAGAGACAAGCAGCACCGTGGCCGTCGCGTAGTCCCCATCATGACTGATGCTCAGGGACGCAGTCCACTGCCCCAGCGATTCGTCCACGGCGTCTTGCACTGCGCCGCGCACCTCAAGGCCGACGCGTCCCCATGCGTCCGCGCGAACTTCGATCTCAGCGAAGTCCACGTCGTCCGGCGCGATGACCGGCGGGCGCCCGTACAGCGCCTGCGACCAGGCTTTGATGAATGCTTCCTTCGCGGCCCAGCGACCGGCCAGGTGCTCGGCCTGACGCGCCGATCCGCTTCCGAAGCGCTGCGTGGCCAGGCGCAGTTCCGCCGCAGAAAACACACCCGTAAAACGCGTGCCCGGCCGCGCGAGTTGCTCCGCAAAACCGGGGATGTGGACGAGGTCTGTGCCGACGGAGAACATGTCTCCAGACTAGCGGGCGAGCTCGTGCTCGAGCACCTCCAGCTCCGCCCCGCCGGACATCCAGCGGGTGAGTTCCTCACGCGTGACATCCTTGCGCGCCGCGTCGAGGACCATCCGCCCCAGGTTGAGCACCACAAAGTGGTCGCCCACCAGGTGCGCGTGGTGTGGGTTGTGCGTAATGAACACAACACCCATCCCGCGGTCGCGCGCCGCCGCGATAAACCGCAGCACCATGCCGGATTGCTTCACGCCCAACGCTGCGGTCGGCTCGTCGAGCACGAGGAACTCCGCGCCGAAGTAGATGGCACGTGCAATCGCCACGACCTGGCGCTGGCCGCCGGAGAGCGCCTCCAGGTCCACGCCCACATCCGGCAGATCGATGCCCATCTCCTGAAGCTGCTCCGAGGTAATCCGGCGCATCTCGGCTTCCTTCAGCCGGCCGAAGGCTCCTGTGAGTTCCTGACCCACAAAGAAATTGCGCCACACCGGCATGGACGGCACGAGCGCCAAGTCCTGGTAGACCGTCGCGATACCGTGGTCGAGGGCGTCTCGCGGGCTGGTGAAAGAAACCTCAGCATCGTCGAGCGCCAACGTTCCCGCGGTCGGACGCTGCAAGCCCGACAGAATCTTGATGAGCGTCGACTTACCCGCACCGTTATCGCCCAGCACGCACGTCACCTGGCCGGACTCCAGCCGCAACGACACATCGGAAAGGGCCTGGAAGTTGCCAAACTGCTGCGCGATATCCCGCGCTTCAAAGACCGTCATCGTCCTAGCTCCTCTTCGCCCAGCTCGTAAATCCGGTGTTCGTGAGCACCGCCCACAACAACATGGCGCCGAGGAAGGCCTTGAACCAGTCCGGGTTCCAACCCGCATACACGATGCCCTGGTTGGTCATGCCGAAGATGAGCGCACCGATCGCCGTGCCCACCGCCGTGCCCCGGCCGCCCGTCATCGCGCAGCCGCCGATGACCGCCGCGATGATGTACAAGAACTCATTACCAATGCCCTGGCCCGCCTGGATGGAGTCGAACGCGAAGAGCGTGTGCATGCCCACGAACCACGCCGCGAAGCCGACGAACATGAACAAGATGATCTTCACGCGCTTGACCGGCACGCCCACGGCGCGCGCCGCGTCCGCGTTGCCGCCCACCGCAAAAATCCAGTTGCCGAACTTCGTCTTATAGAGCAGGAAGGACGCCACGGCGACGAAGAAGATCCACCACAGCACCGTCGCGCGAATACTCAGTCCACCGATGTGAATCGTGCCCGCAAAGACGACCCGCGCGGACGGAAAGCCTTCCATATCCGCAATCGTCGGCGTCGCCACCTGGCCGGTGACCAGCTTCGTCACCGCGAGGTTCAGTCCCTGCAAAACGAGGAAGGCCGCCAAGGTAATGAGAAAGCTCGCGATCTTCGTGCGCACCACGAGGTATCCATTCAGGGCACCAATCGCCAGCGCCACGAGCAGCGACAGCCCCGCACCAACCCACGAGTTGAGGTGCAGGTTGTAATTGAGCATCGTCGCCACGAGCGCCGAGGTTGTCACCGCGACACCGCTCGACAGGTCAAACTCGTCACCAATCATGAGCAGGCCCACGGCGAGCGCCACAATCCCCAGCGTCGAGCTCGAGTAGAGCACCGTCGAGAACGCCTCGAGCGACCGGAACGCCGGCGCTACTATCATAAACAGCGCGAAGATGAGCACCGCGCCGAGCACGCTCGCCATCTCCGGGCGGCGCACCAGCCTTCCGATGCCCCCTCGCTCCCGCACGCGTTCATCCCCCACCGTCTCCGGCGCGGTGATGTCTGCTTCTGTCACGGCGATACTCATCGCAGGCCCTCCTTAGCGGACTCGGCGATAATGTCGACGTTCTCGGCATCGACGAAGCTCGGGCCTGTGTAGACCGGCTGCCCGCCGCCGAGCGTCGAGCCATTGCGCTGAGCCAGCCACAGGGCATCGACAGCCATGTAGCCCTGCATGTACGGCTGCTGGTCCACGGCCCAGGCAACGGTACCGTCCTGGATGGCACCGACGAGCTCCGCGTTCGTATCAAACGTGGCGATCTTCGCCTGCGAGCCCGCGTCCCTCACCGCGTCCACAGCACGCAGCGCCACCGGGGCCTGCAGCGCCATGACCCAATCAATGCTCTTGTCCTGGGCCAGCTTCGCCTGCAGCGTCGACTGCGCCGCCGTGAGGTCCTGGCCGTTGACGTAGAGCAGCTCCACGTTAGCGCCCGAGCCTTTCTTCACGCCCGCGCAGCGCGCCTCCTGCGAGGAGTTGCCCTGCTCGTGGATGACGCACAGCGTGTGCTTCGCACCCTCGCCCTTGAGCTTCTCGCCGGCCTTCTCACCGGCGACGGACTCGTCCTGGCCGAAGAACGCGCTCATGCCGTATTTTTCGTACTCATCCATGCCCGCGTTCAGGCCCACGGTCGGAATCCCCGCGTCCACGGCCTTCTGCGCGACCGGCCCGATGGCTTGCGCGTTCGGCATGGTCACCGCGATACCATCGACGCCCGCGTCAATCGCGGACTGCACGAGGTTCGCCTGGTTCGGCGCCTGCGGGTCCGAAGAGTAGCGCAGCTCGATATTGTCCTTCTGCGCCGCGTCCTCCGCGCCCTTGCGCACGAGGTCCCAGTACGTATCGCCCGGCGCGCCGTGCGAGACCATCGCGACCGTGAGCCGCGGCGTGTCAACACCACCGGCCATTCCAACGCCCGCATCCTTACGCGGCGCACCACCCGTCGCCGAGCATCCCGCTAACGCCGCGACCGTCACAACGGTCGCCCACACCTTCCACATCTTTCTCATCCGAGTATCGTGCCCCACCCCACTCCCCCAACTCAACCCCGATGACCTGCACCTTTATCGTTCAAGCGCACACCGCCTGCACTTTTCCTACGCTCTTGTACCCCCATTCGCGGCCCCGTCTCATGTCGGCGTGTTCTTCAAAAGATGGGTCGGTTCACTCGCATCCGCCAGGTGCGCGTGACGTGGGCACCGCGCATCTGTCGGACGAGCGGAAAGCCTACGACGAAGGGAGGCACCATGGGTCGTCACTCATTGAATGCACCCGGTCACGACAAGAAGAACCCCGCCGCGACGTCAATGGACGCATCCACACGACTATCTTCTCCTCGTAGACGCGGTGGTTGACTCCTCGCATGTGCCCGTGCGCATTTTTCGCCCAACAAGGCCCTCAACCCCTGCCCTCACGCGCGCTTCGTCGGCCAAAAATTCCGCCTGCGCTGAAAGCTACGCCGTTGATTGCGAAAATCTCCTCCTGCGAGCAACGAGGAGGAGATTTTCGCAAGGAACAAGACAGTTGCTGCCGAAAATCCTCTCGCCGCATCCACGCAAGAGAGGATTTTCGGCAGGAACTTAAGCGCCCGGCGTGAGCACGCCGTCCACGAGGCGCGCGTTCTCGTCGAGGAGGACGGCAACCTCGCGGTCCTTGGCGTCATCGCCGTTGCCACCCAAGTTGCGGTCTACGGGACGCTCGAAGAGAGCGGACCCGCCGTGCATGGCGGCATCGTAGCGGGCAAGGCCGGCGGCCTCGCGAGCATGAGCGGCCTCCTGCCACTGCGCCGCGGCGTTGCAGCATGTTTCCGCGAGTGCAGCAAGGAACGCGCCGGGGTGAACGACTGCGACGAGCGCCGAGACGTGGCCGAAGCCCAGGGAGGTCACCAGCCCCGCCTTCGGCGGCGCGGAGCGCAGGTCAAGCGGACGACGCAGCCAGGTGAGGTGGCTGTGCTGACGCAGCGCCGGATCCACGCAGTCAAGCGAGCGGTTCGGCGGGAGAATACCCTCGCGCAGCACCTGGGTCAGGCCGACGAGCTGGAAGGCCGCGGCACCACCCTTTGCGTGACCGGTGAGCGACTTCTGCGAGATGACATACAGTGGGTTGCCCTCCGCACGGCCCATAGCGGCAGCGATGCGCTCGTGCAGGTCCGACTCGTTCGGGTCGTTCGCGTTCGTCGAGGTATCGTGCTTGGAAACGATGGACACCTCGTCCGGGGTCACGCCGTGCTCGCGCAGCGCCACGGCCAGGCGGGAGTTCACGCCGCCGCGAGCAGCGGAGAGCGCGCCCAGGCCAGGAGCAGGGATGGAGGTGTGCGCACCGTCCGCGAAGGACTCGGCAAACGCGACGACGCCCAGGACCGGCAGGCCGTGTTCCGCGGCGAAGGAGCCGCGGGCCAGCAGCAGAGTGCCGCCGCCCTCGGACTCGATGAAGCCGCCGCGACGACGGTCGTTCGCACGCGAGAAGTACTTGTGGTCGATGCCTTTGGCGTCCATCTCCGCCGAATCCGCGGTGGCGGCCATGTCGCCGAAGCCGGTGATGCCCTCGATGGAGAGGTCGTCGATACCACCGGCGACCACGAAGTCTGCCTTGCCCAGGCGCAGCTTATCCATGGCCTCCTCGACGGAGACCGCCGCGGTCGCACACGCGGCGACCGGGTGGATCATCTGGCCGTAGCCGCCGACGTAGGACTGCATGACGTGCGCGGCGACGACGTTGGGCAGCGCCTCCTGCAGGATGTCGTTCGGTCGCGATTGCGCGAGCAGTTTGTCCACGTAGAGCGAGCGCAGCGACGCCATACCTCCCATGCCGGTGCCCTGCGTGGAGGACACGCGCGCCGGGTGGACCATGCTGAGCAGCTCGGCCGGGCCGAAGCCCGCGGAGAGGAACGCGTCGACGGTGCACACAATGTTCCACAGCGCGACGCGGTCGAGGTTATCGATCATGTCCGCCGGGATGCCGTAGACAGCCGGGTCGAAGCCCTTCGGCACCTGCCCGCCGACGTAGCGCGACATCGCGACGCGACGCGGCACGCGTACCGGCGAACCCTTCGGGCGGGTGACCTGCCATTCCTCGCCGTCGAAGTACGCGGACGCGCCCTCGACCTCGTCGATGAAGGACTTGGCCGTGGCCTCGTCGGCGACCGCGAACGTCATGTCGCGCTCGAGGTAGATGGTGGTGAGCTCCGGTGCGAGGTTGTCGACCATCGGCATGTGCGGGCCGAAGTCATCGTGGTAGCGGCGGATACCCACGTTCGCGAGGACCTCATCGTGGAAGCGCTCGTAGATGTCTTCCTCCGCGATGGCTTCGTCGCCGGCCATCCACGTGCGGTTGGTCTCGTCCCACTCGATAAGGCCCGTGGTCCAGGCGAGTTCGAGCACGCCCGCCGCGGTGAGATCGCCGGTGAGCTCGACCTCGTAGCGCGTGCGCGAGGAGCCCACCGGGCCCAGCTCACCGGCGCCGACGATGACGACCATGTCCTCGAGGTTCGTCGTCACGCCGGAGAAGTCCGGCTGCGTCCACGCGATGGGCTGGCGCGGGCTCGGCAGCGCGCGCACGGTGACTGGCGCAGTGAGAGACTCCGTCTCCGCAGACACACCGGCCTTCGCCGCCGCCTGGCGCGCGAGTTCCGGCAGGTTGAGGTCCGCGCCGCCCAGGCCGCCGGTGAAGTCCAGCGTGACGGGTGCTTCGAGGGCCTGTGCGCGGGTCTCGGCGTTGGTGCCCTCGCCCACGAGCTTGGCGGCCATCTCCTCGGTGGAATAAGTGGTCACGCCTGTGGCCTCGACGAGCTCGACCATCGGGTCGTTGCCGCCCATCAGGCCAGTGCCGCGGACCCAGCCGATGTGGGCGTGGGCGATCGAGGTGCGATCGCCCCAGACGGGCTCAGACTTCCAACGGGTCACGAGCGCGTCGAGAGCAGCCTTGGCCTCGCCGTAGGCGCCGTCGCCACCGAAGCGGCCGCGGTTCGGGCTGCCCGGCAGGACGACGTGCAGGCGCTGGCCCACGTGGGTGTCGGCGCCAAGCGCGGAGAGACCCGCGATGAGCTTCTCCACGGACCACAGCAGCAGACGCATCTGGGACTCGGCGGCAGCGCCGGCATCGGCGAGGGTGCCCTGGACGCGCGGAGCCGCGAACGGGAAGAGCAGCGTCGGGATGAGCGCCGGCTTAAGCAGCGTGGACTTACCGTTGACGGTCGCGGTCTGCTCATGGCCGACCCAGTCGATGAAGGCGTCGAGGTCCGCGAAGGAACTCAGGTTCGCCGGGGCGACCCACAATGCGGCGCGGCCGCGGGCGTGGGTCCGGTAGAGCTCCTTGTAGAACTCCAGGCGCTCGTGGTTCAGGCGCGAGGTGGTCGCGACGACGGTGGCACCTGCGTGGAGCAGTTCGCCGATGACGCTCGCTGCGATGGAGTGCGGCGAACCGCCGGTGACGACCGCGATATCGTCCGCGTGCTCCAGGGCCACGGTGGTACGCGCGGCGGTGGCGTGTTCTTCAAGGCCCAGGTAATCCGCGATCTGTGCAACCTCTTCGCCGGCGCCCGTGACGTCGACCTGGAGCTCCTCGCCGTTCGCGACCCGCGCGAGGTCCTCGCGGGCGGAGGCCCAACGGTCGTCGAGAAGGACGGCCTTGTCAGCATCAAAGGCCGGTGCCACGAGGCGCGGCCAGTCGGAGCCGAGCTCGTTGGCCACGAGGTCCGCGAGCTCATCTGGAGCATCGGAGAAGTCCGTGGTAGCCCGCTCGACGCCGAGCTTGGCGAGCAGCGTGCGGGCGGTCTCGATGAGTGCGCCGTTGATATGGCCGGCGAACTCGTCGAGGACGGCGGAGTCGACAACGCCACCGGCGGCACCGCCGGCAGACGGCATAGCGATGTCGAGGCCGACCTTTTGGCCGGCGGCGCGCACAGCGTCATCGATGAGGTCGTCGAGCGCCGCAGCGTTGGCCGCAGCCGTGGGCAGAGTAGCAAGGTCGCCGCCGCGCAGGGAGGCGCCCTCGCGCGCGCCGAGAACGATCTCGGCGGTCACGCGGTCAACCCAGCCGGAGCCCAGGCCCCACGGACCGGTGACACGTTCCGCAATGTAGGACGGCTTCTTGCCCGCCGGGCCGGTGAGACGACGCAGGGTTTCCGCAACTTGGTCGGCGAGCACCGGGCCGAAGGCGCAGTAGCCCTTGGCCATGCCGGCGACGGTCTGCTTGAGATCGTCGAGCGGGGCATCGGCAGCGCCCTCGATGGCGCCGAGGCCGAACTCGACGCCGAGGTCGAGCAGCAGCTGGTTGCGGCGGGAGGACACACCCTCGACGAGGGCCTCGATGGTATCCGTCGCGCCCATCTGGTCCGGGCGAACCTTGGTCCACACGGCGACGAGCATCTCCACGGCATCGGCGACAGAAAAGGCTTTGTCCGCCGGCGCGGCTGCGCCCGCGGGAGCAGCGGAGACCGGGGCAGGCGCTGCTGCAGGAGCGGCGGCCGGAGCCGGGGTCTCCTCGGCGGGAGCTTCCTCAGTGGGCTCTGCGACAGGAGCAGCGGGGGCATCGGCAGCATCCTCGGCGAAGGCCTTCGGGCGGTCGCGCTCGATGTTGAGGACCTCGATGGTGGACTCCGCATACTGCGGCAGGCGCAGGGTCTGGCCCAGCATGTTGGCGAGCGTCGGCGAGGAACCGACGCCGACCTCGACGAAGCGCTCGACGCCCAGGCCGGTAAGCAGCAGGTCTTGGGTCTCGATCCAGCGCACGGGCGAGGCGAACTGCCAGGCCAGCAGCTCGATGAGAAGGGTGCGACCGAGCTTAACCGGGTCCTCCATGGCGGAGTCGAAGTCCGCGAGGATGCCGGCGAGGATCTCAGATTCCACGACGCTGAGCATGGAATCGACAAACTCGCGAGTGAGCTCGAAGGGGCGGGCGACGAGGTTTGGGATGTAGTGGTCGACGAGGACGTCGAGGTCCACGTCGGCCGGGATGAGCGAGTCGAGGTGCGCGCGGAAGGCTGGGACGCCGTTCAACAGGTGCGAGGAGTGGAACGGGACGTCGATGCCCGGAATCTGGATGAAGGCCCGCTTGCCCGGGGCGCGTCGTTGCGCATCCTGAGCGAGCGCAGCGAGCCCAGCCTTGGTACCAGCGACGGCGTACTGGACCCCAGCAATGTTGTAGTTGACGATTTCCAGGAACTCGCCGGTCTGCTCCGCGATAGCGGCGACGTGCGGGAAGACGTCCTCGGCGGAGATGCCCATCTTATTGGGGCGCAGGGCCGCCAGACCATAGTTGGAGACGCCGTGCTCGTCGCGCTCGACGAGGCGGTGCATAGTAAGACCGCGAGCGTAGACGATTTCGACGACCGCCTCGAGCGAGAGGACCTGAGCGTACGCGGCGAGCGCGTTGTACTCACCCACGGAGTGGCCCGCGAAGAAGGCAGGGCGCTGGAGCACGCCGGCTTCCTCCATCTCCGCGATCTGGGCGCAGCCCAGGGTCGCCATAGCGACCTGCGTGAACTGCGTGAGGTAGAGCACGCCGTCCGGGTGAGCAAAGGTCTCCCCTGCCACGACGACTGTCTGCGGGTTGGTGCGCACGATCTCCAGGATGGAAAAGCCCAGCTTGACGCGGGTGTGGCGGTCCGCGCGCTCCCACACGTCGCGGGCCGCGGCCGAGTTGGCGAAGGCCTCCATCCCCATGCCCGGGGACTGGATACCCTGGCCCGGGAAACCGTAGAAGGTCACCGGTGCAGCCATCGTGGCGGTGCCGATGAGCGCGGGCTCGCCGTCGACGTTGACGGTCACGGTGCGGACCTCGCCGCCGCGGGCCGACAGCGCGGTGCGGGCGACGTCGATGACGAGATGCGCGCCGGGCAGGATGGGGCTGAGCATCTGCGCGTCCCAGGACTCGAGGCGCGTGCCATCGAATCCGGCGGCGAGCTGGGCCACAGCGGAAGTCCACATGCCGTGGACGATAACGCCGGGCAGGCCTGCTAGCTTGGCTGCGGCGTCCGAGACGTGGATCGGGTTGCGGTCGCCCGTGACGACGGCGAACGGGTGCATGGACTCCGGCGCGTCGAGCTCGAGGCGGTGGCGGTGAGACTTGGTCTTCTCGACGACGGGCTCGCCACCCGCTGTCTTCGGGACGTCGTCCCCGCCCTTGCGACCACGGATGGCGAACTGCTCGTCGAGGATGGCAAGGAGTTCGCCATCGGCCTCGATGTCGACCGCGACGGGGACGACACGTCCGAGCTGCGTGTCGGCGACTTCACCAAGCTTCGCGGTGATGTCGAGCTGCGCGGCGTTCGGGAGCTCGCGGCGCAGCTCCAGGTGGTGGTTCAGGTGGACGAGGTTAAGCAGGCCCTCGACAACGGGCGCGCCATCCGAAGTCTCAGCAGCGGCGATAAGCGCGAAGACAGCCGGCCAGGCCTTGCCGACCAGGATGTCGGCGGCCACGCCGTTCTCGCCTGGCGCGTAGCCAGCGGTGACGTTTTCGTAGGATGCGCGGTCCTCGGCGGTTAGCTCCGCCGTCCAGGTTGCGGTGCCCTCCGTCACGGACGGCAGCTCTCCGCCGGCGGCGACGCGGGCGAGCTCGCGCATAGAATTCACGGCGTCGGTTTCGG
>NHCFJ05603__coassemble_889_pt1 | contig 18210 bp, 17 predicted proteins | sample NHCFJ05603__metabat2_low_PE_001 | metagenome-assembled genome bin NHCFJ05603 | reverse complement strand
GGCGCGCAGACCGCAGACTACGTGGCGCGGCACCGTATTTCTACGCCGGCCGTGGCGCGTCAGCGCATTAAGGACACGGCGGAGTTCCTCAAGAAAGTCGCAGAGTAACGCAGGCAAGCGCGACACGGCGCGTGAGGCCACGCTGATTTCCGCGCTCGTCGGTCCGATTATGGGGCGCTTGCTGCCTACGATGGAAAGACTCATCGGCGCGCGGCGGCCGAGGAGCGATCCGCAGTCTTAATCGACGACGAAATTCTTCCGGGTGGAGCGGAAGATGACCCAGCGCTGCACGCAGAAGTTGATGAGCGTCGCGGTGCCTTGGGCGATGATGAAGGCGGCGACGAGGGCCCAGGAGCTGGGCCAGGTGAGGTCGTTGTCGAGGAACTCGAAGAACCACTTGTACAGCGCAATATTCACCGCGTAGGTGAGTGCGTAGGTCGCGGCGACTGCGAGGAAGCGGCGGGTGGAGGCTGTCGCGTTGAAGGTCCACCGGCGGTTGAGCAGATACGCGGTCAGCGTGCCCACGATGAAGCCGACGGTGCGAGCCGAGGTGTCGCCGAGGAGGTCGAAGCCGATCTGGAGCAGCCACGTCAGTCCGACGTCGATGATGGCGGAGATGCCGCCGGTAATGGCGAACTTCGTGCCCTGCGCCTGCAGGGAATTGGAGCGCGAGAGTCGTTCGGCGGCGGAATCCATGGCGGTGGGTCCTGTCTTACTTACCCTTGAAGATGAAGACGCGCTGGATAACGAAGTTGGTGATTGTCGCGACGGCCTGGGCGATGACAAACGAGATGGTGTCCTTGACGGCGCCCTCGAAGCCCATGGCGATGAGCGGGGCGTTCGTGGCCCAGTAGAGGAAGTTCTGCACCGCGAAGGTCGAGGCGTAGAGCAGGCCGACTGCGGTTGCAGTGCGGCCGGAGACCTGCGCCCCGAAGGTCCAGCGTGCGTTGGCGAGGTAGGCCGCGATGGTACCGAAGACCCAGCCGATGGCCTTCGCCGCGGAGCGGTGGAGGCCCAAGTGCGTGAGGATGAGGGTGAGGCCAAAGTCGAGAATGGCCGTAAACACGCCCACGGACACGAAGCGGACGAGCTGGGTGCGCAGCGAATTATCGAGCGTCGCGTTGACGACGTCGTCCGTGCTCAGGGCGGCATCGTGCGCGTCGGGCTGCTGCGGATTGGGGGTCTGCGCGGTATTTTCCACGCTGATAGCCTACCCGCCGCGGGCCTGTGGAATGGTTAACGACGAAGAAGCGCGCGGAAGAGGTCGAGTCGGTCGACAGGGGCGAGAGCCTCGGGGCCGGTGGCGCGGACCTGCGTGAGGACGGTGAGGGAATCGGCGCAGAGCTTAAGGGCGGCATCGGCAAGCAAGGGCGCGCCGGAGTCGTCGACCCAGCCGAGGGCCTCGAGCGTGGTGGTGAGGACGGACTCCGTGAGTTGCTTATCGCCCATGCAGGTGAGCGCCAGGGCGGTGGACCAGAAGGCGTCGCGGCCCTCGAGCGTGACCTCGCGGGGCAGGCTCGCCAGCGCGTGCAGCGTGGCGGTGGGAAGGCTCACCTCGCGGGTGAGATCGAGCGCCTGGAGGAGCGGCACGAAGTCGAAGAGCCGGGAACGCACGACGGCGTCGCGGACCTCGGGACGGACCTGCTCGAGGACAGCGTTGATGGTTGTAGCGCCGGTGAGCTGAGCATTAATCGCCGTGATATCGAAGGGGACATCGAAAGAACCGGAACCGCCGACGCACAGCGCGCGCGGGGTGTCAGCGTCGCGCAGGTAGACCTCCGCGACGGTGATGGTGAAGTCCCACAGGCCCCAGACGTAGTCGATGTGTTGGCCCGGGCGGCGCAGGAAGTCGCGCACGCGGTGGGTGGGATCGATACGCGCGCCGCGGGCGGCGTCGTGCTCAAAGAAATGCCAGGGCGCGTCTTCGTCGGGGAGCGCGAAGCACGTGCCGAGAACCTCGTGGAACTCCTCGAACGTGAGCGCGTCGTTGATGCCAATCTGGCGGTGGACCTCCGCGTCCGTGCGCACGTGGGCGACCTGGACGATGATGGTCGACTCAGCAGGCTGGCGTCGCGCGCGGGCCTGCTCGAGATCGATGATGGGGGAGGACATGGGCCCCAGCCTAACCACTTTGACGGTCCCGCGCCGTGGGCGCCGAGCTGAGTTAGCGGGAAGTGTCGTTGAACGACTGCTTGTCGAGGCCGCGGGCTTCTGCCTCAGAGACGGCGAAGGTGAGCGCTGCGAGCAGTGCGCCGGTGAGGCTCCAGGGCTTGGTGGCGCCGCGCTTGCGCAGGAAGCTGACGATGCCGCGGGCGATCGTCACGTTGAGGAACACGCCGACGGCGAGCAGAGCGAGGATGACAAGGAATGCGCCGTACGTCTTGAGTGGGGATGTCGGCTCGACCGTAAGCGGTGCGTCATCGCGCTCGTCCTCGTTCTGGGCGTTAGCGAAGGCGACGAGGCTGCCGAAGGCGGTGAACCCGGTGAGGTAGCCGACCGTGAGACCGACCTTGGACTTGAGGTAGTCCGGCAGCGCGGTGAGAATTCCTACAGCGGCGGCCTGCGCGATGCGGCCGGCAAGTGTGTCGTCGAGGGCGTAACTATCGGGATTATCGGGCTTATTTTGCGGAGCGGTCATGCGGGATAGTCTAGACGGCATGTATTCCGATAAGCATGAGCATATGACGCCGGCGCAGCAGGCGGCCCAGGACGAGCGCACGGAGGACGACCGTCGCAACGGCTCCTACCAGGCAACACAGAATACGACGGCGCCGCTCAGCGACTTTATGACGCGACTCATGGCGCAGGAACTGCCCATCATGGACTCGGCCTCGCGCCAGCGCGTGTACGACATTCTGCGGGAGTATGACGGCCCCGTGATTGAGACGCAGGAGGAGCTGCCCAAGGAAATCCGCGACCTCATGGATTTGTATTAAGAGGTTCTTGATCGGGCATGGGAATGCCCGGTTTGTTCCGTATATCACTTGAGTCCTGCGTGTCATGCGGGCTCACACGTGGGTAGGCTGGATGGAGCATTATCCGTCGAGCAAAGAGTAAGAGATGGAACTACACACCACCGAACAGTCCCTGCATGGTTGGGGACGTACTGCCCGCACCTCCGCTCACGTCCTGTCCACCGCAGACGTTGAGGCCATCCAGGCGGCCGTCGCCCAGGTGGCGGACGACAACTCCGACAAGCCCGAGCACCTCAAGCGCGGCGTCATCGCCCGCGGCATGGGTCGTTCCTACGGCGACCCGGCACAAAACGCTGGCGGCCTCGTGGTCGACATGCAGCCGCTCAACAAGATTCACTCCATTGACCCTGAATCCGCCATCGTCGACGTCGACGGCGGCGTCACCCTGGACCAGCTCATGAAAGCTGCCCTGCCGTACGGCCTGTGGGTTCCGGTTCTGCCGGGCACCCGCCAGGTCACCATCGGCGGCGCCATTGGTCCCGATATTCACGGCAAGAACCACCACTCCGCCGGCTCCTTCGGCAACCACGTTGTCTCCATGGAGCTGCTCGTGGCCGACGGCCGCGTCCTCCACTTGGAGCCGGAAGGCTCTGCAGATGATCCGGACGGCACGCTGTTCTGGGCCACCGTGGGTGGCATGGGCCTTACCGGCATCATCCTGCGCGCCCGCATTCGCATGACGAAGACGGAGACCGCCTACTTCATCGCGGATACGGACCGCACGAACAACCTGGATGAGACCGTGGCCTTCCACTCGGACGGCTCTGAGGTTAACTACACCTACTCGTCCGCATGGTTCGACGTCATCTCCCCGGAGCCGAAGCTGGGTCGCTCGACCATCTCCCGCGGTTCGCTCGCCACGCTGGCACAGCTTGAGGAGCTCGCGCCGAAGCTGGCCAAGGACCCGCTCAAGTTCAACGCGCCGCAGCTGATGACAGTGCCGGATATCTTCCCGAACTTTACGATGAACAAGCTGTCGCTCATGGCGATTGGCGAGGCCTACTACATGATGGGTGCTCCGGCCCGGAACAAGGTGAAGAACCTCACGCAGTTCTACCAGCCGCTCGATCTCATCGGCGAGTGGAACCGTGGCTACGGTTCCAATGGCTTCCTGCAGTACCAGTTCGTCGTGCCCACCGAGGCTGTCGAGCCGTTCAAGGACATCATTCGCGACATGCAGCGTTCGGGCCACTACTCGGCGCTCAACGTGTTCAAGCTCTTCGGCCCGGGGAACAAGGCTCCGTTGTCCTACCCCATGCCGGGCTGGAACGTCTGCGTGGACTTCCCCATCAAGCCGGGCCTGGGTGCCTTCCTCGACGACCTTGACCGTCGCGTCATGGAGTTCGGTGGCCGCCTGTACCTGGCCAAGGAGTCGCGTACCTCCGCCGAGAACTTCCACAAGATGTACCCGGGCATGGAGGGCTGGCTGAAGACCCGCAACGAGATCGACCCGACCGGCGTCTTCGCATCTGACATGTCCCGCCGTCTCGAGCTGCACTAGAAACCACCCCGAAAGGACCTGAAAAGAACATGCTGAATGCAGTAGGCCAGGCACAAAACATCCTGCTTCTGGGCGGTACCTCCGAGATCGGACTGGGCATCGTCTCCGAGTTCCTCTCCCACGGCGGCACCCCGCACGTCACGCTCGCCGCGCGCAAGGATTCCCCGCGTATCGACGCGGCCCGCGCACAGCTCGAGGCCCAGGGCGCACAGGTCGAGGTTATCGACTTCGATGCCACGGACTTCGACTCCCATCCGGCCGTCATTGACGCCGCGTTTGCACACGGCGACGTGGATGTTGCCATCATCGCCTTCGGCACCCTGGGCGACCAGGAAGCGCTGTGGCAGGACCAGGCGCAGGCTGTTGCCTCCGCACAGACCAACTTCACGGCGCCTGTGTCCGTGGGCGTGCTGTTGGGCCAGAAGCTGAAGAAGCAGGGCCACGGCACCATCGTCGCCCTGTCCTCCGTCGCAGGCCAGCGCGTGCGTCGCTCCAACTTCGTGTACGGCGCGTCCAAGGCGGGCGTCGACGGCTTCTTTGTCAACCTCGGCGAGGCGCTGCGCGAGTCCGGCGCCAAGGTGCTCGTCGTGCGCCCGGGCCAGGTGCGCACCAAGATGTCCGCCGCCGCAGGCGAGGCACCGCTCACCGTCAACGTCGCGGACGTTGCCAAGGCCACGTACGACGCAGTCGTGCACAACAAGGAGTCCATCTTCGTGCACCCGCTGTTCGAGTACGTCTCCCTGGCGTTTAAGTTCATCCCGCAGCCCATCTTCCGCAAGCTGCCGTTCTAGAACGACCCGCAACCCCCGCGCCCGCTCGTCGACTGTGACGTGGTCGCGGGGGTTTCGCGATCCCGGATCCCGGTGGGGAATGTGGTTCACTGGAACCCATGACTACTGCCGCCGCTGAGCCGCGCCGCCGGGGTACCATTCTGCGTCCCCAGATGCGCACCGAAAACTATGCGTCCGATCTGCTCTCTCTGCGCTCCACGCTCTTAGGGCTCTCGAGCGCCGGTGTGGGCGCCTTTGCGGTGACGCTCGTGGCGTGGATGGTGTTCAAGCGCACGCACCTGCCGGCGTTTAGTACCTCCATGGTCACGCGCGCGCTCGCGACGGCGGGTGTGGTGCTCACCCTTGTCATCGTGGCGGGGCTGCTCGCATGGTGGATTTCGGATGAGTACCACGGTAATCGCCGCCGGCCGCAGTGGCGCGTGGCGCTCACGTATTTCTTCTCCTACATGGCACCTGCGTTCATCGTCATCGCTGCGGTAGGAATTCCGCTTTCGGCCACCAAGCTGTGGCTCGACGGCATTCAGGTCGACCAGGTCTTCCGCACACAGTTCCTCACGCGTACGACGGAGCAGGGCGGCTACGCGGACATGAACTACCTGGACATGCCCACGTTCTATCCCATGGGCTGGTTCTGGCTAGGCGGTCGGCTCGCGGCGGTGTTGGGTTTACCGGGCTGGGAGGTCTTCCAGCCGTGGGCACTCATCTCGCTCGCGGTGGCAGGCTCCATCCTCGTGCCGATCTGGCAGCACCTCGTGGGTTCGCTGCCTGTGGCGACGGCCATTGCTGTGATGACCACGGCGGTCACGCTCACGCTCGGCGCGGAAGAGCCATACTCCGCGGTCATTGCGATGGGCGCGCCGGCGGCGGCGTTGCTCGCGCAGCGTGCCTTTCATGGCTCGTGGTCCGCGACGGCGGGCCTTGCCCTCTTCCTGGGCATTTCGGCGACGTTCTACACGTTGTTTACCGGGGCCATTGCGCTCACGGTGGTGTCCCTGCTCGCCGTCATCACTGCTGTCTATGAGCGTCGGTGGCTGCCGATTGTCCGGCTCGTCATCATCGGCGTGACCTCGTTGGCCATCGCCGCCGTCGCGTGGGGTCCCTATGTCATGTCGGCGTTGCGCGGCGGCGTCCCGATTGAGTCTGCCGCGCAGCATTACCTGCCCAGCGAGGGCACGCAGCTGCCCGTGCCGTTCCTCTCGCCCAGCGTCATCGGTGCGCTGTGTCTCATCGGTGTCATTTTCTTGTCGCTCCGGCTTGCCGATGCCGAGGTGCGGGCGCTTGCTTTCGCGCTCGGCGGAATCTACGCATGGATCGTCGCCTCGATGGTGGTGACGCTCGCCGGTACGACGCTGCTTAGCTTCCGCCTAGAGATCATCGTCGTGCTCTTCATGGCCACCGCCGGCATCTTGGGTCTGGCGGAGGCACGGCTGGTGGGCATCCACTCCCTGTATCCGGCGCGCTTTGACGTGCCGACGAACCGCGCGATTACCACGGCCTTCGTGGTGGTCGTGCTGCTGTCAGGCATCTACTACGTGCAACAGATTCCGCGCGTCAACGAAGATGCCATTGACCACGCGTACTCGGATACGGACGGCAATGGCGAGCGCGCGGACCAATTTACCCCGGACGCGGCCTCGAAGTACGGGGAGATCAATGACTACATAGTGGACCACGGCTACACGCCGAACGGCACGGTCATCATGACGGACGAGAAGCTGTTTATGGCGTACTACCCGTACCACGGCTTCAACGCCTTTACCGCGCACTACGCCAACCCGCTGGGACAGTTCCGCGAGCGCAGCGCGCAGATCGAAACGTGGGCGCGCGAGTCCTGGGATCAGAACCCCGAGCAATTCCGTGAGGCGCTCGATAGCGCCGAGTGGCAGGGTCCGTCCGCCATCATCTTCCGCGGCGAGGTCGCCGAGGACGGTGCGGAGACGGACGGTTATAAGATCCACCTCGCGGAGGATATCTACCCTAACCAGCCCAACGTGCGCTACCGCGCGATTTTCTACAACCCGGAGGTCTTCGCCGAGGGCTGGGACGTCAAGCAGATCGGCCCGTTCGTCGTCGCCGTGCGCACCCAGTAGTAGACAGTCATGACAGACCCGCTGAGCCCCGCCCTCAGATGCTGGCCGAGAGTTAGGTGAGAGAGGAGTGGCGCGCGACCCCGCACGGTGATTTATCGGGTGCTGGGGGAGGCCCGCGGCGAGCTTTCCCTGGCGGAGCTGGGGTATTCGGTCGAGCATCTGCGCATGGCCGTGGGCGTGACGGAGGGACTGCGCCTGGCCAAAGTCGTGGTGCATACCGCCTGCGGGCTCATGGACACGCAGTTGGAGGCGGAACTGCGGGCGGCAGATGAGGAGCTGGCCCACGCGGCTCGGGCGTTGGGGCCGGGATCGCCTGCGCAGAGATAAGGCGAACCGCGCGAGGTGGTTTAGACTATCTGGGTGACTTTATCGACCGAAAGCCCAGCATCGAGCGTTTCTTCGCAACCCGTGCGCATGGAGACTGCGCCGGCGTGGCTGAAGTGGACTGCTCTCGTCTCCGGCATTCTTGGCTTCCTGGCCTTTGTGGCCCTGCCGATGTTGCCGGTCAACCAGGTGCAGTCCAGCGTGCACTGGCCGCAGAATGACTCGCTTAATTCGATCAACTCGCCGCTCATCTCGGTGGCGCCGGAGAAGATTGATGCGGACATCCCCATCGCAGCGACGCAGTACCTGCGTGAGGGGCAGTCGCTGCTCTACGGCACGGTGCCGCCCGAGTCGGAGAAGGCGACCAACCGCGGCATGTTCGTCCGCTACGACGAGGAGCGGGGCCTCACGGTCGCCTCCCTCGACACGGTCATCCTCTCCCTCGACAAGCGCGAGGTCGCGGCTCTGCCTGACGATGCCGTGCTGCATATCGCGGCGGATGGCGACTCCGTGCGCGTCGACGTGGACAAGTACAAAGAAGAGACCGAGGACGACGAGCGTCCGCAGGTCACCGGTACCTACACCGAGATCGATAACACGCCGGAGGCCCGCGCAGCGCTCAGCGATATGCGCGTCGACGTCGAGGTCAACTCCCGCTTTACCTCCTCGCCGTCCACGGTGAAGACCATTGCCATGTGGTTCGGCCTGCTCATGGTCCTCATCTCCCTGTTCTGCCTGTGGCGTAGTGACCGCCTCGACGGCAAGCGCTTCGGCTTTATGCCGGAGACGTGGAAGCAGGTCCGTCCGCTCGATGGCGTGGTCGCCGCCATCCTCGCGTTCTGGCACATCTTCGGTTCGAATACCTCGGACGACGGCTTCATCCTCACCATGGCGCGCGTGAGCGGCCATGCGGACTACATGGCGAACTACTACCGCTGGTACGGCGTGCCCGAGGCCCCCTTCGGCTCCCCGTATTACGACCTACTTGCGGCGCTTACGCACGTGTCGACCTCCTCGGTCTTTATGCGCCTGCCGTCGCTCGTTGCCGCGCTCATCATCTGGTTCGTGCTTTCGCGCGAAATTCTCCCGCGCTTTGGCGAGCTCGTCAACGGCCGTCGCGTCGCCCACTGGACCGCGGCGTTTATGTTCCTGGCCTTCTGGTTGCCGTATAACAACGGCATCCGCCCGGAGCCAATGGTCGCCTTGGGCGTCATGCTGACGTGGGCGTCCTTCGAGCGCTCCATCGCTACGCGCCGCCTCCTGCCGGCGGCTATCGGCACCATTATCGCCACCATCACGCTGGCCGTGGGTCCCACCGGTCTGTTTGCCGTGGGCATCTTCCTGGTCTGCCTGCCGCAGCTCTTTGCCTTCCTCGGCGAGCGAGCCAAGGCCACCGGGCTGGGCTGGGCCCCGCTCGTCTCCGCGTTCCTCGCCTCCGGCACCGCGATTATGGTGGCGGTCTTCCACGACCAAACGCTCGCCACCGTCCTTGAGTCCACCTCCGTGCGCTCCCAGGTCGGCCCCGCGCTGCCGTGGTACTCCGAGTACGTTCGCTACACCACGCTCTTCCAGGAGTCCGTGGACGGCTCGCTCACGCGCCGCTTCGCGATGTTCACCATGCTCTTCTGCCTGGCGCTGATCGGCTACGCGTTCATCAAGAACCGCCGCGTCGTGGGCGCTGAGGCTGGCCCCACCGCGCGCCTGCTGCTCATCATCGCGTTGAGCATGTTCTTCCTCATGTTCACGCCGACGAAGTGGACGCACCACTTCGGCATCTACGCCGGTGTCGCCGGCGTCGTCGCCGCGCTGGGCGCGGTCGTGCTCTCCCAGATCGCCCTGCGCTCCTCCCGCGCACGCACCTTCGCCCTGGCCGCCGTGACTTTCCTCCTTGCCATCTCCCTGGCTGGCTGGAACGCCTGGTGGTACGTCTCCTCCTTCGGCATTCCGTGGTGGGACCGCACCGTCCAGTTCAAGGCCGTTGAGGCGAACACGGTGGTGCTCGCCATCGGCTTGGTCATCCTCGCTATCGGTATCATTCAGTCCTTCCGCCGCGAGTCGCGCCGCACCAAGGCGATTGCCGCGGGCACGAGCGACGAGGACTTCCGCGCCGCCGAGTCTGACCGCGTGAGCCGCTGGGCTGGCGTCATGTCTGCTCCCATTGCCATCGCCTGTATTGGCGTCGTGGCCTTCTCCATGGCGTCCTTCGCTAAGGCCTACGTCTCCCAGGGCGACGCCTACTCCGTGGGCAAGGGCAACCTCGCTTCGCTAGCGGGCAATACCTGCTCCATGGCGGATGCCGCCCTCGTGGAGACGAATACGAACGACTCCTTCCTCGAGCCGATTGCTGGCACGCTGGGCGAGTCGCTCGACGACCCGAACTCCACGGGCTTTGGCCCGGATAACGTGCCGTCCTCCATCGAACCTGAGTACCAGAACTCCGCCTCCGTGGGTGCTATCGGCGACTCGTCCACGTCGCAGAGCACGAATACGACCAAGGCGTCCTCCGGCGCCGACCGCTCCCTGGGCGGCGCGGTCGACGAGAACGACCAGACCGGCGAGACGGACGGCACGGCCTCCACGAAGACGGAGAGCGAGTCCGCCAACCGCAGCGAGCAGGAGAAGCAGGCTACCTCCGGTGAGCGTGCGCAGGAGGGCGTCAACGGCTCCCACATCGCGCTGCCCTTCGACCTGGACTACACCAAGGTTCCCATCACCGGCTCCTACTCCGAGGACCAGGAAGGCACCGCCAGCCTCAAGTCCCAGTGGTTTAAGCTGCCTGAAGCTTCCGATGCCGCCCCGCTCCTCGTTGTTTCTGCCGCCGGCAACATCTACCACCACGACGTCAATGGCATTGAGCAGGACGGCATGAAGCTCACGCTCCAGTACGGCACGCAGGACGGCGGCTCCATCAAGGACATCGGCGAGGCCGAGCTGTCCGATGTCGGCGCCACCCCGCAGTGGCGTAACCTCCGCATGGCACTCGACCAGCTCCCCGCCGAGGCCAACGTCGTGCGCCTCGTCGCTACGGATGACTCCCTCGATGAGGAAGACTGGCTGGCCATCACGCCGCCGCGCGTACCCACCCTGGACACCATCAATAATGTCATCGGCTCCGATACCCCGGGCCTTCTCGACTGGTCCACGGCCCTGCAGTTCCCCTGCCAGCGCACCTTCGACCACTACGCCGGCGTGACCGAGATCCCCGAGTACCGCATCCTTCCGGACGCGGCGGCGCAGACCTCGCTCACGGACTTCCAGTCCTTCTCTGGCGGCGGCGCCATGGCTACCGCGGAGGCCGTGAACTACCACTACGAGATCCCGGCCTACCTCAACCACGATTGGGCCCGCGACTGGGGCGCCATCGAGAAGTACGAGCTGCGCACCAACTCCGCCGGCGAGGCCCCCGACCTCGCCGCCATCGACCACGAGATCATCTCACGCTCGGGTCTGTGGAAGGAATCTGAGATGAAGATTCGTCCGGAGGGCTCTGAAAAGTAGCCCTTCAATGCTGAAAGCCGCCGGAGATCCGGCGGCTTTCGTTGTTTTCAATGAACCCGGGCGGTTACTGCCCCGGCCTACGGAAGTCTTCCTTGCGCCCCCGGTTATGCAGCGTGAGCCACTCCATAAATCCCTTCGGGTCGTGCTGCTGGACGAGGAAGAACCAACCAAAGCGTGCGAATTCCTGCGGTAGGAGCTTGCGCATGCCGCGCTGCCACAACAGGTAGCCGCGGTTGCGGTAGGTAAAGAAGCGCTTGAACTCGCCCTCTGGGTACTGCGTGTGCATCGTGCCGCCCAGAATTGGCTTGAACTCGTCCGAGCCGTCCGGGTGCACGTACGCGCACGTGAGCGCCGTGCCAAATGACAGCCCCGAATTCACCAGGCGGCGGTGGTACTCGACCTCGTCGCCGCGAATGAACAGGCGGTAATCCGGCACTCCGATGATCTCCATCGCCTCCGCCGAGATGAGCGCGCCATTGAACAGCGATGCGATCCCCGGCAGGAAATCCCCCTCCAGCTCATTCATCCGGCGCCGCCACACCACTCCCTGACGCAGCGGAAACGCCAGGCGTTCCGGCTCGTTGATATTGCACACGGCGGGGGAGACCTCGTGCAACGAGTTCGCCTCCGCCACGCGGTAGAGCTCCTCCAGCACACCGAAGTCCGCCGGACGGCCATCGTCATCTGCGCACCAGATGGCATCCGCGCCCAGCGCCAGCGCCTTCAAGAAGGCCAGCGCGAAGCCGCCCGCGCCGCCGAGGTTCGTCTTCGACCCGATGTACACCGCGCGTTCGCCCGCCATGGACTCCACGAGTTCACGCACCGCAGCCTCATTGCCATTGTCGACGACGATGACCCATTCCACCGGGTGCGTTTGCCCTACGATCTGCTCTAACGACGCGCGCAGCAGCTTCACGCGCTGGTGAGTGACGATGACAGCGGCAGTTGTCCCCGCCGCGGAAAGGGTCTTAACAGTCATGGCTCCCATTCTGCCACCAGCTTTCCGATGCCCCCTCTAGACACCCCGCGCCAGCCGACGTCGCGCTCATAACGTGAATGAGTCGTGCCGATTTTTTAAATTTTCCGGCCAACCCATTCACACTAGGATGTGTGCCGGTGTGATGTGTGCGGGTGCTTAGAGCCCCGGGACGTCGATGATGCCCGCGGCATCCGCGCCCACCGCCGCGCCGCCGGCCAGAAGTGCGGAGATAGCCGCAATCGTCACGCCGAGGATGATGTCGAGTGTTTGCCCAATCTTCCAGTCGTTCGCCACGTCCGACTTGATGGTCGACACGAGGAACTCGTCCGACGAGCCACGGTCAGTCGCATTCTTGAGATTCTCGATATCGGAGCTGCCGATCTCGCCCTTCTCCGCCTTGGAAGAGATAACGTCTGCAGTTACATCGATAGAAGAGCCAAACCCGTCGCCGCCGAAAGCCTCCTTGGCTACGGCTTTGGTGATGGCGTCTCCTATCTCACCATCAGTGACCTCCGACGAGGTCTTGCCGTCGGCCGCTCCCGCGACGCCGGTGGACAGGGTCAGGGTGGTGGCCACAGCCAGAACACCCGCAGTCAAACGCTTCATGGTCGTCAATCCTTGAAAGAGAAGATAGTTGAAAAGACAAAGACCTTGCTTGGCATGGTAACCAAGCAAGGCCTTGAATTCCGGAAATTAATCCTCGAAATTATCGAGAATTAGAACGGAAGGGAAACGCCGGGATAACACCGGCATTGACGGCAGCTGCGCCAGCGGCCAGGACAGCGGCAGCGATGCCGACGCCCCAGAGGATGTCAGCGGTGGTGCCGGTAGCGTAGCCGTTCTTAGCGTCGTTCTTCATCGAGGACATGTAGAAGTCCTTGTGGGACTCTGCGGAACCCTGACGGTCCTTTGCGTCCCAGTCCTTGATGATATCCGAACTGGTCTCGGTGGAGCCGGCATTCAGATCGGACTTGCCATTTACGGCCGTGTTGGCGCCGATGTCGATAGCGTCGCCGACACCTGCAAACAAGTCCTTGAGGCCATCTTCCGCGGAAGCAACACCGGTGGACAGGGACAGAGCGGTAGCGACGGCAACGGCGCCAGCAGCGAAACGCTTCATGGAGAAACTCCTTGTAAGCGGGAATGGAAAGATAGACACGCTCGCAAGGACACCTCCCTGCGGAACTGGTTTTGAGCTTAGGCCATTCCTGTGAAATTCGTAAGTCTTTTCTCGGGGAAAGTATAATCCCAGGTGGATGAGGTGTGAATTAACTTAATCCGGGGGTAGAAGGTGACCGTGGCACAAATAACGAAAAGGCAAGGTCACGCTAAGTATGTTCACGCTGTTACCTGCGAAAAGAAGGCCCCGCAGACTTCCTTAAAACGGAGCTGCGGGGCGACGAAAGGGTAAGCGGAAAGCTCTTAGTCCTTATCTTTTTCTTCGTTAAAGCGCTTAAGGAGGTCGCGGACGTACTCGCCGGCGCCGGGGCCTTCGTAGGCTTCGACAACGTCGGCAACTTCGCCGACTTCCTTGATCTCGCCGTGGTCGACCCACAGGGCGGTATTGCACAGCTGGGCGAGGAAGTCATTGGAGTGCGACGCGAAGACGAGGATGCCAGACTTCTTCACCATCTCCTGGAGCTTGACGCGGGCCTTGGCCATAAACGCGGCATCGACAGCACCAATGCCCTCGTCGAGCAGGAGGATTTCCGGCTCGATGGAGGTGACGACGCCGAGGGCGAGGCGCACGCGCATGCCGTTGGAGTAGGTGCGCAGCGGCATCGCCAGATAATCGCCGAGTTCGGAGAACTCCGCGATCTCATCCATCTTGGACTTCATCTGCTTGATGGTCTGGCCCAGGAAGAGACCGCGGATAATGATGTTGTCGTAGCCGGAGACCTCCGGGTCCATGCCCACGCCCAGGTCGAAGACCGGCGCGATGCGCCCGCGCACGTCCGCGGTGCCGCGGGTGGGCTCATAGATGCCGGAGAGCAGACGCAGCAGCGTGGACTTGCCGGCGCCGTTGTGGCCGACAAGGCCCACGCGGTCGCCCTCACGCAGGTGCAGGTTGATGTTCTTGAGGGCCTCGACCACGACGGTATTGGAAGCGTTCTTACCAATCGCACCGCCAGCGGTGGAGAGCATGGCCTTCTTTAAGGAGCGGGATTTCGCGTCAAAGATGGGGAAGTCGACGCAGGCGTTATACGTATCGATGGAAACCATGGTGAGAAGTCCTTATACCCAGTAGGAGACGCGGAAGCGCCATTGACGCATGGCGAGTGCAGCGAGCAGAACGCCGCCGATGGTGCAGGCGATCACGATCCACCAGTGGTAGGCCGCGACAGGCTGGCCAATCATGGGGGCGCGGACGATCTCCATGTAGTGGTACAGCGGGTTAAGCTCCGCCAGACGCGCGCGCGAAGATACCGAGGCGTTGTCTTTCAGCGTCGAGGTCATCCACACAATCGGCGTGACGTAGAAGAGTAGCTGGGTGAGCGAGTCGAGCAAGGGCGCGACGTCGCGGAAGCGCGTGGCCACGATGCCGAAGAACATGGACACCCACACGCCGTTGACCAGCAACAAGGCGAGAGCTGGAAGAAACAGCCAGAACTCCCAGCCCAGGTGGCGCGGGAAGATGGCGAGGAGGATGAGCCAAATAATGAGGTTGTGGCCCAAGAAGAGGGTCTGGCGCCACACGAGGCGGTAGACGTGGACCGAAAGCGGCGCGGGTAGCTGTTTAATAAGGCCCTCGTTGTCGATGAAGACGGTGGCGCCTTCCTTGATAGCACCCGAGATGAAGTTCCACATGATAAGGCCCACGGTGACGTGGGGCAGGAACGTACCCAGCGGGATCTTGAACAGCAAGGAGTAGAGCAGGCCCAGCGCGGCGGCCATGACGCCGGTGGCGATGGTGATCCAGAAAGGACCCAGGACGGAGCGGCGGTAGCGCTGCTTGATGTCCTGGACGCCGAGCTTGAACCAGAGCTCGCGTTGGCGCGCACCCTCAATGAGATCGGCGAAGGCTGCCTTGAAGGTCATCGACTGTGAAGGAGGAATCTCTCCTTGGTCGGTGACGGCAGTCATGCGGGCGATATCGGCGCGCAGTTGGTTATTGTCATGCACGTCGCATACCCTATCCTCTCCGAGGTCCCCAGTGGGAGTGGCCCGCCGTGAAAAGGCGATGAGCTGCAAGAAACACATTCTTTGGCGAACGGTATAGAGTAGGGAAGTTGTCAGCGCGGAAGGGAAGAGTTGCCATGGTTGCCTATGACGCGGCGAGTGTTCGTGGTTTATATACGGGACTCGCTGACGGCTGGACGTATCTCAACGCGCACGCCGCGCCGCAGATTGCGGAGAAGGTTGCCTCCGGCGTCGCCCGCGCCTTCCGCACCGCGAATGCCGTCTTGCCAGCCGATGCCCCCGCGGGTGCCCATTCCGCAGCCCCCGTCGCCGGCATGCTCGAAGGCGAGAAGCATCTTCAGGCCGCCCGCATGGCCGTCGCCGATCTTGTGGGCGCGCGTGCCGATGCCGTCGTCCTCGGCCCCTCCCTGCCGGTGCTCTACCAGTCGCTCGCCCGGGCGCTCGGTCCGCTGCTGCGCCGCCAGTCTTCGGTGGTGCTGTCCAAGCTCGACCCGCCGGCGCTCTACGCCGCCTTCGCCAACGGTCCGCATGACTCGACCGTGCGCTGGGCCCAGCCGGATCTCGGCACTGGCGAGCTGCCCGCCTTCCAGTACGCGGAGCTTGTCGATGGCTCCACGCGCCTCGTGTCCCTCTCCGCCGCGCACGAGCTGCTTGGCACCGTGGCACCCGTCCAGGACATCATCGAGACGGTCCGTGAGCGCTCCCGCGCCTGGACACTCCTCGACGTCACCGCGCTCGCCCCGTACCGTCCCATCGACATGGACGACCTCGGTGCGGACATCCTTGGCATTGACTTGGCACAGCTCGGCGGCCCGCAGATCGCCGCGCTCGTCTTCCGTGACACCGCAATGTTCCGCCGCCTCGACGCTCTCAGCCCGGACCAGACGGCGCACACCGCCGCGAAGCTTGAGACTCCCGTCTCCGCGGGCCTAGCTGGCGGCGTCGGTCTGCTCGTCGACCATATGGCGACCCTCGCCGGCAGCGACCGTGGCTCCCGCCGCGTGCGCTTGCGCCGCTCAATGGAGTCCCTCGAGGCCTACCTCGACGATCTCCGCGCAGACCTCTATATCTATCTCGGCACGCTGAGCCAGGTCCACATCCTCGGCGCTACCGGTGAGGCCGCCGCCGAGGCTTCCGATGACCGCCTCCCGCGCCTATCCTTCGCCGTGCGCGGAGTGCCAGCCGAGACCGTCCACCGTCGTCTCTTCGACAACCGGCTCGTCACGACGCTCGCCCCGGCCACGCCCCTGCTGCGCGATATGGGTATCGACGAACTCGGCGGCGCCGTCACCGTAGCGCTCGGCCCGTTTAACACGCACAACGACATCGAGCAGCTCACCCGCGTCGTCGCCTCGCTGGCGTAAGTCTCCCCGGCCTAGTCGGCGTTCGTGAGCACCAGCGTGCCCGTGACTTCACCGGAGTCGAGGGCCTCGTGGGCACGGGCGGCACGGGCAAGCGGGAACGTCGCGTGGAGTGCATGCTTGACGCGGCCGTCCTCGAGCATGGGCCAGACGTTCTTCACCGTCTCGGCAACGATGGCGGCCTTGTCCGCGCGGTCGCGTCCGCGCACCGTGGTGCCCTGGATGGTGAGCCGCTTGTTGAGAACAACGCCGAGGTTAATCTCGCCCTTCGTGCCGCCCTGCATACCGATCATCACCATGTGGCCGTCCACGGCGAGCGCTTTGAGGTTCTGCTTCAGGTACTTCGCGCCGATAATGTCGAGGACGACGTCGCACTGGTTCTTTAGCTCTTCTGCGAAGTCCTGTTCCTTGTAGTTGATGAGGATGTCTGCGCCAAGCTCGCGGCAGCGCTCCAGCTTTTCTTGCGAGCCAGCCGTGACGGCCACCTTCGCGCCGAGAGCCTTGGCAACCTGGATAGCGAAGGTGCCGATGCCGCCGCCACCGCCGTGGATGAGAATCGTCTGGCCTTCCTTGAGGCCCGCGGCCATGACGATATTCGACCATACGGTGCAGGCGACCTCGATGACGGCGGCGGTCTCTTCCAGCGTGAAGCCCTTGGGGATAGGCAGCAGTTGGCCTTCCGGCACGGCGACGAACTCGGCATAACCGCCGCCGGCAAGCAGCGCGCCGACTTCCTCGCCGACCTGGCGGTCGGTATCGCCTGCGTCAACGATGACGCCAGCGGCCTCGAGACCGATAATCTCCGACTCGCCCTTGGGCGGCGGGTACGCCCCGCGCGCCTGGAGGAGGTCCGCGCGGTTGACGCCGGCGGCCTTGACCTCGACGAGTACCTCCCCGGGCTTGAGCTCTGGCGTATCCACTTCGCCCAGTTCGAGTGAGCGGGGATCTTCTACGTCTTTCTGAATGATTGCGTGCATGCACCCCAAACTAGCGTTTTCTTCCCGCCGCGCGCCGGGCTTTCGGGGCGCTGACTTGGACTGGGGATTCTTTTAGACCGTGGGTACGTACACATTCACGCAGCTAGCGAGAAAGGAGTCAACGATGGTGACTCCGCACTTGGTGATGTGGGCGACCGCGGAGCCTGTCGTGTTCGATGCAGACGATGATGCCTCGTGTCTGCGCGTGTACCGCGAGACTGTGGGCGTCGCCTCTTACGAGGAGCTCACGCGCATCGTGAACAAAAGACATTCTGATACGCCTCTGGCCCAGGTCACTGGCGCCCGACTCGTGCGGGCCACGTGGGAGGACCGATTTTCGGAATTGCGAGGCGAGTGTGAATCGCGGCCCACGGTTTAGTAGGCTAAAGCAGTTACGTTCTGTGGTCGCTTGCGACTGCAGTTGTGACGAGGAGACGTGGCAGAGCGGCCGAATGCACTGGTCTTGAAAACCAGCGTGGGGAAACTCACCGAGGGTTCAAATCCCTCCGTCTCCGCCATGTGAAGTCTCGCGACATCGTTCCTATCGATGTCGCGAGATTTTATTTATTTTTC
>NHCFJ05603__coassemble_883_pt1 | contig 18498 bp, 18 predicted proteins | sample NHCFJ05603__metabat2_low_PE_001 | metagenome-assembled genome bin NHCFJ05603 | reverse complement strand
ACCAGTGACCTCTTCCGTGTCAGGGAAGCGCTCTCCCGCTGAGCTAATCGCGCGGAATTCGGTTCATAAAAGAACCTGAGCGGATGACGAGACTCGAACTCGCGACCCTCACCTTGGCAAGGTGATGCGCTACCAACTGCGCTACATCCGCATGCACTGCGCTGTGATGTAAGAAGTAACAACACTGTGCGGTGCGAGTAGAAACATTATCCTTTGGGGCAACAGTTTGCCAAATCGCCCGCTCAGACGCGGGTTTCACTCACCCTCCATGCACCCGAGACACGCACCCGAATGACACCGCTGTCATTTCAGCACCACACGGCACCGTCGCGGCTGCTCGAATACAGCGCGGCCCGGCGATCCGCGCCACAATCTCACCCCGACCTGCCGATTAGGTACCGCACACAGGAGCGTGCTACTTTTCTCCTGTACCCGATGAGGTCCTATAGCTCAGTGGGAGAGCGTTCCGTTCACACCGGAAAGGTCGTTGGTTCAATCCCAACTAGGACCACAATCAGCCCCGGCGGCGAGTTCACCTCGCAGCCGGGGCTTTTGCTTGTCTTGTCTCCGTGTGGCACCCCATATTCCCGGCACCCATTCCCTAGAATTCACACTCGTGACTGAATCCCTGCGCGCGAGAATCGACGGCCTGTTTACCGCCCGGCACGCCCTAGCACCCGGCTTCGGCGAGCCGGCCGCCCCGGTCTCCCCGGCCGCACAGAATGACGGGCCCGAGACAGCCGCACCAAGCATTAGCCACCGCGTTTTCCGCGCCGCCGCGTGGCCACTCGCACTTGTCCTTATCGCACACCGGATTCTCATCAGCGCCGTCAACGGCTCCCCCACGGACGACTTCACGACGGTCTACTCCGCCATCCGTCGCATGCTGGCTGGCGACTCCGTCTACGCACAGGCCTACGACCAGGTCGATCCGCTCTATCTCTACAACCCGGGCGCTACGCTCCTGCTCACACCGCTGGGCCTCGCGGATAACCCAACAGCCGCACGCATGGCGTTCATCCTCGTCAACGCCGCGTGCATCGTCGCTGCACTCGCACTCCTCACCAGGCTCGTTGACAAACCCTTCAACGGCGCCACGCTCCCCATCGCCATCGCCCTCGCATGTGCCACCGAGTCTGTCACCAACACGCTGACCTTCTCCAATATCAACGGCGTCCTTCTCCTCTTCCTCACCGGCTGGCTCTACCTGTTCATTAGGGGCGCGCAAGGCCAGACAAAAAAGATGTGGCTTGCCGGACTCGTCCTTGGCATTGCCATCCTCGTCAAGCCGCAGTTTGCACCGCTGCTTGCCTTACACCTCGTCAAACTGGACTGGAAGGGCCTCGTCGGCGGCATCGGAGTGCCGGTGCTGGCCAACGTGATTGCCTGGCCGCTCGTGCCCGGCACAGAAGACTTCACGGGCAAGCTTCTGCCCTACCTTGGAACCACGCGCGACTACGCCAACTCCTCGTGGCCCGGCGTCAACGCCTACTTCCAGCTGAACAGCGGACTCTACTACACGGTCTGGGGAGCCATGGCGCTTATAGTCGCCGCCGGACTCATCGCCCTCCTCAGGCGCCGCCACACCGACGTCGCGCTCTGGGCTATGACCACGGCACCGCTCGTCCTCGTGGGCGTATTCTTCCTCTCGAGCCTCGGACAGCAGTACTACTCCATGTGGCTCGCACCCCTTTTATTCACCATTTTCGCGCGCCGCAACGTGCTGGAGACGTGGCTGCCGTGGCTCGGCGCCGTGCTGTGTCTCGCGCCCATGTCGTGGACTTCTGTGCAGTGGCCAGACGCGGGACGGTGGATGAATTTCTTCGCGGGCACCGCGGGATGGGCCTTCGTCATCATCGGTGTGAGCGCCGCAGCCTTGGGATGGTGGGCCCATGAGCGCGTAGAATCGCGCCATGACTGATTTCAAGCTGATCGCGGACGAAGAGTGGAAGAAGCGCCTCACGCCGGAGGAGTTCTACGTCCTGCGCCAGGCGGGCACGGAACCGCCGCATGTCGGCGAATACACCAACACGACCACGGAGGGTATCTACTCCTGCCGCGCCTGCGGTGCCGAGTTGTTCCGATCCACTGAGAAGTTCGAGTCCCACTGCGGCTGGCCGTCCTTCTTCTCCCCGCTTGCGGGCGACAAGGTCGTCGAGCACACGGATACTTCGCACGGCATGGTCCGCACCGAGGTCCGCTGCGCCAACTGCAACTCGCACCTGGGCCACGTCTTTGAGGGCGAAGGCTATGACACGCCCACGGACCTGCGCTACTGCATTAACTCCATCTGCCTGAATCTCGAAGAGAAGCCGGTAGAAAATTAAAACAAGGGCCGCACCACCGAGGTGCGGCCCTTCAGATCGTTTTACGGGAGAATCTTCATCAGATCCGCCACATCCGCCACGCGGTGGCCGGTGTGGAACGGAATCTCCTCACGCACGTGGTGGCGCGCCTCGGTGTAACGCATGAGGTGCATGAGATCAACGATGCGGTCGAGGGTCGGGGCCTCGAACGCGAGCATCCACTCGTAGTCACCCAGCGCGAAGGCCGGCACGGTGTTCGCACGCACATCGGGGTAGTTACGCGCCTGCTTGCCGTGCTCGGCGAGGATGCGGCGGCGCTCCTGCGGGTCCATCGTGTACCAGTCGTAGGAACGCACGAACGGGTAGACCGCAATCCACTCGCCCGGCTCCTCGCCCATGACGAAGGACGGCAGGTGCGAGCGGTTGAACTCGGCCGGGCGGTGGAGCGCATTGCCCACCCAGGTGACTTCAGAGACCTGACCCAGAGTCGTCTCGCGGCGGAAGTCCGCGAACGCCTTCTGGATATCGGAGAACTCCTCCGCGTGCCACCAGATCATGTAATCGGCAGATGCACGCATGCCGGACAGGTCGTAGATGCCACGAACGGTGATCGCCTCATCCAAACCAGCGAAGAAAGCCTGGGCCTGCGCGATGGCCTCATCGCGTTCGGTGCCCAGCGCGCCCGGGTAGACACGAAAAACCGCATGCTGCGAGTACTGCTGGCGGGAGTTGAGCTCCTCGAAATCAAGCTTGGCCATGAATCCTCCATGAAAGTAAAAAGGTTGAACGGACTCCATCTTAAGTTGGATACCGCCCCGTGCGCACCTTTCCACCCCACACGGCGCGCCTCACACCCCCAGCCTCACCCACCGGCTAGGTTTATCCCCCGTGACCCCAACAAATTCGCAGCAGCCTACAGAGCTCCGCCCTACCGAGCCTGCCGATGCCCCCCGTGAGTCCGGCACCCCCGCCGCCTTCACGCAGGCCGTCGAGTCCATGCACGCCGCGCGCATGCGTCCCGAAATCACGCTGGGCACCATCCGTCCGCCGCAGAAGCTGGCGCCGTTTAGCCACGCGATTGGCCTCGAGGTTGGCAACCAGGACCTCGACGTCGTCCCGCAGGACTCCGAGGGCGATGCCTTCGGTCGCCTCATCCTGCTTCACGACCCGGCCGCGGAGGAGTCGTGGACCGGCACTATGCGCCTTGTCGCCTATATCCAGGCTGACATGGACTCCGAGGTCGCCTCTGACCCGCTGCTTCCCGATGTTGCCTGGGAATGGCTCACCGAGTCTCTCTCTGCCTGCCGCGCCGAGCACACCAACCTCGGCGGCACCGTAACCTCCACGGCGTCTGTCCGCTTCGGCGAAATCGGCGGCCCGCCGCGCGCCCACCAGATGGAAATGCGCGCCTCCTGGACCGCGGACGGCATCGATCTCTCCTCACACGTAGAGGCCTTTGCCGCGGTCCTCGCCAACGTCGCCGGCCTTCCGCCGGAGGGCGTCACCGACCTTATGCGCGGCTAATGCCCCACCTTCTCGATAGGCCCGCGGACGGCATCCCACCCGTCGCCGCGACCCCGGCCGCCTTCCAGCGCGCCGCGGACCAGCTTGCGGCGGGCTCCGGCCCGTTTGCCATCGACACGGAGCGCGCCTCCGCGTTCCGCTATGACGACCGCGCCTTCCTGCTGCAGATTCGCCGCGCAGGCTCCGGCACAGTCCTCCTCGATCCCGAAGGTGGCCGCGACGCGCTGACCACAGCGCTCGCCCCCGTGCTCAACAACCAGGGCTGGATCATTCACGCCGCACCCAGCGATCTTCCCTGCCTCGCCTGGCTCGGTCTCTACCCCAGCGCCATCTTCGACACGGAACTCGCCGCCCGCATGGCGGGCTTCGACCACCCGAACCTTGGCGCCATGCTCGAGGCGCTCTTCGACGTCGAGCTCGAGAAGGCATACGGCGACGCGGACTGGTCCGCACGCCCCATCCCCGCCCGCCAGCTTGCCTATGCCGCCCTCGACGTCGAGCTTCTCCTCGAACTCGGCCAAGAGCTCGCCGATATCCTCGCCGAGGATGGCAAGCTCGGCTGGGCCAACGCCGAATTCGCTCATATCGTGGACGAACACCGTTCCATCACCGCGCCGCCGGAGCCAGACTGGACGGATTTACGGGGCATCGGCAGCCTGCGCACGCCCACACAGCTCGCCGCCGCCCGCGCCCTGTGGACGCACCGTGACCGCCAAGCCCGCGCGCGTGACATCGCGCCCGGCAAAATTCTTTCGAACAAGACGCTTCTCGAAGTCGCTCGTTCTCTGCCGCGCTCCGAGGAAGCCCTCCGCCGCACCCGTGGATTCCCTCGCCGCCGCGCCGGCGCCTCCCAGGCCTGGTTCACGGTCCTCGAAACCGCCCTGCGCGCCGACCCCTCGACATTCCCGAGCCCTGACCGTTCGGTGGCTCCGGTGCCCGGCAAGTCCACGTGGTCACGCGACTACCCCGAGCTCTGGGAGGTCTACCAAGACATCCGCGCCGACATCGACGCCCTCGCGGACGACCTTGTCATGCAGCCCGAGACCATCATCAAGACCTCTGCGGTTCGCGGCGCCGTGTGGGCTGCGCTTGGCGAGCCCCGCTTCTCCAGCGACCTCGCCGGCACGCTTACCCGCGCTGAGGACCTCCCGGCCCTCCTGCGCGACGACGACTGCCGCGACTGGCAAATCCAGATCGTCACGCCCATCCTCGAGCGCGCCCTCTTCCGCTAACCCCCGGTTCTTGCCGAAAGCCGATCCGCGATCGCGATTCTGAGCACAATTTTCGGCAGGAACTACGGCCGCGCCGCCAAGTACTCCAGAATCGCTTTGACGCGCCGGTTGTCTTCCTTCGGGTCAAGCCGCAGCTTCAGAAAGATATTGGACACGTGCTTGGCCACCGCCGCCGCAGAGAGCACCAGCGCCGAAGCAATCTCCTTGTTCGACTTTCCCTGGCTCATGAGCTCGAGCACCTCGCGCTCGCGCGGCGTGAGCTCCGCCAGCCCCGAGCGCCCCGAGGCCATAAGTGCCTTGGCGACCGTCGGGTCGATCACCGTGCCGCCCTGCGCCACGACCTCAAGACTCGATAGAAAGTCCGCGACCTCGGAGACACGATCTTTGAGGAGGTAGCCCGTCCCGGCCGTGTCCACGTCGAAGAGCTCCACCGCATAGGCCGGCGCCACGTACTGCGAAAGCACCATAACCGCCAACGACGGAAACTCGCGTCGCAGAGACACCGCCGCTTGAAGGCCATCGTCCGCCCTATTCGGCGGCATCCGCACGTCCGTGACCACGATGTCCGGCAACGGGCCCGTCTCCACCAACTCGATAAGCGAGGGCGCCGTCGCGGCCTGGCCCACTATCTCGTGGCCTCGGCGCTCCAAGAGACCGGCCACGCCCTCGCGCAACAGCGCCGAGTCATCCGCCAACACGATCTTCATCGCACACCCCCCCAGCCCAGAAGCCCCACGGTCCAACAGCAGCGGAATGGAACACGCCACACGCGTCGGCCCACCTGGAGGCGAGGACAACGTCAACGCGCCACCGAAGGCCTCCAATCGCTGCGCCATGCCCGCAAGCCCCTGTCCCGGCACGACGGCCGCGCCACCCGGGCCTTCATCCACGACCGAGATGTGCAGATCCGCATCCGAGGTCACAAGCACCGTCACGGGCGCGCCCGGCGCGTGCTTCGCCGCATTCGTCAATGCCTCCGCCCCGAAGAAGTACCCGGCCGCGAGCACGGACGGCGACAGCGAAGGAAGCGGGTGCGGAGCAAAGACGGAAACGTGCGGACCGTAAGAGGAGGCGACATCGGAAAGCGCGGCCACCAGCCCGTGGTCCTTGAGCACCTGCGGATGGATGCCGTGCACCGTCGTCCGCAGAGCCACAAGTCCCGCGTCAAGGTCTTTCTTCGCCGCCGCGACCAACGTCGTGGCGTCCCCAGTAAGATCCAAGGAAGCCTCACCTAGCTTGATGGACGCCGCCACAAGGTACTGTTGCGTCCCGTCGTGAAGATCGCGCTCGATGCGCTGGCGCTCAACCTCGTAGGCGTCCGCAATCGCGCGGCGTGAGGCCGTGAGCCGGGCAATCTCCGCGGCCTGGCGCTCCTCGTTGGTGGTCTTTCGCTTAAACATCGCCTCCGATCATAACCACGGCGCCAACCGTGGCGGGCGGGGGTAGAGCTAACACTACCGCGAACTCTAGCGGTGGCACCATTCAATCTGTGCGCCTTAACCTGTGAAATAAGAACCATGACACATTCACTTTCACTTCATGACATCACGAAGGACTACGGCCAAGGCCCGGTCCTCTCCGGCATTTCCCTCGACATCCAGCCCGGCGAAACCGTCGCCGTCATGGGCCCTTCGGGCTCCGGCAAGTCCACGCTGCTGCATTGCATGTCAGGCGTGCTCACGCCCACGGACGGCGCCGTCTTCTTCGGCGAGACCAACATTGCCCAGCTAACCGATACCGCCCGTTCCCGCCTTCGTCTCCAGCACTTCGGCTTCGTCTTCCAGGACGGCCAGCTCCTTCCGGAGCTCACCAACGTCGATAACGTGGCGCTGCCGGCCATGCTCACTGGGTCCTCGCGCGGCGCGGCCCGCAAGCGCGCGCAGGCGCTGCTCGATCAGCTGGGTCTCGGCGGTCTGGCTATGCGCCGTCCGGGCGACGTCTCGGGCGGCCAGGCCCAGCGCGTCGCCATCGCTCGCGCGCTCGCCGCTGAACCGTCCATCGTCTTCGCGGACGAGCCAACGGGCGCTCTTGACCAGTCCACCGGCCATGAGGTTATGCAGATGCTGACCACCATCGTCCGCCAGTCGGGCGCGAGCCTCGTCATGGTCACGCACGATCCCAAGGTCGCGGACTGGATGGAACGCCGCGTAGAGATCCGCGACGGCCTCGTCCACGACGACCGTCTAGTGGGCGGCGTGCGTACCGAAGCGCCCACTGCAGCACAGGCAGGCGCACGATGAGCACGGCAACCCTCACTTTCCAACTGCATCGCGCTTCACTGCATGCCCGCACGGGCACCGGCACGCTATCGCTCCTGTCCATCCTGTCCATCGCCGTGGGTTCGACGGCTGCGTTTCTCGTCGCGGGCGGCACATGGATGTTCTGGGTACGTGCCCACCACCCTGAGCTCATCACCGAATCCATGCGCGCGACCTACGGCAACGAGCCGGGCTTCCTCTACGTGTGGTTTTCCCTGGCTCTGTTCGCCTGTGCGTTCATCGTCCCCGCCCTGTTTAGCTTGACCGCCCAGGCCGCCGTTCTCGGCGCCTCCGGCCGCGAGCGCCGCCTCGCCACGCTGCGACTGCTCGGGCTGTCCTCCCGCGACGTTACGCGCATGACGGTCATCGAGACCGGAATCCAGGCCATCATCGGCATAGCACTTGGCCTCGCCAGTAGCGTGTTGCTTGCACCCGTCTTCACCCACCTTGAGTTCCAGGACCGTCCCGTCGAGCTCCGCGAAATTCTCTTGCCGTGGTGGGGCTACCTCGCAGTCGCCGCGACGCTCTTCTTCCTCGCGCTCGGCGCTGCGTTCGTGGGCATGCAACGCGTCCGCGTGAGCCCCCTCGGCGTGGCACGCCGCTCGACTCCGCCGGCGCTCAAGTACTGGCGTCTCATCGCATTCGTCCTTCTCGTCGCCGTCGTCGCCGTCATCGTGCGCAACTTCGACTTCAATGCCGCCATCGCAAGTATCGCCGCAATGATCGGTCTGCTCTGCCTCGTCGTGCTGAGTATCAATTTCGTGGCCCCCTTCCTGCTGCAGGTGGCTGGCCACATCGTTTCCCTCTTCCCGGGCACCGCGCATTTCGTCGCGTGGCAGCGCGTGGCCACGAACGGCAAACGCGCCTGGCGCCGGGTGGCCTCTCTCGCTTTCTTCGGCTTCCTCGCGGGCTACCTCGTCTCCTCGCCGCTGAAGCAGGATAACCTCACGCTCGCCATGCGCGAGGAGGGCGATATCCTCACCCTCTTCAAGGACATCTCCACAGGTGCCTTGCTCACGCTGCTGTTCGGTTTCATCCTCACCGGGTTGTCCATTTTCCTGGGCCAGGCAAGCGCCACCTTTGAAGACGCTCAACTCTCGCGCTCGCTTCAGCTCATGGGTGTGCCGCGTCGATTCCACACCGCCGTGAACTTCATCGAGATCATGGGCCCGGCTGTAGGCGTAAGTCTCCTTGGCTTTGCCCTCGGTTCCCCACTTGCGTTTGTCATGTTCGCCTCTACGGGCACCGACGTCGACACTGCTGGCCGCGTGCTCATGGCGCTGAGCTTCCTCGGCGCCGGCTGGGGCATCACTCTCATCGCGGCACTCGCCGCCGAGCCCCTGCGCTCCCGCGTACTGGCCTCTGGGAGGCGCCACGAATGAAACTCGCGCTCAAAATCACCGGTGGCGTCCTCGCGGTGTTGCTCGCCGCAACGCTGGCCCTCGTCTACGTCTTCGGCCCCACCTATGGGGCAATGTTCACGGGCAAGCCCATCTTCCTCTTCGGCTCTTCCGAGTCGCGCATCAACACAGCGATGCTCGACTCCGCCGCCGCGCAAGGCCTCTACGCCGACTCGCCCGAGTTCCAGCAAGCCTACGACGCAGCGAAAGAGGATTCGTCTCGACTCGAGGACGCCATCACAGCCGCCGGCGGCAAGCACTCCACCATCTACACTCGCGAAGAAGAGGAATCCGTGCCGCACACCGACCCGAAGGTGGAGCTGCGCGACAACGTTGTCTGGGCCACCGTGCCCGGCATCGGGCGCCTCGAAGACGGACAAGCCTACGCCGACGCGCTCGCCCACGGGCTTTCCGATGCCCCCGCCTGCGCCGCCGTTGTCGATCTGCGCGGAAACGGCGGCGGCGACATGGGACCCATGCTCGCAGGACTCAGCCCCCTGCTCCCTGACGGTCCAGCGCTCTACTTCCAGTCCCGCTCGCAGAAGACACCCGTCATCGTCGACGGCAACCACGTCGCGGGCGGCGGCACGCCCACCACGACCTCCGGCGGCACGCTGGACCTGCCAGTGGCGGTGCTCACCGATGGTGAGACGGCATCGTCAGGCGAGGCGACGCTGCTGGCCTTCCGCGGCCTGGACAACGTGCGGACCTTCGGCGAGCCCACCGCGGGCTACGCGTCGGCGAACGTGGTCATCGACTACCCCGACGGCCGCTCGCTCATGCTCACCGTCGCCAAGGACGTCGCCCGCACCGGCGAGGAATTCGCCGAAGACCCCATCGCCCCGGACGCGCCGCTCAGCGAGCTCGATGGCTGGCTCCACGACGTGTGCCGCTGACCTTTACGCCGACGAAGGCCCCAGATCTTTGGAGATCTGGGGCCTTCGTCGGCTAAAAATTCCTACTCGGAGTCAGAGTCCTCGGTCAGATCCGAAACCCAGCCCACAATCGACTCCGCGATGCCAGCCGGGTCGAGGCCGACTTCCTGGAGCAGCTCGCCGCGCGAGGCGTGCTTCGGGTACATATTCGGGAACGCGAGGCGACGGTGCGGGGTGTCGACCTCGGCGGCGCTCAAAGCCTCGGAGACCAGGGAACCAATGCCCCCGCGCATCACTCCGTCCTCAATCGTCACCACAAGGTCGTGGTCGCCGGCGAGCCCGATGACGGACTGCGGGACCGGCACAACCCAGCGCGGGTCGACGATGGTGACGTTGACACCCTCTGCTTCAAGGAGTGCGGCGGCATCAAGAGAGCGTTGCGACATCGTGCCAATGGACACGATGAGCACGTCGGGCGATGCCTCGTCCTTGTTGTCGCTGTAGTGGAGGATGTCCACACCGTCGGCCAAGGTGTCCACGGCCTCCTGGTCCTCGAGCAGATTGCCCTTGGGGAAACGCACCACCGTGGGGCCGTCGTCGACCTCGATGGCCTGTTGAAAGAGCTCACGCAGGCGCGAGCCGTCGCGCGGGGCCGCCACGCGAATACCCGGGACGATGGACGAAATAGCCATGTCCCACACGCCGTTGTGCGAGGGACCGTCCGAGCCCGTCACACCCGCGCGGTCGAGCACGAGCGTCACCGGCATGCCCAAAAGGCCCACGTCCATGACGAGCTGGTCGAAGGCGCGGTTGAGAAAAGTCGAGTAGAGCGCCACGACCGGGTGCAGGCCAGCCAAAGCGAGACCCGCAGCGGAGGCCACGGCATGCTGCTCCGCGATGCCCACGTCGAAGAAACGCTCCGGGTATGTATCCGCGAAAGGCTGCAGGCCCGTGGGCCCAGCCATGGCGGCGGTGATCGCCACGATGTCGTCGCGGCGCGCACCGGCGGCGAGAAGCTCCTCGGAAAACGCCGCGGTCCAGCCCGGCTGCGATTCCTTGAGCGCCACGCCCGAGACCGGGTCGATGGCACCCGTGGAATGCATCTGGTCGTTCGGCTCGTTGACGGCCGGCGCGAAACCGTGGCCCTTCTCCGTCACGCAGTGGACGATGATGGGGCCCTCATAATCGCGGGCATAGGAAAACGCGTGGTTGAGCGCATCGATATCGTGGCCGTTGATGGGGCCGATGTACTTCATGCCCAGCTCAGGGAACATCTCCTCCGGGATGACGGTGGACTTGATGCCTTCCTTCATCGCATGCAAGGCATCGAAGGCGCGCTCGCCTACCCAACCGAGCTGCTTGAGACGCTTCTTGCCGTGCTCCATGAGCTCGTCATAGCCGTGCTGCGCCCGGATATAGGACAGGTTCTCGGACAGGCCTCCAATCGTCGGCGAGTAGGAACGACCGTTGTCGTTGACCACCACGACGGCGTTGCGCGACTTGGTCGTCGCCAGGTTATTGAGCGCCTCCCAGCACATGCCGCCCGTCAAAGCGCCGTCGCCGACCACGGCCACGGCGTTGCGGTGTCCCTCGCCTTTGAGCGCAAATGCCTTAGACAGGCCGTCCACGATGGAAATCGCCGCCGAGGCGTGCGAGGATTCCGTCCAGTCGTGCTCGGACTCGCCGCGGTCGGTGTAGCCGGACAGGCCGCCCTTCTGACGCAGCGTATCGAATTGGTCTGCGCGACCCGTGAGCATCTTGTGCACGTAGGACTGGTGCGAGGTGTCGAAGACAATCGCATCATTGGGAGAGTCGAAGGTGCGGTGCAGCGCGATGGTGAGCTCCACGACGCCCAGATTCGGGCCCAGGTGACCGCCGGTGGCGGAGACCTTCTCAATGAGCAGCTGACGCACCTCGTCCGCGAGCTGACCCAGCTGCTGCGGGGTGAAGTTCTTCAAATCGCGGGGCGATTTCACCAGATCCAACAGTGCCATGGAGTGCTTTCTACCTCTTCTTGGAAAACAATGGGTTCTCTTCACGTTACCTGTTCAGGCACGCAGGAGACTAATACAACTCGGCGGGTTCCAGGAGTGCCAGCGCCTCCATATGATGGGTGCCCGGGAAAGCGTTGATGACGGCGAGGCGGCGCACGGCGTAGCCCTGCTCGCGCCACGTCGCCAAGTCCCGCGCGAAGGTCGCAGGGTCGCAGCCCACGTGCACCACAGCGCCCGGGCTTGCCGATGCCGCCTTTTCCACAACCTCGGCACCCGCGCCCGTCCGTGGCGGGTCAAGCACGATGGCATCGGGCTTGGGCAGCTGGTCGATGGCCTTTTCCACCAGGTCGTTGTGGAGCTCCACGTCGTAGTCTGCGAGCGCGTCCTGGCGCGCCTTCGCCGCAGCCGGCGAGTAGTCGACGGAGACGACGGTGACCTCGGGGCCCGAGGGGGCTTCCGGATCCGCGTGGATATCGGCGTCGAGCTCCTCGTCGAGCACGGAGGTCGCGCCGGCGGGCAGGCCGGGCGCGGTCGTGGCCAGGGTCTCGGCGAGCGCGGGGACGAAGACGCCCACGCCGCCGTAAAGATCCCACGCCACGCGCTTGGAATCCGGGTACGGCAGATCCGCATACGCACCGTCGACATCCGCGACGGACAGCCAGTTGCGCACAAGCTTCGCGTACGCATCGGGGGCCGCGGTATGCGCCTGCCAGAAGGCGGTGGCCGGGAAGCGGAAGTCGTGGCCATCCGCGGTCTCGCGGACGGTGCCGGAGCCCTCGAGGACTCGCTCCACGCGTTCGACGCGCTGGCCGCGCGGCGGCTTGGCGGTCTCCACGACGTGGCGCACGCCATCGGCGTCGAGCACGGCAACGACCTCGGAGCCCGGAGTAAAGCGCTGGGCGCCCGGACCCACGAGTCCGTCAACGAGGCCCGGGGCCAGCTGCGTGCAGGCCACGTCCGTGACGAGGTCGTGGCTGCCGCGCTGACGCAGGCCCGCGCGGCCCTGGGCGTCCACGCCCAAGCGGACGCGGGTGCGCCAGCCACGGCGCGGTTGCACGTCGATAAGCTGCGGGTCCGGAAGGTCCGTGAGCTTGCCCAGGCGGCGCAGCTGGTCGAGCATGACCTCAGCCTTGAGGCCAAGCTCGGCCTCCGGGTCGAGCGTCGCGAAGTCGCAGCAGCCCGCACCGGCCGCGGCGGCCGGGCACGAAGACTCGACGCGCAGCGGGCCGGCCTCGACGACGTCGACGAGCTGGGCGCGGCCGAAGCGCTTCTTCAGCTGGGTGAGCTCGGCGTCAACGGTGTCACCCGGGTACGCGCCCGCGACGAAGATGGTGCGCCCGTCCGCGGCGTGGGCAATACCCTCGCCGCCGTGGGCCATGCGCTCCACGGTGAGCCGAATGGTCTCGCCCTTGGCGAGCTCGGGTGTTTCTGGGGAAGTCATGAATTATGCCTCTTTCTCGGCAGGTTCTGGAGTCTCTGCGAGGCCCGAAGCCTCGACAGCAGCGTTGGCGCGGCGGACCATCCAGATGGTGAGCAGGGTGACCAGGCCCGTAAGCGGCCAGCCCATGAGAATGCGGGTAACGCCCAGCGTTGTGGTATCACCGTGGTTGTACATGCCGTTTTGGACGAGGAAGCGCACGAGGAACACGGCGGCCCAGCCAGCGGTGGCGTAGGAGTACGCCCGCATGGCCTTGGGCACCTGGCGCCAGGCCATGGATTCGCCGTTGATGCCCTTCCACACCACACCCACGGCGGGCCAGCGGAAGATGATAGAAGCGAGGGACAACACCGCGAGCACGAGCGAGACCCAGATGCCGTACAGGAAGTAGCCCTTCGCGTCGCCGGTAAACCACGCGATGGCCGCGCACAGCGCCACGCCGAGCAGTCCCGAGATGGCCGGCTGCAGCGTCTCCTTGCGGATGATGCGCCACACCGTGATGACAAGCGCCACGCCGAGCGCGGCGAGCAACGCCGGGCCCAAGCCCCACTGGTTATTGACCGGGATTAGCACGACGATGGGCAGCGTCGCCGAGACGAGACCCGTGAGCCCGCCCATCTGCTCGAGCAGCGTGGGCTCAGCCTCGGGAGCGTCGCCGAGATCGTCGCCAGGGCGCTCAGAAGAATGATCTGCCACTAATTGTCTTCTTTCAGTTCACGCAGCTGTGCGGCCGCCTGTGCCTCGGCATCGGTGGGCTGCTTATTCGCCTCGGCCTTCTGGGCCTCTTCGCGCTGCTTCATGGCCTTCTGCATCTCCTCGACGAGCGGGGCCGGCATGACCACAGGCAGCGAGTTGCCGGCAAGCACTGGGTCGTCGCCACGGTAGACGAACGTGCGCGCGGCGACTTCGCGGCCGAGCACGGCGAGCTCATCTTCCATGCCCGCCGGCGCAGCGAGCGTAAGACGCAGCATCCAGCGCGGGCCTTCAATGCCCACGATGCGAATGACGCCGTTGTCGCTGTGGCCCAGCACCTCGCTGCCCCACGGGCCCTCCTCGACGGAGGTCGTGAGCCCATCCTTCTCGATGCCGCGCAGCAAGTCCTGCGCGGCCTCGGCCCACTGTCCGGACGAACGCGGTGCGGCGAATGCGACCGGCGTAATCCGGCCCACGCGCGTCACGATATGGAGCATCTTCGGGCCTTCCGGGCCCATCTCCACCTGCACCTGCGAGTCCTTGGGCAGCGGAATGCGCATGGAGCCCAAGTCGAGGATGCCCACCGAGAAGTCCTTGAAGTCGAAAGACTCGATATCGACATGGTCGCCGTCGTAGGGACCATTCGCACCATTGACCGGATCGTGCGGGATGGTGACAATCTGCACGCCCGGCTGCGAGGCGGCCGGTATCTCAGCGCCAGCGGCCGCAGGGGACGCAGAGGTGTCTGGGGTCTCGGCCGAGGGGGCATCGCCAGCCTCGGCTTTCTTGCTAAAAGGCCACATATTTTTCTCCTCAGAGTCGGGCTAGTTCACGCCGGTGGAGCCGTAGCCGCCGGCACCGCGTTCGGTTGCATCCAGTTCTTCGACCTCCACGAAGCCAGGCAACTCGACGCGCTGGACAACGAGCTGGGCAATGCGCATGCCGCGCTCGACCGTAAAGGCTTCGCGAGGGTCGTGGTTGATGAGGCAAACCTTGATCTCGCCGCGGTAATCAGCGTCCACTGTACCCGGCGTATTGACGATGGACAGGCCATGCTTGGCGGCCAGGCCCGAGCGCGGGTGGATAAGGCCTACCGTGCCCAGCGGCAGGGCGATGGCAATGCCGGTGCTGATAAGAGCGCGCTCCCCTGGCTCGAGCGTCACGGTCTCGGCGGCATAAAGGTCAGCGCCGGCGTCGCCGCGGTGCGCGCGCTGCGGCAGCGGCAACTCGAGGTCAAGGCGCTTGACGCGGATATCGGCTACGGGCTCCTGCGAAGTAGTAAAAGTCACGCGCCCCAGCCTACCGCCCCGTGCGCCCCGCGACCCCACCGGGAGATGGAACTTAAGTTGGACTGTCGTAGACTGTCCCTTGTGTCTGATTCCGTGTCTGCTTCCGTGTCTGATTCGCACAACTGGCCCACTCCTGCACCCACTGTCCTCTACCAGGAGCGGTTCTGGGTGCCGTGGTACTTCTGGCTGTACGGCGCCATCGTGGTTTTCGTGGCCACCGCCACCTTCAGCTTGAACCGCGCGCCGATGTGGCTCTACATCATTGGCGCCGTCCTCACCGCGCTGGGCGTGTGGGTGCTCATCGCGTGGTCGGGCACCGTCCTGCGCGTCGAGAAGGAACCAGACGGCTCGCGCTGGCTTACCGTCAAGGGTGCGCAATTGCCTTCCGATGTCGTCTCACGCTCGCTTGCCATCCCCTCCACCGCCCGCCGCAACGCGCTCGGCCCGCAGCTTGACCCTGCGGCCTTCCTCGTCACGAAGGGCTGGATGAAGGAGCACGTCATGCTCGTCCTCGATGATCCCGAGGACGACACGCCCTACTGGCTCATCGCCACGAAGCACCCGCGCGAGGTCCTCGAGGCCTTCGTGCCCGCCCAAGCCGAGCAGGCGGCGTCGACGCTGGACTAACCGGGTTGCTGCCGAAATCTTCTCCCGGTTCACGATCGCAACGCGATTTTTCGGCAGGAACGGCGTATTCACCAGCGCCGAGTTGAATGTCGGGGTTGAATGTCGGGCGCGGTAGCCTGATTTTTCGGTCGCTTTCAGCTCTACCCACGCCCGATATTCAACTCATCCGCATCGCAACAGCACAAAGCCCGGCTCTCCCACCGCGCCGCCCCGAGGGCAGCGGCAAGAGGCCGGGCTTTGTGCTGTTTTACGTTTTAAGCGCAGTCCATGCAGATAGGGTCGTCGCCTTCGTAATGGGACAGACGCTTGTTGGACTGCACGAGGAAGCACGAGGCACACGTGAACTCGTTTTCTTGGCGCGGGATGACCTCGACGTTGAGCTCCTCACCGGTGAGGTCATCCATCGGCGGCGCGAAGGGCTCCACAATCTCGCCGTCGTCGTCCATCCCGTTGTTGTCGGCCTCAGCGGCCTTGAGGCCCTCCAGGGAGTCGGTCTCTTCCTCGTCCTCCGCGCGGCGGCGCGGTGCGTCGTAATCGGTAGCCATGGTGGTCAATCCTTACAGGGTTAGGTGGGGCTTTTTCTAGCTTTATCGGGGTGCATACTAAACGACGATTGGCCGCTTGTCATTCTCCGCTTGCCACGGGGTTAATCCCCGTCTACCCCCACCGCTCTACGCTGGGATTTTGTCGGTTCCCTTAGCCTCACTTAAGGTCACCCACGCCGCCGGCGCGACGCTCGGCTGGGCGGCAAAAAAGATGGCACCATTCTTGCCGTCGGCCTCCATGCCCGGATGCACGACCGCGCACCCGGCTTCACGAGCGATAATCGTGCCCGCAGCGCAGTCCCACGCCTTGATGCCGTGCTCGTAGTAGACGTCCACGGACCCCTCCGCCACGCGGCAGATATCGAGCGCCGCTGCACCAATGCGGCGAATATCACGCACCCGCGGCAGCAGTCGCACGAGGACTTCCGCTTGCGCGCGTCGCCGCGATGCCTCGTAGCCAAAGCCCGTCGCCACAAGGCTTAAGGCCGGGTCGGTCTCCGTACGCGGATGCACAGGCTGCGGTGACGAACCGCCGCGCACAACCGTCGCGCCATGCCCCAGCGCCGCCGCGTACGTCACGTCCTGTGCGACGTTGACCACGCAGCCTGCCACCGGCTCGCCGTCGACGACCGCGCCGATGGAGACTGCATAATCCGGCACGCCATACAGGAAGTTCACCGTGCCATCGATCGGGTCGACCACCCACGTCACCCCGCTCGAGGACTCGCGTGCGGCACCCTCCTCGCCCAGCAGACCATCGAAGGGTCGGGCCGCCAGGAGCTCGCCCGTAATAAAGCTTTCCGATGCCTCGTCTACCTCTGTTACCGGATCCACCGCCGAAGACTTCGTGTGATGGGCATGCAGCCCCGCTCCCTGCGGTCCGGCCAGCTCCGCACGGCGCGTACGGATGAGCGCCGCCGCCTGGCCCGCCACGCGCACCGCGAGGTCGCGCAGCTCGGCGGCGTCGATGTCCTCCGGAACGTCTGGCGCCGCCGCGGACATCGCCTCCAGAGACGGCACCTCGCCGCACAGTTCCGGGTCGTTGTACGAGGACTCCACCAGCGCCGCGAAAAAGGAGCCAGGACCGGTTGGATTCTTAGAACTAGTCATGGACTCCATCATGCCCGCCCCACCCCGCGCACGCATCCGCACAAACTCGAACCAACAACACAGACGCGCACAAACGCCCGCACCACACGCAGCAACGCCGTATGCTGGCACCTATGATTGAAAATTCCCTCCCCGCCAACGCGGGCTTTGGCATCGACGTGGGTGGCTCCGGCATCAAGGGAGCCATCGTGGACCTCGACACCGGCGAGTTCGTGGGCGAGCGCCATAAGATCGCCACCCCGCAGCCGTCCACCCCGGAGGCCGTCGCAGAGACCATCACCGCCATCATCGAGCACTTCGGCTGGGACGGCCCCGTGGGCATTACCCTCCCGTCCGTCATGAAGCACCAGATTGCGCGCTCTGCCGCCAACGTCGACAAGCAATGGATCGGCACCGACGCCCAGAAACTCTTCGGCCACCATCTGCCCGGCCGCGAGGTCGCCGTCCTCAATGACGCAGACGCCGCGGGCCTGGCCGAGGTCGAATTTGGCGCCGCGGAAGCGCGCGAGGGTGCGGTTATCTTCCTCACGCTAGGAACGGGCATCGGCAGCGCAGTCCTACTGGAAGGAAAGCTGTTCCCCAACACGGAGTTGGGCCATATGATCGTGGGCAAGAAGGAAGCCGAGAAGCAGGCGTCCTCCGCGGTCAAGGTCAAGAAGGAGCTCAGCTACGAGGACTGGGCGAAGCGCGTCAACACGGTGCTCGAAGAGTACGAGAAGCTCTTTAACCCAGACGTCTTCCTCATCGGCGGCGGCATTTCCCGCAAGTTCGACAAATGGGGCGGCTACCTCACGCTCGAGACCCCCGTCATGCCGGCGACGCTGCGCAATCGCGCGGGAATCGTCGGCGCGGCGCTGGCCGCACAGCGCGGGGTGAAGCCCTAAAATCAACGGATAGTAATGGCCCAGTTGCGCGGCAAAGGATCCTTTTACGTTATACTGGGCCGCTGTTCATAGCAATGGCTATTTGAGGAGCGCCACACGGCGCTCCATCGGTCCATTGAAGGCACAAGGCGAAAGGGCTTACGTGGCAGCCACTGACTCTTCTGACAAGGCACTCGGCGACAACGCAGAGGTCGACGCTTCCGGCACACGCACGGCCAAGAAGACGACGAAGAAGACCGCCAAGAAGACCGCTAAAAAGACGGCCAAGAAAACCGCCAAAAAGACTGCGAAGAAGACTACTAAAAAGACCGCCAAGAAGGCAG
>NHCFJ05603__coassemble_879_pt1 | contig 18618 bp, 17 predicted proteins | sample NHCFJ05603__metabat2_low_PE_001 | metagenome-assembled genome bin NHCFJ05603 | reverse complement strand
CCCAAACCGCCACAAAACCAAAGCCAACCAACCACCCCATGACAGCAGCCTTGGACTTATGGTGCTTCGGGGCACCACACAACCTCTAAACCGCCACAAAACCAAAGCCAGCCCCGCACACGAGGCGGAGCTGGCTTGAAACAGGACGAGTTACCGTGAGCGCTTCACGAAGCCCACCCGCGGCCGGAAACCCTGCGGATGCTTCATCTGTGCCACCGCGTCCGCAATGATCATGCGGTGCCGAGCGTGGACGCTCTGCGGCAGCTTTGCCACGGAGAACCAGGCAGCGTCGAGGTTCTCGTCATCAGAAACCACAGGCTCCGCGCCGTCAGGCACGGACAGGCGCAGCGCGGTGTCGATGAACGTGCACTGGTCGCCATTGGGATAGGTCACGGGGTCCGTCTTTCCGGAGCCAAGGAGTGCCTCGACGCGGGCCTCCAGGCCGACCTCCTCGAGGACCTCGCGCACAGCGGTCTCCCCGATGTCCTCACCAGGCTCAGAGATGCCGGCGACTGGCGCCCAGGTGCCGGTATCGGCGCGACGCGTGAGCAGCACCGACGGCACCTCCCACACCGCGGCGCCCATAGGAACGTCGCGCAGGATGACAGCGGTCACGCCCGGCAGGTGCAGCGGCTCGTGACCGATCTTCGAGCGCAGACGGAGGACGAAATCAGGCGTTGGCATCGTTGGTCTTCTCTGCGGAGTCGGGCGTCTTCTTCGCGGCGGCCTCCTCGTCCATTTCCTTGACCTGCTTCATGTCTCGGATGAACTTCTCTGGGTCGAACTCGGTGAAGTACTCGGGCCCGGCGAATTGTTCCTGTGCCATGGTTTAGACCTCCGTGGTGTCGATGGATGTGGTGATGAAGTCCTTGACGGCGGCGACGTCGTTGGGAAGATCCGTGACGTGACGCTCGGCGTCGAGAATGCCCTCGAAGCGTGAGGGGGACGGCGGAACGGTGCCAATGGCTTCCTCGATGGTGTCCGCGAACTTGACCGGCAGGGCCGTTTCGAGGCAGACGATGGGGGTTGCGATGGCACCGGCAGCTTGGGCGTCGCGCGCGGCCTTGATGCCGTCCGCAGTGTGCGGATCAACGAGGTAGTTGTAGCGCTCGTGCACGTCCTTGATGGTCGCCAGGCGGTCGGCGTGGGTCGAGCGGCCCGAGGTGAAGCCGTACTCGTCGCGCGCGGCAGCCAATTCCGCGGCGGAGACAGCGAAGCCACCCTCTTTGACCTTCGTGCCAAAGAGATCCGCAGTGCGTGCGGCGTCGCGGCCGGTGAGGTCGAAGACGAAACGCTCGAAGTTCGAGGCGCGGGAGATGTCCATGGACGGCGAGGACGTCGCCATGGTCTCGGACGCGGGGCGCGGGCGGTAGTTGCCGGTGCGGAAGAACTCGTCGAGCACGTCGTTCTCGTTCGTCGCGACGATGAGACGGTCGATAGGCAAGCCCATCTGGCGCGCGATGTGGCCCGCACAGATATCGCCGAAGTTGCCGGTCGGCACGGAAAACGAGACTTTCTCGTCGTTGGAGGAGGTCACGCGCAGGTAGCAGTTGACGTAGTAGACGACCTGGGCCATAAGACGCGCCCAGTTGATGGAGTTCACGGCGCCGATGGCGTACGTGGATTTAAACTCCGCGTCGGCGGAGACGGCCTTGACCACGTCCTGGCAGTCGTCGAAGACGCCGTCCAGCGCGATATTGAAGATATTCGGGTCGTCGAGGCCAAACATCTGGGCCTGCTGGAAGGGGGTCATGCGGCCGGCCGGGGTGAGCATGAACACGCGGATGCCGCGGCGTCCGCGCATGGCGTACTCGGCAGACGAGCCGGTATCACCCGAGGTCGCGCCCAGGATATTCAACGAGGCGTCGCGGCGGCCGAGCTCGTATTCGAAGAGCTCGCCCAAAAGCTGCATGGCCATGTCCTTGAACGCCGCGGTGGGGCCTTCGGACAGGTGGCCGACCCACAGCCCGTCGCCCAAAGAAGTGACCGGGACGATCTCCTCCGAGGCAAACTTCGCAGTGGTGTACGCACGCGCGGCAATCGCCTCGATGTCCGCTGCGGGAATGTCGTCGATGAAGAGCTTGAGCACCTCGGCGGCGAGCACCGAATAGCCGCCGTCGGCGAGAACGGAGCGCCACTCATCCAGCATGGACAAGGTAATCGTCGGATACTCCGACGGCAGATACAGGCCGCCATCAGGGGCAAGTCCGCCTAGAAGGATGTCCGTAAACTTGGCTGGGGTGCGTTCTTCATTGCGCGTCGAAATGTAATCCACCCCTAACACCATAGTGGGCGGGCGTACACTTTACACCCATGTCAGAAGAAAAGTCGGTCCCGAACCCCCGCGAAGTCATCACCACGAAGGCACTGTGGGTGTGGGTCGCCGCGATGGCGGTCTACACCATGGCGATTACCGGCCGTACTTCTTTCGGCGTCGCGAGCCTCGATGCCATCGAGCGTTTCGACTCCACCGCCGGCGCCATCGCCGTGTTTACCTCCATCCAGGTCGGCACGTATGCGCTGGCGCAGATTCCCACGGGCGTCGCCATCGACAAGTTTGGCCCGCGCGCGATGCTCGTCACGGGCGCGCTCATCATGGGCATTGGCCAGGTTGTCCTCGGTTTTACCAGCAATTATTGGGTCGCGGTCGCAGCGCGCGTGCTCATCGGCGCCGGCGATGCGACGGCGTTCCTGTCGGTCATGCGCATCCTGCCCTATTGGTTCCCGCTGCACCGCACGCCGATGTTCACGCAGGTTACCAGCGCCCTGGGCCAGCTGGGCCAGTTCATCTCCGCGATTCCTTTCCTCTGGTACCTCGGCGTGACTGGGTGGACCACGGCGTTTGTCACGCTCGGTGCGGTGGGCATCCTTGTCGCGCTCGCGGCCTCGGTCGCCGTCGCAGACTCCCCGGAAAAGCTCGGCATTCTTCCCGCCGCCGAGCCTTCCGATGCCCCCGTTCCCGGCCTCCGTGCCCGCCTCGCCGCCGTCGTGACCTCGGCAACGGCGTGGAACTCCTTCTTCATCCACTTCTCGGGCATGCTCGCCGCTCCGGTCTTCGTCATGATGTGGGGCATGCCCATGATGACGCAAGCCATGGGGCTTTCCGATGCCGCCGCCGGCATCGTGCTCACCCTCAATACCGTCTTCATGGTGCTCACGGGCCCGATCCACGGGCGTATCTCTGCTCGGCTGTCGGGCGTGCGCGACTGGGTAGCGCTCGCTTTCGCGGCAACCCACATCGTGTGCTGGACGCTGTTCTTCGCGACGGGCTCGCCGCGCGGCTTCTGGGTCATCGTGGTCATGATGTTCGTCATGGCGCTGCTGCAGCCGGTGTCGAATTACGGGTTCGACAAGATCCGCGAGCGCCTGCCACATGACGTTGTGGCGACGGCGACGGGCCTGGCAAATATGGGCGGCTTCGTCGCTGGCATGCTCGGCGCGCAGATCATGGGCATGGCCTTAAGCTCGCGCGGCATGGAGTGGGCGGACTTCCGCCACGGCGCGCTCGCGGTGCTGGGCGTGTGGCTCTTCGGCCTAGCGGGCATCGTGGTCACGCACTTCGTGGAGAAGCGCTTCCCGCCGGATGCGCCGCGCCGCGTGAAGATTATCGCCATCGAGGACGACGCTGCTGAAGACGCGGTTTAAGACTCAACCCCGGTCTCGCCGGAGTCCACGACCACGAGCGGCGACTCGCCGCCTGTAATGAGGCCTTGGTCGTAGGCCGTGAGCACGGCGCGAGCCTCGAAGGCGGTGAGCTCGCCGCGGCCCACGGCCTGTTCCATGCGCGAGATGAACGCGTCGCGCGACTCCACGGTGTCCGGCTCGGGAGGCTGCGCCGGGTCGTGTAGCGGGCTGTGTGTGAGCACACCCAAGCCGTCAAGGACCGTGACGAGGTTGGAGCTTATCGTGTCCGTATTCGTGGAGCTACCGCTGAGCTCCGCGACGGCCTCACCCACGGTCTGGGCGCCGGCGGGCGCGCGGTCGCGCAGGTAGAACCACAGTCCCAGGCCCACGACGGCGACCACGACGAATACAGACAGCGCCGCGTTGATGAAACGTCGCGACATCTAGCGCGCCTCGCTTTCGCCGAAGCCCGGGGTGCGCGGCGGATTCTGGCGGCCGGTCACAATATCGATGACGGAGCGAATGGCGGCCTCCCCCACCGGTCCGACGTGTCCGACCGGGTTCGAGTGCTGCGGGGAGTCCGGCGTCGCAGGGCGCGGGGCCCCCTGCGTGGCGGCGGGCTCGGCGACGCTAAGCACGAGCTCCGTGCCGTCGAGGCTCAAGCGGCCCTCGCTGCCGATGCCCCCGGCGCGCGCCGCTGCGAGCAGCGCCTCTAGGTCTGCAACATTCGCCGAAGAAAGATCCAAGCGCAGGGTCAAAGCCATGGGGTGGTCCGTCCGCCTTCCGTGTTTCAAGTTACTTATCTAGCCTAGGCCGCGCGTGGGGGCGCTGCCTAGGGATAAGGGGGCATCGGCAGGCTATTGCCAGGAAACCGGCAGCTAGAACGGACCTTCCTCGTGCTCGAGGGACTCGGGCTCGCCCCAGAAGACCTCATCGACAACACGGCGGGCGTGCCGCGTGGTCTTGAGATAATGGTCGAGGTAGCCCTGGTTGTCCTCCGGGGCCCAGCCGGAGGCGCCGGCGACCTGCGCGAGCTGCGAGCCTGGCGGCGGCAGCTGGTCCACGCGCTTGCCGCGCACGAGCACGAGCGCGTTGCGCACGTCGGTGGCCAGGCACCACGCCTCGCGCAGCGCGCTCACCTTCGCAGCGGGCAGAATCTCGTGGGTCTCGAGCGCGTCGAGCGTGCCCAGCGTCGAGGGATTGCGCAGCTCCGGGCATTCGTGGGCGTGCATCATGGTGAGCAGCTGCACGGTCCATTCGATGTCCGTGAGTCCGCCGCGGCCGAGCTTGGGGTGCGTATTGCGGTCTGCGCCGCGGGGCAGGCGCTCGTTGTCCACGCGGGCTTTCATGCGCCGGATGTCGCGAATCGTGGACTCGGAGGCACCGCCCGCCGGGTAGCGGAAGCCGTCGATGAGCTCCATGAACTGGGAGCCGACCTCCTCGTCGCCGGCAATGAATGCGGCGCGCAGGAGCGCCTGCAGCTCCCAGGCTTCGCCCCACTCGCGGTAGTAGCGCTCATAGGAGGCGATGGTACGCACGACAGGACCGGAGCGGCCCTCAGGGCGCAGGCCCAGGTCGACCTCGAGCGGCGGGTCGCCCGAGGGCTTGGCCAGCCGGCGGCGCAGGCCGTCGACGATGGTAACGGCCCACTTCACGGCGGCGGTCTCGTCGACGGGGTCGCCGGTCTCCGGGTCGACGGCATCCTCGGCGGGCTCGGCGACGAACATGACGTCCGCGTCCGAGCCGAAGCCGAGCTCCATGCCACCCAGGCGGCCCATGCCGATGACCGCGATGCGCGCGGGCGGGCGTGGGAAATCCGCGTCCTCGGGTGCCTTGTGGGCGCCCTGCCAGCCGCGGATCTCGGCACGCAGCGCGGCCTCGAGCACGGAGTTCCACACGGTGGACAACTCGAGACAGACCTCGCGCACGTCCATGAAGCCGAGCAGGTCCGCGGCCGCGATGCGCGCGAGCTCGACGCGGCGCAGCGAACGCGCGACGGCGACGGCTTCGTCCGGATCCGCGTGGCGCTTGGTCGAGCGCACGAGCGCGGTGGACACCTGCTGCGGCGAGGTCTCGAGCAGCTTGGGTCCGGTCGCGCCGTCCGAGAGTTGTTTGACGACGTCGGGCGCGGAAATGATGAGCTCGGCGGCGTACGGCGAGGTGCCGAGGATATGCATGAGGCGCTGGCCCACGATGCCCTCGTCGCGGAGCATGCGCAGGAACCACGTCGCGTCGTAGGCGGCCTCGGACAAACGGCGGTAGTTGAGCAGGCCGGCGTCGGGGTCCGCGGCCTCGGCAAGCCAGCCCATGAGCGTGGGCAGCAAAATGGCCTGGATGCGGGCCTTGCGCGAGGACCCTGTGGCCAACGCGGTGAGGTGCTCGAAGGCGCGTTCCGGGAACGTGTAGCCGAGTGCTGCGAGCTGTAGCTTCGCCGAGGCGGGCGAGAGCTTGAGCGTATCCGAGTCGAGATTGACCACCGAATGCAGAAGCGGCCGGTAGAACAGGCGCGAGTGCAGATCATTGACGAGCACGCGGATTGCTTTGAGGCGCTTCGCGAGCGCCTGGGAAGCAGACTGCGCGCCGTCCGGGTTGAACCCGGCGATGGTCGCGAGCCATTGCCACGCGGCGGCGTCGCCCTCCTCCGGTAGCAGGTGAGTGCGGCGGAAGCGCTCGAGCTGGAGGCGGTGCTCGAGCAGGCGCAGGAACTCGTAGGCCTCGATGAGCTGGTGGCCGTCCTCGCGGCCGACGTAGCCCGCGGCAACGAGCGCCTCGAGCGCCTCGATCGTATTGAGCACGCGCAGCGACTCATCCGAGCGGCCGTGCACGAGCTGGAGGAGCTGCACTGCGAATTCGACGTCGCGCAGGCTGCCCGTGCCGAGCTTGAGCTCGCGGGTCTTCAGCTCCGGAGGAACGTTCTCCAGCACGCGCCGGCGCATGGCCTGGACGTCCTCGACGAAGGAGTCGCGCAGGGAGGCCTCCCACACCATCGGCTTGACGGCCGCGATGTAGTCCTCGCCCAGCGGCAGGTAGCCCGTCTGCGCGCGGGCCTTGAGCTGCGCCTGGAACTCCCAGGTCTCGGCCCAGCGCTTGTAATACGTCACGTGCGAATCAAGCGTGCGCACGAGCGCGCCGGACTTGCCCTCCGGCCGCAGGTTCGCGTCGACCTCAAAGAAGCACGCGGAACCAATCCGATTGAATTCCGCCGCGACGCGCGTGATACGCGGGGTGGCCTCGGAGCCGACGAAGATAACGTCCACGTCCGAGATGTAGTTGAGCTCGTTCGCGCCGCACTTGCCCATGGCCATGACGGCCAGCTGGGCGTCGAGCGGAGCGTCGTCGTAGACGACGCGGACGGCGACGGCCAACGCTGCGGTGAGGGCGGCATCGGCAAGCCCTGTGGTCAGCCGCGTGACCTCGCGGAACGGGACTTCGGGCTGGGCCACGGTCTGCCCCTTGCGGGAGTGCAGCGTGCCGGCCAGGTCGTGCGCGGCCAGGCGCATGACGAGCGTGCGGTAGGTGGACTTGAGCGGAATCTTGGCCTCGCGGATGCCCGCGACGTAGGTGCCGGGCCCGCTCAAGCTTGCCGATGCCCCGTCCGGCCGCGTCGGCTCCGTCTCATAGGCCGCAGGGCGTGCCTCGATGGCGCCGAGCATCTCTTGGTAGAACTCCGCGACGGTGGGCAGCGGCTTGGCGAGTTCGTGCCACAGCTCGGGGTTCGCGGCAAGGTGATCGCCCAGCGCCGTGGAGCCGCCGAGGAGGGCGAGGACACGCACGCGCAGAGCCTCGTCAGCGCGCAGGGCGGGCTCGAGCTCGGGGGCGGCGTCGTGGATGCGCATGAGGGTATTGAGCGCGACGTCCGCGTTACCGCAGGCCGCGAGCGTCCACAGCAGAGGAATGGTCTCCTCGGTGGTCCATCCGAGTTCTTCGAGGTCTTTCGCCGCGGTGGGACGCGTGAGCCCCAGCGTGGCGGGTGAGGGAATCTTCGCCATAGCTTAGAAGTCCAGGTTGGTGTGCAGCTCGGTGGTGGTGATCTGCGCCTGGTAGCGGTGCCATTCGTCCCACTTGGAACGCAGGAAGAATTCGAAGACGTGCTCGCCAAGGATGTCCGCCATGAACTCGGAGCGCTCGAAGACGCGCAGCGCTTGGTCGAGCGAGGTGGGCAGATCCTTGTAGCCCATCGCGCGGCGCTCGCGGCGGGTGAGCGAGTAGACGTCGTCCTCGGCCGGCTCGCCCAGCTCGTAGCCTTCGCGGATGCCTTTGAGCCCCGCGGCAAGGATGACGGCGTAGCCCAGGTACGGGTTCATGAGCGCGTCGATATTGCGTACTTCCACCCGGCGCGACTCCGCCTTACCCAGGCGATACGTGGGCACGCGCACGAGCGCCGAACGGTTGGACACGCCCCATGTCGCCGAACCCGGCGCCTCGTTGCCGAACATCAAGCGCTTATAGGAGTTGACCCACTGGTTGGTCACGGCGGTCATCTCCGTGGCGTGCTCGAGGATGCCCGCGATGAACTGCTTGGCCGTCGTGGACAGCGCGAACTCGTCATCCGGATCGTGGAAGGCGTTCGTCTCTCCCTCAAACAGCGAGAAGTGCGTATGCATGCCGTTGCCCGGGTGCTCCTCGAAAGGCTTGGGCATAAACGTCGCGCGAATGCCCTGGTTGGTGGCCACGCGTTTAATGACGAAGCGGAAAGTCATAATGTGGTCAGCCATGGTGAGCAAGTCCGCGTGCCGCAGGTCGATCTCCTGCTGCCCCGGCGCCGTTTCATGGTGGCTCATCTCCGTGGAGATGCCCATGTCTTCCAGCGCCAGCATCGCATACGAGCGGAAGCGCGGCGCGGTGTTCTGGCTCGCCTGGTCGAAGTAGCCGCCGTTATCCGTGGGCTTCAACTTGCCCGTCTCTTTGAGCTCCTTGAGTAGGAAGAACTCAATTTCCGGCGAGGCCTTGACGCTAAAGCCATCCGCCGCGGCGTCTGCGACCTGGCGGCGCAGAATCTGGCGCGGGTCCACGAGCGAGGCCTGACCGTCCGGCTGCTGGATATCACAGAACATACGCGCCGACTGCAGGTTGGGATCGTCCTGGTCAAACGGAAGAATCTGGAAGGTGGACGGGTCCGGAAGCGCGATGGTGTCCGACTCCGAGATACGCGAAAAGCCTTCCACCGAGGAACCATCGAAGCCGATGCCCTCCTCAAACGCGCCCTCCAACTCCGAGGGGCTGATGACCACGGACTTCAAGCCGCCCAAAATATCGGTAAACCACAGGCGGATGAAGTGAATATCGCGCTCCTCGACGGTGCGCAGGACAAACTCGTGCTGGCTATTCATGCCCTTAACTCTAGCGGAGCTGCCAACTCTATTGGGCAGTACTTTTCATCCGCTTTGCCCAGCTCGCCAGAGCATCTCGGGGGTGGCACGCGGGGGTGCCTGGCCGCATTCATGTCCGTTCTCCATGCGAGTCTAAGCGCACTCCGTTAGAACACTCTTACTAAAACCACTCAAGGAGAACGCCATGATTAGCCCCACCACCATCGTCGACGACATCGTCATCGCCGCCCTGCGTGGCTGGACCCCAGACGACTTATTCCACATCCTCGGCCCTGCCATCCATCCTTTAGCCCACCGCGCCGCCATCCGCGTGCCCGCGCGCGTGACCTCGCCCTACCTGCGCGCCGCCTGGCTCAAGCTACTGCCACCCGCCGATCCCTTCTACGACGTGGGTCTTCTGCCCTCCTGGCATGCGGAGCTCACCTCCCTCAAGGTGCTCCGCGACGTCGAACTCCTCACCCAACCCATTACGCCCGAATCCGACCACGCCGCCAAGATCCGCCGCAGAATCGAGGCCCTCCTGCGCAAGGCCGAGTCCACCGAATTCGAAGACGAGGCCGACGCACTCATCGCCCGCGCCCAGTCACTGCGCCAGTCCCACCGCCTCACCGAGGCACTGCAGGATCCCCATGCCGCCCCCATCACCCGCCGCGTCTACCTCGACGCCCCGTACGTCAAGCACAAGTTCAGCCTGCTCGCCGCGGTCTGCTACGCCAACGGCGTGACCGGCGTGCTCATCGACTCCCGCGGGCTGGTCTCACTCATCGGCACCGCAAGCGACCTCAACCATGTCATCGATCTCCACGCTTCACTCGCCCGCCAGTGCGAGCACTTCCTCACGTCCTCCCCCGGCGCTGCCGAGGCCAAACGCACCCGCACCACCGCCGCCTACCGCCGCAGCTTTCGCCTGTCCTACGCCACCCGCATTGGTGACCTGCTGCAGGAGGCGAACTCTTACGACTCCACTTCCGACTCCGCCGTGTCGTGTGAGAATGCGAACCCCTCGTCCACGGACCTCGCCACCGTGGCCTCGCAGGCACTGCCCGTCCTCGCCCGCCGCCTGACCGCAGCCGAGGAAACCCGCGACCATCTCTTCCCTCACCTGTCGACACTCTCTCTGTCGGCGACGCACCTCGACGGATTGCAGGACGGCATCGCGGCCGCTGAAGCTACACGGTTGGGCGGCGATTCGGCCGGACTTGACGCGCGCCAGCGTGCGCTGACCGCGTAGCCGCAGCCACGCATCGTTATGGACCACTTTCTCCCTCTAAAAGGTAGGATCAGGCCCAGAAGGACTCCCACCCGTCGAGGAAAAGGAAAGAGTAGATGGCCATTACCAGTGCCCTCGAAATCGAGGCCAAATTCGCAGTCGACAGCTCCGCCGAGCTGCCGGATCTCACCACGCTGCCTGAGATCGGCTCTGTCGCCCGCGAGGAGCACCACGAGCTCTCCGCCATCTACTTCGACACCCCGGACCTGCGTCTCACCCGCGCCAAGATGACGCTGCGTCGCCGCACCGGCGGCAACGACTCCGGCTGGCACATCAAGACCCCGGCCGCCGCTGGCCGCCAGGAGCTCCACGCCCCGCTCGATGACGCCGCGGACGGCAACTACGCCGTCCCCGCCGAGCTGCTCGCCGAAATCCGCTCGCTCGTGCGCAACCTCCCCCTCAAGCCCATCGCCCAGGTGGACAATAAGCGCACCGAGATCACCTACGCGGACCCCGACGGCAACCCCGTCGCCGAGTTCTGTGACGACCATGTCACCGCCAAGTCCTTCCTGCCCGCCGGCAAGGAGACCCGCTGGCGCGAGTGGGAAGTCGAGCTCACCGGCATCGCCGCCGAGGCCGCCGCCCAGGCCGTCGAGGCTCCCGCAGCCGACGCTCCGGCTCCCGTGAACCTGCTCCAGCTGTGCTCCGAGGCGCTCATCGCCGCCGGTGCCTTCCCGTCTAAGTCCCCGTCGAAGCTAGCCACCGCGCTGGGCGACTCCGTGGATAACGTGCCGCTGCCGCCGAACATGCGCGAGTCCACCGTCGAGCCGGGCTCCGCCGCAGCGGCCGTCATCGCCGCGCTGCAGGCCAACCGCGACAAGATCATCGAGTACGACCCCAAGGTCCGCGCCAACGAGTGGGACTCTGTCCACCAGCTGCGCGTAGCCACCCGCGAGCTGCGCAGCCACATGGAGACCTTCCACGGCATCGTCGAGGGCCCGCAGATCGCGCACATTGAAAGCGAGCTCAAGTCCCTCGCAGGCCTACTCGGTGTCGCACGCGACGCCGAGGTCGTCGAGGAGCGCTGGCAGTCCCTCCTCGCGTCTGAGGATTCCGACGTTCTCGACGAGACCACCCGCGACCACATCGCCCATGACATGGGCCGCGAATACCGCCGCGCCCACCGCCACGTGGTCGGCGCCCTCAACTCGGATCGCTACCTGGGCCTGCTCGAAGAACTCGACCAACTCCTGCTCGATCCGCCGGTCGTCGAAGAAACCCCGGCCGCAGACGCTGTCGCAACGCCTGCCGCGGCACCGGCAGACGCCACCGCACCCGAGGACGCTACAGCCGAAGCTCCGGCAGACGCCACCGCACCCGAGGAACCCGCGCACGACATGGAAACCGTCATGGCCAACCACCTAGGCGAGGCCTATGCGAAGCTGGTCAAGCGCCACAAGAAGGCCGTAAAGAACTGGAGCAATGACGAGCTCACGCTCCACGAGCGCGAGAACTACTTCCACGACATGCGCAAGGCCGCAAAGAAGCTGCGCTACGCCGCAGAGGCCGCCGGATCCGCCACGAACCTCAAGACCAAGGCACTCTACAAGGCCTGCAAGGATATGCAGTCCGTGCTCGGCGACTTCCAGGATTCCGTCACCTCGCGCGACAAGCTCCTCGAACTGGCTGAGGCCGCCCGCCGCCGCGGCGAGGACACCTTCGGCTACGGCCTGCTCTACCAGCGTGAGCGCATGATTGGTCTCGAAGCCCTCGCGGACTACCACGAAGCGTTCAAGGCTATTAAGTCCGCCTTTAAGCCGCTGCGCAAGAAGATGGACGCCTAACCGCGCACTGAGCCGCAACGCAGAAACGGCCGCCGCCCCCCATACGGGGACGGCGGCCGTTCGCATAGATAGGCGCCGCGCGGCTGCGCGCGGGAGTTAGTCCTCCCAGGCCTCATCGGCGGCATCGGCAGCAGCGTTGCGCTCCGCAGCGAGCTTAAGGGCGTTTTCGGCCTCTTCGCGGGTATCGTACGGGCCCATGCGGTTATCCCAACCGGACTCGGGGCCTTCAGTCACCTGGCCGGTAGCAACGTCGTAGTACCACTTGGTGTTGCCTGCGTTCGTCATTGCCTTTTCTCCTTGACTGCCGCGGCGGGGACGTCGCGGCGCGTTCGTCGTAATCTGTGCCACCCAGGCTACCGCGAAACGCGGGCCGTGCGACCGGTAGAATGTCGACTGTTCCGTTTGGTCTCCCCGCAGCGCGCGCCTGTCGCGCAGCGCCGGCGAGGCATGCACCCCAGTCCAAAGGAGTAATTCTTCATGCCGATGTGGCACCACCCCGACTCCCCCGCCGCTGACCGTGCCCGTGAGCTGCACACGCGCTTGACCGGCGCGCAGCCGCAGGCGGTGGCCAGCGCTCCTGCGACGTGGAATGTCATTGGCGAGCACGTGGATTACTACGGCGGCGTGACCGTCATCGGTCTGGTGGATCTGCGCGCCGCCGTGGCCGTGAGCCCCCGCACGGACGATGTCATTCGCGTGACCATCGCAGAAAACAACGAGGAGACCACGGAGGACTCGTCCCTCGAGGCCCTCGCCGCCTTGGCAGCGGCGCAACAGCCCACCACAGATTCGGAGGGCCGCACCATCGTCCCTCCAGCGCCCACAGGCAACACGCACACCCGCGTGGCAGGCATGGTGTGGATGCTCATCAACCGCCAGCTCCTCTCCCGCGAGACCTCCGGTATGGACATCACAGTCGTCTCGGATATCCCACCGCACGCTGGCCTCGGCGCTCGCTCGGCCATGGACGTTGCCACGGCCCTCACACTCATCGGCGACCACGAGGAGCTTGCCGATGCCCCCATGCGCGCCCGCATCGCCGATGTCTGCGCCCAGGCTGTCACTTTGTTCTCCGAGGTCCCGCCCCTGCGCGCCCGCCACACGGCGGCGCTGCGCGGTGCCGCGGAGACCGTCTCCGTCATCGACTACGCGGATAACTCGGTCACCCAGGCACCGCACCCGCTGGGCAAGGAGATGAGTGGCTTCGTCGTCTCCGTCCCCGCCGCGGGCGATATCGCCGCCTCCGTAGCCCACATTCGCGCCCGCCAGCGCTTCGTCCACGACGCCTGCCACGCCTTCGGCACGGACTCGCTGCGTCTGCTTCCCGATGCCGCCCCGCGCGTCGTCGACTGGCTCACCGCCGTCCACGAAATCGACGGTCCCGAAGGCCAGCCCACGCTTCCCGATGCCCGCAACTGGCTCGCTTTCTTCGATGACGAGACCACCCGCGCCCAGGCCGTCGCCCGGTCCCTGCGGTCACGCCGCGGCACGGAGCTCTTCTCCGTCCTCGGGTCCTCGCAGACCGAACTCGCTGCCATCTACGGCCTGGATAATGCGCAGCAGATCGCGGAACTTTCCGCTCTACGCGGCGCCGTCGGCACCCGCGCCGCCTCCGCCGGAATCGCTAACGCCGTCGTAGCCTACGTCCCCGTCGTCAAGGCAGACCACTTCGCCGACGATCTCTCCGAGGCTGGCCTCGATGTCATCGCCCTCCATCCCGGCGAGCCTGCCCGCCCCGAGTAGGCCCCGAGTAAGCCAGCCTGCACGAAGGCCCCGAGCACACTGCTCGGGGCCTTCGCCGTTCGCTCACAAGGTCGCGCTCTTAGTCGCGCACCCACGCTCCAATGACGCCCGGCACCGACGGCGGCACCTCACCGAGCAGCGCCCGCCGGTTCTGGTCTTGCTCCACCGCCGTCGTCACGGTCTTGACCTTCCCCCGTTTGTCTCCTTGACCGTGACCGGCGCCCATCATCGGCACCATGCCGCGATGCGCAGCACCACCGCCGACACCGCCCGCACGCACCCCAGCGCCCGTCGAACCCACGCCCGCAGCACCAGCACCTGCCGCGCCACCGGTCGCGACTCCGCCTGCCCCAGGCAGCCCAACGCGTCCTACACCCGCGCCAAGTCCACCCGCTGCCGGCAGGCCTACTCGGCTTCCGATGCCACCGCGCACACCTCCGCCACGACCCGCAGCCCCAGCCGCACCGCCGCCAGCGCCTCCGAGCGCGCCCATCGGTGCGGCACCGCTGCCCGAGCTACCCAGCCCTGAGTTCATTCCCCCACCCAGTCCTGCTGACGCTCCAAGTCCCGATGCGCCACCGAGATTCGCTGGCGACGCTCCTCCGCCCGACAACGCCCCGATACCCGGCGCGCCACCCGACAATCCACCCGCGACGCCACCCACCCCGCCGTGCAGACCTGCAGTCAACCCCGCCGCGCTCGGCAGCGTTCCAACCGATGCCGGGGTCGTCAACGCCTGCGACAGCTCCGGCAATCCAGCTGCGTCATAAATCGCCGGAACGTACGTTTGCGCGGCCTTATTCAGCTGCGCCAGGTCCTTTGCCGACAACCCGATATCATTGGCCGGCCGCAGCTGCCCATCGACAATCTCGAAGGACCCTGGTCCCACCGCACCGCGCACAACCGCTTCCTCAAAGGACTTCGGCCAGTCCACCTCATCGGTCGACAAACCAAACCCGCTCGCGTTGACCGCGTCCATGCCTGCCGTGAAGTCTCCTCCCGAGGCGCGCATCTGCGGCTGCGCGATGCTCGCCACCGGCGGCAGCGAGACATCCACCATCGACTGCAGTGCATTCTGCATCATGACCAGCCCCGACTGCTCGACGGCTTCCCGGCTCACCGGATCCATCGGCAGCGACAACGTCGACGCCATGGACAACGCCATCAACTTCGATACCTGGGACAATCCCAACATCGCACCCGTGCGACCAGCCATCGCCCCTGCATTCGCCGCAATCTCCGAGCCCGTCCCTGCAATCTCACGGATCTTCGCCACCGCAGCGTCAATCGACTCGCCCTCATTCGACTCTTCGAGCGATGCCGCCATCGACTCCAACTGCGCCGCAGCCTCCCCCGCCGACGCCGAAACAGATTTCCACTGATTCAGCGTCGCGGAGATGCTATTGGCGTCGAGCGACAGCACCTCAGCAATAACCGACAGGGCATCCATTCCGACTGCCACCACTGGCTTCACGAAATGAACTGTGCCATAGCTCGCATCAGGCTGCGGGTCCAACATGAAAATCTCATCCGGAGAAATCCCGCCCGTCTCAACGGCTTCTAGCGAATGCGCCGCAAGCACATCCTGCGCGATTGCTCCAACAGCAAACTTTCTTAGCTGTCCCCCAATCCAATCAACGTGATCCGTGAGTTTATCAATCAAGGCTTTTGCTGACGCAGGATCGTTTCCAAGAAGCCGATCATGGATCGATCCGGTTTCCCTCACTCCGCTGATAGAAGAGAGTTCCGCCGTCATACCGCTAAAACTCAAGAAATCATTCGTCCCAAGAAGTACAGACACTTGCTTTGCGGTATTTGCATCTAATGAGATTTGATTGGTGTTCAGCTTCATTTTGCCGCACCACTTTCGTAAAGAGCCGCAAGCGTCTTCGCTGGAACCTCACAAAATGTCGAACCAGTACCGCGTCCCATCACATCCACATAATTCACCGCAATCAAACCCCGCGGAGTCTCGATACCAGCGAAACAATCCGTCTGCGTCGTGCTCCCCGCATTGCGTAAAATCTCTGCATCTTCGAGCCCCGGAACAGATTCACCTGTGGTTTCATATCCCTGTGCAAGAAGCTGCTCGATTGAATTTCCAAAGGCAGTCACAAAATAGAGTCCGCTTGCCTCAGAGACCACATCCGATGGCACCAAATCGCATGTATAAGGTTGAACATCGGTAAGATTCATTGCCTTCTTTTTAAAGCCGAGTTGGGCCACGACATTCTCGGGCAGTTCCTCACATGGTTTGAATGGATTCTCGTGATACTCCCGCCAATCAAAAGGTCCCGGTTCAGGCATCGACCAGCCCCCCAAATCAATCGATGCTTGGTCCTCTGGCGCTTCGTCGTCACCGGTGTCTGGTGCAGGCGACGCGGGGCTTGCAAGGGCGGCAGTTCCGACGGCAGGCTGTGGCTCGGCGTCGCTGACGGTGCAGCCTGCGAGAAAGGCTGCAGCTATGCCAAGGCACGCCACATTATGCAGTGGTCTTAACATGTATTTTCCTTAAAACTTCGATCAACAAATAAACGTTGGGGAGTTCAAGGAGTTCAACGCCGTCGGCTGGGGCCCGAAAGGCGTCCCCCTCTGCCCACCAAGCATGCCCGAAACTCGATGATTTGTCGCGTTGGAAACCAAAAATTCACTTTGCGCGCCGGAAGGTTGAGCGGATAAAAGGAGGCGTGGGACGAACAAGTCGTTCGTCCCACGCTGTTGCACGCTGGCGTGGATGATTAGAAGAAATTCTTGTAACGAATCTGGAATTCTTCCTCGGTTTCGCACTCGCCATCGCCGTTCATTTCCCGCATGCCCTGTTCAACGAGGGCGTCGTACTCATCGGGGTCGTCAGGCACTGGGATGGGCGTGATGGCGGCCAGACGGTCCTCATGGGCGCGACGCTGGCGTTCGCCTTCGACGACCTCGTCGATGTACTGGGCTTGGACTACCTCGCGGGCCGCGGTCTCATTCATGCCGGTGGCGACAAGCTGGTTGAACGCGCCGCGGACGGTCTGCCGATACTCATCGACTTTGCTGTCATCACCGTAGAGTGCGGTGCATGCTTTCACGAGGCTGGCCTCAGATACTGGATAGTCCATCATCAATCCGGTCCTTTCTACTCGACGGGTGGATGGACCGACAGGCTAACAATCGCTCCTGACACGAAGGCCGGGAAAGCTAATCCGCAGGCCAGGCGAAGGCAACGGAGCGCTCGGCGGGATTGGCGCGTACGAGGGAAATGGCCGTCTCGGCGCCCGGCTCGGGCGCACCGATGACGTCGGCGACGATGGGCGGCGTGGAGACGAACGCGCGGGCCTTTGACTTTTCCGGAGTCGAGTCGAGAATGATCGAATCAAAGTTAGTGCCCACCCACGGGGCGAGGACGGTGGCCTCGGTGAGCTTAAGACAGGCGCGGTCGACTTGGGAGGCGACGGAGGTCGTGCGCTTCATTGTTTCCAGGAGATCATCTGCGCGGGAGGAGACCCATTCGGGCGCAGGCTCGCCGGCAGACAGGGCGAGGCAGACCTCGGTGGCGAAGCGGTCCGCGAGACGGCGCAGCGGCGCGGTGACGTGGGCGTAGTAGCCGCCGATACCCGCGTGGACCTCAGGCTCCTCGTCAGGGGTGAGCCACTGGTAGCCGGCGCCGCGAAGGAGGTACTGTGCTTCGCGCATCGCAACCATGCCACGCGGGGTATCGGGATCGACACTGAGCAGAAATTCCGAAATCGACTGGTCCGTGAGGTCGAAACCGAGTGCGGCGACTTCGGAGCGGAAGGAAGCCTCGGACTCAGGCGAAGCAGCCGGCAAGGTGCGCAAGAGCCCGACGCCGTGGAAGGCCATGAGCTGGCCCGCACACATGCCGGTAAGAAGGGAGATCTCCGAGTTGAAGTCCATAACCTCATAGCGCGGCTCGGCGACCAATTCGAAAACAGTCTCGCCGGACTCGGTGGTGGTCTCCTCCACGGACTGGGAGGGCATGCGCAGGTTGATGGCGGAGCGGCGCAGGCTCGACGCCTGGCGCAGGGCGCCGACCTCAGGCAGGAGCGCGATGGAAGAATGCAGACGGCCTGCCACGAGATCGGCGTGGACGCCCTCGTAATCGAGGCGGGCGCGGGATTGGACAAGGGCGCGCTCGACGTCGAAGGAGGATACCTCGCCGGCGGAGTCGAGCTGGAAGGTCCAGAGGACGGCGGGGCGGGGTGCATCGGGAAGCAAGCTGGCGGCGTCCTCAGACAAGGCTGCGGGATGCAGGCGTGCGGGCTCATCCGGCAGGTAGATGGTTTGGCCGCGCTTGAAGCCCTCGACTTCCAGCGGCGAGCCCGGCGCGATGAACGCCATAACGTCGGCAATGGCGTAATGAACGGTGTAGCCGGTGGCGGTGGCCTCGATGTGGACGGCCTGGTCCAAGTCCATGGAGCCCGCCGGGTCGATGGTCACGAGCGGGATGTCGCGCGCGTCGCGACGGGTATCGGCGAAGCGGTCGTGCGCGTTGCGGGCCGCCTCCTCGACAGCGGACGGGAAGGCACGCTTGATTCCGAATTCTTCGGCGACGGGGTGGAAATCAAGCGGGGCGGCATACAGCTTCATAGTGAGCCAGCCTAGCTGTTAAAAAGGGCGAATGAGTCGACCTATAAGCCGGATTCTGTACGCCGCCCGTGTGGGTGGCGCGACGAACATCCATCTAGACCAACCGTTGCCAGTTGGTTCAAGCAGCTACCTTCAGGCTTGGGCGAGCAGCCCTCAAACACCTGAGCAGGCCCGCCAGTGGCGAGCCGTGATGCCTTGCTCCCAGTGGGGTTTACCCAGCTACCGCCATCACTGACGGTACTGGTGCGCTCTTACCGCACCCTTTCACCCTTACCGG
>NHCFJ05603__coassemble_863_pt1 | contig 19316 bp, 19 predicted proteins | sample NHCFJ05603__metabat2_low_PE_001 | metagenome-assembled genome bin NHCFJ05603 | reverse complement strand
CTCACCACCACCGTGCGGGTGATCGACCGGGTTCATAACGACACCACGGACGGTCGGGCGAACGCCCTTCCAGCGCATACGGCCGGCCTTGCCCCAGCGGATGTTCATCTGGTCAGCGTTGCCGACCTCACCCACGGTGGCGCGGCAACGGATGTCGACGCGGCGGATTTCAGAAGACGGCATACGCAGGATGGCGTACTTGCCTTCCTTACCCAGCAGCTGGATGGAGGCACCAGCAGAGCGGGCCAGCTTAGCGCCAGCGCCCGGCTTGAGCTCGACTGCGTGGATCGTGGTACCAGTCGGGATGTTGCGCAGCGGCAGGTTGTTGCCCACCTTGATATCTGCGTTAGCACCCGACTCGACGATGGTGCCCTGCGTCAGGCCCTTGGGGGCGATGATGTAGCGCTTCTCACCGTCACGGTAGTGCAGCAGTGCAATGTTGGCGGTACGGTTCGGGTCGTACTCGATGTGAGCGACCTTGGCCGGGATACCGTCCTTGTCCGAACGACGGAAGTCGATCAGACGGTAACGGCGCTTGTGGCCACCGCCGATGTGGCGGGTGGTGATGCGACCGTAGTTGTTGCGGCCACCAGTCTTGGACAGGGGACGCAGCAGGGACTTCTCCGGGGTCGAGCGAGTGATCTCCTCGAACTGGGAGACGGAGCTCTGGCGGCGACCCGGGGTTGTCGGCTTGTACTTACGAATAGCCATAGTTTTTCCTTTACCTCGACCTTCTCTTACGCCTGAGCGCCAAAGATGTCGATAGCGTCGCTGCCTTCACGCAGAGTCACGTAGGCGCGCTTGGTGGACTTACGCTGGCCGAAACCGGTGCGGGTGCGCTTGCGCTTGCCAGCACGGCTTGCGGTGTTCACGGAGTCGACCTCCACGCCGAAGATCTGCTCGATGGCATCCTTGATCTGGGTCTTGTTGGAGTCCGGGTTGACGAAGAACGTGTAGGTGTTCTGCTCCATCAGACCGTAGGACTTCTCGGAGACGACCGGTGCGAGGATGATGTCGCGCGGGTTAGCGATCTTAGCCATTAGTTCTCCTCCTCTGCTTTCTTGTCAGCGCCAGTTGCGCGGGTGACGAAGGTGTGCAGAGCCTCAACGGAGAACACCACGTCGTCCGAGTTGAGGACGTCGTAGGTGTTGAGCTGGCCAGCGTCCAAGATGTGGACGTTGGGCAGGTTGTTGGCGCTGCGGCGAGCGGTCACGTCTTCGCGGCCGAGGACCAGAAGCACGTTCTGGTTCGAGGAGATGCGCTCGATGAAAGCCTTAGCAGACTTGGTCGAGGGCGTCTGGCCCGGAACGAGCTCTTCGACGACGTGGATGCGCTCGTTGCGTGCACGGTCAGACAGGGCACCGAAGAGGGCCTGCTTGATCATGCGCTTCGGGGTGCGCTGGGCGTAGTCGCGCGGAACCGGACCGTGGGAGATGCCGCCACCGGTGTAGTGCGGTGCGCGGATCGAGCCCTGGCGTGCGCGGCCGGTGCCCTTCTGGCGGAACGGCTTACGGCCACCACCGCGGACTTCGCCGCGGGTCTTGGCCTTGTGGGTGCCCTGGCGTGCTGCTGCAAGCTGAGCGTTGACAACCTGGTGCATCAAAGCGATGGATGCCTCGGTGTCAAAGATCTCGGCCGGCAGATCAACGGAGCCGTTGGTCTTGCCGTCAGCGGTCAGGACGTCTAGCTTGAGGTTGCTCATGCGTGTGCACCGCCCTTCACTGCGGTCTTAACGGTGACGAGGCCGCCGCGCGCACCCGGGATAGCACCCTTGATGAGCAGCAGGTTGGACTCGGCATCGATCTTCTGAATCTTCAGGTTCTGGGTCGTGACGCGGTCACGGCCCATGCGGCCTGCCATGCGGGTGCCCTTGAAGACGCGTGCCGGGGTAGCGCAGGCGCCGATGCCGCCAACGCGACGGTGAGCAGCCTGGTTACCGTGGGAAGCGCCCTGGCCGGCAAAGCCGTGGCGCTTCATGGCGCCGGCGTAGCCGTGACCCTTGGTCGTGCCGGTGACGTCGACGAAGGTGATGCCCTCGAAGATGTCAGCCTTAACTTCCTGGCCGACCTCGTATGCAGAGGTGTCGTCCATGCGGATCTCGGCGACGTGGCGGCGCGGGGTCACGCCAGCCTTCTTGAAGTGGCCCGTGCCCGGCTTGTTGACCTTGCGCGGGGCGATCTCGCCAAAGGCGATCTGGATGGCGTTGTAGCCATCGGTCTCAACGGTACGAATCTGGGTAACGACGCACGGCCCAGCCTCGACGACGGTGACCGGCACAACGCGGTTGTCCTCGTCAAAGACCTGGGTCATGCCGAGCTTCGTGCCCAGAATGCCCTTGATCTCGTTTTCACTCATTGTTAGTTCTCCACCAATTAGTTCTCTAGTCGAACGCTACTGAATGTTGACGTCGACGCTTGCCGGAAGGTCGATGCGCATAAGGGCATCAACGGTCTTCGGAGTCGGGTCGAGAATGTCGATGAGGCGCTTGTGAGTGCGCATCTCGAAGTGCTCGCGAGAGTCCTTGAAATTGTGCGGAGAACGAATAACGGCGTATACGTTCTTTTCGGTGGGGAGCGGCACCGGGCCAACAACACGAGCGCCCGTACGGGTGACGGTCTCGACGATCTTCTTTGCAGAAGCGTCAATTGCCTCGTGGTCGTAGGCCTTCAGCCGAATGCGGATTTTTTGTCCCGCCACGCTTATCCTCTTCCTCGCTTCCCCACATTCACATTCCCGGCGTATCCGGGGCGTGAAGCGGTGGGAAATTGCTTCTCGATTTCTCTATAACGTTGTCCAGACAAGGTCCAGGCTCAACGCCAGTGGTTGATTTAAGTCCATGATGACCACAAGATGCGAGCCGGCTCAATAACCAGTCGCAGTGCTTATGACGGGGTACAAGACCCGAATGTCAATCACATAGGAAGGGATTGGGGCGTGAAACACCTAAATCCATTCGTATACTGCCGCTGTTTATTTGCCATGCCCCTTCTCTGGTTCTGCCTCTCGGGGTGTGCCACTACTTAAGTCGCGGGCCTTACCCGATCAACAGACCTTCTCGTTGCCGTTGATTCCGAAGGAAATCCCGCTACAACTGCAAAGGCGTCATGTTCGCCCTACCAGCGTCAATGCCCAACCTAACGCGCGAGCTCGCTCGCGCCTGGCTTGCATTGCCCTGTTAAAGCAACCCCTGTATTTAAGCACGTCGCGCCGCATAAGACAAACCTCTGCTAGCAAAGTGCCGAAAATCACGTTTAAGCATCAACCTGCGGCAACGTCGCGCGACCGCCCCACGGATAGTGCGTTTCGCACTACGGTAGGTACCACGCGCCCGGCAGCCCCGGGCCTATCCTTATATATAAGACACCCGCACGCTAAGAAAGGGCACCACATCATGGCCGAGAACACCACGCCGGAAGCCACGCAGAGCACCGAGCCCGCCACCACCGAGCAGCACGTCAATAAGAATCTCGAGACCGAGTTCGGCACCACGACCATCGAGACCACGGTCGTCTCCAAGATCGCCGGTATCGCCGCCCGCGAGGTCTCCGGCGTGGCAGCCCTCGGTGCCGGCAGCGCCCGCATGATGGGCTCCATTCGCGAGTCCTTCGGCGGCTCTGAGGACGTCCGCCAGGGCGTCGACGTCGAGGTCGCGAACGGCGCGGCCACCGTCGCCGTCGCCATCATCGCGGAGTACGGCGTCGCCATCCACGAGCTCGCGGAGGCCATCCGCCGTAATATCATGACCGCTATCGAGCGCATGACGGGCCTGGAGGTCAATCGCGTGGACGTCACCGTCCACGACGTGCGCCTGCCCAAGGAGGCCGAGGCTGCCGATGCCCCCTCCACCGCCGTCGAGCCCCAAGCCTAAGCCCGCATGGCGGAACGCTTCTTTTTATCCCTCGAGCAGGCACGCGACTTGGGCACCGCGCTGCGCGCGGTGCCCGGCGTTGCAGACCTGGCGCCGGGGCGCTACGGCGAGGTGGCGCTGCTCTTTCCGGGCGCGCGCATTCCGGGCTTGCGGTTCCTAAGCCCGAAGGACGACTCCCAGATCGAGGCACACGTGGTCGCCGCCTTCGACGGCCCGCCGCTCACGGAGATTGGCCCCGCCGTCCAGGCTGCGGCTCGCCGCGCCGTTCCGGAACTCACGCGTTTCGACGTCGTCATCGCCGACGTTGCCGCGCCCGATAAGCACACGACACAATAGCGAAGACAGTAAAGAAAGGCTTCCGATGAAGAACTACACCACGCTGGGCATCGTGGCAGGCATCGCGCTCGCGTTCCTGGCCTACTTCGGCGGGTGGCAGCTTCTGCTCCTCTCCGTCGTGCTGGCCACCGTGGGCGGGCTCGTCGGCGCCCACTGTGATGGCAAGCTCAACGTGCTGGATCTGTGGAACCAGATGATTGGCAAGGGCCGCGGATAATGACGCATGCCTCGCCCTCCCCCGGCGCGTGGACAAATGTCACGCCGGAGACCATCACACCGGGACTCAACGCGGCGGCCGCCGCGGCTCCCGGCGGCATCGATGCTGCTGACGTCGTCTCGGTGCCCGCCATCATGGACACCGCCCACCATCACGGCTCCAACCGGCTGGGCCTGCGCACGATGGAATATATCGTCTCGGCCGCCATCGCGCGCGTTCCCGGCACTGCCAAGGTCTCGGGCACGTGGAAGAAGATCGGCGGGCAGAACTTTCCGCGCATGGCCATCCAGATGGACCCGGACACGTGGACCGTGGCCATCGACGTCGCCATCGCCACCGTATGGCCCTCGCCCGTCACCGACATCGCCGCGCGCGTACGTTCTGCCATCGCAGAGGAAGTCGTCGCCATGAGCGGCTTCCAGCCCACTCGCGTCAACGTCATCGTCGGGCACACCGTCCCGGGCGAGCGCGTCACCGCAGAAAACGTCGCCGCGCACGTGGCGAAGCAACCGTGGCATCCCGAGTCCGCGCCTTCGCGCATCGTCTCGCCCGCGATACCCGAGCCGCGTCCTCTGCGCCCGACCACCACGACGAACACTGTGCGTATCGTCTTGCCGGACACTCCCGCGGCACCTGCCGTGCGCTCACCCGAAGCGACGCCGGACTTCGTGCCACTGCCGGTCAAGGTCGCCGCGCACTCCGCCGCTTCTGCGCCACTCCGCGCGGTCTCCGCACCGGCGCCGCAGCCGCTGCGTTTTCCGGAAATTCCGCCCGCGCAGCCGCTCGTCCGCGTCGCTGCCCCGGCACCCGTGACTCCATGGTCGCCCAGCGCACCCACGCCGCAGCCGCTGCGTCCGCTAACGATTGCGTCCTTCGCACGCCACCGTCATGTTGAGGCCCCAGACCCCGAGCCGCTGCGCGCCATCGAGATCATCCCACTCTTCGGAAAGGAGCACCCATGAGTACCGACGCCGCCGTCATATCCCGCGACCACGAACCCAAGGGCGCGCCCATCGTGCGCTGGTGGGCGCTGCTGCTCAGCCTGGCGCTCCTCGCTCTCGCCGCGGTCTTCGGCCGTGAGGCGTGGCGCGTATCGACGCACGCCACCGTCGACTCGTGGACGCAGCCCTTCATCGACGTCATGAGCGCCGACGCCCAGGGCTCCGCAGCCATCGCGCCCTGGATGCTGTGGGGCGGCGCCGCCGGCATCGTAGTCGGCCTGCTCATGCTCTACGCTGCGCTACGTCCGCGCCGTCACACCCACGTGGAACTCGCGAGCGACGCGATCTCCGGTTGGACGCGCCAGGTCGACATCGCCCGCCGCTGCTCCGCGACTGCGCGCAAGGTTCCTGGCGTGGGTGCCGCCCGCACGACCGCCGGAAAGAAGGGCATCCACCTCATCATCAACGGCGACATCGAGGACGAGAACCTCGCCACCCGCGTGCGTGACGTCGTCAACGAGGAACTCGCGTCGCTCGCCCACCCCGCGCCGCTTTCCATCACCGTCGAGCGTATCGAGGAGGTCGACACCAATGTCTAAGCGCCTCGCCGGAATTCTGCGCACGCTCTTCATCATCCTGGGCCTGCTTCTCATCGCCCTAGGCGTGTGGCCCGTCCTGCTGCATTTCGACGTCGGGCCCATTGTCGAGCTCACCCGCTGGGTCGACCATGGCATCTGGGCCGCACTTCCCACCCACGCGTGGTGGCCGTGGGCCCTCGGCGCCGCGGCCGTCCTCTGCACCATCCTCGCTTTCTGGATCATCATCGCAACGTTCAAGGTGCACCGCATTAACAAGGTATCCTCGGAGGCCTCCAATGACGACGGCTCCATCGCGCTGCAGATGAACCCCATCATCGGCGGCATCGCCTCCTCCATGGAAAACGCTGAAGGCGTGGAGAAGGTCGAGCGCCGCGTCGCCTGGGACCGCGGCCACCAGCAAGCGACCTTTACCGTCCAGGCCAAGCCCGAGACTCCCTTCGCGGATCTCGTCGCCCTCGCCGAGCAGACCGAGCGCGACTTCCGAGCGGCCTTCCCCGACTCCGAGCTGGAGACGGTCTATAAGCTCCACTACTCACGCATCACGGCCTAAACGCCCGGCGGAGACGAAGGCCATGTCCCGTTGGCTCTATCCGCAGGTCGCCGATTCTCCACACGAATCGGGGACCTGCGGTCATTGCTCTTGGGACATTGCTTTCGTGCCGTGGCTCTAGCCGACTTCCGCCGCGGCGATGAGAATCTGCGTCACCGTGCCGAAGTCACGCATGCGAGCCCCGGGCAGCTCGACCGTGAGCGTCTCACCCACGGCACCGGTGACGATCCGCTGCCAGGAGAGATCCTCGCGGGCGAGCGTCCGGCGGGCGGGCGTGAAGACATGAAGGCCGTGGTCAAACAAAATCGTCGACTCGGGGTCGGCGGTGCGCAGGACATAGACACGCTCGCCCAGGCTGCGGCGCTTGAGTCCTGCCAGCGGGCGCTCGGCGCGCGCGAGTGCTGCGAGGTCAACGCGGGAGATGGATTCGACGAGCCCGAGGCGGTGCTCGATGCCGGCGGCATCGGCAAGCACGAGGGGCCGGCCGGGACCGGTGGGACGGGCCCGGGAATACTCCCAGACCACCGGCTGGGACTGGCCCCGGACGATGGCGGTGCGGCCGTCGACGGTAACGAGCGCGCGGTCGCAACGGATGAGATACGTGCCCTCCGCGGGTAGGAAGCCGGGGCGCACCGCGGCGCGAGTCTCAAGAGCGGCGACGAGATCCGCGTCCGAGGCACCCCATCCGAGTCCCTCGTTGGCGAGCATCGCGAAGAGCGTGGGGAGGCTGAGATCGGGCTCGCCTTCCCACGCACGGCGCAGTGCTTCGAGGGTGGGGGCGATACGGGTGGGGTCCTGCATAGTGCCCCACTCTATTCGCCGCATGGGGTTTTCCCCTCCATGGGAGCTGGGCGGAGCCCCTGCCTTTAGCCCCGTTAGCGGCAATTAATTGAAAAACTCCCGGCGCCAGCTTGATTCTATCGCCCCAAAGGTATTAACTGAGTTATAGAAAATTGCGCGGCAGCTCGCCTCCCCCACTTGAAAGTGATGCGAGTTACAGTGTAGTTTCTTTTCAAGCCCAGTCACAGGGCACCCCAACTCTCACAGCACTGGAGGACACCACTCCCATGACGATCAAGAAGGTTGCGGCCGTCACCTCGGCCGCCGCGCTGGCCCTCACTCTCGCCGCGTGCAGCTCTTCGTCCGATTCCGCATCCGGCTCCGGCTCCGGCTCCGAGGGCGGCGACAACTACATCCTCGCCAACGGCACCGAGCCGCAGAACCCCCTCGTTCCGGGCAACACCAACGAGGTCGGCGGCGGCAACATCATCGACAACATCTTCTCGGGCCTTGTCTACTACGACAAGGACGGCAAGGTGCACAACGAGGTCGCCGAGTCCATCGAGCCCAACGATGACCACACCGAATTCACTGTGAAGCTCAAGGACTGGAAGTTCTCCGACGGCTCCCCGGTGACCGCCAACTCCTTCGTGGACGCATGGAACTACACCGTGCGCGAGTCCCAGCTGGGCGCCTACTTCTTCGAACCCATCAAGGGCTACAAGGAAGGCGTGGAGTCGCTCGAGGGGCTCAAGGTTGTCGACGACAAGACCTTCACCATCACCCTGGCTGCCCCAGAGGCAGACTTCGGGCAGCGCCTGGGCTACTCCGCATACTTCCCGCTGCCGGAGAGCGCGTTCGACGACATGGAGGCCTTCGGCGAGACCCCGGTCGGCAACGGTCCGTACAAGCTCAGCGAGTGGAACCACAACCAGGACGCCGTCATCGTCCCGAACGACGAGTACGCCGGCGAGCGCAAGCCCCAGAACGATGGCGTGAAGTTCACCTTCTACCCGTCCCAGGATTCCGCCTACTCTGACCTGCTCGCAGGCAACCTGGACACCCTTGACGCCGTGCCGGACTCCGCCTTCGCCGTCTACAAGGATGACCTGGGCGAGCGCGCCGTCAACCAGCCAGCCGCAGTCTTCCAGTCCTTCACCATCCCAGAGTCGCTCGAGCACTTCTCCGGCGAGGAAGGCAAGCTGCGCCGCCAGGCACTGTCCTACGCCATCAACCGCGAGGAAATCACGGACACCATCTTCCAGGGCACCCGCACCCCGGCCAAGGACTTCTCCTCGCCGGTGCTGCCGGGCTACTCCGAGTCCATCGAGGGCAACGACGTCGTGTCCTACGACCCGGAAAGGGCCAAGGAACTGTGGAAGCAGGCTGACGAGATCTCCCCGTGGTCTGGCACCTTCTCCATTGCCTACAACTCGGATGGCGGCCACCAGAGCTGGGTCGACGCAACGACCAACTCCATCAAGAACACCCTCGGCATCGAGGCCACCGGCGCGCCGTACCCGGACTTTAAGTCTCTGCGCGATGAGGTCACCAACCGCACCATCAAGACCGCGTTCCGTACCGGATGGCAGGCAGACTACCCGTCCATCGGCAACTTCCTGTCTGCCGTCTACGCCACGGGTGCTGGCTCCAACGATGGCGACTACTCCAACCCGGAGTTCGATAAGAAGCTGAAAGAGGCCGGTTCCGCAGCGAACACCGAGGACGCGGCCAAGATCTACAACGAGGCGCAGACCATGCTCTTCGAGGATCTTCCAGCCATCCCGCTGTGGTACTCCAACGTCACAGGCGGCTACTCCGAGGCCGTAGATAACGTGGCCTTCAACTGGAAGTCGCAGCCGGTCTTCACCGACATCACCAAGCAGTAACTCGCACGGTGCATGTCCTATCACGCCCCACAGTCACCTCCGCGACGGTGGGGCGTTTCCCGTGCATTTCTATCGATTATTCAATAAGCACCTCTGCTCGTTAAGATAATTTCAGTCTCACCTCAATTTTTTTAAATAAGGAAAACACCAATGTTGCGCTATATCGGGCGACGAGTGTTGCAGATGATCCCCGTCTTCTTCGGAGCGACGCTACTCATCTACGCGCTGGTCTTCCTCATGCCGGGTGACCCTGTCGAAGCCTTGGGCGGCGACCGTGGTCTCACCGAAGCGGCCCGCGCCCGTATTGCGGCCGAATACAACCTGGACAAGCCCTTCCTCGTCCAGTACTTGCTCTACGTCAAGGGCATCCTCAGCTTCGACTTCGGCACCACGTTCTCCGGCGTGCCCGTCACCGAGGTCATGGCCAATGCCTTCCCCGTCACCATCAAGCTCGCCGTCATGGCGATCTTCTTCGAAGGAATCTTTGGCATCCTCTTCGGCGTCATTTCCGGCATTCGCCGCGGCGGCGTCTTCGACTCGGCCATCCTGGTTGTCTCGCTCATCGTCATCGCGGTGCCCTCCTTCGTGGTCGGCTTCGTCTTCCAGTACCTCCTGGGCATTAAGTGGCAGCTCTTCCCCGTCACGGTGGGCACGAATGAGACCTTCATGTCGCTGCTCATGCCCGCCATCGTGCTGGGCGCCATGTCATTCGCGTACGTCATTCGCTTGACACGCCAATCCGTGAGCGAGAATCTTCGCGCGGACTACGTGCGTACCGCTCGCGCCAAGGGCCTGGCCGGCACGACGACCATGCTGCGCCACGTGCTGCGCAACTCGCTTATTCCCGTCATCACCTACATCGGCGCCGACCTCGGCGCACTCATGACGGGCGCCATCATTACCGAAGGCATCTTCGGCATCAACGGCGTGGGCGGCACCATGTACAAGGCCATCCTGCGCGGTGAGCCCACGACCATCGTGTCGTTTACCACCGTGCTCGTGCTCATCTACATCGTGTCCAACCTCATCGTTGACCTTCTCTACGCCGTACTCGATCCGAGGATCCGCTATGACAACTAATCCTGATACCACCACCCCACGCCCCGGCCAGGAACACTTCATCTCGGATGTTGACGAAACGGGCCTCGGCGCTGTCGATGCCGTCAAGGACGAGTCCGCACCGTCCTCCCAGTGGGGTGAGGCGTGGCGCTACCTGCGCCGCCGCCCCCTGTTTTGGATCTCGGCAGCGATGATCCTTGCCGCCGTGCTCATTTCGCTGTTCCCCAGCTGGTTCACGAGCACCGACCCACGCTTCTGCGAGCTGTCCAACTCGCTTGCTGACCCCGCCGAGGGCCACGTCTTCGGTTTTAACCGCCAGGGCTGCGATATCTACTCCCGCCTCATCTATGGTGCCCGCGCGTCGGTGGCCGTGGGCGTTCTCTCCACGCTCATCGTCACGGTGCTCGGCTCCATCATCGGCGCCGTCGCCGGCTTTTGGGGCGGTTGGATCGATGCGGTGCTCTCCCGCATCACGGATATCTTCTTTGCCATCCCGCTCGTGCTCGCCGCCATCGTCGTCATGCAGCTGTTCAAGGAGCACCGCACCATCCTCACCGTGGCACTCGTCCTCGGCGCCTTCGGCTGGGTGTCCATCGCGCGTATTACGCGCGGCGCCGTGATGAGCGTGAAGAACGAGGAATTCGTCCAGGCCGCCCGCTCCGTGGGTGCCTCGAAGTTCCGTATCCTGTTCAGCCACATCATGCCCAATGCCGCGGCCCCCATCATCTCGTACGCCACGGTCGCGCTCGGCACCTTCATCGTCGCGGAGGCGACCCTGTCGTTCCTGGGCATCGGCTTGCCGCCCACGGTGGTCTCCTGGGGCGGCGACATCTCCCAGGCACAGCAGTCCTTGCGTACTGACCCAGGCGTCCTCTTCTACCCCGCAACCGCCCTGGGCCTGACCGTCCTGAGCTTCATCATGATGGGCGACGTCCTGCGCGACGCTCTCGACCCGAAGGCGAGGAACAAATAATCATGGCACACGAACCCACTACTGCTACCGCGCACGCGTCCAAGGTGGAAGCCTCCGGCGCCGCACAACAGCCTTTGCTCAGCATGGACGACGTGAAGATCTCCTTCGAGTCCTCCACCGGCACCGTCGAGGCCGTCCGCGGCGTCAACTTCACGATTTACCCCGGCCAGTCCGTCGCCATCGTCGGCGAGTCCGGCTCCGGCAAGTCCACCACGGCCATGTCGATCATCGGCCTGCTCCCGGGCAGCGGCAAGGTCACTGACGGCACGATTACCTTCAACGGCCAGGACATCACGCATCTGTCAGACAAGCAATTCGAGGACATCCGCGGCTCCCAGATCGGTCTCGTGCCGCAGGATCCTATGTCCAACCTCAACCCGGTGTGGCGCATTGGCACCCAAATCGAGGAATCCCTCAAGGCCAACAATGTTGTGCCTGGCACCGAGCGCCACGAGCGCGTCGTCCAGCTCCTCGAGGAAGCCGGGCTTCCCGATGCCGCCCGCCGCTCCAAGCAGTATCCCCACGAGTTCTCCGGCGGCATGCGCCAGCGCGCGCTCATCGCCATGGGTTTGGCGGCGCGCCCGCAGTTGCTCATTGCAGATGAGCCGACCTCGGCCCTCGACGTGACGGTCCAGAAGACCATCCTCGATCACCTAGAGCACCTCACCAAGGAGCTCGGCAACGCCGTCCTCCTTATCACCCACGACCTGGGTCTTGCCGCAGAGCGCGCCGAGCACCTCATCGTCATGCACCGCGGCCGTATCGTGGAGCAGGGTCCCTCGCGCGAGATTCTCCGCGATCCGCAGCACCCGTACACTCGCCGCCTCGTCGCCGCAGCCCCCTCGCTTGCCTCCTCGCGCATTCAGGCCGCCCGCAAGGCGGGCCTAGAAACGACCGAGATTAAGACAGGCACAGCCAAGGCTGATGATTCTCCTGCCGCCAACGAGGCGCCCGTCATCGCCGTGCGCAACCTCACGAAGGAATTCGACATTCGTGGCCAGCGCGGTGAGAAGAAGCTGCTCAAGGCTGTCGACGACGTGAGCTTCGACCTTCGCCGCGGCACGACGCTCGCGCTCGTGGGCGAGTCTGGCTCCGGTAAGTCCACCGTGGCCAACATGGTACTGGGCCTGCTCGAGCCAACGTCAGGCACGATCAGCTACGAGGGACGCGACACCTCCGCCCTGTCGAAGAAGGAGATGTTCCACCTGCGCCGTAAGATGCAGGTCGTCTTCCAGAACCCATACGGCTCGCTCGACCCGATGTATTCCATCTACCGCTGCATCGAGGAACCCCTCGCCCTGCACAAGGTGGGCAGCCGCAAGCAGCGCGAGGAACGCGTCGCGGAGCTCCTGGACATGGTCGCCATGCCACGTTCCGCCATGCGCCGCTACCCCAACGAGCTCTCCGGCGGCCAGCGCCAGCGCATCGCCATCGCACGCGCGCTCGCGCTCAAGCCCGAGGTCATCGTCCTCGACGAGGCTGTGTCCGCCTTGGACGTGCTCGTCCAGCACCAGATCATCGACCTGCTCGCGCAGCTGCAGGCAGACCTCAACCTGTCGTACCTTTTCATTACCCACGATCTCGCTGTAGTGCGCCAAACGGCAGACGATGTGGCCGTGATGGAGAAAGGCCGCTTAGTTGAGCACGGCCGCGTGGATGATCTCTTCGATCACCCGCAGCAGGACTACACCAAAAACCTCATCGAGTCCGTGCCGGGCCTCCACATCGAAATCGGCACCGGCGAAAACCTCGGCCTCGCCGAGTAACCCGCAGCACACGGCACGCCGTGGGGCGGCCGGTCCACCAACGGACCGGCCGCCCCACGTATTTTCCGGGCCCACACTAGCCCCACGCGACGCGTCACACTCTCACTCCAGCTCCACGGCTGCCCTGCATGCGGCCAGGCGGACACGAATAATTAGCTCCAAAAATGTATGAAACAACAGCCGTTTTATGCACGCTAGGCCTGATTTTCACCCCCGCATGAATTGCAATCTGAATCATATTATTAATATTCACCTGACGGCGGGCCGAAAACCACAGGTCACGGCGTTACATTCTCTCGCATAAACCTGTCGGTCTATTGGGGATTACCGTCACCCCGTCGCCCCTTTTGTGCGACACCTAACAGGGCGGTAAATTATTCCCAAGCGCGTTTCCCTTCCCCAAGGAAGGCGCGGTTGCGACCACTACTCTCAATCCGGCCGGACATGCAGCCGGATCTTCTCGGAGACACCATGTTCAAATACCTCATGAGGAAGACCCTGGGCTGGCTGCTCATGATCTTCCTGGCGACGAACATCGCCTACTTCTTGGCGGCGACGTTCCTCGACCCACGCTCGAATTACATCGGACGCCGTCCGCCTTTGTCCAACGATCAGATCAACGCGATGCTCGAGCCCTACAACTTGAGCCCCGAAACGCCTCTCCTTGAGCGTTGGTGGACGTGGCTCACCAACATCCTGCTGCACTGGGACTGGGGGCGCTCCCCCGTGGGTGACTTCGTCAACGACCAGATCAGCTACCGCATCTGGGTCTCGGCCCAGCTGCTCCTACTGTCCACCATCCTCTCCATCATCATCGGCGTGGCCGTGGGCGTCTATACCGCTTCGCACCAATACAAGTGGGGCGACCGCGTGTGGCAAGGCATTTCCATCGTCGCGATGAACACGCACGTCGTCGTCGCGTCCATCGTGGTCGTCGCCATCGCCTTGTGGATCAATGAGGCCACCGGTTCCCGCATCTTCTACGTGGTGGGCGCCAGCTCCCTTGGTGTGGAGGGCTTTGGTAACAAGCTGCTTGACGCCCTTCAGCACCTCATCCTGCCTACAATCTCGCTTGTCTTCATCAGCTACGCGAGCTACCACATGACGCAGCGCACGCTCCTGCTCGATAACTTGAACGCGGACTACGTGCGCACCGCCCGCGCGAAGGGCCTCACGCGCCAGCAGGCCATCCGCAAGCACGCGCTGCGCACCTCCATCATCCCGGTCGCGACCTCCGTCGCGTTCTCCGTCCCTGGTATCTTCACCGGCGCGGTCATGACGGAGCGCATCTTCGGCTGGAACGGCATGGGCCAGTACTTCCTCGAAACCATCTCTAAGAACGACATCAACGGCGCCGTCGGTGTGGCCGCGTTCGGCGCTGCCATGACGGCCGTCTCCGCGGTCCTCGCTGACCTCGTTGTTGTCGCCCTCGATCCACGAGTCCGGGTGAGCTAAATGTCTGCGAATACTCCGAAGGGGAACAACCCCAACCTCAACCCCCACACGCCCGAGCACGAGCCCATGAGCGAGCTCTCTGCGCAGTCCGAGCTCCACGCCGGCCAGCGACTCAACACAGCCGAGGCGCAGTCCACGCTCATCGCAGAGCTCAAGTCCGAGCCGGGCGCCGACGGCGTCGCCAAGGGCACCGCCCGCTGGAAGCTCTACGTCCGCCGCTACTTCCGCAACAAGATGGCGGTCGTGGGCCTGGCTATCCTCGTCTTCCTCATTCTCGCAGCCGTCTTCGGCGGGTTCTTCGCCCAGTGGGACTACCGTGACCCGGACTTCCTCAACCTGTCCACGCCGCCGAGCCCCGAGCACTGGTTCGGCACGACGGACGCCGGCAACGACCTCTACGCGCAGGTGGTCCACGGCCTCGGCCGCTCGCTTACCATCGCCATCCTCGTCTCGCTCTTCACGCTCGTCATCTCCGCGCTCGTGGGCGCCGGTGCAGCGCTGTGGGGCGGCAAGGTGGAAAAGGCCGTCCTCGCCGTCATCCACTTCCTCCTGTCCATCCCGACCTTCCTGCTCATCGCCCTCGTAGTCTCCGACTCGGGCGGCGACTGGCGCCTGCTCATCGTCGTGCTCATCGCGTTCGGCTGGATGTATCAGGCCCGCGTCATCTGGTCGCTGGCGCTCACGGTCCGTGAACAGGATTACGTCCGCGCCGCGGACTACATGGGTGTTTCCCGCTTCAAGACGGTCATCCGCCACGTCATTCCCAACATCGGCTCGCTGCTCATCATCCAGTTCGTCTTCGGCGTCGTCGGCACCGTCGGCTCCGAGACCGCCCTGTCCTTCCTGGGCTTGGGCGTCAAACTTCCCGATGTCTCCCTCGGTACGTTGCTCCAAGGCGGCACCGCCAGCGTGCAGTCCGCCCCGTGGCAGTTCTACGTCCCCGCAATCACCCTGACGCTGCTTACCGTCTCCATGGCCTTCATCGGCGACGGCCTGCGCGACGCTCTCGACCCGAACTCCAAGTCTGGTGGCAAGGCATGACACACCCCAACGAACAACCCATCCTCTCCGTCAAGGACCTCCACGTCTCCTTCCCGTCCGAGGCAGGCTCCGTCTCCGCCGTCCGCGGCGTCGACTTCGACCTCTACCCCGGACGCACGCTCGGCATCGTGGGCGAGTCTGGCTCCGGTAAGTCCGTGACCTCCATGTCCATCATGGGCCTGCTGCCGGACTACGCGAAGATCACCGGCTCCGTGAAGTTCGACGGCCGCGAGCTGCTGGGACTCACAGACAAGCAGATGTCCGAGATCCGCGGCCAAGGCATCGGCATGATCTTCCAGGATCCGCTCTCCGCGCTCACGCCGGTCTTCGACATCGGCACACAGATCGTCGAGGCCATCCAAGCCCACCAAAATGTCTCCAAGTCCAACGCGCTCAAGCAGGCCGAGGCGCTCCTCGACCTTGTGGGCATCCCGGACCCCAAGCTGCGTCTCAAGTCTTTCCCACACGAGTTCTCCGGCGGTATGCGCCAGCGCGTGGTCATCGCCATCGCGATTGCGAATAACCCGCGCGTGCTCATCGCGGACGAGCCCACCACGGCGCTCGACGTCACAATCCAGGCTCAGATCCTCGACGTCATCAAGGTCGCCCAGCGCGAGACCGGTGCGGCGACCATCATGATTACCCACGACATGGGCGTCGTCGCGGAGACCGCGGACGACGTCATGGTCATGTACGCCGGCCGCCCCGTCGAGCGCGGCGATGTAGACACCATCTTCAACCACCCGCACATGCCGTACACGGTGGGTCTGCTCGGCTCCACGCCGCGCCCGGACGTGAGCTCCAACGAGCCGCTCACGCCCATCGAGGGCAACCCGCCCATCCTCGTCGACCTCCACGACCGCTGCCAGTTCGCGCAGCGCTGCCCCGTGGCCATCGACGCCTGCCTCAAGGGCGAGCCCCCGCTGGCCCCGCTTGCCGATGCCCCCGCGCATTTCACCGCCTGCGTCCGCGGCGCCGAAATCCACGGCGGCATGATTAACGGCGAGCGTATGTTCAAGGTCCCGCCGCTCTCCCCCGACCCGTTCGAGGGCATCCCGCGCGAAGACCGCAAGACCACGCTCGAGGTCAAGGACCTGCGCAAGGAATTCCCGCTCATGAAGGGCGCGCTCGTCAAGCGGCGCGTGGGCACCGTCAAGGCCGTCGATGGGCTTACCTTCGATATCCGCGAAGGAGAGTGCATGGCCATCGTCGGCGAGTCCGGCTGCGGCAAGACCACGACCCTGCTCGAGATCATGGACCTCGACCCGAAGGACGGCGTGGTCATCCTCAACGGCAAGGACGCGAACTCCATGTCGCGCGCCGAGCGCCGTGAGGCCCGCAAGGACATGCAGATCGTCTTCCAGGACCCGATGAGCTCGCTTAATCCGCGCCTCACGGTTCGCGAGGTCATCGCCGAGCCCCTCGAGTCACTGGGCTATGAGGGCGACGTCGACGCCCGCGTCGCGGAGCTCATGAAGCTCGTGGGCCTCGACGCCTCGCAGCTCGACCGCTTCCCGGGACACTTCTCTGGCGGCCAGCGCCAGCGCATCGGCCTGGCCCGTGCACTCGCGACGAACCCGTCCGTCATCGTCCTTGACGAGCCGGTCTCCGCACTCGACGTGTCCATCCAGGCCGGCGTCATCAACCTGCTCGAAGAGCTCAAGCGCAAGCTGGGCCTGTCCTACCTCTTCGTCGCCCACGATCTCTCGGTGGTCCGCCACCTCTCCGATCGCGTTGCGGTGATGTACAAGGGCCAGTTCGTCGAGCACGGCGACACCGACGAGATCTTTGACCACCCGCAGCATGAGTACACGCGCAAGCTACTAGCGGCCATTCCGATCCCGGATCCTGCAGTCGCGCGTGCACGTCAAGCCGAACGCGCTGCGCTCGCCAAGAAGTAGCACGACTCCAGCCTGCCACCGTACAGGTCGGACACAAACTTTCCACGCTTATAACTGCATAGTCCCACTTTGTCTCATCCATAAAGGAGAACTCTTATGTCTTCGTCACGTCCGTCGCGTCTGCGCATTGCCAGCGTCGCGACCATGGCCACCCTTGCCCTTGCACTTTCTGCCTGCGGTGGTTCCTCCTCCGACTCTGCGTCTGGCTCCGGCGAGGCTCAGGTCGAAGTCAAGCCGTCCGGCGACTACAACGACAAGTCGCGCGACGAGCTCAAGGACGGCGGTACGCTCACGCTACCGATCGGCGAAATCACCGAGCAACAAAACGTGTTCCACGCCAACATGACCTCGGACACGCGTTCCGTATGGAGCTGGTACAACCCGCAAATCGCACTCTTCGACGGCGAGGGCAACTACACCGCAAACCCGGACTACATCTCCGAGGTCAAGGACGAAGAAAAGGACGGCAACACCGTCGTCACGTTCACCATCCGCGATGAGGCAAAGTACAACGATGACACCCCCATCGACTGGAAGGCCTTCGAAAACACCTGGAAGATGAACAACGGTGAGCAGGAGGGCAACCAGGTCAACTCGACTGACGGCTACGACCGCATCAAGTCGGTCGAAGCTGGCGCCAATGACAAGGAAGCCGTTGTCACCTTCGACGGCGTCTACCCATGGTGGCAGGGCCTCTTCAACCAGCTCCTGCACCCAGCCATCAACACCACTGAGCTGTACAACGAGGCGTACCTCAACAAACTTCACCCTGAATACGGCGCGGGTCCGTTCAAGGTCGAAAAAGCTGACTTCAACGGCGGCACGGTCACCTTCGTCCCGAACGAGAAGTGGTGGGGTGATGCCCCCAAGCTGGAGAAGGTCACCTACCGTCAGATGGAGTCCCAAGCGACCATCAACGCCTTCCAGGCCGGTGAAATCGACGCCGCTTCTGTCGGCACCAAGAACAACATGACCATTGCCAAGGGCATGGGCGACGCCATCGATATTCGTGCCGCGATGCTTCCGGCTAACTACCTCCTCACGCTCAACTCGGAAGCACCGGCGCTCAAGGACGAGAGGGTCCGCGAGGGCATTATGACCGGTATTGACCGCACGCAGCTTGCCGCTGTGCGCTTTAACGGTCTGGGCTACTCCGAAGAACTGCCGGGTTCCCTGGTGATGTTCGGCACCCAGGAGGGTTACCAGGACAACTTCGGCGAGGTCGTCAGCTTCGACAAGGACAAGGCTAAGTCGCTCTTCGAGGAAGCTGGCTACACCGCTAACTCCGAGGGCATCATGGAGAAGGACGGCCAGCCGTTGTCCATCCGCTACGTCTCGACCGGCGACTCCGAGATGGTCAAGTCCACCGCCGCAGCCCTCCAGAAGATGCTGCGCGACGTGGGCGTCGACATGCAGGTCGAAGAGCGTCCTTCCTCTGACTTCTCCAAGATTATGAGTGAGAAGGACTTCGACATCATTGCAAGCGGTTTCCGTTCCACGGATCCTTTCGGTCCCGCATACTTCAACCAGACGTACGCCTCTGACTCCGAGCTCAACAAGTCTGGCACGGGTTCGGCCGAGCTGGACAAGAAGATCGAGGAGCTGCAGAAGCTGCCGACCGCCGAGGAGCAGACCAAGCGCGCCAATGAGCTGGAGAAAGAAGCCTTCGGCCACTTTGGTCTCATGCCCTACGCCAACGGTGCTGACATGCAGGGTGTGAAGAAGGGTCTTGCCAACATCGGCGCCCTTGGCTTTGCAGTCATCCCGAAGGAAGACATCGGCTGGGAGAAGTAATTTCCTAATCACCACGCCGTCACGGCACGCCGAGTAGCCCGCTTCCCCTCGTGGGGAGCGGGTCTTTCGCGTCTTGGCGCTAGTTACACGGCACGTCGGGGCCGAATTCCCGCCGCTTGTAGATTCGCCCGTCTGCGCCTTTGTAGT